>PVBE010554718.1_pt1 | contig 28802 bp, 22 predicted proteins | sample 1631181 | NCBI WGS metagenome assembly PVBE01 (sample SAMN08397723, study PRJNA350692) | Marine metagenome, whole genome shotgun sequencing project. | isolation source: water | place: Pacific Ocean | collected 2012-04
ATGTTGACCTTGGCTCCCAGTGGTAAAACCTTACCGAGAAAGTTTAGATACCACTCTTGAATATTAGGGCACCCGGCACTGCCGTTTCTCCAGTCAAAATTCTTTTTGTAAAATTCGTTAACCTTACCAGCGTTCACTCCATGAATGCCATAACTTCCCGGTACGAGTTCGCCCAGTCTTTTCATTCCCAACCACCAGTGACCTCTTTCAGGATCCGGATCACCAAACTTAATAGTGCGAACCCGGGTGCGCCCCTCTCTCTTCTTTCTTGTACCAGATAGGTTTGAAGGCGCGATTCTTTATCTCATACTCACCGACAGGCGTCTCTTCTCCCTTGCGCCCGAATATAGCCCTGATCTCCAGAATTTGTTCATCCGCGTAAAAAATACGCATCACACCTGTTTCCACGATACCATGAACGTACCATAGATCGGGGTCCGCCTTGTACCGCGCAATCTCTTTACCATCAAACGGGAGAATACTTCGTTTCCGATTCGTAACATATCTGGCGCGAGGATCATTATAAATTTGTTTGAGAATATATTTCAGATTTTCGGTAACTTTATTATTGTGAATCATCTGCTCAACAACCTGGTTCAGTTGTTGCTTTTCCTCACGGGTTTTTGCAGATTGGTGGTCGCCACCGCCGAAGAAACCAACTTCAAGGTTCGTTTTACATTACTCGAAAGTCGATAGCGCGCTACATGGAAACAATTCCCATCTAACTTCCTTTCTTATTTCTCTTGGAACACCCGGCAATCACCAGAGTGATCTCACCTTTCAGTTTTCGTTCTTCAGCTACAGCCGCAAGTTCTTCCAACGATCCTCGAATAACTTCCTCGTAAACTTTGGTCAACTCTCTCGCTAATGCCGCCTGCCGATCCCCCATGGCCTGATAAAGCTCGTTCAGAGTTTTCGCAATTCTGTGCGGCGATTCGAAAAGCACAATCGTTCGCTTTTCTTCCGCCAACTCTTCGATCAGTTTCTTGCGTCCTTTTTTACGCGGAAGAAATCCTTCAAATACAAAACGGTCAACCGGCAACCCTGATACGGTAAGTGCCGCTAACACCGCCGAAGGTCCAGGAAGCGGAACCACTGGTATACTTTCTTTAAGAGCAGCACGAACCAAATGGTAAAGCGGGTCTGATACGCCCGGCGTTCCCGCATCTGATACCAAAGCCAGATCATCGCCTTTCATGAGGCGGGCTATGAACTGTTCGCTCTTTTTTTCCTGATTAAAACTATTAAAGCTGGAGAGACGTGTGCTGATTTCGTAATGTTTTAACAGAATACCGGTACGTCGGGTATCCTCCGCCGCTATAAGACCGACCTGGCTTAGCTGTTCCAGCGAGCGGTGGGTCATGTCCTTTAAGTTGCCAATAGGAGTACTGACAATATATAGGGTGCCGGTAGACTCTTCTGTTCTCTCCTCATTATGCATATCTTAAAAACATTCTAACCATGACCGGTCAAAATCTCAATAACTATTTTAATTTCAATATAATATGGCAGAAATTAGTGAATCGAAATCTGCTGACTTGGCGCTGGATCAGAGCTAAAAAATGCTATCTTTTATGGAGGGAGTCCACCGGAGGAGTCGGCGACCACGATTGAGAAGGGGTTGCGCGTTGAAATTCGATTCACTATCCCGAGACTTGCAAAACAATAGCCAACAGAGGGTCGTTGTGAAAATAGCCCTTTTAGGCATCTAATTAAAGCTCATCCGAAACTCTGTAAAGCGTCTCGGTTAACCCCTCGTCAGCACCCCTTAGGCACCTTCGGCCTACCTTTAAGACTCAAAGGAGTGCCTGTCCAGAGCGAAGCGTGGGAGAGAGCAGGAATCAGGCGGAGGCTCCTTTTTCTTTTCCATCTTCTTTGATGAGCTTGATTATTTTCTTACCCTCTTTACCGGACATATCGCAATTACCGTCAAGCACCGCACCAGGTTCTATGTTCAAAACCGGAGTCTGCACGTTGCCCATTATTTTGCTGGATGCGTGCATCTCAATTTTTTGTGCGGCTATGATGGTCCCTTTCATTTTTCCTTTGCAAATAACCATTCCCGCTTCAATATCTGCTGCGATGTCCCCGGTCTCGCCAATGATGAGCGTATCAGTCGTATGCACCTGACCTTCAAACTTACCATCGATGCGCACCGTACCCTCAAAACTCAACGCGCCTTTGAACACAGTATATTCGCCCATATAGGCTTTTATTGAAGATTCCTTTTTTTTTGGAATCATGCCATTTCTCCTGTGGCTATATGATTAACCGCTGATCGTTCAACCAATTTTTTGAACAACCATCCCCCGAATGCGTTCCAAATCATCATCAGAATAATAAGTGATTATTAGTTTACCACCTTTTTTGCCGGGAGCAATTTCTACTCTGGTCCCTAACCTGCGCTCCAACTCCATTTCCAGATTCCTGATGAAAATATCCTTTTTTGCTTTCTTTTTAACTGCCGGGTTCCCTGTTTCCCCTTTAGTCTGGGTGACTTGGGCCTCGGTCTGCCTGACGGTCAACACTTGCCCTACTATTTTGCGTCGCATCGCTTCAATCTCTTTTTCAGTACTTAAGCCTAAAAGGGCGCGTGCGTGACCCATGGTCAACTTGCCAGCGATCATGTCTTCTTTGACCTTACGGGGTAGCTTGAGAAGCCTTATTGTATTGGCCACCGCTTCCCGGCTCTTTCCCATGCGCTTGGCAATTTTTTCCTGGGTGAGCCCTAAGTCATTTGCCAGACGGGCATAGCCATCTGCCTCTTCAATGGGATTCAAGTCCTGCCGGTTCAAGTTCTCAATCAGCGCGATCTCAAGCGATTCTGTGTCTGTGACTTCACGGATGATAGCGGGAATTTTTTTGAGTCCGGCTTTTTTACTAGCCCGCCACCGGCGTTCGCCGACAACCAGTTCATACCCTTTTTTGCCCTTTTGGACTATAACTGGCTGAAGCACTCCGTGCTCTCGAATTGACCGCTCAAGCTCGTTAAATTTTTCGTCATCAAAATGCTTCCGGGGTTGCAGGCGGTTGGGCACAATCTCATCAATCAGCAAGTCTACTGACCCACCTGTATGCTCGCTTTCGGGTACACCTTCCTCAAAGTCCGGTATTAACGCTTCGATTCCCTTTCCTAAGGCTTTTCGGTTCATGCAACACCCTCTGTTTGTTGTTTTTCCTGTTTGGCTGTTTCACTCTTGGTCCGCTGAATGACCTCCTGAGCCAGCTCGACATAGGAGTCGGACCCTTTGGACCGGCTCGCATATAAAACAATGGGCTTGCCGTGACTGGGTGCTTCGCTGAGACGGATATTCCGCGGAATGATTGTTTTCATAAGAAATTCGCCAAAGTATTTTTTCACCTGGCTTTCTATCTGGCCCGCCAGTAAGGTTCGACTGTCATACATCGTGAGCAATATACCCTCTACTTTAAGGCTTGGATTGATTGATTTTCTAACCCGCCTCAAGGTTTTCAAAAGATGACTTAATCCCTGCAGAGCATAATATTCGCACTGCATGGGAATCAGAATGGACTGAGAAACGGCCAGCGCGTTGAGAGTGAGAAGACCGAGGGAAGGCGGGCAATCTATAACGACAAACTCATACTCTTCATTTACCCCGTTCAACGCATTACAGAGGACCTTTTCCCTGTGTTCTCTGTTGACCAGCTCAATTTCTGCCCCTGCTAAATCCACATTAGCCGGGACAACTTTAAGCGTTTCAATATCAGTGGGATAAATGACTTGATCGAGGGAAGCTTCGTCTCCCAACAATTCATAGATTCCCTTTTGGCTTTCCCCGAGATTAATCCCCAGTCCGCTGGAAGCGTTGCCCTGCGGATCAATATCGACGAGCAAAACCTTCTTTCCAGACAAAGCCAGGCAAGCCGCAAGGTTGATCGCCGTTGTGGTTTTCCCTACCCCGCCCTTTTGATTCGCAACGCTTATTATTTTTCCCATAGCTGGAGAACCTCTTGCGAATAATTCTTCGGATAAAATATCACAAATTGCCAATATCTGCCAACTTAAACATCATTGTTTCACGTGAAACATGCCCGAACTCGAACAGTCAGAAAGTACTGTTTCATGTGAAACAATCCATCGCTAGAAACTGGGGAAGAAGGCTCAATCGGGCTGTCGTTCAAACACCATTAGCTTGGAGGCTGAACCGCTTAATCGTTTAATGGGGATTCTGTCAATAAGGGAAAGAAGGATGGGCGCAGGGGACTGATTGGCCTGAAAGGTGGCCTCTGGACCAATCTGCAAAACGAGCTTTCCTCCGTTCTTCAAAAGACCAGCTCCCAATTGTAAGCTGAGGTTCAGCTCCTGAACATGTCGCAAGGTAACAAAATCATAACATCCAAGAAGGTCAGGAAAATCCTCCACCCGCCCATGGACGCAGCAGATCTTATCAAGTCCCATGGACCGAAGGGTCGTTTTAAGAAAATTAGCTCGCTTACGCTGGCTCTCGATGAGAATCATCTCCAGCTTGGGGAAAATTACTTTGACGGGTATAGCGGGGAAACCAGCTCCACTGCCAATGTCGGCAAGGGTCCCGTTTGGTGAAATAGCGCGGCTGTATTGGAGAGAATCGTAAATATGTTTATCTATAACAGACTCCGGATCGGTCTCGGCAGTCAGGCTGATTTTCGCATTCCACCGCTTCCACTCTGCGAGATAAAGTAGGATCTGTTCTGCGGCTGTTCCTGGCGAAACAGCTGAGTCCAGGGAGAGTGACTCATCAGATAATAGTTCGATCAGCCTGTTCTTCATAATGCGTGAGTGCTGTCCATCAATCAGCTACCGGACTTGGAGTCTAGGACCCGTTTAAATTCATCGGTTAAAACGGGAAGAATTTCCAGGGCGTCGCCGACAATTCCATAATCGGCCACAGAAAATATAGGGGCGCTGGCATCTTTATTGATCGCCACAATACACTTGGACGAGGACATGCCAGCAAGATGCTGTACCGCTCCAGAAATTCCGCAGGCAATATATAAATCGGGTTGCACTGTGCGTCCGGTCTGTCCAACCTGATTGGAATAGTTCCTCCAACCACTATCAACCACAGGCCGACTGGCTCCCACGGCTCCACCGAGTACTTGCGCAAGGTCCTCAAGAAGTTTAAAGTTTTCAGGGTCCTGCATACCAAGTCCCCCTGAGATAACAACTCGAGCTTCTGTGACATCAAGGTTTTTCCCAGCCTCCTTAACAAGCTCACGAATTTTAAGGAGCAAATTATCCTCAGGGATTTGAACAGCAAGCACATCGACATCGCCGGTACGGGAAAGATCCGGGCCCTGCCCTCGAAACACATTCGGTCGCAAGCTTAAAATATGAGGTCCAGAACCTCGCAGAAGAAGATGCGAAATGGCCTTCCCGGCATAGACAGGCCGACGAATAACGATCTCCTCTTGTCCTCCCGCCTCAATACCAACACAATCTGTAGCTAACCCAACATTCAGTTTGGCAGACAAAGAAGCGGCGAGTTCCTTACCATGGGTGGTTGCTGGAATAAAAACCGCATAGGGTTTCCGTTCCATGACCTGAGGCACGATAGTATGGAGCCATAGCTCAAGAGAAAATTTATCCAAAACAGGGTTTTTGAGGATGCTTACCTGGTCGGCACCATAATGCAACAGATCATCCTCTTGATCGAACTTCTTATGGCTAAGACATAACGCTTCCACGGTACCTTGAACAGAATCGGCGAGGAGCCGGGCCGCATGGATCGCTTCAAAGGAGGCAGGTTTCACTTTCTCATCACCCATTTCCACAACAACCCACACTTTTTGAGTATCACTCATATTTAAGAAACTCGAAATTAGAAATAATAATCAGCTAAAAAATATTAAACGAAAAGAAAAGAATAACCTATAGACAAACAAGTCGTCAATAAAAGACCGGTGTATAAGAAAAAATAAGGCGGCAAAAAATAAAAATAATTAATTCTTTTTTAGCCACTATAGGCATCTATAATATATACAGAACACGATATCGTTCATGGCTATATCACTACTCAATAAACTATAATATTAACCTAACAAAAGCTATATTTTTAATATTAAGCAAATTTAGGCATCTTATAAAATGCAGGCAAATAGGAATAAAAAGGTATGTGGGGGGAAATTTAATTCAATAAAGGAGAAATTAAAAAATAATTTAATATTTTCCAGGGGGACGGAAAATAGGCAGGTCTAAAATCCACTCGATATCCCACACTTCGCCAACGGTACCAAGACCGAGCAAAAAGACGTAAAGGATGAGAGCGGCGAGTACAATTTCGCCCTTATATTTCGAGCCAAATTGTTTGATCCGCTGAATCGGCGAGGATGTTGTTTCTGCGGGTGCTTCTTCGGGTTTGGTACTTTCCATGGTGTTTCGTCAGGATCGCTTCATTTATATACAACGAACAAACTCTCCATTACTTTACACCACTTTTTCTGTGTCTCGCAAGGATTTTACCAAACTGGTAACGGCATCACTTATCGATCCGTCAAGTATCACCCCTTTATCTCGTGAGGAAGGGAGCGTCAGTCCAGATTCGATAACAGTGCTTGTTGTATCGTTCGGTGCATTGGGATCAAAACCCAACTTATCTGCATCAAAAATTTCGATCTGTTTTTTCTTGGCGGCCATGATTCCTTTAAAGGAAGGAAGTCGGGGTTGGTTGAGCCCCTTCTGGCAGGAAAGAAGAATCGGCAATGCTGATTCAATAATTTCCGACCCACCCTCAATTTGACGGGAGACTGTCGCCTGGTTCCAGTCATCAGCAAAATCTAGCTGAGTCACTGCGGTAACACAGGGAATATCAAGATGAACCGCAAGGGCGGGGCCAACCTGGGCCATATCATCGTCAACCGCCTGCCTGCCACAAAGGATAAGGTCAAACCCAAGAGATAAAATAGCCCTAGCCAACAGGCGCGACACAGTCAGAAAATCTACATTATCAAAAGCAGGGTCCAGCAGTTGAACAGCTTTATCGGCGCCCATCGCCAAGCCAGCTCGAAGAGCATCACGAAATCCCTCGGGTCCCAGACTGATAAGGGTAATTTCAGCATCCGGCAGACGTTCGCGAATCCGTATCGCCTCCTCCACTGCAAACTCGTCGTAAGGATTAAGAACCTTCGCCAGGTTAGTGCCATCAACCTTGCCATCCTTTAGTTCGATTCGGGCGGCGGTATCTATAACTTGTTTGACGCAAACAATAATGCGCATGTTATCTCGCTCTTGGTTTCAGCTTCAAAAAATATCCGATATTATCTCATTGTTGAATAGAAATGAAAACCATCTGATTCAAGAATGATCAAAAACTTGTCCCAGATAAAAAATGTCCTCAGCTGAAAAATCGGTTCCCACTCCATCCCGCTATATAGTGATCATTCTTCAGGCGATGGTCTACTTTTACACATTCAACCTGTTCGCATATACCACCGCCGACCCAGATTTATGGGGCCACATAAAATTTAGAGAAGAAATCAGACTTTCAGGATCGCTACCGGAAACAAACTTTTATTCCTACAACGCACCGGACCATCCCTGGATCAACCGGACCTCTGGCATTCAAACTCGCGCTGGGGATATTAATTATTTATCTTCTGACAAACCTATGCCTTAAACGCGAAAACAATATACTCATTATATACCTTCATTTTTTTCCTCCAAAGCGTGCTGACTAAATCAGCGTTTATAAATAATGTTCTAAAACTAAGTATTACTAGAACATTAAGGCCCAATATGTACCATAATTAATTAATATTCGAACACTAATTAAAGCTATTAAAATTGGTTATTTGACTGTTTTAGGATTAAAACTGGAGGGCTGTTCTAATAATATATAATTTTAGAACATCTCGGGCGAAAATGGCTGGGGCAGACCTGACTGAGGCATTCCTGAGTGAGGCAGACCTGTTTGGTGCAAAGATGAAAAATATAATAATAGGAAAATTATGTAAAACGCTTATGCTGACCAGGAAAAGGCTCTATTTTATCTACCTTGCTTAGTTTTATCCAATTTCTCAGTAAACTGGCACTGATTCCAAGTTCACGAGACAACTCCGAACTCCGCCTGCCTTCCTCAACTAGTAAACGAACCGACTCTTTTTTAATTCTTTCGGATAAATTCTGCGCTTCTTGCTCATTCGAACACCCCCATAAGGGATTATAAACACCGCTTTCTTTGTGTCCACTTTTGCATGGCAAGGTCACATTTTACTTTATGAACGTCATTTTCAGTAACAGAAGTCATAGTTCCCCCTAAAGAGTCAATTTGATTATTTATCAACGAAAAAACGAACTCATAAATGAGATGAATTTTCCAAAGAATAGATTTTTAAGTGTAGCGGTATAGTCAGAGGAACACTGTTGGCGAGGAGGACTTTCAAACGTGCTTTTAACAGGCGAAAAACAGCCCGCATCATTCCCTACGGTCCTCTGCCACGCCGGAGGCTCTGGACAGGCGCACCTTTGAGTTTTCAAGGCGGGCTGGACGGGAAAGCAGGCTTATTTTAGTGCGAAGAATTTAATTGTCAGACCACTCCGGATTTTTAATCCATGTTCCTTTATTGTCTTGAATAAACTTTGGGATCGTGTCGGAAATGATTTTAGGCTTATCTTTTGTTAGTTCTTCGTCAAGAGAGATAATTTTGTCGTTCCGCAGGATTTTTCCGCTCAGAGTGATCTTCATAATCGAATTTCCCTTTCTCAGGTTTAACGTTATGTCTCGAACCCAATTATTATAATATAAATTGTAAATATTGCAAAAATATCCCGGGTTTGGGCAATACCTTAAGAAAAACTTTGAAACGATATACTCTGATCCAGAAAAAATAATTATATTTAAACTTGAAAAATAATTTGTGTTATTTGGTTTCTTCTTTTGGGTGGGGCGTTTCTGTTTGGGAATTCAGTTTTTCAAGTTCATATTTTTTGGTCAGGTTATCCACCTTCTGTTTAAATGCTTCCGACTGCAAGACCTCCTGTGTCCACTGGCTTCCAATCAGTCCGGCTTCCCTGCTTATGGCAGGCATCTTTTGTTTCCATTCTTCCCAGAATGGTGTCGAGAACATTTTTATCAATTGTTTGATTATTTCGTGCGACATATGTTTGTTGTAAACTCGCACCACGCGACCCATTAGCACGTCCATTTCCTCCTTGCCTATCAAATGATTAAATTCGTCCCAAAACGCGTCTGGAACTTTCGGATAGGTGAGAGAGATCATTCTTCCATACGGATTGATGGCTCCATCTTTCATGTAATCCATTTGCCCCATTAGCCCGGACACTTCAAGAAGTTTGAAGATATCGCGTTCTTTTTCCGATGAGAGTCTTTCTTCGGCAAACGCGACGCCCTGAAAAAAAATGAGCCACGCCATCAAACTGAAAAAAAATCGTGGCCACTTACAAGATTTCTCCATTCCAGACCTCCATATCTTTGGGAAACAGTTCACTCGTTAAAATCTTTTCCTGAACAACGTCGAAGACGTTCCTAAAAGAATGACATTTTAAGACTTTTTCAGCAACCTGCTAGTGTTTTTATGGAATAAAATGAATGCCGAGAGGAAGGGGGGGCTGTGGAGGGATAGGTTAGAAATTTAAACCTGACCTTAAGCTTATAGGTTTTACTGCGAATCCTGCTTGAACATAAATTTGCCTAGTATGTTGGAGTCGGAATTTTTTCCAAAATATCTATCGTTCAGTGCACTTTTTTCCTGTTCATAGAGGATTAGATAAAATCACTATTTGTCAAGGTCGAACAATGAGGAAGCTCCTTACAAAATGATGGAAACAAAATACAAATATTAACCACGACAAGACCGGCCTGTTGTATAATTCGTGAACCGACGCATGGTTATGCCACGCACCACTGTAAGGTTATATCGTGCACCGTTGTAGACTCTATTGAACCTTTCACTTGCGAGTCGATATGAAAGTCAAAGATTTAATGTCCACGGATGTGTGGACAGTCAGTCCCGATGATAAAGTTGACCGGGTATTTTTCCTTTTCAATTTTGAAAATATCCGGCACATGCCTGTGGTTGAAAAGGGGAAACTGGTTGGTATCATATCCGACAGGGATTTAAAAAAAGTGCTGGGCCCAGTAAAGAAATTTCTCGAAAGAGCAGACGGGTCAACCGTGTCTATATCTGCGCGCAAGGTACGAACCATAATGAAACGGGGACTTATTACCATCGGACCCGAACAACGGGCGGCAGACGCGGCGGCGATTATGGCCAAAAGAAAAATTGGTGCGTTGCCTGTTGTGAGTAAGGAGAAATTGATTGGTATCGTTACCGCGACGGATATTCTGAAAGCGTTCGTTAAGATGATGAATGATATTGAAACCGTTGTCGGAAAACACTGAAGTGTTTTGCCTGGGCTCTTTATTACTTTGTCAACTCTCCCACCTCGTAAACTGAGACTGTCGAATACCGGGGGTCCCAATAAATATCAATGAATCTATTCCGTCTTACAGCTATTCGGGAATGCCGCACCCTGACCCCGCTGGGCTGGGGAGTGTTATCAATTGTGCTTGGCATGATTCCGGTGTCTTTTGTATTATTTGCCTATCCTTTTCTGGCTCCAACGCAACCTGTTGCGGGCGAGGTCCTTGTGGTTGAAGGTTGGTTGCCTGATTACGCTTTGGAAAAAGTGAAAGACCGATTCGAAAATGGAAATTATAAATTGTTGGTTACCACAGGCGGACATTTACAGACAGGTTATCATCTGTCCCAGTATAAAACCTGGGCCCAATTGGCCGCATCGACACTAAATGCGAAAGGTGTTCCTCTGGAGAAAATCATGTCGGCTCCTACAACGTTTATTCCTAAAAAAGACAGGACTTATAACTCGGCGCTGGAGGTAAGAAAAAGGCTTAGTGAAAGAGGCTTGGCTAATGCATCTATTGATGTGGTTTCATTGGGCGTTCATTCCCGGCGTACCTGGCTCATGTTTGAGATAGTTTTTACATCAGGGAAGGTAGGTATTGTTGCTCTTGAAGCAAAAGACTACGATACGACCAGATGGTGGTTGTCTAGCGCGGGTGTGCGAAATGTTATTTCAGAAACGGTGGCTTATGTGTACGCACGCTTGATTTTTAGTCCGCCACCTGAACCGATTCCTGATTATTAAAATTACATGATGAAAATTATCGAAGTGATTGCTGACGAAAGTTATCTCGACAGCATAAAAAATATTGCAAAACAAAACGAAGCGCCCGATTTCTGGACTGTGTCGGGTGAAGACGAAGCACGTAGAGTCGTCCGCATTCTGGTAAAGCCGGAGCAACGACAGGCTATTCTGGACGCGCTTCAGGGGATACTCGCGAACAGTCCTTCGGCTAGAGTTGTGGTTATTCCGGTAGAGGCGGTACTGCCGCGTGAGGAAGAAAATGAAGAGGAAGCCGAAGCGAAACCTACCGCCGAGACCACGCGCGAGGAGTTGTATAATAGCATCGAAAAAAACGCTCGTTTGAATCGCACCTATTTACTACTGGTTTTCTTGTCAACGGTGGTCGTCGCCATTGGGTTGTTAGAAGATAACGTAGCGGTAGTTATTGGCGCGATGGTCATCGCCCCTTTGTTAGGACCCAATCTGGCTATGGCGTTGGGAACGGCGCTGGGCGATACGGATCTGATGTGGAAAGCTTTTAAGACAGGAGCGGCGGGAATGGGTCTGGCACTGGTCCTCTCTGTTCCCATTGGTATATTCTGGCCTTTGAATGTGGAGAGCCGTGAACTTCTGATGCGTACGCATGTCGGGCTTGACTCTGCCGCGCTGGCGCTGGCTTCCGGGGCGGCGGCGGTCTTGTCTCTGACCTCTGGCGCTCCTAGTGTGCTGGTCGGTGTTATGGTCGCTGTTGCCATCTTGCCACCCACGGCGACTATGGGATTGATGCTGGGCGCGGGACAAACGGATCTTGCCTACGGCGCGGCTTTTTTGCTGGCAGTAAATGTTGTAGCGGTAAACCTTTCTGCCAAACTTGGTTTTCTGATACAAGGCATTAAGCCGCGCACCTGGTTGGAAAAGGAAAAAGCGCACCAGTCGATGGTGTCCTACATCATAATTTGGGTAATCACTTTGGCCGTTCTCTTGCTAGTTATTTATTTTCATCCCGACTTTATAAAATAAGGTTCATGACTAGTTAACGTTCCTTAAAAATGGCTAAAATGCAGTCATGACGCGGCAAACCCGATTTTAAAACGTACACGAATTTCGACTGCTAAATTCAGGCAAATTTTGAAGTATTTTGCCCTTGATATTGAGGCGACAAAAATCGCACAGTTGACAGGTTTAAACCGAAATACCATATTGAATGTAGGCCCCATTGGACTCAAATAATGAGATGGATATGACAGTGCCCCCTGATAAGGAAATGAGTTTTCTTGAGAGTGTGAATCTCACGTTCGACATGGCTTTGACGACTCTGGACATTCCGGAAGGAATGGGTCAGTACATTAAGAATGTGAACAATGTTTATCAGGTGCGGTTTCCGGTCAAGATCAATGGTGGCATTGAAACGTTCATCGGCTGGCGCGCGGTGCATAGCGACCACAAGCTTCCAGCTAAAGGCGGTATTCGTTTTTCGCAGATGGTCAATCAAGATGAAGTGGAAGCTCTGGCGGCTCTCATGTCGTACAAGTGCGCATTGGTCGATGTTCCTTTCGGCGGGTCCAAGGGTGGACTGCTCATCGATCCAAAACAGTATGATCGTGACGCGATGGAAAAAATCACTCGACGCTTTGCTTTTGAGTTGATCCAAAAAGATTATATCGGATCAGGCATCAATGTTCCGGCTCCTGACATGGGCACGGGACAAAGAGAGATGTCCTGGATAGCAAGTACCTACATGGCCCACCGCCCGAATGATATCAACCACCTCGCCTGTGTTACGGGAAAGCCTGTTTCTGCAGGGGGAATCCAGGGGCGTGTGGAAGCGACCGGACGTGGCGTCGTGTTTGGAATCCGCGAGTTCTTTCGCTACCCGGAGGATGTCAAACTGGCGAAGATGGAGGGGAACTCGATAGAAGGGAAAGAGGTCATCATCCAGGGACTTGGCAATGTGGGGTATTACACCGCGAAAATTCTAGACGAAGAGGATGGAGCCAAGATCACCGGTATTCTGGAATGGGATGGTGCCGTCTACGATAAGAACGGATTAAATGTTGAAGAGGTTTTTCAGTACAAAATTGAAAACGGGGGCGGCATCAAAGGATATCCAAAGGGGAAATTTACTGAGAACAGTGCGGAGTTGCTGGAGGAAGAATGCGATATCCTCATCCCTGCCGCTATAGAAGGAGTCATCAATCAGAGCAATGCAGGCCGTATCAGGGCCAAGCTCATCGCCGAAGCCGCGAACGGACCGGTTACCTTCAAAGCGGAAACGATTCTCAATGAAATGGGCGTGGTCATCATTCCCGATGTTTACCTCAACGCGGGTGGTGTCACCGTCTCTTATTTTGAGTGGATCAAAAACCTGTCGCATATTCGATTCGGGCGGATGAACAAACGATACGAGGAGAATCAGAATAACCTGCTGATAAAAGCCATTGAGCAATCGGGCACAAAAGTGCCACAAGAATTGATAGCACAAATCGGACAGGGACCTGCTGAAATCGACCTGGTGCGGTCTGGACTCGACGATACCATGCGGATCGCTTTTCAAGGAATTCGTGAGCGGTTTTGGTCGAATGAAAAGGTGGGCAGTTACCGAATTGCGGCGATGGCAATTTCCATAGAAAAAATTTACAACAGCTATCGCCTCATGGGCATTTACCCATAAGCTATTTTTAGTTTGTAGTTGCCTGATTTATCAGGCGGTTTTAAAAGAGCTCGATGCCCGTCCAGCCTACCTTTAAAAATCAAAGGAGTGGAGGGCAGGAAATCAAGCAACTACAAAAACATACGCAAAACTCTCCAAGCTTTTTTCAAAGGGATCGCTGACGTTGATCGGGATTAATGGTATATTAGCTCCCGATTTTCCTGTCCGAAAACTTTTAAATAGGCACCGCATGTCTGACCCTCAATCTGATTCTTCATCCCAATACGAACAAAGTGGTGTGTCCAGCCGGGGAGCCGAAGACGCGCTTTCAGGATTGCTGGAACATGTCCTTCCTACGAGAAAATTTGCTGAGCGTTTTCCGCTGGCTGCTGATATCGGTTACTTTGCCAACGTCATTGATGTCGGTAACGGATTAGGTATCGCTTTCGGTACCGACGGTGTGGGGACGAAGATCATCGTGGCGGAACTTATGGATCGCTACGATACGATCGGTATCGACTGCGTGGCCATGAACGTCAACGACCTGATCTGTGTTGGTGCGAGACCCGTGAGTATGGTCGACTACATCGGTTGCTCATTCACCGACGCGCGAATCTTTTCGGAAATCGGCAAAGGTCTCGCCGAAGGGGCCAGGCAAGGGGAGATCAGCATCTCCGGTGGTGAGATTTCGCAGATAAAAGAAATCATCAAAGGTGTAGACCTCATCGGCGCGTGCATCGGCTCCGTTCCGCTGGAAAAAGTTAATACGGGAAAAGATATCCAGCCCGGCAACATGATCATCGGTCTCGCTTCAAGTGGGGTACACTCCAACGGACTCACTCTGGCGCGGAAAGTTTTGCTCGGCGAGACACGGGAGGAGCAGGAAAAGAACGTCAATAAATTTGAAGAGCGCCTGGGCCGAACCCTGGGCGAGGAATTGCTCGAGCCCACACGCATCTACGTGAAACCCATCATGGAAATGCTCGATGCTGGTATCGGTCTGAAGGCCATGGTGCACCTTACCAGCGGCGGTTACAGTAATCTTAATCGAGTGGAAAATGACAACATCCGTTTCGTGATTGATCCGTCACCGCCCGTTCCCGAAGTATTCAAACTCATTCAAGAACGCGGCAAAATTTCCGATGCTGAAATGTACGAAGTGTTTAATATGGGAACCGGATTCGTGGTGATCGTCGAAAACATGAAAGAAATTGCCGAAGTAACAGCCATCTGCAAAAAATACGACATCGCCAGCAACGTGATCGGAGCCGTCGAACCCTGCCAAGGCAAAGAAGTCACCATCCCCGAACATGGTCTCGTAGGTAAAGGACAAAAAATCACATCTGCTTGATCCCAGAGGTCGGGTCCTTTGTTCGAATTTTGTAGAATAGGGATAGCAAACCTTATTGAACCACCCTCACCCCGACCTCCCACGCCAAAGGCTCTGGACAGGCTCTCCCATCAAGGGAGAGGGAGTAAACAAATTCATCTCTGTAGCCTGTAGGGCAAGGCTTCAGCCTTGCGGATTGAATAAAGTGCCCTCAACTAACCCAAAGGTCACAGGCCTGAAGGCCCGTCCAGCCTACCCTAAAGCATTAATGAGCGGAGAGCAGGAGTTGTCCTACAAAACCAAAAGAAATTTCTAATGCGAATGCAGGGCGATGGCTATTGTCTTTTCGATTTGGTTGATCTTGAACAGGGCATCTTCGTAAGCGGGGGCCCCGAAGTAGGATCTTGGATTATTTGAGATGCCTATGGCTTCCTTGGGCATTCCCAGGAATCCGGTGGTCATTTTGCCGTCTTTATCTTCATCGTGCAGGACGGTCACGGCGTAAGTTCCGAAAGCTATTTCTTCAAGCTGGATTTCCATTGTTTCATGCGTGACGTCTCCGTTATAAGTACGGACTGCCTGGCTGGAATCCAGTGGATAACCCGCTTCGGTTGCGAAAACATTCACGATAAATTGCCCGCCACCACTTTTGAATCCACTAGCCATGATGACCAGTTTTCCCGCCATTTTAGAACTCACTGTTCCTTGTTGCCCATATATGTTTGCAGGCAGGGCCAAGGTTAACAAACAGGCAATGACCATCGCTTTGCCTACCCATAAAAAAATTCGTTTTTGCACAATATTATCCCTCTAAATTATTTCCTCAATAGACTGTTAAATCATTTTGCCATGCTTGCCCTTCGAATGTAAGCCTTGGAGTCAATACTCTGGGATTTAAGCTCGAAGATTTAATCGGGCAACATTCGTTTTGCGAACCCATTGTATTTCGGAAAATGAAATTTCCACGACAACGGGATCTTCTTCTGGCAAGTGAGAATTTAAACAGGATCTGTACTTAATGAGTACGCGATCCATCCCAAGTTTTAATACCCAGTTAGAAGGTTTGAGCGCTTTGCGGAATCGGGCGAAGACTATTAAGAAAATGATTCCGAAACCAAATCCGGTTGGATATAAAACATAAGGTGGAAGTGTTTCACCAAATCCCTTGAATCCTCCCTGATCGGCGGTGATAAAACATGCGGTCGTAATAAATAGAAAAAAGTGGCGAACAGGAAACTTTTTAGCGGAGAGTAACGGTAGACTCTCACTTGGTCAATGAGGTCCGGACTGTCTATGATGGAATGGAGTTTCATATGCGCGATGAGTAAACTGGCGGGATAATTTATTCCTCCAGGACTTCGCAGTCATTTATGTTGAAAATTGAAGTAGCTAGATCGTCACCATTCTTATCTTGATAATTATATGAATAGGTTACCCCGTATTTTAAATTATCGCGGACACTTTTCTTGACAAATACTCTGGCCACTTATGGGAAAAACTTTGCCAGAAAGACTAGAAGAACTGCGACTGGGCTGATGTAGCGGATGAGGAAACCCCAGATATGTCCCCAGTGGAATATTGTTTCGTGTTTTTCGATTTCTTCTTCAGCAGATTTTGTGCCCCATACCCAGCCGACGAATATTGCTGTCAGCATTCCCCCCAGTGGCAGAAGATAGTTGGAGGCGATGTTATCGATGTGATCAAAAAAGTTCATGCCGAAAAGCTTCGCATCCGATAATACTCCGAATGATAATGCGGAAGGAATTCCAAAAACAAAGATGATGGTAGACGTTATAACCACAGCCTTTTTTCTGCTCCATCCCCGCTGATCAATGAAATAGGCGGACACCACTTCCAGAAGAGATATTCCCGAGGTTATTGCCGCGATGGCAAGCAGGATAAAAAAGACAATAGAAATAAAATTGCCGAATGGTATACCTACAAAAACAGCAGGTAGTACACTGAACACTAGGCTGGGTCCTTCGGCTGGTTCGAGTCCCATTGCAAAAACTGCCGGGAAGATGACCATGCCTACTAACAGCGCGATCATCGTGTCGAAAATGACAACGTATACTGTAGCGGAGGTCAGGTTTTCATCTTCCGGCAGGTAACTGCCATAAGTGAGCATACAGCCCATGCCTAGGCTGAGTGAAAAAAACGCTTGGCCTAACGCAATTAATATTGTTTGCGGACCAATTTTGCTGAAGTCTGGTTTCAGATAAAACTCAACACCTTCCATTGCTCCGGGAAGTGTCAACGAACGGAACATGAGAAGAATGAGAAAAATTACCAGGGTGGGCATTAGTATTTCGCAGGCTCTTTCAATCCCGCTATGCACTCCGCGTAACACAATGCCAACGCAGACGCCCATGAAAAGGGCGTGATAAAAAAGGCTTTCCCATGTATTAGCGATAAAAGAATCGAAAAACTGTCCTGCCTCCTGCGGGGACGCAAAATTACTAATGGCTTGAGTGAACGATTTAAAAACGTAAGCAAGTGTCCAGCCACCCACCACTCCATAAAAGGAAAGGATAAAGAATCCAGCCAGCACGCCCATGTACCCGATTCCGACCCAGTATGAATTGGGTTTCAACGTCTGGAACGCGCCGACAGGGTTGAGGTTTGTTTTTCTGCCGATGGTGAATTCGGCGAGCATGATGGGGAGCCCCACCGCTATGGTGCATAGGATATAAATGAGAACGAAAGCGCCGCCGCCATTTTCGCCAACGATGTAAGGGAATTTCCAGATATTGCCGAGTCCGACTGCTGAACCCGATGCCGCGAGGATAAACCCGAAACGGCTGTTCCAGAATCCGCGTTGCTTGCTGTCGTTGCTCGTGGTCATTAGAAGGAGAGGTTATAGGGTCAGGATGTCTCTACATCAGGGAAATTGATGTAGAATGGCGAAAGGTTTCACACTAAATCAGCAACACATTAGTATCCATCAACATATTTCCAACGAACTGTTTTACCGCACTGGTATGAAAACACAAATTACCGAAATTCTGAAAACGATTCCCAAACTACCCGGTATTTATATCATGAAGGATAGCCGTGGGGAACCCCTTTACATCGGCAAGGCCAAATCCTTGAACACCAGAGTGCGATCCTACTTTCAGAAATCGCGTAACATGCCAGCCCGGACGCGCATTTTTACAGACAAGGTTCGCGATATAAAATTTCTGACCACCCGGAACGAGGCCGAGGCGCTGATCCTTGAAAGCAACTTCATCAAAAAACACCAGCCTCGTTATAACGTTCTCCTGAAAGATGATAAGCACTATCCCTATCTTCGCCTGACGACGCAGGAGAAGTTTCCACGGCTGGAAGTGGTTCGTCGAGTAAAAAAAGATGGCGCGACCTACTTCGGACCTTACACCATGGTTAAGGAAGTTCGTGAAACGATTCGGTTGATATATAAAATTTTCCCGCTCAGGCAAAGTAGGGATCGTTTGGATGGCACGGCTCTAAGAAGGCCATGCCTGAACTACCAGATGGGACGATGTCTTGCTCCCTGCGCGGGGTACCTGTCGAAGGAAGAATACAATCGGGTGGTTCAAGACGTGACACTTTTTCTCAAAGGCAGGAATCATGAATTGGTTGAAAGTTTGCACAAGAAAATGGAGTTGGCTTCCAGCCAATTACGATATGAAGAAGCTGGGATTTACAGGGACAAAATACAGGCTGTTAAAACGGTTTTGGGGAAACAAAAGATCATATCCACTTCTCTGGAGGATCAGGATGTCGTTGGATACTGTCGTGAACGTAACCATGTGATGGTTCAAGTGCTCGTGGTTCGAGGCGGCAAGATGGTGGGTGAAAAAAATTATAAAATGAAGACCCTGGATGATACCGATGATAACGAAACGCTGTCATCATTTCTCAAACAGTATTATGCCGATGAAATCATCTTCCCCAGAGAAATCCTGTTACCGCATCCGATAGACGAGTCCCCGTTAATATCAGACTGGCTATCGGAAAAAAAGGAAAGCCGGGTTCGTTTGGAAGTCCCTTCACGTGGGAAGAAGAAAGACCTTGTGCGTATGGCAGAGGAAAATGCCAATTTCGCCTTGAGGACGGAGTTGGATAAAGGAGAGCTTGGACTCCGAAGTCTGGAAGAGTTGAAGGAAACGCTGGGGCTGAAATTTTTTCCGGAAGTCATCGAAGGATTCGATATTTCTAATATATCAGGAAAATATGCAGTTGGGTCGGTTGTGGTCTTTAGAAACGCTATGGCCGAAAACTCAAAATACCGACGCTATAAAATTGCCGAAGTGCAGGGCATTGACGATTATGCGATGCTAAGGGAAGTGATCGATAGGAGATACAGTCGTTTGGTGCGGGAAGGAAAAGCATTGCCCAATTTAATCCTGATTGATGGTGGTCGCGGACACCTTTCCAGTGCGGAAAAAATGATACTAGAGTTGGGCCTTTCCGGGAAAATGGATATCGCCTGTGTCTCCAAGGGGAAATTGCGCAACAATGTGGAGACTGATGAAGTGTATCTTCCCGGAAAAAAGGATCCGATCCTTTTTCGGGAAAACGCGCCTTCCCGGTATTTACTTCAGCGAATCAGGGACGAGTCACACCGGTTCGCAATATCGTATCATCGGAAATTACGCGACAAGAGCACACTGGCTTCACCGTTAGAGTCGATCCCGGGTATTGGAAAAAAAAGGCGATTGCAACTTCTCAAAAATTTCGGCAGTCTGGACAGTATAAGAGAGGCTTCGCAGGAGCAATTACAAGCCATGCCGGGAATTACAGAGGACTTGGCCCTGAAAATACTGACCGCCCTCGGTAAAGGAGGGGGCGGAGCGCCATAAATGGCTAATCCTTAACAGTACAAATGGCGATATAATAACGATATCAGGGCCGCAGAAGGTAGTCCTGATAATGCAGTATTTTAGCATTTCGGATTCTGAAAAATACGGATCAGTTCGTCCAATGCATCTGACCCTGAGGCGCGAACCAGTTTTTCTACCTGGCTAATAAACTGCTCGCGGGTGCGGAATTTCATTTCAACTTTTATTTCATCACTCTCAAAACTGTCCTGAATGTGGACCCGTGTTCTGTCATCGAGTTTCAATGCATCGAGGGCTTTGGCCAAACGAAGGTTCATATCGCTAAGCATGGGATAACGTCGGGAATGAAGAATTTGACGAACCCGATCGTAGCGAACATTGGGAGGAAGGTCGTTTTGTTTTAGAACCAATTGTAATTCGGGCAGGCCGAGTAATTCATCAGGAGTTATTTCATCTCTGATAGAAATTTCGTCAATCCATTCCAGAAGGTCTCGCCATTTATTGGCCCCTGGACGAAGTACGGAAAAGAAGTTTTCAGTTGCTGAGGCACTTTCAGAGTTCCAGCGAAATAATATTGAAAAGGTTCGCAGGGGAACATTTGTTTCATGGAGCAGGTTTTGCAGACCGGAGGTCAATTGAGCGGTACAGAGATAACCATCCAATAATTTTTTGCTTCGTTCCAGACCAAGCACAGGCATAAACTTTTCCATGATACGGTTTGCTGGAACTTCACTTTCTGATAATTTAGAGAGGATGAGCCCTTTTTCAATAGCACTGTAATGACGATGAACCTGATTTTCTGATAAATTAAGCATCAGCATCGATTCTTCGCTGGATGAAGAATCCAGAATCCGTGCAGGAATTTCATTTAATTCAAGCAGAGAAGATATCATTACACGACGATGACCGCAGGCGATACGAAAGCGGTTTCCAATAGGGACTAGGGTGACCGGGTGGGTTACGCCAACCTCTTCAATTGATTGCTGGAGAGAATTGGCAGGAGCGCTCAGGGAGAAATTGGTCAATCGGTCATCCCTGTCGATATTTTCGATAGGGACAGTTTTAAAGAAGTGGGTTAATTTATTTTTCGTCATAAGGGCTATCGTAATCTTTCATTTAGAGAATCTAATGAAGCGTTTCATAATAATCTGTTTATTGCTCACCGGCATGATTTTAACCGGATGCGAATCTTCGCCTGAGGGAATGGTCCTAGTGTCCGCCGGTAACTTTATCATGGGAACCGATGAGGTTGATACTGACCAGCATGCCCTCAGGTTGGGGCTGGATAAACCATGGTATGCCGGTGAGTCCCCGGCATTCAAACTTTATCTCAAAGATTATTATATCGACAAATACGAAGTGACTCGGCTTCAATATTACATATTCTGCCAGGCGACGGACCATAAACCGCCGCGTACATGGGGCGGAGACAGGTTTCCGGAAGGTACCGGGAATCATCCTGTTTCGCATGTCAATTTTTATGATGCCGCCGCCTACGCGAAGTGGGCCGGGAAAAGGCTTCCAACGGAAGCCGAATGGGAAAAAGCCGCCCGCGGACCCGACAATTATATCTATCCGTGGGGTCATGAGTTTGACTTTTCTGCCGCCAACGTCAGTCCATCAGCAAAAAAGAAGCGAGGTCAAGGGCTGAAACCCGTGGGAAGCTTTCCGCAGGGAGTCAGCTTCTATGGAGCTTATGATATGGTCGGCAACGTTTGGGAATGGGTGTGGGACTATTACCTGCCCTACCCGAATAACACAGACGCCTGGAAGGAAAAAGATAAAAAACTGCTTGTTGTTCGCGGGATGTCTTATCTTGGTGTGGGCCATTTCCCTGAAGAAGAATTTAAGAAGGTCATTGCCTTGAAATCCCGGGTAACCTCTCGTGAGCGCCTAAATCCTTTCTCTCGAAAAGGTGATGTTGGGTTTCGCTGTGCTAAAGATAAGCTCTCCGTCTACGAAAATATTTTTGGGAAACCTGTCAAAAATTCGAAAGGTTCTGAAGTGGGTCGTTGAAAAAACAAGTTATAGTTTTAGGGTAGTCAGGACAGAAGTGCCTGCAAAAAATTTTAAAATACTGGTTTTAGGGCATGCTACATTATTACACCCATGCTATAAGTAAAATTTTCCAATGCCAAATTTTAATATTTTATTAAGGATGTGGCATGGAGAAGATGCTTTTTGAGAGTTCATCCATCTAAGACTTTAAGTCTTTTTTAGTCAAATATATAGGTCGCAGGGATCTGGATTTTTGAAATAAGTGGTCTATTTTAATTGAATTCATGCGAACAAAAGTTGAAGCTGGTATAAGGGTGATCTGTGATCGCTTCAATCTTACAGAATAACAGTTTGTGTTTTTATGGTTATTCATTGCAGGATAACGGAATTGGATTTGATCCCAAGTACCTGGAGAAAATTTTCAAACCTTTCGAGCGTTTGCACACGGCGTCAGAGTTTGAGGGTAATGGAAAGGGGCTGGCGATTTGCCGGAAAATAGTCGAACTGCACGGCGGAAGGCTTAGTGCTGACAGTATTCCAGGAGAAGGCTCCATTTTTACCATCACCCTGCCACAAAAAAATAGTTGAATACTGCCTCATTTTCCTTCTATAAGATTCAAGCATAAATTTCTTTCGTTGTATAATGGCCTGAGGAAAATTCGTCAACGACTGCCAATGCCTGTCGGGTCCCACCACACACTTCAAGATTTAAACTAAACTATCTGGAGAAATATGAGTTTTAAAAGTGAATTAGGAAATCAGGTTCTTATTCTTGATGGAGCCATGGGAACCATGGTCCAGAACCTCGGATTGACAGACGCCGCCTTTGGCGGTCCCGAGTTCAAAATGCTCACCGACCTGTTGGTATTTTCGCGTCCGGACGACTTGGAAGGCATTCATCTTGAATATCTCCAGGCAGGCGCCAACTTGATTGAAACGGATACTTTTGGTGCGTCGCCGTTGCGGTTGAAGGAGTTTGATTTTTCAAAATTTGATCCTTCCGATTTAAAAGCCATACCTGATCAACTGGACCTTAAAACCTGTTCGCTGGAATCGTTAACGGTGCAAATTAATATAGAGGGTTGCCGTATTGCATGCAGAGCGATAGAAAAATACCGCGCTCAATCGGACTATGATGGGAGGCCGCTTTATGTGGCAGGGTCCATTGGCCCTTCCAACTATGTGGTATCGAGTACCGAGGCCAATCTCAATCAAGCCACATTTGGTCAGATCGTTGAAAACTTTTACCATCAAGTCTGCGGGCTCATCGAAGGAGGCGCGGATGTGCTTCTCATCGAAACCCAGCAGGACATTTTGGAGACCAAAGCCATTATTGAGGGTGCCAATAAAGCTTTTGCTGAGAAGGGAACCAAGCTTCCAATAATGGTTCAGGCAACGGTCGATGTGTTTTCGAAAATGCAGATTTTTAATACAGATATTCAGGCTGCTTATACCGCTGTGTCGGAAATGGGGATAGATGTGTTTGGAATTAACTGTAACGTCGGGCCGAAAGAGATGGCGGCTACAGTAGAAAAGTTGAGTCGTTTTTGCAAGCATCCTATTTCGGTTATTCCCAATGCGGGGCAACCGATTTCTGAGGACGGTCAGACCTGTTACAAGCTTTCGCCAGAAGATATGGCGGTTACCATGGAACCGTTCGTTCGTGAATACGGTGTGTCCATTGTAGGTGGATGCTGTGGGACGACTCCCGCTCATATCAAAGCGTTGAGAGAGAAATTAAACGGTGTCGTTCCAGCGCCGAGAGAACCTGACAGTCGCGTATTTGTTTCCGGGCCGCAAGAAGCAGTCCCTATTGATGGATCTAAAGGACTCGTGCGTATTGGTGAGCGTCTCAACGTTCGCGGAAGCAAGGTGGTGCGGGAGGCGGTGGAACATGATGGGGACATAGCCATGCCGGCTCTGGAGGAAGTGGTCGGCGAGCAGGTTAGGGATTTGGGGATAGAAATTATAGACATATGCATGGATAGCAATATTGTGGAAACTGAGAAAGTACTTCCCGAGATCATCCATGGCCTTACTAGCGATTTCAAAGGTGTCATGTGTATCGATTCTTTTTCCGTGGAAGCTTTGACCAGGGCGATAGAGAGTTATCCGGGTCGGCCCATCATCAACTCAATCAGTCTTGAGGAATACAAGGATGGTGAAAGCAAACTCGACGCGGTTCTTTCATGCACCAGCGGCCATGGCCCGGTTTATATTGCGCTGGTCAATGGTCCGGAAGGTCCAGCGCAAACTGCCGATGAAAAATATAACCTGGCCGCAGAAATCGTTAAGCAGGCAAGTGAAAAATATGGAGTGACACCCGACCAGATTTTGATTGATGTCAACGCGTATCCCATAGGCAGTGAATCGGTGGAAGGGCTTAACTTTTGTGCCGAGACCCTTGAAAGCCTGCCTCGTATTAAAAATATCCACCCAGACCTGAAAACTTCAATCGGTGTTGGTAACCTGACCAATGGTTTGGGCAAGAAGCCTTACATGAGGAAAGTTCTCACCAGCGTATTTCTTGACGAAGCTCGCAAGGTGGGACTCGACTGCGCTATCTTGAATCCGAATCACTACGTTCCCCTTGAGAGTTTGCCCGGTGAAGATGTAGAGCTGGCGCGTAGGGTGATACTCCAGCGTGACATGAACGCTTTTGACACACTCGAAGAAATCGCTCTCACAAAGAAAACGGGTATCAAGCAAAGGAAAATAGACTATGCCGATCTTTCGACTGAAGACAGTGTTTGCGCGAAGATCAGGGATGGGTTTAAGCAAAAAGAAGATGGAGCGGTGGAAAAAGATGGCGTTGAGTATTCCTACCGGGATCACATTGTGCTTGAGGCGGCAGAACTCATAGACCGTCACGAGCCATTGGAATTTATCAGCGCCTATCTTATGAAGACCATGCGCGAGTTGGGGGATGCATTTGGGCGAGGGGAAGTGAGCTTGCCGCATTTGCTGAAGAGCGCAGACGTTATGCGTAACGTGATGGAATTTCTTGAGTGGTACATGCGTTTGAAAAGCGGAGTGAATCCAGAGGATGAAATTCAGTACAAAGGAGTCGTGGTGATGGGTACCGTGTATCAGGATGTGCATAGTATTGGCAAAGACCTGGCGAAGACCTTGCTGGAAAATTATGGGTACCGAGTGATAGATCTTGGTGTGCAGGTGCATCTGGAGAAATATATTGAGACGGCGGAAAAGGAAAACGCTGATGCAATTGGTATGAGTGCGCTGTTGGTGCAAACATCCAACCACATGATCACGGTGGCTCGTATGTTGAAAGAGAAGTCTTGTGATATTCCGATCCTGATCGGCGGTGCGCCTGTTAACTCAAGACACGCAGGATATGTTGCCATGTATGGGCAAAGTGACACGGAGAATATTCTAAATAATATTTTTTATTGCGAAAGCGGTATGGACGGGGTGAACGTGATGAACCGTCTGATGGACGACCAAGGTCTTTCCTGTTTTTTTGGCGAGAACAAGGAACACTTGTTAAGTGAATACCAACGCGCCAAAGGCATTCAGGAAAAGAAAGACGAACTGCTGTCGACTTTGCCGAGACGTATGGTCGGATTCAAAAAGCACGAAGTCCCAAGGGATGGCTATGGGTTGCACAAGGTTGAATTTAAATTGCGCAAATTGGAATCTAACCTCGACAATAAAAGCCTGTTCTCTCTCAACTGGAAATTCGGCAAACAGTCTTCATGGAAAGACAAGTCGGTCGATATCGATCAACTAAAACAATTGAAAAAAGAGTGGATCGAAAAAGCGGAATCCAACGGATGGGTTGTCCCAAAGGCAAGATTTGTTCTTTTGCCTGCCCAGTCAGATGGAGATGAGGTGATACTTTACGATCAGGAAGATACGGAAAGGGAAATAGGGCGTATTGGTTTTTCCGTTTGTATCGGCAAAGGGAAGAAGGATATTTTTTCTGCCGCACAGTATTTTCACCCGAAGTCTTCAGGGCAGATGGACGCGATTGGATTGCAGATAACCACGGCGGGCAATGAAGCTGAGAAGGCTATCACGAAGTTTAAAAAGGAAAACGATACGGAGTCGGCGCTCTATTTGCAGGGATTGTGTGATCGAGTGGCTGAAGATCTGGCGGAATACATTCATAATCTCATAAGATTGAGGGCGGGACATAAAAAGGATCGCCTGGGTCAGCGATACAGTCCGGGCTACTCCGCGCTAACCGATTTGTCAAATAACAAGGTGATTTGGGAGATTTTGAAAGCGGAGGATCTGGGCATCGAACTGACTGATGCAAATGAGTTTAACCCACCCAGCACAACAGCGGCGGTGGTTTGTTTTCACCGGGACGCAAGTTACACCTGATGCTTATATGGGCAATTTGGGGGTTGTAGTTCTTTCGAAAATCAGCGTAAAAAAGCATCAAGTTTCTACGAATTTACTCCGAAAATTATATATACACACCGGCACATCACACTAGATCGGGTTGTCGAAAAACTGACCCAACTCCTCTAAACTTAGAGAGTTACCTTTACACATGGACCCTCATCTTGATTAAATAAAGACTTGTTTTAAAAATCCGGTCTGATAAAATGGCACATCCAAGCTAATCGGCTTAGAGTTTTAAGGTTATGGCCTGATCTTTTTAAAGAGAGGGTTGTTTATAGCTGTCATTCCGCATCCACTTTTCATAAGGATACCGACGATATGTTTAAGCGATTTACAGAAAGAGCTCGCAGGGTCATCATACTTGCGCGGGAAGAAGCGGAATTGTATCGCCACGAATATTTAGGCACCGAGCACATTTTGCAGGGTGTTGTTAAGGATGGCGGGGGAATAGCGGTTGCCATTATTCAAAAGACCGGCACCGACTTGACTCAACTTAAAAAGGAATTGGAGAAGAACCTGCCACGGAGTTCCACTTCGTTGATCATTGGTGATATTCCATTCACCTCACGTGCGAAGAAAGTTCTGGAGTTTGCTGTTGAAGAAGCACGCTCCTTGAATCATAACTATATCGGGACAGAACATCTTCTGCTGGGACTGCTCAAGGAGAAGGAGGGGGTGGCCTGCAGGATTCTTAATAGTTTCGGGATGTATTTCGAGGATGTTAAGGAGAAGATTGTTGAGATGTTTAAAGAGCCTGCCGAAGCCACGCGCGAAACGGGCAAGACACCGACATTGGATGAGTTCAGCCGGGATCTAACCAAGATGGCTGTGGATGGTAAGCTCGATCCTATCATCGGACGTGCCAAGGAAATAGAGCGCGTGATTCAGATTCTCAGTCGCCGAACCAAGAACAATCCGGTTCTGATTGGAGAACCCGGTGTTGGTAAAACAGCGATCGTTGAAGGATTGGCTCAACTCATTATGGAGCGTGAGGTTCCAGATACCTTGTTTGACAAGAGAGTGGTTTCTCTGGACCTCGGTTCATTGATCGCAGGCACAAAGTATCGCGGCCAGTTTGAGGCTCGTCTCAAGGGAATAATGAAAGAGATCATACAGAACGATAGTATCATACTGTTCATAGACGAGTTGCATACTCTGGTAGGGGCTGGCGCGGCAGAGGGCTCTGTCGACGCGTCAAATATGCTCAAGCCTGCGTTGTCGCGTGGTGAAATCCAGTGTATTGGTGCGACAACTCTGGAAGAGTATCGTAAATACATTGAGAAAAACGGAGCGCTTGAGCGAAGGTTTCAGCCAGTCATCGTTAATCCGCCTTCGATGGAAGAGACGGTCGAAATTATTAAAGGACTCAAGGTTCCTTATGAAATGCACCATAAGGCCAAGATCACCGATGAAGCCATCGTCACGGCAGTTAGGTATGCTGACAGGTACATCAGTGACCGGTTCCTTCCAGATAAAGCCATCGATGTAATTGATGAGGCTGGTTCCCGAGTGCGCTTGCGAAAAGTAACTCAGTCGCCTGAAATGAGGAAGATTCAGCGGGACATTGATGTCATTGTTCGCGACAAAAAAGTGCGCATCGAAAATCAGGAATTTGAAAAGGCCGTTGAGTTGCGCGACAAAGAGGAAGAACTTCGAGCCAGCTTGGAAAAAGAAAAGGATAGCTGGGAAGGGGAAAATGACAGTGTTGAGCCCAGTATTACCGATGAGGATATTGCCGCTGTTGTGTCGAGCATGACAGGAATTCCACTTTCCAAGATTGAGGAAGGTGAAAGTGCTCGTCTGCTGAATATGGAGTCGGAACTGGCTGCCAAGGTAGTTGGTCAGGACGAGGCGATCCAGGTTCTTACAAAGGCTATTCGCAGGTCGAGGTCTGGACTTAAAGACATGCGGCGGCCTATAGGTTGTTTTCTTTTTCTTGGCCCGACGGGCGTGGGTAAAACAGAGTTGGCGGGTGTGCTTGCTGAGTTTATGTTTGGTGATCGCGATGCCCTGATTCGACTCGATATGTCAGAGTATATGGAAAAATTCAACGCATCGCGTTTGACAGGAGCCCCTCCAGGTTATGTGGGGTATGAGGAAGGCGGTCAGCTGACAGAGAAAGTTCGACGCAAACCTTACTCTGTCGTTTTGTTTGACGAAATTGAGAAGGCCAATCCAGATGTTTTCCACCTGTTGTTGCAGATTATGGATGATGGGCGCTTGACGGATAGTTATGGCAGGGTGATCGACTTCAAGAATACTGTCATCATCATGACTTCCAATATCAGTTCACGGTCTTTGTACAAGGGGACTTCTTTGGGATTCCACAAAGATGATGCTGAGATGAATTATGATCGTATGCAAAAAGATTTGAAACAGGACCTCAAGCGCACGTTTAACCCAGAATTCCTGAACCGGCTGAGCGAGACGGTGGTGTTCAGGCCACTGGATGTTGAGCATATTGTCAGTATTCTCGATGTTCAACTGCTTCAGCTCAATGAACAACTCATCCAGCAGGGGTTGACCTTGGATGTTACG
>PVBE010258267.1_pt1 | contig 28789 bp, 16 predicted proteins | sample 1631181 | NCBI WGS metagenome assembly PVBE01 (sample SAMN08397723, study PRJNA350692) | Marine metagenome, whole genome shotgun sequencing project. | isolation source: water | place: Pacific Ocean | collected 2012-04
CCCCACACGGCCAAGGTCATGCATCACGTGGCCGTGATTCGCAGCATGCACCACACCAACCGCCTGCACGACTCCGCCTCCACCGAGACACTTACCGGGCGACAATCTCCCCAGGGAGATCGTGAAGAGTTTGCTCCCATTCCACAGTTCTATCCCTGCCACGGATCGACGATCAGTTACATGCGGCGATCCCTCGATATCGATGTCCCGCATGCCGCGCTTCCCTGGGTCTTTCACAACGTGGTTGATACACCCTGCCAGGGCGGAGGATTCCTGGGCGCCGCCTACGATCCCTTCCGCGTGGACGGCGACCCGGCCAAGGTGAACTACAGTGCAGAAATGTTCACCCGGCCATCGGACCTGTCGATCCAACGACTGGAGCAGCGCACGTTACTCGCCCAGCAACTTGCTGATAATCCGGCACTGGATAAGCTGCCCAAATCCCAGCAGCTCAAGGCGCTGTACAGCAAGGCCATCGAGCTGATGCAATCCAAGGCAGTGGCCCGGGCGCTGCGCATCGAGGATGAACCTCAGAAAATGCGTGAACGGTATGGCATGTACCCGGACAAGGCTCCCAAGGGTAAACGACGAGTCCATGGTCATCAGCTGAGGGGACAGAATGTCCTGATGGCCCGGCGACTGGTCGAAGCAGGGGTCCCCTTTGTCAACGTTTACGACTACCGACAACAGGGACAGAACTGGGACTCGCACAGCCAGAACTTCACCGAGCACAAGGATCGCCTGCTACCGGCAGCAGACAGGGCATACGCTGCCTTGATCGAGGACCTTGAAGAACGTGGACTACTGGAATCCACCCTGGTGGTCGCACTCGGGGAGTTCGGCCGCACACCCAAGATCAACAAGAACGCGGGGCGCGACCATTGGCCTGATTGCTACAGTCTGACGCTCGCCGGTGGTGGCATTCGAGGAGGTACCGTCTTTGGTGCCAGCGACCAACTGGGCGCCTATCCGGCAATGGATCCGGTCACTCCGGCCGACCTGGCCGCCACGATCTTCTGGCGATTTGGTCTCAACCCGCGTGCCGAGGTCCATGACCAGGCTGGGCGACCACATCGCCTGGCCGAGGGAAAACCGATCACTCAGATTTTCGGTTAAACCGCACACCGACCTTACTTCGGTACCACGGCCCGCGCGGCACGGTCACCTACTGTGAAATAGCCCAGCGCGGGACTGTCATTACTGTCTGCCCTGGCAATCATCCAGACCGCACCTGGACGCGTTTGTTGACGGTAGTACTTTCCAGGAGCAATCACGGCATAGCGTTTCCGCGCTCCCTCGCGATCCATCCAGTACAGAGTCACCTCGTGATCCCGTCGATTGATAAACACCACGTCAAAAGGATTTCCGTCCGGCCTGGACGACGGCACGCCCTTACCCTCGACCACCGGTTGCCATTTCAGGGCCGGTAAAGATGCCACCTTCGGCTCCACCAGTTTCGCAAATTTTTTCGGGGCTCGAGCACGTAACTGCTTCAGCCTGTCCTGGTGTGCCGGCTCAGCGGCCAGGTTCTTCCATTCGTAGGGATCGGCCTTTACGTCATACAATTCTTCGCCTCCGCCTGCGTAACGGATGTAACGCCAGTTCCCCTGGCTAAGTCCAAAGCTGCCTGGCTGATGCAGATGCGTCAGGGCAACATGTGGCCACGCTGCCTGCGGGTTTGCCAACAAAGGCACCAGGCTGGGCCCATCATCTTGCGCTCGAGAAGGCAAACCACACAGTTCCAGCAAAGTCGGTGCCAGGCTCAGCAGGCTGGTGGCTCGCTCGCAAACCGCTGGACGGGTTCCAGCTGGCAACCCGGAGGTCCCTGTCGGTACTCGGACAATCAGCGGCACTCGTGAACAGGCTCGCCAGGTCGTGAATTTTTGCCAGTGCTGCTTTTCACCCAGGTGCCAACCGTGATCGGACCAGAGGACGACAATCGTGTTACTCGCATGGGGGCCTTTTTCGAGAGCGTCGAGGACGTGTCCCAGCATCGTGTCGGCAAAGTAAATGGATGCCAGGTATCCCTGCAATGCCTGCTTCCACTGCTGGTGGGCCCGGATATGGGCGAAGTAGCGATTGGGTCCCAGTCGCTTACCTTCCGCCGGCAGGTCCTCGAGATCATCTTCCCGGTAGCCGGGAGGCAACTGGATCTTCTCGAGGGGAAAAGCATCAAAATATTTCTTTGGCACAAACCAGGGTTCATGAGGTCGGTAGATACCACAGGCCAGGAAGAAAGGCTTGTCATGTTTCTTGAGCAACTGCTGCGAGACCCACTGGGCCACCAGGTAATCACCACCATACTCTTCATCCGTTGCGTCCAACGGTCCCCAGTCGGTCTCCACGTATTGCCAGGGACCTCCACGCGGCAAACTGACTGGTCGTTTCTTTGGATACAACGTGCGCGGAAATGGGTTCTCGGTTTCTTTTGCCGGAACATAATGATCCCAGGAACGCGCATCGATGAAGTAGTGCAACATCTTGCCGGAACCGGCGGACCAGTAACCTGCACGTGATAACGTTTTGGGTAACAGTTCCACGTCGGGCATGATTTCGCGCATCTTCTGGCCGTTCTGGTAAAGCCCGGAACGATGGGGAGAAATCCCGGTAAAGATAGCGGTCCGTGAGGGATTGCAGGCCGGTGCGGAACAGTGGGCATTGGTAAAGAGGACGCCCGACGCGGCCAGTCGATCCAGGTTGGGAGTTCTTGCCTGGGGATGGCCCCCCAGGCACCCGACCCAGTCATTGAGGTCATCCATGGCGATGAACAGGACGTTGGGTGCCGCCGCCTGGATGACCGTCGGCATCAACAACAGGCAAATGATGGAAAGCAGGTGTTTCATGATTTTTGCTTGATTCAGAAATATCCCCAGAAGGCTCTTTAAATTCAGCCGGTAACTACGTTCATTACCCTAAATCCTACCGGCAGGGTTGTTTCCAGCGATAGCCCGGCATTGTAGGATTGGTACTGAAAGAAATCATTTATTGCCCGAGGAGAATCTACCATGATGCGATGTTTCACGCTTGTTGCCCTGGCATCCCTGTTTACCGTCAACGCATCGGCCGCGGATAAACCGCAAACAGCTCCCGCTGAACAGGCCGGCATGAAACGCATCTTCAACGGCAAAGACCTGACCGGCTGGGATGGCGATCCAAGACTCTGGTCGGTCAAGGACGGAGCCATCCGTGGTGAAACCACCGCTGAAGTTCCCGCCAAGGGAAATACCTTCATCATCTGGAAAGATGGCGGCACCAAGGATTTTGAACTGCGACTTTCCTTCCGGTGTAATGCCACCAATAACTCCGGCATCCAGTATCGCTCCAAGCATATCAAGGATGCTAAGGCCCGCAACAAGTGGATCGTACGTGGATACCAACACGAGATTCGTAACCAAAACGTGTTGCCAAGCGTCTCGGGATTCATCTACGACGAGGGAGGCACAGCCGGACGACGTGGTCGCACCTGCCTGGTCGGTGAAAAGGCAACCTATGGTAAGGATGGCAAGAAAGTAACCGAAACACTCATCGACGGACCAGGCTTCAAGAAACTGTTCAAGCTGGATGACTGGAACGACGTGGTGATCATCGCCAAGGGGAACCATATCCAGCACTACATGAACAACCGCCTCATCCTGGACTTCCAGGACGGTCATGAAAAAGCCCTGCTGGACGGGATCCTGGCCTTCCAACTGCATGCCGGGAAACCGATGTGGGTCGAGTTCAAGGACGTCCGTATCCGGGACCTCAAGTGATCGACTCCGATTGCTGACCACGAACTCCCACACTCCTCATGCCTGCGCTGATCAATCGCAGGTGATGGGTACGTGGACCTGGTAAATTGCCCAAGAAGGATTGCCCATGCAACGGGACCGTCAGCTGGCAAGCGAGATCGCGCGGTTCCAAGCCACGGCACCGATCGAGACTGCGTCCACGCCTCCAGCCTCCTGGTACACCTGGCAATCTTTCCTGGAGCTGGAAAAGGAAACGGTCTTTCAAAACCGATGGCAGTTCGTGGGGCACGAGGCGCAGTTGCAGGAGCCGGGTGATTACTTCACTGGCTCCTTCCTGGGATGGCCTTACCTGGTTGTCCGCGATGACCGTGGCTCACTACAGGCCTTCTACAACGTCTGCTCGCATCATGGCACCTGTGTCGCCACGGAGTCCGGGAACGCAGAACAATTCGTCTGCCCCTACCATGGCTGGACCTATGATCGACAGGGAACACTCACCAGCGCACCGCTGGCCGGTGCCCTGCAATCGCTCAAGCAACGCAACCTGGACCTGAAACCCATTGCACTGGAGCAATGGGGGCCGCTGGTGGCACTGCATTTCGGTGATCAAACCGGTTCACTGGCCCGGCAACTGGCTCCTCTCCAGGAAGCTTTTACCGGGGAACCTTTCCAGGGTCTGCAATTCGTTCATCGCGTCAGTTACCCGATGGACTGCAACTGGAAGGTCTTTGTCGACAACTATCTCGATGGTGGCTACCACGTGGCCCACGTGCATCCCGGCCTAAGCGGGCAACTGGATATTGATTCCTACCAGACCCAGCTCGGGGACCGCTGGTCCCTGCAATCATGTGGCACCGCTTCCGCAACCGACAACGGGGCCACCGAGGATTTTGCCCAGCGCATCGGAGAACATGCCGATTATGCCTGGATCTATCCCAACTTCATGATCAATCGCTACGGCCCGTGGATGGATACGAACACCGTCATTCCACTTTCCGTAGATCGCTGCCTGGTGGTTTTCGATTATTACCACGAGGGTCCCGTGGAAACTGCTTTCCTGGACAACTCGCTCCTGGCATCTGACCGGGTCCAACAGGAAGACATCGATATCTGTAACCGGGTCCAGGCTGGACTCGGCTCCGGCTCCTATGACCAGGGAATCTATGCGCCTGCTTTCGAGGCACCCATGCTCCAGTTCCACCGACTACTGTGGGCTGATTTCCAGCCCTAGCAATCAAAGTGGATCCTGCGTTCTTGGAGCAGGCAACATATGGTTACCCCGGAACCCACAAACTGACTACAATAACCCGTTGCAATCCCGATCCACTGATCAGCTCTGTCCGCCAGTCTTGCCGTTGATAATCATGAGCAACGCAAAAGATCCCTCGACCTATAAAAGCAATATCCCCTTCGAGACCAGTCGCATCCAGGCCGCTGCTGTTTATTGCAGTGATGGCAGATTTGGAAACCAGTTTGACGAGTTCATGCAGACAGGACTGGGACTGCCTCGCTACGATCGACTGGCGGTGCCCGGCGGCGCGGCCTGCATTGCTCGCCACTTCTCAACCTATCGCGAGGAGGAAGGCGTCACGGAGCAACTGAAATTCCTCGTGGAAGTTCATGACCTGGAACGGGTCGTCTTAATTGCTCACCAGGGATGCGCTTTCTATACGGAGCGACTGCGCATCTCTCCGTTGCAACTGGAGGCTCAGCAACAGGAAGACATGCAGAAAGCAGTCCAGCTGGTACGATCCATTGGTCCAAACCTGCGAGTAGATGCCTTCTTCGCACGCAAACGAAGAGACCTGACGATCCAATTTGAAACTCTTGAATTATGACCAAGATCCGTTGCCAGGGGATCCACCAACGGAGACGATCCAATCGATACGATGAATAAACCGATTTTACTGGCGCTTCTCGGATTGCTTCTGACCGTTGCTCAACACGCCCAGGGACAGCAGGTTACCCCGCTCTACACGGCACGTACACAGCTGGAGCCCGCCACCCGTATCCGGACCACCGAGGCTCTCATCACGCGCGTCTCAGATCGTGTCCGCGATCGTCATGCTCGCGAGAAGGGTGCCTACGACCATTACCTCAGCTGGTACTGGCAGGAACGAACCGTCGTGATCGAGCTGATCGATCGTGTTGCCATGGGCGGCAAGGATATCACGATCAACGTGACAGCATTGGCAGCGCTGAACCGTCCCGATTTTCGCTGTTTTTTTCGCGGCATCAACACCGTCGCAGAATACCACCATAACGCGGCTACCAAATCGATTGGCGCTAATCAATACTCGACCACCGTGACCTACAACAACCTGGAGCGACGGGCGCTGAAGATCGGAGACCGGATGGAATTTGAGTTCAGTCCGTTTCTACTCGCGCCCAGCAACGGCCGCAAGAACTACTACGGTACCACGATGCTCTACGTGGTCGGGCAGGGGATTGTCCCCTGGTACGGCCAGGGGGAAAAACTCGATTCTATCCCCTTACCAAAACAGGCACTCCTGGGTGGTCTCGGAACCCTGCCCTACCAGTACTCGAACGAACCACGGCACCGATTCATGCAAATGGCGACAAACATTGCCCCGGTCAGTGGCCAGGCCTTTATGCTCGGACGACGATTGCACCATACGAATTTCAAAAATGGATCCCATTCTGAACAACCCAATCCTGGTTACCCGGAACAAGCTGGCAAAGTCGGCCCCGGTTACGTGGCACGCAGCTGCATCGCCTGCCATGTTAACAATGGCCGTGCCTTGCCCCCGAAGATCAACAAACCGATGCGGCAAAGTGTCGTCAAGGTCGGGGCCGACATGATCGGTACACCGCATCCTACGCTGGGCAGTTCCCTGCAATCGGCAGCCACCGATGGGGATCCGGAAACCGTAATACAGATTCAAGATGACATATCCGTACCTGGCATGTACGCCGATGGCACGCCCTACGTACTGCGTAAACCACGATATGCGTTCACGGGCATCACTCCCAGGCATTACTCCGTACGACTCTCCCCACAACTGGTCGGGCTGGGGCTGCTGGAAGCCATTGCTGAAAAAACCGTGATTGCCAATGCAGATCCCAGCGATGACAACCAGGATGGCATCTCAGGACGCATCCAGGTCGTGACCGATCCCGAGACGGGAGAACGACGACTGGGACGTTTTGGTTACAAGGCCGGCCAGGCCAGTATCCGCCTGCAGGTTGCCAGTGCCTTGAACCATGACATGGGAGTGACTACGACCGTGTTCCCCAGGCTGGACGGAGAAACAACGAGTGGGACACCAGAACTGGCAAACAAGGAACTGGCCCAACTGACACGCTACATTGCCACGCTCGGCGTCAGTGCCCGCCGCAACCTGCAGGACGAAGAGGCCCTGTCAGGCGAGAAACTTTTCATGAAAACGGGCTGTGCGAAATGCCATATCACCAGGTTCACCACCAGTCCCTATCATCCGTTTGCCGAACTGCGCAACCAGACCATCCATCCCTACACGGACCTATTGTTACATGACATGGGTCCCGGACTGGCCGACAACCTGGCAGAGCAGGGGGCCTCGGGTGCCGAATGGCGAACCGCCCCCCTCTGGGGAATCGGACTAACCGCCGGTGTCAGTGGTGCTGAAGCCTACCTGCATGATGGCCGTGCTCGTACCCTGCCAGAAGCCATCCTCTGGCATGGTGGCGAAGGCAAGAGTGCCCGCGAAGCTTTCCGCAATTTGTCAGCAACCGAGCGAGCCGCGCTGCTAACATTCCTGGAGTCGCTATAAACTTCAAGACTGGCAGCATGGCTACTGGAACACCCTGCACAAGCAATCTAAGATATTTAACTCCGGGTACGCGTACGCGTTATCCCCCGCAAGTACCTCGTGAAAGAAATCACCATGAAGTCCAAACGCATCCTCCTGTCCACGATCTTCCTTGGCCTGGTCATGACCAGTGTCACCCAGGCTGCAGATCGCCCCAACATTCTCTGGATTTTCCAGGAAGATACCTCGCCCTGGATGGGGTGTTATGGCAGCAAGGTAAACCAGGACGAGACTCCACGCATTGACCAGATGGCATCCAGCGGCATTCGCTTTTCACGTGCTTTTGTTCCGTTCCCGGTTTGCTCCTCCTGTCGCTCCTCGATGATGCTGGGCGCCAACGCCATCCGCTTCGGTGCCCACGAGCATCGCTCTCGGCGCGGGAAAAAGAAAACGTACCTGCCCAACGGAATGAAAACCATCACCGAACTGATGCGAGATGCAGGCTACTTCACGTTCAATGTTGGCAAAACAGACTATAACTTTGCCGAGGCAGGCGATGGAATTTACAGCAAGATTCCACAGAAAAACAACAAGACTCCCTGGCGCGAACGATCCCAGGGACAAAACTTCTTTGGACAGATTCAACTCAAGGGGGGCAAAACCAATACCGCCCGCACACCACCGGCCCGGAAAACCGATCCAGCCACAGTCACCGTACCGGCCGACTACCCGCAAAACCAGCTTTTCCGCGAAGTGGTTGCCCAGCACCACGATGCCATTCGTTGTGACGACAAGGTCATCGGAGGCATCCTTGATCGCTTGAAGGCAGATGGCCTCTCGGAATCGACCATCGTGGTCTATTTCTCCGACCACGGTGCTAACAACCTGATCCGGCACAAGCAGATGCCAACCGAAGGTGGATTACATGTCCCCTTCATCGTGCTGGGACCCAGCAAGTGGGTTTCTAACCCGGGAACCGTGCGTGACGACCTGATCAACACGCTGGACCTGACCGCCACGTCACTGGCCTGGGCCGGTATTGAAAAACCGAAGTGGTGCGAGGGCCAGGACCTTTTTGCTAAGGACTTCCAACCGCGCAGCTTCGTGGGCGGTGCCAAGGATCGCCTCGACCACACCATCGACCGCGTTCGTACCATTCGTACCGATCGATTTCGTTATACGCGAAACTTCTTCCTCGACCGCGTCTTCCTCCAACCACAGTACCGGGACAGCCGCCCTTTCCTGAGTTCATTGAGAGAAGCCTATGCCGCGGGCACGCTCGCTCCCAAGCTGGCAGAAATTTATTTTGGTGAACGACCGGCCGAGGAACTTTACGATGTCGTCAAAGATCCGGCCCAGGTCAACAACCTGGCCAAGGATCCGAAATTCGCAGCTGTTCTCAAGGAACACCGTGCCCTCTTGGAAGGCTGGCTCGCCAAGGGTGACATGGGAGCCGTGGATGAACCGGACGAGGAACTGGCCATGAACGGCGAAGAAAAAAAGTGGGGAACGGGCGTCAACTACCAGTATGAGCGCATCAGGAAGGACAATGATGGCGATGGACTTTCCGACACCTGGGAAAAGGTGAACCAGCGCGATCCGACAGATGGCAAGCTCCTCTTCACGTTCGACTGTGGTGGCTGGCAAACCGAGGGCTGGCAGGGGCAGGGAAAGATTACCAACATTGCCGGCTACCAGGGGTACCTCGATTTTGACCTCTTGAGCGGCAAGGCCGCGCTCGTTCGCAAGGGCCTCAAGCTAGATACCTCCAAGAACCAGGGCATGCTGGTACTTCGCATGCGCAGCAGCAGCGATGCACAGGTCAACATTTCGGCCAATGGCAAGACCGTGGGAAAAGCCCGCGTGGCTGCCGGCAAGGACTATACTGACTACCGAGTACCACTCACGGACAATTCCTGGTCCGGTACCGTCAACAGCATGAAACTGGATTTTGCGGGCAAGCCAGGGACCACGGTCACCATCGATTGGATTCGCGTCATGCCGTGACAACGCATGACAACAGGATTTTGATCATGTGCCGTTAACTATTTTCCTCGTTGGTCATTCTCGCTTTCAGTTCCCTGCTGCTTCTTGACCTGGTCGGATCCTGTTCAGGCCTAGTCGAAACCGGCGAAGTTGGTTAGATTTACTAGCCACGAGTCATCATGTGAGTGAATTCCACTCGTTGTTTGTTGCGATCGGAAATCCCCACTAGAGGAAGAGATTAATGCCAGTAACGATCCAGGTCGAAGGTAACCAGGTGCAGGCGCAGTTCAACGACTGCGTTCTTTACACCAGCGGTGAGTTCGGTGGCAACATTGATTTCCAGATTACCTTTAGCGAACCCGTACCCGATCAGGAAGTCATCGAGAACCTGCGCCTCAGGATGCCCGGGAAAAAGAAACTGCTGGATGTCACGGCATTTGGTGACCTGGACGGAGTCATGGAAATTACCATCTTCTCCAAGTCAGAACTGGCGCCGATCGGACAACCCATTCCAGAGAGCTCCACACCCTCCGAGGTCGAGGTTTTCTGGCTTTCCTCAAGCAGCAGCCGACCCCTGGTCTCCATCCCGGTAGTTGCCGAGGCCGGGGATCCGAATGACGTTCAACCTGGTGACTACAAGTTGTCTGATTACCGGTTAGCCTCGGAATCGGGTAAAGGATCTGGCTGCGGAACCGCCGTGCTGGCAATCCTGGGCGCAATCATCACGCTGGCGTTCACACTCGGTGCCCGCTAGGGAGCCGAAAGATCAGGTCGTGATTTCCAGTGCCTGGAAGCGGGCTGATGACGCCACTTGCTTATCTCGTGGAAACCTCGTTTCGTAACTGCGCGGTCGATGCCACGGGCGACATTGAAATGACCAGCCGTGGAAATATGGCTACGACATGTCCATTACAAAGCCTGTAGGGAGTATCTAAGATACTCTCGGTCCGGGGGCCGTTCACCAGGAACCGACCTTCCGAAAGACAGGTAATTCTTTAGCTATTTTGACCTCACCACTTGTATTTGTTATCCAGTTAACTGGAAAATAGCAGTCATGTGTAAGAACAGCATCCAGGAAACGATCGTCAGACAACTGCTGCGGTTGTTTCTCATCGCAACCGTGGTTGGCTGTGGGACTGAAGAGCAGCCGCTCACTAGCCAGAAGCCGACAACACCAGCAGCCACGGCTGAAAAAGGTGCCTCCGAGGACCAGTATTCCTCGAACCCTGAAGATCTGCAGCTGAACGAATTGCTCGCCTCGAACCAGGGTAACAGCGCCGACGACCTGGGAAATAGTAGCGACTGGCTGGAAGTCTACAACGCGGGAACCAACACGCTGCGCCTCGACGGCTATCACTTGACCGATGATCTCGAGGTTCTCGACAAATGGAGTCTTCCCAGCCACCGAATTCCCGCGGATGGCTACCAGGTCGTATGGATGTCTGGACTGGACCGCAACTCCCTAGCCCCGGAAGCCTTGAAAACATCGGCAGCAAACGTCCCTTTCCAGGCTACCCTGGTAAAATCCGGGGCCAACTGGAAGTACCTCTACAACACCGCCAACAAGCAAGATGCGAACCAGGGAATCAACCTCACGGGCTGGACGGACGTTGAATTTGATGACAGCGGTTTTGCCGTCGGCCCAGCCGGCTTCGGCTATGGTGACGAAGATGATGCCACCATGTTGCCGCCGAAGACAACCGTGGTCCTGATGCGGCACGAGTTCACGATTGAGGATCCCCTCTATTCCTCGTCACTGGTACTCCAGGTCAATTACGATGATGGCTTCGCCGCTTACCTGAACGGAACACGCGTTGCGTCCGTTAACGCCCCCCAGGAGGATCCTGGCCTTGATAGCGTCGCGACCGGCAGCCACGAGGCAGGCTCTGCCGAACGCTTTGACCTCTCGGCACACGTCGGCCTGTTACGGCGCGGCAAGAACGTGCTGGCCATTGCCGGGCTTAACACGCACCCCGGAAGTTCAGACCTGTCCATCAAGCCATCACTCGGTACGTTGCGACCCATCTTCCACGCGAGTTTTCGCCTTAACAAGAAGGGGGGTAACCTTTACCTCGTCGCTCCCGATGGGAAGATCGTTGACCAGGTTGAATATCCTCGGCAACGCGCTGACCAATCGCTCGGCCGGATTGACGCGAACACATCCACCTGGGGTTACTTCCTGACGCCCACGCCGGGGTCAGCAAACCAGGGACCAGCCCAGGAGACGCCGATCAAATCACGTATTTCTTTCTCTCCAGGGCCCGGGGCTTACCCGGAAGGGGTCGAGGTGGAGATCAGCCAGGAATCCTGGGAAGCGACCGACATTCGGTTCACCCTTGATGGCTCACCGCCAAATGGCACCAGCCCCTTGTACGAGCAGCCGGTACCAGTGACGGACACGTCTCTCTTACGAGCAGCCTCCTTCGTCGGAGAGGAACGTGCCAGCCCGATCGTCTCGGCAACTTACCTGGCAGGCCACATTCCTTCCCTACCAGTCATGTCGATCTCCTTGAAACCGGAGGAATTCGTTGATGTCCACCTGGAAAAGAGTGGCAAGGGACGTGGCAGCGAACGCCAGGCCTTCCTGGAACTCTTCACACCCGAAGGAGAACGAGCCGTGTCCACGGGCTTTGGGCTACGGCTACACGGAGGAGCCGGGCGGCGAGGCGGCCTGGAAATCAAGAAGTCCTACCGGGTCTACTTTCGCAAGTCATACGGAGATGGCCGGGTCGACTACCCGCTGATTCCAACGGCCAAGGTCGAGGACTTTGACAAGCTGGTCCTGCGAGCAAACTTTGGTGATGGACGGGCTCACGGCGGCTACATTCGAGACCAGATGATTCGTGACCTGCACCGCGAGATGGGCGGAATGGCCTCCAACGGTTCGTGGTACGTCGTGCTGATCAATGGCAAAAGCCATGGTCTCTACAACGTCGTGGAACGAATGGACGAAGAATTCTTCATCTCCCACCTCGGCCCGGGGCAGTACGATGTCATGAAAACGGGGAACACGGTTCTCAGTGGCACGCGGCAAAACTGGGACCAGCTACGAGATTTCATTAGCTCGACTGACTTCTCCAACGAGAAAAACTATCAGCAGTTGGCAAGCCGTGTCGACATTGAGAATTTCACCGCTTACATGATCGTCAATCTCTGGGTGTTAAACCTCGACTGGCCCCACAATAACTGGTACGCGTCCCGCCGAATCCCAGATGGCAAATGGATTTTTCTCTGCTGGGATAGCGAGTGGGGGTTAGCAGGTGGGCCCTACGGACCGGAAGTCGACCCGTATTCCTTTATCGACAGCGGAGGTGCTTACGGACATGGCATGAGCCGAAAGCTGTTCTTTGCGCTACTGGGCAATCCGGGCTACCGAGAGTATTACCAGCAACAGGTTCGCAAGTACCTGAACGGTCCCCTCTCACCGACCAACACGCTGCGACAGACACAACATCACCGCGATATTGTGGTCGCCGACATCGAACACGAGTTCGAAACCCGCGGGTACGGAAAAGAACGGTGGCATGCACAAATCGCAGAAATCGAAGAATTCTGCAAAAACGCCGGGGATTATTTCCAGAGACATACCGACCAGTACTTTGCACATCAACCTGCCCCCATCACAGAAGATCGACTTACGCTGACCCAAGACGCAGAGGGAGGTCGACATGTCATCTACCGAACTGCCAAAGGACAGCTACACGAACTGGCCTCCACTGCCGACGCAAGCACCTGGAACAGGACGACTATTTCATTTCCCGGCACCGCCCCACCGGCTGCCGGACAACCGAGCAGCTACACCCTGGCAGAGGGCCAGCAACAGGTACTCTACCGGGGCCAGGACAGTCACCTCCACCTCTTATCGAAACCGGCCGCTGACGTAAAAGACGATCCCTGGCAACATACCGACCTGACCGCACAACTCGAGATACCGATTGCCGCCAGCGATCCGTCGGCGGTTGTCGTCGACGGCGTGCCGCACGTTGTCTACGTCGACCAGGATTCCAGGATCCGCGAGCTCTGGTTCGATGGAGCCTGGCAACATTATCCGCTACCTGCTCTCCCGCGAACGGACGGTGACGCTATCATCTCACGCGACCAATCGACTCTCTATGTCACGTATCGAACCATGTTCGGTGCTCCCTGTGAACAACGCCTTTCACTCCAGGATATCCAACCGGGTCAACGACGCTGGATACCTCGACTGATCTACCGGCTGCCAGCGGCTGGACAACCCGTCGGCTACAACGCCGGTGGGAAGCGACACGTCGTCTTCTGGGCAGCCGAGAAGTGGCCTCACGATGACCCCTTTTACTTTGACGGAATCGAACGAAGACAGCCTGACTACCGCCGCTACGACGGTCCTCGCAACACGCTGGTCCACGCCTGGGACAAGGGAGAACGTTTCCGGCGACTGTACCAAATCGGAAACTCGCCAAGCCCGGTGGCAGGAAGTCCTTGCCTGGTCCCTGACGTTCAAGCGGACCAGCAGCACCTGGCTTACCGTAATGCCGAGGGACACATCCAGGAAGCAACTTTCCAGAACCAGCAGGGTGCCTGGAAACTGGTCGACGCCACGGCCCTGGCCTGGGCCCCCCCCGCTGCCGGAGAACCGAGCGGGCTAGTTTCGACTCAGACTGGCGAGCGATACTACGTCTACCGAGGTCAAGATGGTCACCTGCACGAGCTTTGCTTCGACGGTCAGTGGAATCATCGTGACCTGGGTGAAATCGACAAATGACCACACACTCTGCCCACTTGCAAAAGGCAACCATTGAGGTGTGAAAGAGCACTGTCCATACTGACCCAACCCGGAGTGATACGATGCGTCGCCTGTTTCCGCTGCTGTTACTGATACTCACCGTTGGCTGTAGTTCCCGCCAGGAACCACCTACAACGAATAAGCCAACGCAGAAAAACGAGAAATCGGTCGTCGATACGGGTGACTCCAGTGATGTTTCCAGCAACGGCAAACTGCTGCTTAACGAACTGCTTGCCTCGAACCGCGCCAACCGCCGCGACGATACGGGCGCAACCAGCGACTGGGTTGAAGTCCATAACGCAGGGACCAACACGCTGCGACTGGACGGTTATCACTTGACCGACGACCTGCAGGTTCCCGACAAGTGGGCCTTTCCCCAGGCGCGAATGCCAGCCGGCGGTCTTTACCTGGTCTGGATGTCAGGCCTGGACCGGACAGCACTGGACCCCAAGGTCCTGGCAACCTCGACCGCCGCAATCCCCTTCCAGCGCACGTTAATCGAAGAGGGAGCCAAGTGGAAATACCTGGCTGGCAGCAGCAAGGGGCAACCCGCAGAACAAGATCAAAACAGCCCCGCAGGCTGGACCACCGTCGACTTTGATGATAGCGGTTTTGCCGTCGGGCCGGCCGGCTTTGGTTACGGGGATGAGGATGATGCCACGGTGTTACCTAAAGGCACGACGGCTGTCCTGCTCCGGCGAGAATTCAGCCTCGACAATCCGCTCTACTCCGAATCCCTGATCCTAGAGGTCGACTATGACGACGGTTTTGCTGCTTACCTGAACGGCACGCGCGTCGCTGCGGCCAACTGTCCACGCGGAGAACCGAGGCTGAACATGCTGGCTGGTGACAATCACGAGGCAGGGAATGCCGAACGCTTTGACCTCTCGGCTCATGTTGACCTGCTCCGACGCGGCAAGAACGTGCTGGCAATCGCCGGTTTCAACAATAGCGCAACAAGTAGCGACATGTCGCTGAACGCCTCGTTAGGGACCGTAGCAGCAGCTTGCCATGCCAGCTTCGCTCTCAAGAAGAAAGGGGGAACTCTCCACCTAATCGCACCCGACGGAACGGTCGCTGACGAAATTCAATACCCATCTCAACAATCGGATCAAGCACTCGGGCGAATCGACTCACAAGATCCAGGAGCCGGCTGGGGCTATTTCCTGACTCCCACGCCAGGCTCAGCCAACACGGGCCCCATCCAGGGGGCACCGATCAAATCACGTATCTCGTTCTTTCCAGAGCCCGGGGCGTACGCGGAAGGGGTCGAGGTCCAGATCAGCCAGGAATCCTGGGAGGCAACCGACATTCGCTTCACCCTGGATGGCTCGGAGCCAAACGGTACGAGTCCCCTGTACGAGCAACCGGTCGCAGTGACCAACACGTCTCTCCTGCGGGCAGCCTCCTTCGTCGGAGAGGAACGGGCCAGCCCGATTGCCTCGGCAACTTACCTGGCAGGCCGCATCCCTTCGCTACCGGTCATGTCGATCTCCATGAAGCCAGAAGAGTTTGTCGAGGTGCATATGCGAAGTACAGCGACAGGACATGAAAGTGAACGAGCTGCCTTCCTGGAGCTTTTCACACCTGAAGGAGAACGGGCCGTAGCCACCAAATTTGGATTTCGACTGCACGGGGGAGCCGGGCGTCGTGGGCCACTGCAAAAAAAGAAATCCTACCGCACCTATTTCCGCAAATCGTACGGGGATGGCCGGGTCGACTACCCGGTGATTCCGACGGCCAAGGTCGAGAACTTTGACAAGCTGGTCCTGCGGTCCAATTCTAACGATCGCGCACCCCACGGGTCCAACATCCGCGACCAGGTTGTCCGGGACGTTCACAGGGACATGGGAGCGCTGGCAGCAGACGGCTGGTGGTACGTACTGCTGATCAATTCCAAGAGCCGTGGCATTTACAATGTGACCGAACGCATGGACGAGGAGTTCTTTACCTCGCACCTGGGCCCGGGGGAATACGATGTTATCAAGACGGGTGAGACACTGCTGAGCGGAACCAAGAAGGGCTGGAACGAGTTGAGACAATTCCTTCGTTCAACCAGCTTTTCCGACGATGCCAATTTCAAGGAACTGTCCCAGCGAGTCGATGTCAAGGACTTCACCTCGTACGTCATTGTTAATCTCTGCCTGCAAAATTTCGACTGGCCCGGCAATAACTGGTACGGGGCTAGACGGGTCCCGGATGGCAAGTGGATCTTCCTTTGCTGGGATAGCGAGTGGGGATTGGGGTACCGGCATTCAGGTGTGGATGCCCATCTCTATGGCACACACACCGATCCGTACGGTTTCATGGACAGCGGAGGCGGGGCGAACTACGGCCTGATCAGCACGTTGTTCCGCGCCATGCTTGAAAACCCAGGCTATCGTCAATATTACCAGCAGCAAGTCCGTGAACACTTAGAAGGCGCACTGACAACCGAGAACATCATGCGGCATGTACACCGCCACCGTGACGCAATCGCCACCGAGATGAAACACGAGTTTGAAACCCGGAACTACAACCTGGAGCAGTGGAATCAACAGCTTGCTGAGATCGAACGCTTCGCAAACTATGCGCCCAAAACATTCCTGGCCCGCACGGAGGAATACTTCTCATCCCGATCAACTCCCAGTGACAACGATCGCGTGGCGCTCACCGAAGCAGCGGACGGAAGCCGGCAGATAGTCTACCGTACCGAAAAGGGTCAACTGCATGAGTTGATCTGCCCTGCCGATGCCAGCACGGTAACCAGTACAATGATTTCACTTCCGCCGACGGCACCTCCTGCCGCCGGGCAACCAAGCGCCTACACGCTGGCCGCGGGCGAGCGACATCTGCTCTACCGCGGGGATGATGATCATCTCCACGATTTATTGCTGCCGGCCGCCGGTGCCAAGGATGCTGCCTGGCAACACACGAACCTGACCGAACTGCTGGCACAACCAGTGGCCCGCTGCGATCCCTCGGTAACCGTGGTCGATGGCGTGCCGCACATCGTCTACGTGGACCAGGATTCCATGATCCATGAGCTCTGGTACGACGAAGCCTGGCATCACCATCCCTTGCCGTTTATACCGCGACCGGCCAGCGACGTTGTCATCACAAGCACATCAGGTGCGCTCCATGTCAACTACCGAACGATTTTTGGTGTCCCCTGTGAACAGACTCTTTCCAGGGAAGCTGCTGCCAATGGTCAACGTAGCTGGTCGCACCGGATCTATCATCGACTACCAGCAAAGGGGCAGCCGGTCGGAGTTAACGTGGGCGGCAGGAGACGCCTTATTTACCAGGTCGCTGAAAAATGGCCCATTCATGAACCTTTTGTCTTTCGCTACCATGCACGACTTGACCCCGACTATCGTGAATACGACGAGGGACGCAACCGACTTGTCCAGGTATGGCGCGCCGGGAAACGTTACCACGAAATAGAGACCATCGGCGAAACGCTGCCATCCGTGGTCGGAAACCTCGTCCTGGTCCAGGACGGTGAGCGAAATCAATATTACCTGGCCTACCGGAACTCGGACGGGCACCTGCTGGAAGCCACCTTCCAGGAAGGTTCCTGGAAAGTAAGCAACCTGACAGAACTCGCCGGGGCACCTCCCGTCACCTCCAACCCGACAGGAATGGTCCTGAGGTTCAATGGATCGAGATACTATGTTTACCGCGGACAGGATGGTCACCTGCACGAGCTCTACTTCGACCGGTCCTGGAATCATCGCCTTCTCGGCACTGGAGGCGACTGATGGCACGCATCCTGATTTTTTCCTGTACACAGGAAGTCTCCTCGTTCAATCCTGTGCCCAGCACGATCAAGGATTTTGTAATCGGCCGAGGCCACGCCTGGCTGGATCACCATCGATCTCTTGACGATGAAATTGGCGGGGCACTCTCGGTCTTCGAAGCCGAGGAAGACATAGAACTGGTCCCCACGATGGGTGCCGGAGCCATTACCTCCGGCGGTACACTGCGTGATTCCGATTGGCAGGAACTCTCGCACGAACTACTCCAGTCCATCCGGGACAACGACCAGGTCGACGCTGCTTACTTTTGCCTGCACGGGGCCATGTCCGCGGCAGGAGAATCCGACCCGGAAGGCTACCTGCTCCAGGAAGCCCGCCAGATCCTCGGACCGGACGTACCGCTCGTGGTCTCGCTCGATCTCCATGGAATCCTCACCGACCGCATGATCGCCAGCAGCGATGCGATCGTGCTCTATCACACTTATCCCCATGTCGACATGGGGTCAACCGGCAAACGCGCCGCCCAGCTATTGCTGCGAATTCTTCGTGACGAGGTAAAGCCAGTCACCGCTCGAATCAAGATACCGGCCCTCGTGCGAGGCGATGAACTGATCACCGCATCTGGTCTCTTTGGAAAGTGTATTGACCTCTGCCAGCAGCTCGAATCCTCCGACGTGGGACTGGCGGCTGGCATGATGATTGGTAATCCCTTTACCGATGTCCCTGAACTGAGAAGCAATAGCCTGGTCGTGACCGATGGCGATGCCCACAAGGCCAGCGAATTAGCCCGGGAATTGGCCGAGTTGTTCTGGCAACATCATGAGCAGATGCAGGTCCCCCTGGTCCCCCTGGCCGAGGCGGTACGGCAGGCTGGTGAGGCAACAGGAACCGTGATCATGACAGATGCCGCAGATGCCACCAGTTCAGGTGCCTCGGGAGACAGTAATGCCATCGCCGCCGCTTTCCTGTCAGCTGGCTACACTGGTACGATCCTGGCACCTGTCGTCGACGCACCGGCCGTGCGAGCGTCCCAGGCAGCTGGTATTGGTGGAACGGTTCGTATCACGCTTGGCGGTAACCAGGACCCAGGACGATTTACACCACTCCCCGTGGAGGGCACGGTCCGCATGCTCTCTGACGGTAACTTTCGCAGTGAGACCTTTGGGCATCACTGGCAAGCGGGACCCTCCGCAGTCATCACGGCAGGCCAGGTCACCTGGATGGTCACGAGCCGACCCGTGAGCCTGTTTGATCGAGCACTCTTCCATGCCCATGGTCTCGACCCCAGGCGATTTGATGCGGTAGTCGTAAAATCGCCACACTGCGAGCCACACATGTTCGCCGACTGGTGTGGATTGCTGCTCAACGTGGATACTCCGGGAGCCACCAGTGCCAACCTGCTGAGCCTGGGACACACCATGGCTCCGCGCCCCATCTTTCCACTCGACGAACCCATCGAGCTGGAACCTGTTGTTGAGATTTACGGCAACGACTAGGCAGAACCTCTCGAAGTCAACAAACAAGTCACCCGGAATCACGTAACACATGGTTCCATTTACGGGCAACCGTGCTACGATTCCTGAGTCCCCAGGGAATCATCATCAATGCACTTGCCGGGAATCATTTCATGACCAACTCACGCTCCACGCGACGTGTTTTTCTCAAGTCCACAGCGGCCAGCACCATGCTTGCTTCCGGCGTGGCCCCCGCCATCCTGGGTGCCACCGACAAGACTGGTGCCAAGCCGAAGGTGGTCGGCCCCGAGGGCCATCGTTACGAGGTCCATCACGATACCATGCAGGTACCAGATCACATCAAGTGGCAGGATACCCATGGTGTCGCCGTCGATGCCGAGGGACTAATCTACGTGAAACATCGAACCAAGACAGCACAGGTCATGGATTCGATCGTGGTCTTTGACGCCAAGGGAAAATTCGTTCGCTCGTTTGGAAAAGAATATCACGGCGGTGGACATGGCATCGACATTCGCCGGGACGATGGCGAGGAGTTTCTCTACCTCTGTGACAACAAGGGCTACATCGCCAAGAAGACGCTCAAGGGGGAAACGGTCTGGCAACAGACGGCGCCCAAGGTTGATGTCTACCAGGGAGCCCGGCCTTTCATTGCAAAAACGCCGGGCAAATATGGTAAGGGAGTCAAGTTCAGCCCGACCAATATCGCATTTGCACCCGATGGTGGATTCTGGGTCGGCGACGGTTACGGATCCCATTACGTCATCCGCTATGACAAGGATGCCAAGGCGATTGGTTATTTCGGTGGGCTGGGCACGAAGAAAGGACAATTCGAAACGCCGCATGGGCTCTGGTGGGACAACCGCCCCGGACGAAAACCCGGGCTGGTTGTTTGCGATCGTGCCAACGCGCGGCTCCAGTATTTCGACGTGGACGGAAAATACACCGGCAGCGTTCCGGACGTACTCTTCCCCGCTGACATCGACACGCGCGGGGAAATCATGGTCGTTCCCGATCTTCATGCACGCATTACCCTCCTGGACAAGGACAACAAGGTCATTGCCCACCTGGGGGATGACCCAGCCTGGCGCAAGCAGGTCCTGGGAGACAATTTTTCCATGCGTAGCGAACCAGGCCGCTGGGAAAACGGGCGTTTCATCCATCCTCACGACGCCTGTTTTGATCACGACGGGAATCTTTATGTGGCCGAGTGGGTCGCGATCGGACGGATCAACTTTCTGCGTCACGTCGGCTAGTGACGTGAAACACTTGTCTCTCCCTGAAAGGAACCCTGTGACAGGAACAACCCTCATTCGCCGGGCATGGACGACGATCATCCCGATAGTGCTTCTCGTAATCCCCATCAGCCACGCAGCCGAGCAGCCAGCAGTTTCACCAGGCACGGCATCGCTGGGCGATACGCATCACCTGCACAAATCCTACCGGCTCGCCTGGCAGGATGAATTTAACGGAACCAGGCTGGACCGAAAAAAGTGGCAGGCCGTGGACGATGCGCGGATCGGTAAGTATGGACATGGCAACGGCGAATCACAGGTTTATCGTGACACCGAAGGAGATACCTTCCGCGTCGCCAAGGGAATCCTGACCATCACGGCGCATCATGTTCCCGGCAAGAAATATCCACGACGTGACAAACCGCAGGGCCCTGTGAAAGGTCACGTTGACAACCTGGACTTCACCTCGGCTAAACTAACGACGGAATCCATGGCCTCGTTTACTTACGGGATCTTCGAGGCTCGCATCAAGAACCCCACGGATTCAACGGGTCAACAAACTGCGATTCCAACCTGGCCGGCATTCTGGTTATTGCCGGAAAGCAAGACCGCGCCTTACGCTGGCTACTGGGACCAGGCAGCGGCAAAATCCAAGCGAGAATGGGCTCGCAGTACCTGGCCTTATAGTGGTGAAATCGACATCATGGAAATGTCCGGCCGCGCCACCCGCCTGTATCATGGTGGTGCCGTCTTTCATACCAGCCCACGCAACTGGACCGTTGGCCATCTGGGCTGGTACTCCCATTACCGCCGTTACGACGGGGCAATTGATCCACGACAATGGATCGCTGATCAAAAGCTGGACGGTTCACTCAAGGCCAGGCCGGGCCAGCCATCCTACACGTCGGATTACCATGTTTACGGCTGCCAGTGGACCCGGGACCGAATCATCTTCACCTTCGACGGCAAGCCCTGGGGACCCGGGCTCGACCTCACCAAGCCGGGCAAGTTCGGTGGTAAGCAGATGTACCGAGATTATCCCTTCTACCTAATCCTGAACCAGGCAATCGGTGGAAATTATTTCGGTGTCTGGGGCCCCAATGCTCCCGGACCAGACAAGCGCGGAAAGAACGAACTCTATAACTTCACGCATTTCCCCCAGTCCATGCAGGTGGACTGGGTACGCGTATACCAACAGAAGTAAAAACCATTAATCAGAAAAACCTGAAACCATGCGAAAGATCGTGACCTGCTCCGCCTTGATCATCAGTTGCGCGATCCTGGCGCCCGCCAGTGCCCAGTCACTGAAGCTGAAGATCGAGCAAATCACCTCCGGCAGCAAGCATCATTTCTTCGGTTACATCGGCCAGTGCCAGACGATCCCCTGGAACGCCACGGATCGGTACATCCTGGGGATGGAGATCGAGCACATCGACCGCCTGCCCAGGCCCGAGGAAGCAGCGACCATCATCCTTGTCGACACGCAAAATGACAACAGGATCATTCGACTCGACAAGACCCATGCCTGGAATCCACAGCAAGGAACCATGTTCTACTGGAACCCACAGGCTGCCGCGACTCAGTTTTTCTTCAACGACCGTGATGTCACCACCGGCAAGGTCTTTACGGTTCTTTATGACATCGAGAAACGATCCCGGATCCGTGAATACCGTGATGACCAGGCTCCCATTGGTAACGGTGGGATCGCTCAAAAAGGTGGAGCATTCCTCGGGATCAACTATGGGCGGCTGGCCCGACTGCGGCTGGTCACTGGTTATCCAGAGGCCCTCGATTGGTCCAGGGCAGAAAACGCACCGGACAACGATGGGATCTTCGTCGTCGATGTCAAAACAGGTACCCGACGACTGCTGGTCTCTTACCGTCAGCTGGCGGACAAGTTGAAATCACGTTACCCGGACATTGAAGAAATTCCTCTCTTCATCAACCATACGCTCTGGAACCGGACGGGTGACCGGGTCTACTTTTTCGTGCGTGGAAACTGGGGAAAGGACAAGAAAAAGAAGCTCAATACGCCCTGTTCAGTGCATGCCGACGGTACCGGACTGACCCTGCACAAGACACATATCGGTGGCCATCCAGAATGGGCCGAGGGACACTTGCTGATCGGCCGGCAAGGCAAGTCACAGGTTTTCTACGATGTCGACACCAGGAAGGTTGTTGGCAAGCTGGGCACCCCGGATATCTTTCCAAATCCGGAAGGAGATATTTCTCTTTCACCCGATGCCAAGTGGTTCGTGAACGGCTACAAGAGAAAAAACGAAAACCGATTCGTGGTCTATCGTCTTTCAGATGGTCTCCACGGTCGCAGCAAGGGGATCGACAAGGGATCCTATTCCGGCGATATCCGCATCGATCCGGCGCCGCGGTGGAACCGGGCCAACAATGCAATCCTGGTCCCTGGTCTGGCGGCCAACAAGACCCGACAGATGTTTATCATTCGCATCCGGGAACCTTAAAAACCGCTGCTAGCTGCCTTTCCTATTCCTCATGCGACTGGCAATGGATTACCCGAAGAATTACAATTGATGCTGTTGCCTGCCTGCTGGATACGAAGCCGGCTTTTCACCAGGCGGAACCTGGTTTCACACCCTGCTACAGCAATTCTGTTCAACCGTAGATCACAAGAACATGCGCATGATGAAAACCTGGATTTACTGCCTGACCATGCTGGTACCGGCCGTCACGCTGGGGGCTGACAAGCCGCAGTCAGTCATTGCGCTGTTCAAGCAACACTGCGTCAAGTGTCACGGCCAGCAGGGCAAGTCCAAGGGCGACGTCAACCTCGCCACGATTCGTACGACCGCCGATTTAAATGCCAACCTGGAACAACTGCAAACGATCATCGAGGTGCTGGATGCAGGCGAGATGCCCCCGGAAAAAGAGCCCTCGCTACCAGCGGGTGTACGCACAACGACGGTCAAGCATTTACGCCAACTGCTGCATGCGGCAACATTAACCAAGGGCTTCGCGGCCACGCCCATCCGGCGCATGAACCGCTTTCAATACAGCAATGCTGTCCAGGACCTGTTTGAGTTGAAGGTCCTGGTATTTCCTCTGCCCGAACGGATGATGCGTGACCGATCCAACTACTTCCAGAAAGCCCTGAACGCTGCTGACAGCCAGATGCCCAACTCGATCACGGTGAGCAGCCGAATGCTGGGTAAATCGGCATTGATCGAACCACGACTGGCCGGCGTGGGGCCCTTTCCCCAGGATCTGCGTGCTGAAAACGGCTTCGACAACCGTGGAGATCATCTCTCCCTTTCACCGATCTTGATGGAAGCCTTTTTTCAGCTCAGCCGACGAATCGTCCAGAGTCCTAATTTCGATGGACGCACGGTCGGAATCTGGAAAACGTTTTTCGTACAACCTCCGGATGATGTGGACGTGAAGAAAGAGGTGCGCAACCGTCTCCGCAAGTTCCTGACACGGGCTTTCCGCCAACCCCTCAAAGACGACTTACTGGAACGCTACGTGGGCTACGTCACCAGTCGCATTGAATCTGGCATGCTGTTCACAGACGCTATGAAAGAAGTGGCTTCAGCTACGCTGGCTTCGCCACGTTTTCTCTACCTGTATGACAAGCCGGGTTCCGCTAACGGAACAGCAGCATGGAACGGTTACAATCTCGCCTCGCGGCTATCTTTCTTCCTCTGGGGCAGCATTCCTGATGAAGAGCTGCTGCGTGTGGCAGCAAGCGGTAAGCTGGCTGAATCAAAGGTGTTGGCCAAGCAGGTTGATCGGATGCTGCGTGACAAGAAACTCAAGCGGTTCTGTGACAGCTTTCCCTCGCAATGGCTCCAGTTAGACCGCATTGTTTCCTCCGTACCTGACGAAAAGACCTTTGCTGATTTTTATTATGCCGCGCCGAATTATCGCACCAGCATGGACATGATGATGGAACCGTTGCTGTTGTTTGAAACCGTACTGATTGAGAACCGGTCGATCATTGAATTCATCGATTCCAAATATGCATATCGTTCCACCCGCCTCCGCAATTGGTACGGCGACAAGGTCGAGGGAAAACTCGGCGGACCGGTCTCGATGCAATTCAGTCGACAGCCGGTCACCGATCGGCGACAGGGTGGCATGATTACCACCGCCGCAGTGATGACCATGACCTCCAGTCCAAATGAAACCAAGCCCATCACTCGTGGAGCCTGGCTGGCCACCGTGATCTTTAATGCACCGCCTGATCCTCCGCCAGCCAACGTACCCCCACTGCAAGCTGCTGATGACGGTAAGGACGACAACAAGACCCTTCGCGAACGGTTTGCCGTACACCGTGAAAACGCCACCTGTGCGGGCTGCCACGCCAGGCTCGATCCCCTTGGGTTTGCCCTCGAAAACTTTGATCCCGTTGGCCGTTGGCGAGATCAGTACGAGAACGGTCGCCAGGTAGATGCATCCGGCATCCTGTTCCGCAAGCATGAATTCAACAACGTAATCGAGTTCAAGGACGCCATCCTGGCCGAGAAAGATCGTTTTGTCCGCGCTTTTGCCGAACACATGTTATCATTTGCTTTAGGTCGTGAAGCAACGGCTGCCGACGCAACCGCCCTCGACCTGATCACAACCCGCACCAAGGCTGCTGATTACCACCTGCAAACACTGATTCACGAGATAACCCAGAGTGCACCTTTTGTCAGCAAACCCCGCGCAGTGACCAGCACAGAACCGCGGAAAAAGGAATAGGCAATGAATCAAGCAAACACCATGACGGAACCTTCCAGGCGTGCTTTCTTGCGCGGCCTGGGTGGCACCGCACTGGCACTTCCCTGGCTGGAGAGTCACTCCAAGGCTGCGGCTCTCAAATCTCCTGCCCAACGTATTGCCTGGTTTTATGTACCGATCGGCGTGGTACGACGCGGTTTTTTCCCCGGTGAAGAGAATGGTCCCGTACCGAAATTTACCAGCAATCGCCAGCCACTCAAGAATGATGCCAAGATCCCCGTAGGCTTGCAAGAGCTGAACCTGACTCCGACGATGAAACCACTGGAAAAGGTAAAGGAGAAGGTCACGCTGGTCACTGGTATGGATCGCACGTTCCAGCCGGGCACTGACGTACACGCGCAATGCGCTTCCTGTTTCCTAAGCAGTGCCAGCCCATTCTCGGTAACCCAGTCACCCTACCCCCAGGCTCGCACACTGGATCACCTGGTGGCTGGTACCATCGGTAACACGACTCCGTTCCGCACGCTGGAATTCAGTTGCAACAGTCACAAGGACAACCGGGAATCGATCCAGTTCGACAACGTTTCATGGTACGGCACCAGCCACGTGGCACCATCCATGCGCGATCCTCGCAAAGCCTACCGCCGATTATTCGGTACCCAGGAAACCAGGACCTACCGCAACATCACGGACCTGGTGCTGGAAGATGCTCGATCGTTCCAAAAGGAACTCGGTTATACCGACAAACAAAAATTTAACGAGTACTTTGAATCGATTCGCACGATCGAAACTCAGTTGGACAAGCTGGAGCAGATGAAGAAAGAACTCGTCAAGGTCAAGCTGGAAGAGCCACCGGAGGCCTATTTGCCACGCGGCAAGTATATTCGTCTGATGGGAGACCTGATGATCGTGGCACTACAAACGGGGCTCACCAACGTGGCTACCTTCATGGTGGGCCCCGAGCGCTGGGACACGCCCTACCTGTTCGAGGGTCTCTTTGACAAGCCGCGCAGTCATCACGGGATGTCACATAACCAGGGTAAATTCATTGACGACCTGCTCAAGCTGGATCATTTTCACATGGAGCAGTTTGCCTACCTGCTTGAGAAGATGGACGCGATCTCGGAAGCCAATGGAACATCACTGCTGGACAATACCATTTTTACCTATGGTTCCGGCCTGGGAGATGGATCGACTCATCAATACAGCGCCCTACCGATCATCGTGGCGGGCTCCGGTGGAGGCAAACTTGTTACCGGGAAACATCTTAACCTGTCTGTCACCTCGGCCCCACAGCAGCCCAAGAAGGGACAATACCGACAGCCCGGAAATGGCGCCCCGCTGGCCAATCTCTGGCTGACCCAGGCCCATGCCATGGGATTAAAGACGAAACGCTTTGCCGACAGCACCGGGACCATTTCCCAGCTACTGGCATAGACCACCGGGAACCTGCCAGGCATCTACGGAAGAATGGACGCATGAGATGAACGACATGCACCAGGATTACTCGATCGGCTTGCTGCAGGCCATGTTCGCGGTGGCCGCCGCAGACAACAAGATCACGGGTCGAGAACGCTCGGTGATCTATTCCATCGCCACCAGCAGGTCGATTGGCCTGCAGAAGTCAGACGTAACACGTGAACTCAAGAAGCTGGTCGGCCGCGTTCGCAGATCTGGTCGACAGGAAACGATTGATGAAATCGTGAACCAGTTCAACCGTGGAGTACCCGCCTATCATGATGAAAGCCAGTTCATGCAGTGGCTTGAACAGGTCGCCATCGCCGATGGAGACAAGGAAACGGGCGAAATACGGGTAATGAAGCAATTGCGACAGGTCAGCCCGGATCCGCCTACCCAGCCGGCTGCATCGGACGGCTTACTGGCAGCGCTTCACGTTGCCGGCAATGCTCCCGTATCTCATCGACAGACTCGCTCCACGGGAAGTCCGGCTGGTGTGAGCCATTTTAATCGATCCCGCTCTCGTGCTTCACGTAAACGTCCCGTGAATCACCGGGAGTCAACTGCGGAAAAGCGAAACCATGCGAAAAGTATACTCGGCGGATCAATCGCTGCCTTCCTCTTTTTTAGCTACGTGTTATTCATGCAATGGCAAGAGGGGAAAACAACCGAGTCATGGGAGCCCATCGAAGCGCTCGTAACCGCGCGCGAGATGCGAGAATCACGAAGAAACCGCTATAACGATGAACCAGAAATGGACATGGCCTGGGAAACTCATGTTCAATACACCGTCGATGGCACGACTTACAACCGTGTTTTCAACAAGTACTCGGCCCGCAAGACAATGACCATTTATTACAATCCCGCAAATCCAGGACAGTCCACGGTCACGCAGGGACTCGAATGGATATTCTTCATAATCCTTTGCCTGGTGCTCATCGTAAGCGCAGTGGGCGTCCTGGTCGGGGCAACCTTGAGCTTCTGGCCACACCTCATGAGTAACGACTACTAGCGACCAACCCATGCCGTGACAAGTAACTCGGAACCGGCACTACTTTCGTGAAGGACGTTTTCACGCCGGTTACGCTACTTGTAGCCAAGCCTCTTAAGAAATGCATCCGCTTCGGCACGCGTCGCCTTGCCACCTTTCAAGCCCGTGGCACGCCGATCACTGCTGGCCGCCGGTTTTTAGCCCCCTTTGCTAAACAGCTGCTTACGCATTTCAATCAGCTTTTTCTCGGCTTCTTCCTTGGATAGATCACCTGATTTTACCGCAGTCTCGATTTTCCGGGCGTAGGAATCGTAGCGACGCTTCTTTGCTTCCAGGTTTTGGCCCTTGTCACCACCAGCTTCTTTCTTTCTAGCTGCTGGCTTTTTATCCCCATTACTAAACATTTCCTTGCGAACTGAGATTAATTTTTTCTCGGCTTCTTCCTTGGACAGATCGCCTGATTTTACCGCAGCCTCAATTTCCTTGACAAACGCCAGGTAGCGACGCTTCTTCGCTTCCAGGTCGCGATCCGATCCCTTGTCTCCAGCAGATTCCTTTTCCTTGCCAGGGTCTCGGACAACCAGCTTCCGCATCTCGGTCAAACGTTTCACAGCATCTTCCCTGGAAATTACTCCTGTTTTGACCAGGTCCTGGATTTTTGCCTCTCCGCGCCGATAATCTTCCACGCTGATACCACGCCGATCACCCTTGTCGGCTGGCTTCTTGCCGCCATTACGAAACAGTTTCGTACGAACTTCGATCAGCTTCTTGTCAGCTTCTTCCCTGGAAAGCTTACCTGCTTTCACAGCTGCATCGATTTCCTTGGCGTAAGCCAGGTAGCGACGCTTCTTTGCTTCCAGGTCGCGATCCGATCCCTTGTCGCCACCAGCAGTTCTCTTGTCGCCACCAGCAGTTCTCTTGTCGCCACCAGCAGTTCTCTTGTCGCCACCAGCGGTTCTCTTGGAAC
>PVBE011607130.1_pt1 | contig 28789 bp, 24 predicted proteins | sample 1631181 | NCBI WGS metagenome assembly PVBE01 (sample SAMN08397723, study PRJNA350692) | Marine metagenome, whole genome shotgun sequencing project. | isolation source: water | place: Pacific Ocean | collected 2012-04
AGGCCGCTGAATGACGTCTCATCCACACGATCATGTCGGTGATCCCTGCGACGGCAACAAGAGCCAGAGCGCCCTCCATGGTTTCTCGAGCCCTCAGCGTTAACGAACGGTTTGCGGCATGGAGAGCGATGGCACCCCCGGCACTGAGTGCCACAGCGGAGACAACACCCCACCACATCGGTCGAAGCACCGAGCGATCACCTCGGTTGATGATGAAGGCGGCGATGATGCCCACGATTAGCGCCGCTTCAAGACCCTCACGCAGCCCGATGACGAACGTCGTCAGCACGTCGACTCTCCGGCCTCACCGGATTCGAGGATTCGGCTACCGGGCATCGCTGCGACCCGTCACGCGCACGTCGATCGTAGATATCAAATCCGAGTGTCCAGAGTCGACTGAACTCGTCACTGAGATCAGGTACATCTCTTCGCTCCCGAAGGTAAACACGAGTTCAGGTTCACCCTTACCCATGAGGGACATATGTTCATGCACCCCTAAACACTACCTGAAGAACGCCGGAAAACAAAACGACTGATGGGATGCGCTGTGGTGAACTTCTTCTTCTCTTACGATTCGATGCTGCCTCCTGGTCGTTCAGTCTGCACCACATCGTTTGGACGCCAACAGCGAAGTAAGTTGGGGTCCCCAAGACAACGGCTTAGCTCGGTGGGAATTACTCGCGGGCCTGCAGGCATACACGCCAAAGGGCGCCAATAGAAAAGGGTCGAGGATCGATAATGTTGCCCGGGGGCGTCGACCAGCGGGAAACCGCGATACACCACCAAACCCATTATCCCAAAGGGTTTACTGAGTGGGCCGGGTGGGAATCGAACCCACAACCTTCGGGTTAAAAGCCCGCTGCTCTGCCGGGTTGAGCTACCGGCCCCAACGCCAAGGTAGCTCAACAGGATCCACAGTCGCTAAAGCGGATGCCGCGATCAGAGGCATGGAGATCTTCCGTGATGACGATCCGGCAGGTACGCTGCTCTTGCCCACCCAGGAGTCTTCAGACTGCGTTCCTCTACCCGAACAGTATTCGTGATCGTTGCTCTGGCTCTCTTTGTCGCCGCGTGCGGTGACAACGATGGAGCGTCCACCTCGACAGCTGTACCCGCTCCTGACGACGCAACTAGTTCGACTGCAGCCGCGGCCACGAGTGCAGCAGCATCATCTTCGACGAGTACTGCCACGCCCCCCTCCACCTCCAGCAACGTTGAAGGTGAGTTGAATATTGGTGCGTTGGACGATTTGCTGGCCTTGTATGAGATCACACCGCTACGTATCACATATACATTCGGTGAGGGCGATGAGCGGACGGACGTCGTCCTCGCCCAGGATCCGACGGCAGACCCGTCCGTCAAATCGATCACGATCCTTGCGGTGGATACAAAGATCATCATCAGTGAAGATGCCACAATTCTGTGCGACGGAATGAGCAGTCTGTGCTTTGAGTTGCCCAACGCGGCTAGCGACAGCCTCACATCGTCCTTCCTTGGACCGGCCATCGATGCAGTCCTCACCGCGGCGGCCAGTGGAACGTTCGAAGGCATCGAAATCACCCAAGAGGCGGTGATCGTCGCAGGTCGCGAAGGAGTGTGCTTCACGATCACCCCGCCTGCTGGGTTCAGCGCCGACATAGACCTGGTTCGCCAATGCATCGACAACGAGTTGGGATTCTTGCTTCTGCTGGAGGCTAGAAACACAATCACCGGCGACGTCTCGGTTGTCATGGAGTTAATCAACTTCGCGCAACCGACGGCGGAGGACTTTGATCCTACCGGCCCAGTGACCACGACGCCATAGTCGGCCGATTCGAATTTGAAGCGGTGGCCCTCGGCACGGCGTGCCTCAGCTCCGCGATTCGACTCGATCGTTTAGGATCGCAACCAAGTCCGACCCGGGAAGGGGTTTGCAGTAATGAATAATCAGAGTGCGGTCATGATCGTGGCCGGAGGAGCCGCCCTCGCCATTGGCTCATTCTTGGCCTGGGGCACGATCCCGGGTGTCAGCGTGAATGGTCTGGATGGCGGCGATGGATGGTACACGCTCATAGGTGGTGTAGTTGTGGCGGCCTACGGCCTCATGGCGTTTCAGGGGAAATCGATACTCCCGAAGTGGCTCGCCTGGGCCGGACTCGGAGTTGGACTCGCCGTAGCGATCATCAACCTATTCGACATCGCAGGTGTGGATGGCGTCAGCCTCGGCATCGGCATGTACGTGATGATTGCCGGTGGCGTCCTCGCGATCGTTGGACTCCTGCGGCCCAGTACCACGCCCAATACGTACTGATCGCAATCAACCGTCAAAGCGGCACCCCCGGGTGGTCCGCTCTTGCGTCCGCGTCGAGCGGCGTATCGTCTGAGTCGATGAACCGTACCCAAGTTGATGCTTCGATGATGATCGCCGGGGCCGTGGGTCTGATCGTTGGGTCGTTCACAGGATGGGCGACCCTGCTCGACACGAGTGTGAGTGGAATCGACGGCGGCGACGGATGGATGGCCGTAGCCGGCGCAATCGTCATTATCGCGTTCGCGGTGCGACTCCTCCTTGGCGATCTCACTCTGCCGCTCTTGCTTGCCTGGGCGAGTCTGTTTGTCGCCGTCGGTGTCACTGGTATCAACCTCATCGACATCATGAGCACCGGGGGTGACGACGTGAGCCTCGGCTGGGGTATGCGGCTCATGATTCTCAGCAGTTCAGTGACCCTGGTCGGCATGATTCGCCATTCCTGACCGCTAATCCGACAAGACTCCAGCAACGACACGGCGGCGGGTCAGTGATCGAGAGGCGGGTATATACTCGCACCGCCCTTCGGCTGACGCTCGGAGGGGAGCGAGTATCCTCGCCCGGCACTCGCCCCCATCGTCCAGCGGCCTAGGACGCCGGCCTTTCAAGCCGGTAACACGGGTTCGAATCCCGTTGGGGGCGCGCATAACGTCGTGGGGGCGTGGTGAAGTCTGGAGTTCACGCCGGCCTGTCAAGCCGGAGGTCGCGAGTTCAAATCTCGTCGTCCCCGCCACGAGGCCCATAATGGGCTTCACGGTCAGGTAGCTCAGTCGGTAGAGCGCTGGTCTGAAAAACCAGAGGTCGACGGATCGACGCCGTCCCTGACCACCAGAACAACCCTTACACTGCAACGGATATTGCCGATCTCGTCGTCACCTCATGGAGGACTACCACGCTTCCGACGACGTATGGCTTCCGACCCGTCAGCCAGATCGGACGGCGGCAAGGCCATCCCAGGTTGCCTGGTCGACTGTACCGCTCTCATCCAGTCCGCTCGCGTTCTGGAAACCAGCGACAGCACTGCGCGTCATCGGACCGAAGACTCCGTCGATCGGACCGGGAATATGCCCCCGCTCCTCAAGCATCGTCTGAAGTTCGAGAACGGCGGGACCGCGAGTCGCATAGCCGACCACGATCGTTGCCACCTCGACCGCCGAATCCCCGACGGTTTGAACAAGCGCATCCCAGGTTGCCTGGTCGACTGTACCGGCTCCGGGTAGGCCTGCGGTCGTCTGGAATCGTGTGATAGCACCGAGCGAAAGCGGGCCGAAGACTCCGTCGATCGGTCCCGGGTCATAACCTAGCCTTGCCAACATCCCTTGCATCTCGACCACGCTCGCATCGAAGATCCCGTAAGCCACCACGGCACTCGATCCCGATGCCACGGGTATAGACGAGGTCGGAACCGAAGCAAGGGCATTCTTCGTAGCAAGACCGACCTTCCCGTCTACGGTTAATCCGTTGGCCGACTGAAACGCGACAACAGCGGTTAGCGTCATTCTGCCGAAGATCCCGTCCACCGGACCGGGGTCGAAACCGAAAGAAGCAAGACCGGTTTGTAGATCAAGAACCACACTTCCGCGAGATCCGAGCGTCAGCGTGTCGTCTGGCCCGGCGTCGGCACTGTAGGTCGTGGTGCAATTACTCCCACACGCCGTCACCAAGGCGATGTACGGGTTGACGATCACGCCCTCGGCGTCATACAACTCAAAGTGGAGGTGGGGAGGCGTGTTCTCGGCGTTGCCGGAGTCTCCGACCCATCCAATCAGCTGACCGGCCTCCACCCGGGCACCGGGAACGATACCCTCCGCGATTCCCCAAGCCTGACCATCGTCGGTGTCGGCAGTGTCATTGTTCAAATGGAGGTACCAAGACTCCCAACCGTCGTCGTGGTCAATGGTGATCGTACAGCAGCGATGGATGTTGAGCTCTCCGGGATCTCGAGACCAGTTCACGTAGTTCACCGTGCCCGAAGCAACGGCCACGACCGGCGTCATCTTCGGAGCCATCAAATCCTGGGCGTGGTGATCGCCGTTACTTCGGGATGCGTAGAAGGTGTCGTCCAGACTCACCAAGCCGTCAACCGGGAAGACTAGTGGGTATTCGACCATGGATCCGTACTCGCGAACGCTCCCCGCAAGAGCCACAGATGTCGGCAACACAAGAACAGCAATCGCAATGATCGCGATAAATCCGATCCGTCGGGTGGCCAGCACTGTTATTCCCATCATGCTCAACCACTCATCGGCATTTCGGATGTTTTTCTTAAGCAGGCCAAAATTTGTGCTGCACCTCGATTCCGAGTCGGACGGTCGGTCCGAGACGGCATCGTCGGATATCACTCCGCATATCGAATCAAGTACCGGTCGGGAGAAAGGCAGACAGACTGGACCCAGGGCCAAATGTCGGGTGTTCTCAGCCCTCACTGCCACCTCTCGAGAATGCCGGCCCAATCACCTCGTCGAAGCGGCTGATGACCAACTCGTCGTCGCCCATGAACCGGATGATCAGCCGATCCCACTGCCAATAGTGAGGCGTGGCCACGACGTCGTAGGGAGCGTGGCCGATCGTGTAGCCGTCGTTCGACACGGTCGCCGCGGCGCGATCTGCCGCGCCGGTTCCCCCGAAATCGAACACAGTGATTGCTTTTCCCGCTGCCACGAATCTGTATGTGGCATGGGCGATACCAAACGTGGCCGTGAATGGCGACATCTCGACAACATCAACCGGATCATCAATCGTCAACTGAACCGAACGAAGAGCGGCAAGGAGTTCGTCGAACGATCGGGTGACACCGATGCCATCGCGACTCGAAAAACCCACCGAAATCGCGTCATAGAGGGCCCAGGCGACCTCCTCGACCCTCTCGATCGACAATGTTGTCAGCGAGAACGTTGCCGCCGTCACCACCCTCCTTCCATCAAAGAGATGAACGATCCGGGTTCGAGTCTTGTCATCGACCAATTGATCCACAGTCGATACCTGCACTACCCCGGCCTGGTGAACCGCGCCACCCAAAGGGATAGGTTCCAGGTTCCGATCACCCGGCCACTCCTGCCAGATGACCAGGAGAAATCCAATGCCATTCGTCCAAGCCATCGACTCGAAGGTGAGCTCGTCGATCCGCTCGGACAGGCAACCCACATAGAGCAGGCCATCGAGGAGCGCCGGCGGCACCTCCTCGAGCGCCTTACCGAGTTGGGTTGGCCTCCAAACCGAAATCTCACCCGCCTGTGCTGAGGCAAGAAGTGCCGAACGGGCCTGGAGGTCGCCCCCGGAGCATCCAGAGGCGATCGTCGAGCTAGGGGCTTCCGAGATCGTCGTCGCGACAGGCTCTACGGCACCACCGCACCCCGACAGCACCAAAGAGAGTGCTAGAAGGCCGACAGACAGTCCCATCATGGCTGAGCGTAGATGGCAGCGGGACCTGTGGAGCAGACACACCCCACAGTTGCTCACAGAACGACCAGCGGGATCCCATCACCCGGTGCGAGGTGTTCATTCACGGCTCCGATCATCTCGTTGATCTCACCGACACGAACTTCAGCGCCGACTCGATCGGAGGCAACGCGTAAACGGGGCCACTCGGCCCGGATTGCCTGACGAAGTTCGCTTGTCCGATCGTGTGCTCTCTCGCGCCAGATGAACCGTTTCGCCCACCAAGCAGGATCATACGTCGCGTCGAGATCACTTACCGGCTTGCTGCTGCCCGACAGGTTGCCGAACTCGCTCCGTTCGGCTGCTTTTCGGATCTGGCGATCAACCGTTGATTCGAAACCGCTATCAGTTGGCATAAGCCAATGCGTGCGCCGGTGCCCAACGGGAGGCCGCCGCGGCGTAGTGTTCACCGGCCGCTTCGAGGTCGCCCCGCGCCAAAGCATCGAGGGACGCGCCGATTTCGGCGGCCGATTCGTCAAGCACCAGGTCAGTCTCATCAAAGAGGTCCGCCACATTCCCGTAGTCCAACTCGACGAGTGCATCACGGGGGAAATCCTCCAGCCAGCGAACAACGTCGCTCACCTGCTCGATGATTGCTCCGTCGAATCCGGCGTCTTCGAGCACTTTCACTGCTCGCCGAGCACGCTGTAGTCCCGTCGCCAGCGCCGTGCGGTAACGAACAGCCATTCGACCGTGCTCCTGAGTCACCAACCGATCGGACTGCTCGAAGACTGTGAACCAACGAAGCGGAATGGCGAACGGTGCCGTGAGGATGTGGCTCTTGACTCCAGGAAACCGGTCATGGATTCGATCGAGTTCAGTTGTCGCCCTGCTGGCAACCGACTCGGGCACGAGAGCCGCAGCCGATGAGTCTGAAAAGGTACCCCGAAAGGCCAGAAGTCCTTCGAGCATCCTCAGGCGGGGATGACGCGGACAGATGAAGCGGCGACCACCCTCGTCGATGACGAAGGCATCATCCCGAGCGGATTCTGCGGACAAACCGAACTCCCCCTGGCACAGAACGCTCGCACGACTGCTGCGATCGGCGACATACTCAAGCACCGGACCATCTGATCCAGACACCGGGACGTACACGCGTAGGTAGGCGGCGTTCGGCATATTCCAATGGTACCGAGAAGATGTGACGGAAGAAGAAGCAACCAAGGAAGTGCTACATTCAGGAGCCGTCCGGATACCCAGCGCAGGACCTGAAGATACGCCTATCGCTACACTTCACGAGGTCGTTCCTGGGTCCCCTAAGAGGCGCAATGCGTTGGGAGTATTCGACGCGATTGATGATCGAGGCCATGAAGAGGTGGTATTCGGATCCGATCCCGACTCAAGTCTCAAGACCATTATCGCCATCCACTCCACAGCTCTAGGTCCCGCCCTCGGCGGGACCCGCTTTTTTCCCTACGGATCCGAATCCGAGGCTCTCGAAGATGTCCTCCGGTTGTCGCACGGGATGTCGCTCAAGGCGGCAGCGGCAGGCCTCGATCTCGGCGGGGGCAAAGCAGTCATCATTGGAGATCACCACAAACTCAAGTCGGAGCGGCTGTGGCGCGCCTACGGCCGAATAGTCGACTCGCTTCGGGGGCGATACATCACCGCCGAGGACGTCGGTACCGATGCCCAAGACATGGGGATGATCAGACGCGAGACACGCTGGGCGGTCGGCGTCCCTATCAAAGAGGGGGGCTCCGGAGATCCGTCGCCGGCAACTGCCCGCGGCCTCATGGTGGCGTGCCGAGCGGTTGCCCGGTTCCTGTGGGAGGACGAGGATCTCACCAGCAAGCACGTCGCCGTTCTTGGTGTGGGAAAGGTAGGTTCCGACCTCGTTCGTCGCCTCCATGAGAACGGCTGCAAGATCACAGTGGCAGACATCTATAGGCCCGCGACCGAACGGCTCCGCGACGAATACGGCGTAGATGTCGTCGAACCCGATGAGTTGATCGACGTCGAATGCGACATACTCGCTCCGTGCTCACTCGGAGGAGTCCTAAACGAGGAGACGATTCCCAGACTCAAGACGCAGGCGATCGTGGGATCGGCCAACAATCAATTGGCTACCAACGACGACGGGGATCGACTCACAGCCCGGGACATCCTGTACGCACCCGACTTCGTTGTAAACGCAGGAGGCCTGACCAATGTGAACGAGGAACTGCAGGGTTACTCAATTGAGAAGGCCGCGGCTCACATCGATCGCATCTATGACAGTACGCTACGAGTGCTCGAAATGTCCAGGGAACGGGGAACAACGCCCCACCGCACCGCAATGATCCTCGCCGAAGATCGGATCCGCGAAATCGGTAACCTCAGGTTATTCCGCCGCTCCGGCGACGACCGAAACTGACTGTGCGCCGGCCGATCTTATTGCGGCTTATGCTGTCGATCGGCCCACTAGAAGGAGGCTCGCGATAGTGGCGATCGGAATCGACCCCGCCATCAACCACCTCGAACTCGGGCTCACCGACGATGCGCTGCTCGACATGTACCGCACGATGCTCATGGCGCGTCGCATCGACGATCGGATGTGGGCGCTCAATCGACAAGGACGAGCTCCGTTCATCGTGTCGTCATCCGGCCACGAGGCTGCCCAGGTCGGCACCGCAGCGGCCCTCCAATCCGGGTTCGATTGGGCACTGCCTTACTACCGCGACCAGGCGGCAGCTCTGGAGTTGGGGATGACACCCGAGGAGATCTTTCTAGGCGTGTTCTCCAAAGCGGACGACCCGACTTCCGGGGGCCGACAGATGCCGAGCCACTGGTCGCACCCGGAGCTGAAAATCTTCAGCCATTCATCCGTCATTGGAACCCAATACCCGCACGCAGTCGGAATCGGAAATGAAATGAGGCGGCGCGGCGACGGCGCCGTCGTCATGGTGTGGGGCGGCGAGGGCTCCTCGTCCGAGGGCGACTTCCATGAGGCGCTCAACTTTGCAGGAGTCCGCAAGCTCCCGGTCGTGTTCGTGATTGAGAACAACCTATATGCCATATCAGTGCCCGCCGTCGAAGAAGTGTCAGGAAACCTCACCGAACGCGCCGCCGGCTACGGGATACATTCCGAAAGAATCGACGGCAACAACATCCTTGCGGTCTTCGAGGCGACGACTCGTGCCGTCAAGCTGGCACGCAACGGTGAGGGCCCAGCCTTTATTGAAGCCATGACCTACCGCCACTACGCCCACACATCCGACGACGACGATCGGCATCGGCCTCCCGAAGAAATCGAACGGTGGAAGAAGCGAGACCCAATCGGAATTCTCAAGCAGTATCTGATCGAGAACCGTCTTCTCAACCAGGACACCGAAATTCGGATCGAGGAAGGGGTCGTTGCCGAAATCGCCGACGCCGTCAGGGTAGCCGACGAAGCACCTCATCCCACTGACCCGATGGCTTTCGTCTATGCCAACCCTATTCAGAATACTGAGCCGGCAGTGAGACCCGAGCCGGCTCTGGCCGGTGAGGAAATGAATCTGATCACTGCCGTCAACAAGACGCTCCACGAGATCATGGACATCTATCCCGAAGTCACGCTGTTCGGCCAGGATGTAGCCGATCCAAAAGGCGGAGTATTCAAGGCATCGGTCGGCGTCAGCAAAGCCTTCGGCCATGATCGTGCCTTCAACACTCCGCTTGCTGAGTCGGCGATCGTCGGAGCCGCTATCGGAATCGGTGGGGCCGGTGGCAAACCGATAGCCGAGATCCAGTTTGCCGACTATATCCATCCCGCTTTTAATCAGATCGTCTCGGAAGCTGCCCGTCTTCACTACAGATCAGCCGGCGGCTGGAACTGCCCCATCGTGATCCGAACGCCCTACGGCGGAGGTATCCACGGCTCTCTCTACCACAGCCAGTCAATCGAGGCTTTCTACGCCCACGTGCCCGGCCTCAAGGTCATCACGCCGTCGACTCCGGCCGATACTAAGGGGCTGCTGTGGTCAGCGATCGAAGATCCAGATCCGGTGTTGTTCCTCGAGCCGAAGAAGTTATATCGCCTCGCCAGGGGCACCGTGCCAGCTGGTCCCCACCGAACCCCGATCGGTACCGCCGCAGTACGCCGGATCGGGACCGATGTCTCGATCATGGCGTATGGAGCCATGGCCCATTTCGCAGTCGAAGCCGCAGATCTCCTCGCGCAACGCGGGGTGAGTGCCGACGTGATCGACCTGCGCACGATCAGGCCTCTGGACTGGATAACAGTAGAAGCGTCGGTACACCGGACATCGAAGATTCTGATCGTCCATGAGGACAACGGTTTCGGTGGATTTGGAGCCGAGGTGTCGGCCCAGATCGCAGAGAAGGCCTTCGACTGGCTGGATGCTCCGGTCCAGCGCTACGCCGGCCCCGAGATTCCATCGTTTCCCTACTCGAGCGCTCTCGAGGACCAGGTCTATCCCAGCATAGAAGGAATCGCGGAACGGGCCGCTGACCTGGCGGCTTACTGAGAAAGTCTTCAGTCGCCAGTCTTCAACCCACAGTCAGATTTAGATCAGAATGGCGCCCAGCGCTGGCGTACTTTTCTCTACCTATATGGATTATGCGCACCGCTACGCCGGACAGGCGATGCTGGTGATTGATGACTGAGTTCACCATCCGTCCCGCCACTACTGCTGACCACGAGTACATCTCCTCGTGGACATCGGAAACATTCTCATGGGGAGACTATGTCGGCGATGCCTTCAATGACTGGCTAGAAGATGAAGACGGCACCGTGATCGTCGCCGAGGTAGGTGGTTATCCGGTCTCCCTAGGACGAATCAGGATGGTCTCAGAATCCGAGGCATGGTCGAACGCAATGCGGGTCCATCCCGACTACCGCCGCGCTGGAATCGGCAGTGCGGTCGGCGACGCCATGTCGAAATGGGCCCGAGGTGCAGGTGTCCGAGTCATCCGACTGGCGGTAGAGGACTGGAACGAGCCTGCCCAGAATCAGGTCGTAAAGGCCGGGTATCGGTCGCTGGGAAACTGGCTCTGGGTGCAGCGTGGCATCGGCGATTCGTCCCCGGTCCCCGAGGGGAATGGCGGGATAAGAGTAAAGGGCTTCGAAGCGTTGAGGCCGGTGCACTCTGCCGAGGCCGAGCCGGCCCTGCTGTCCTGGAGCGGTGGCGAGCTGGCTCGCGCCGCCCACGGCTTGTTCGGCATCGGGTGGACATGGCAACGATTGACAAAAGCCCATCTTGTCCGCGCTGCCAAACACCAAATGTTGTGGAGTGTCGCTCAGGTTGGGCGTATGGCGATCCCGATGGCGATCTATTCAACGTCCACTGGCCCGAGACGATCCCCGAAGATGCAAGAGCAATAGTTCGGGCGCTCGTCGAACGGGCCGCCGATTCGGGTGCCGACAGGATGCGAGCGGTAATACCCGCGGTCGACTAGTTGATGCAGGCGTTTCGCAGAGCCGGCTTTGAGACGGGCGGGATCACCATCTTTGGGCTCGCGCTGTGAACCTCGTCACACCCGGTCAACTCAACCGGGCTCGTTCGCCGGGCTGGTGAGATCAAAGTCCGAACGCCCCAGACCGACACCGCCGGAGAGGATTCCCCACGGCTCACAGTCGAAGCGATCGCTCGATCAGGCGAAATCCTCATCGAGTCCGAGGAGTGAGTACTAGCGCCTCGGCATAGAGTTCGAGAGGATGCGCTACGCGCACCTCTTCACCAAGGTGGCCTCGAAGTTGCATCTCACAGCCCGGATTGGCCGAAACCACGACAGTGCACCGCGTCGTCTTTACCTCCGCCGCCTTGATACTCCCCAGCGCGGTCGACGTATCCGGCCGGAGTATCGAGTAGAAGCCGGCTGCACCGCAACACATCCCAGAGGGATCAACATCGATCGGGTCGTAACCAGCGGCGCGAACGATCGTCCTCGGCTCATCGATCATGCGGAGAGCATGTCGATGGTGGCAAGGATCCTGGACCGCAACCCTTTCTCCGGTCGGCTCAATGATCGGAAGCCTGCCGTCCGAGATGGCCTCGAATACGAGCCCTATCGCATCAACCGCCCGCTCCTCGATTTCCGGAGCTCCCCAGTGTGAGTATCCGGCGAGGTGAGCACTACACCCGGCGGCATTGACAACGACTCGGTCGATGCCAGCGAACGCTGCGGCATTCACCCCTGCCATCCGAGCAGCATCTTCAGATGCGCCCTCGTGAGCAGCGAGGGCTCCACAGCAGGTCTGTCCTTTCGGAATCACGACTCGATATCCAGCCCGCTCGAGCAAGACGATTGTGGCCTGATGTACGCCCCCGAACCAGGGGTCCATAACGCAACCGGCCAGAAGGCCCACCTTCTCCTCCCCCGAAAGTGAGTCGTATCCAACGACGCTCGAACGACGAAGCGACAAGCGGCGCATCCCGCCAAGACCAATACGAAGACGCCCAGGGACCGACCATTGCCCGACTCGTTGAGCTAGCGCCGCACCCAGCGTTGCCACGGCGACTATCCGACGGCTTCCGATCCACCGCCCGACGATGCGGCGTCTCACACGACGGCCACGTCTCAACGTGGTCGCTACTTCGGCGCGGGCACCCTCCATCGCTCTCCCGAAAGGAACCAATGACGGGCACGCGGCCTCACAGGCCCGGCACTGAAGACAGGATGACATGACTTCGTCGAACGCGGGATCAACTTCGACGACGCCCGACGCCACCGCCGACATCGCATTCAAGCGTCCCCGAGGCGACGCCGACTCGTCGGCTGTGAGCCGAAAGGTCGGACAATGTGGGAGACAGAGTCCGCAATCAGCGCAGGCGTTCAGTTCGGCGGCGGTCGGTGCCCACACCGTGGACCACACCATCAGATTCCCCCAGGCAGACGACTAGGGACCAGCACCCGGAGTGGATCAAACGCTGTCTTGATACGACGCTGCAATTCGACCGTGGACGGTACCGTCCCCCACGGGTCGATCGTTTCGTAAACGGAATTTGGTGCCCGCTCGATGACCACAGAACCGCCTCTTGCCTCCACCCTCTTCCGCAGGCCATCGATCTCTGTCGGTGCGATCGCAGCAACAACCTCTCCGACGCCGTGAGCAGCGACGAACTCGTCCGTGTCGATCAGATCTACGGTCGAGGACACATCCACCGGATCCACTCGAACGCGCACGATGCACTCCCCTACCGGATCGTCCGGCCAAGAATGGCCCAACGATGCGTCGCCGTCGAGAGCGGCTGCTTGTGCGTCGACCTGCGCCGTTGTTCCTGCCAGGTACACCGAAACATAATTTTCCGTCTCGAGAACAGCCTGAGGCCGATAGGTGATTGCCAGCGCTCGCTCAGGGTCGTCCGTCTTTACAGTGAGCATCGCCTCCGGAAGCGGCCACAACTTGATGCAAACCGCCGTGATTATCCCAAGCGAACCGAAGGATCCGGCGACGAGGCGCGGGAGATCATATCCAGTCACATTCTTGACCACCCGAGCGCCACCGGTTACCACGCGCCCGTCACCAGTAACAAGCTCGACTTGAAGCAGCCGATCCCGGCTTGGTCCGTATCGAAGTCGCCGCCATCCGGAGATCCCGGCCGCGAACACTCCGCCTACCGTCGCATCGAGTGTCATCTCGGGCAGCACGGCCGACTGTCGTCGAGATGCGATGTCGTCGTCCAGAACGCCGAGCGTCGTGCCACTCCCAGCGACCACCGTGAGGTCGTCCGGATTCCACTCAACGACCCCGGCAAGCCGACTCGTCGAGACGATCACATCGGGGTCGACTCGACCCCCATACCCCTGATGCAGTCCGCTTCCCCAAGGGAGGACTGTGAGGCCGTGCTCCGATGCGAAGCCGAGAAGCCGCGAGATCTGTTCGGCGGAATCTGGCGCCACGGTTATCTCTGCGGGCGGTGCGCCGTCGATTTTCGCTGAAGACTCGCCGACCAGCTCGCCTAGTGTGGAACGGAGATTGGTCAAATCCAAACCCCTTCCGGCGCAGGCCGACCGATGTCAAAGCAGCGAGCTCCGGCCGGGAGCACTTTCAAGGGGTTCATGACTCCGTCAGGATCGAACGCTTCCCGCAGTCGCGCCTGAGCGTCGAGATCGACCGGCGAAAACACCAGATGCATGAAGTCCCGCTTCTCCAGGCCGATGCCGTGCTCGCCCGACAGCATCCCTCCGACAGCGATAGACGCCGCGACAATCTCATCTGCCGCTTTGCCAACCCGAGTTACCGCCTCCGGGTCACTTGCGTCGAAGGAGATCTTCGGATGGAGATTGCCGTCTCCAGCATGGATCGTGTTGAGAATGAGCAGGTCGTAGCGGTCTGCTATCACATAGATCTGGTTCAGAACCTCAAGAAGCTTCGTGCGCGGGATGACGGTGTCGTGGAGGTAATAATTGGGTGCAATCTGAGCCATCGCCCCGAACGAGGATTTCCGAGCCTTCCACAACAGCTCGCGCTCCTCGGCGCCTGCCGCTCGTCGCAACTGGAACGCTCCGTTGTCGGTGGCGATCTGCTCGATGATCGCCACCTCGACATCGACACCTGCCTCGTGACCAGCAACCTCGGCGAGTAGAACTGCAGCTGCATCGGTCGGGAGATCGGCATGGACAAAGTTCTCGACTGCCCGAATGAGCGGGCGATCCATCATTTCGAGGGCAGCCGGAACGATACCGGAGGCAATGATATCCGAGACGGTGCCAGCCGCTCCTCCGACCTCCGGGAACGCTATGAGAAGAGTACGAACCGCGGGTGGGTTGGGGAGTAGTTTCACCAAGATACGGGTTACTACGCCAAGGGTGCCCTCGGAACCGATCATCACGCCGCGCACGTCGAACCCCGTCGGATCAGGAGCACCTGATCCCGTCATGACGATCTCGCCCTGAGCGGTGACAAACTCAACGGCAAGAACGTGATTGACCGTTGAACCTTCAGCCAGACAGTGTGGTCCGCCGCTGTTGTTGGCAACGTTGCCGCCGATAGTGCAAGCGGCTTCTGAGGACGGGTCGGGAGCGAAGTGGAGTCCAAACGAGGCAACCTGGCGGGACAGGTCGAGATTGATGACGCCCGGTCCCACCCATGCGGTCTGATTTCTCGCATCGACATCGACCTGGGTCATTCTGGTCGTGACCAGAAGAACCGCCGGGCCCTCCGGCACCGTCCCTCCGACCAAACCGGTTCCGGCACCGCGGGGAATGACCGCGACACTGTGAGCGACTGCCGAACGCACGATCGCGGCCACCTGGCGAGCCGTCTTGGGGAGCACCACCACCGAGACATCGCCACGGGAAAAACCTGCGTCCTTGCCGTAGATGTACCGATCGAGCTCACTGTCCTTGATCGCGTCGGCACCGACGATCGCAGCCAACTCCGAGACCAGGCCATCCGGCGGATCCACCATAAGACGAGCCTACCGGGGGTAACTTCCTGGCCGGCCCAGGCTGATCCGCCTTCCAAACCTACGTAACGGCATCCTCGTGATTGCGATGACATCCATCGCTACTGCGCCCAAGAGATAGGCGCATCGCCCCCCGATCGATCCGGCCACGGTAGTACCACCCGCCGGATCTCCGAACTGACCAACCCGGTTCACCGAATATCACTCATTCATGAGGTCCCCAACCGCCGCCGCCGGGGGTCAACACTCGCAGGCGGTCACCTGCTACCACGTCGAATGTCGCCTTTCCTGGGATCGGCTTCTCGGATTCTCCGATCCGACACACCCAATCCTCTCCACATGCGCCAGGATTGCCGCCGGCCAAACCCCACGGTCGGAGCCGACGCCGCTCTCCCATCAGCGACACCGTCGCCGACTCCAAGAACTCGATATGACGCACGATCCCCTCACCGCCGCTAAACAGGCCTCTCCCACCGCTGTCGGAACGCAGGCTCGTCTCGAGGACGCGAAACGGGTAGTGAGTCTCGAGCGATTCGATTGGAGTGTTTTTCGTGTTCGTCATCCCGGTGTGGATACCCGATTGGCCGGCACGGTGAGGAGTTGCGCCCTCACCACCGGCAACCGTCTCGTAGTACACGAATCGATCCGAGCCGATGAGGATGTTGTTCATTGTCCCTTGCGAGGCAGCCGGTACCCGGTTGGGCGCAGCCTGAGCCAGAGCCCCCAGAAGAACATCAGCGATCCGCTGGCTGGTCTCGACGTTCCCAGCGGCTACGGCCACCCCATCCCGTGCGGACACAATCGAGCCTGGCTCGGTTACGAGCTCGAGAGGGCGAAAACACCCACCGTTGGTGGGAACAGTCGGGTCTGTAGCCACTCGGACCGCGTAGTAGAGGCAGGAGCGGGTCACGGGCTCGACCGCATTGAGGTTTGCCTCGATCTGAGCTGAGCTTGCGGAGAAGTCGGCGATAAGGCGACCGTCATCGATACCGATTGTGACCACAATCGGTATATCGCGATCTCCATGCTCAATCGCGTCGGCAAACCGATACTCACCGTCGGGTAACGCCTGCAGGGCAGATCGCATTCTCACCTCGCCATAATCGAGCAACGCTCCGGCTATGGCATCGAAACGCTGTGGACCGTGACCGCGAGCCACCTCTCCCAGACGAACCGCTCCGGCTTCGTTCGCACCGAGCTGAGCCGAGAGATCACCTATCCGCTCGTCCGGTGTCCGAGTGGCACCGACAAACGCATCGAAGAATTCCGGGCTCCACTCACCGCCCACCACAGCGATCATCGGTGGCACGATGTGGCCCTCCTGCTCAAGTCGAGTCGCGTGAGCAGGCATCGAACCCGGAGCCTCCCCGCCGACATCAGCGTGGTGCGCTCGATTCGCCACCCACCCGATCAGGCGGCCATCAATGTGAACTGGGCGAACCAGCGTCAGATCGTTGAGATGGGTCCCGCCAGCGTAAGGGTCGTTGACGGCAAACTGAACGCCGGACTCCACATCGGATCCAAACACATCAAGAACGGCCGCCACCGATGCCGGCATCGAGCCCAGATGGACAGGAATGTGCTCAGCCTGAGCCAACATCTCGCCGTTGGCAACAAACACTGCTGCAGAACAGTCGGCTCGTTCCTTGATGTTCGGCGAGTAGGCAGTTCGACGCAGCACTCCCCCCATCTCTTCGGCAACAGACGCCAGGCGGTTGCGACTGACCTCGAGCGTGGCCGGATCTACTCCCATCACCACGCCACCTCCAGCGCCCCGGATTCGTGAACGGTCGCTCGCTCTCCGGGACCGAGATACGTGGTGGCATCCGGCTCCTCAATGGCCGCCGGCCCGACAACCTGATCCCCCACCATCAAATCGGGACGCCACCACACGGTTGCGTCACCGGGCCCTTCTGAGAGCAGCACCACCCGATTCGCTCGCTGCGCTGAACCACCACCTACGTGCTGGGGTAGCTGCTCGACCGTAAACGGGGGGCTCCCTGTGGCAGCTGCTCTCACCGCCATCACCTCGATCACATCCCCAGGACGGGAAAAACCATTGCGCTCAAAATGGGCCTCGTGAAATTTCTCTGCCAATAGTGCCCATCCTTCGCCCGGCTCATAACTGACCGAGGTCTCGTGGGACTGGCCGCGGTACCTCACATCGACGGCGCATTCGACAACATCGAGTGAAGATCCTGATTCGCTCAGGTCGGCAACCGCTACCGCTCGCACTCGACGAACCGCACCGTCGAGATTGCCACCCGAGTCGAGGAGTACTCCCATGACCGAGTCGGCACGCGGGGGCGCCAGCAGGAGACCGAGAGCCGAAAACACTCCTGCGTGTGGCGGCACTATCACTCCAGCCATGTCCAGGTGTCTGGCGAGAGCAGTGGCATGCATCCCCCCGGCGCCTCCAAACGCCATCAGCGCCGAATCTCGGGGGTCGGAGCCCTCTTCCACAGAGACCACCCGGATGGCCCGCTCCATGTGAGCTTCGACTACTTCGATGATGCCCACTGCGGTATCTTCAGAGGACAGTCCAAACGTATCGCCCAAGCCAGCAGCAGAACGCTGTGCCGACTCAAGATCGAGGGTGAGGGCTCCCCCCAGAGATGTTCCTCTCCCGAGCCGCCCCGCGATCAGATCGGCATCTGTCACAGTTGGCTCCGTCCCGCCCCGACCGTACGAGGCTGGTCCGGGGATCGCCCCCGCGCTGCGAGGGCCTACCCGAAGAGCGCCACCCGGATCCATCCAAGCGAGGCTGCCGCCGCCGGCACCAACCGTGTGAATGGCGATCGCTGGCATCCGATTCGGAAGGCCGCCGACGGGTCTCTCGAACATGACCCGAGGCCGCCCATCGGTGATGCGGCAGACATCTGTGCTTGTCCCGCCCATGTCGAATGAAATGAGAGACGAGTGACCGAGAGCAGTCCCCAGTGCAGCAGCAGCGACGACACCTCCAGCCGGGCCCGACAGAACGACAGACGCAGGGAGACGGGCTGCCGCCGTCAGACCGATGAGACCACCGGTGCTGCGCATGACTGACGGTACCCCAACAATCCCAACCTCAGCCACAGCCTTGCCCAGCATCTCAAGGTAGTGAGATACACATGGCTGGAGGTAGGCGTTGATGAGCGTCGTGGACGTCCGTTCGAACTCGCGGAACTCCGGAGCCACAAACGACGACAGCGACATCGCGACATCTGGAAGAATGTCCAGTATTGCTTCGGCAATCAGTTGCTCTCGCGACGGATCGAGAAAGGAAAACAGGGTGCTGACGGCAATGGCCTCCGGTGACAACTTCTTCAGGGCTGCCAGCATTTCGCCCAGGTCGGGATCGAACGATCTATAAACACCAAATGATCTCATCGGCACCCCGATCCGATGGGTCGGTTCGACAAGTGAATCGACCCTGGTCACATTGACGTCGTACAGCGAAGGACGATCCTGACGCCCGATTTCAACAAGATCCTCAAACCCAGAGTCGGTGACCAACGCGGTGCGAGCGCCCGTCCGCTCTAGCAATGCGTTCGTGGCAACGGTGGTGCCGTGGATCAACTCGCTTCCCTCGGCTCCTCCTGACATCAGGGCCGCAACCACCCCCCCACTCTGATCGCCCGGCGTCGTCGGCACCTTTGCAGTACTAAGCGAAATTCCATCCCACAACACAAGGTCGGTGAAGGTCCCACCGACGTCGATCCCGGCTCGCACTCGACCCTCGCTACGATGCCGCGGCGACATAGAGGAGGATCATGCCGGTCTCGGTCACACCGACACCCAACCCGAACGCCCTCAAGTTCACCGTTGGCACCACCTTCGACACTCCCAATAGTTTCGCTGCTGGCGTCGATACCGATAATCCAGTGGCATCGCCGCTTCTGGCGTTGGAAGGCGTAACGAGCGTCTTCATGTCGGCCGACTTCGTGACCATCTCGAAGAGCCCGGAGGGACTCTGGGATGAAATCGCCCCGAAAGCCAGCCGCATCCTCGAAGAACACTTCGGCGACTGAAACACCCCGAGCGTCCGATCACCGTGCAATAGGGCTCGCGGTCGACGGTCCATCCTGTCGGCACCGCGCCAGCCATCGAAAAAACCACGCTCTCGAAGAGTCACCGTGCCCACTCCTGCGATACCCACGTACCGCTCCGCCACCCGCGCTGTTGAATCCACGACCAGAGCATGCACACGTCCTTGTAACTCCCTAGTTGGTCGTCGTAGGTGATGACGACGACGTCGTGGAGGCTACTCGAACGCAACGCCAGGTCCCCCTAGCTCGGCTACGTATTCGTGTCATGCAGAGGGAGGACGATCCAAAGAAGCTTGTGGAAGCCCAGGAGCCCCACTTCTCAATTGATCCCATCTTTCGAGACACTTCCTTTCGAGACACTTCATATCTGAAACGCGCCGAGATTCTCTGCAGACGGCTCGTTCAATAACGTCTCTACAACGGTACTTCGTTAATCGTTTCTGATAGGAACGGACCTGAGGACGTACGCGAACCAGCGCCTGACCTCTCGTTCGAGAGGTTCGCCGCAGGGGCAATCGGACGAGTTGGTGAGGCTCTGTTCTAGAGAATCGATGAGCTTCAACGACAGGGAGCCCTCATTGGTTTAGGCGTACCAATGCACGCGGCAATTGTTAAGAGGGCGAGTCACCAGTCACCAGTATGCGTCGGACGCGTTTTGGCTGGAGACTGGTGATCAAAGATTGAAGACTTCTATAGCATCCGCACTATGAGGCCGGAGCGCAGTTTGGGGGCGAACCACGTCGACTTCGGTGGCATGATCCCACCACGGTCGGCGACAGCCAGTAAATCATCGACTTCCATCGGATGAAGAGCGAATGCCACATCGAACTCCGTCGCACACAGGTGCTCTAACTCACCGATGCCCAGCGTGCCCGGCACGAACTCAATGCGAGAATCCGTGCGAGCGTCTGAAACCCCGAGTAGGGGGCGCAACAGGTGGTCATGGAGCACGGAGACGTCGAGGCTAGCGATGTCATCGGCTACGAGGACGTGCGTGAGAGCCGTGATGCGGTACCACTGTCCGGCCAGGTACATGGCGAACTCTCCGGCGCAGGTAGGTGTCGGATCCTGGCCGTCGGGCACCTCTGCCACCGAGAACGACTCCGAAATTCCGGCTACCAACTCGGCCGCCGACAGGCCACCAAGGTCGGTGACACACCGGTTGTAGGGGTGAACGACCAGTTGGTCCGCAGAAAAGAGCACCGACGTCAGAAACTCAAAACTCTCTGATCCCGGGCGTGACCCTGACCGCCGCGCCCCGGCGTACCGAGAAGCGGCAGCCGCACGATGGTGACCATCGGCGACATAGAGCGCATCGAGTTCCGACAGAGATTCCTGAATGGCGTCCACCTCATCGCGATCATCAGCCACCCAGACGGTTATCTGCAGTTCGGAATCGGACTGCATGTCGATGGCCGGCGGCCGGGCGACGGCTCGGGCAATCACGTCGTTCACGCGCGTCGTCTGGCGGTGGACCAAGAAGACAGGCAGAAAACTGGCTTGGACCGCGTCCAAGTATTCGACGAGGCGATCTTCCTGTTCGCGTCGTGTCGATTCGTGCACCTTGACCAGGCCCCGGTCGTACGCCTCAAGTGCCACATCGGCAACAATCCCCACCTGGACATGCCCTTTAAATTTGAGACGACATACGAAGAACACCGGAGCTTCGTAGTAGTCGAAGACATCGCTGTCCAGCAGTCGACGCAACCGCTCGGCCGTCTCGACGAGCATTGCCATTCTTTCATCGGGGTGCTGCTCCGGGTAATCGATCTCGGAGCGCACAACGTCCAGAAAACTGAGCGGATTGTCGGCGACTATTCGGGATGTCTCCTCGATCGTGAGATTGTCGTAGACGGGTGCTACTACCTGATCAGCCAACTCTGGGCGGGGCAAGTAGGCCCCCAGTGGACGGATCAACGAAGGATCCCGCTACCAGCCATCAAGTACGATCGGCCTGGAATTGAGCCATGAACTCGGCGAGAGTCTTCACGCCTTCGATTGGCATAGCGTTGTAGATCGAGGCGCGACAACCGCCCACGCTCCGATGTCCTTTCAGGCCCACCAACCCGGCATCGGCGCTCGTGGCGATGAACTCGGCTTCAAAGTCCTCGGTCGGCAAGCGGAACACGACGTTCATCTGCGAACGGTTCTCGGATTCAACCGGACTTCGATAGAACCCCTCGCTGGCTGCAATGGCATCATACAAGATTCTTGATTTGCGGTCCGAGGCCAACTCCATCGCACCAACACCCCCTTGGGCGGATAGCCACCGCAACACCTTGCCAACCATCCAGATCGAGAACACCGGCGGTGTGTTGTACAAAGAATCTCCAGCGGCGTGAACGTCATAGCGCAGATAGGCGCCTAACTTCCGGTTGGTTGTCTCAAGCGCCGATTTGCGCACGAAAACGATGGTCACCCCGGACGGTCCTAGATTCTTCTGAGCGCCGCCGTAGACGACGTCGAACCATTCCCACGGTATTGACCGCGACATGTAATCAGAAGACATGTCCGCTACCAGAGGTACGCCCAAGTCGGGCCATTCGTACATCTGGATACCACCGATAGTCTCATTGGACGTGATGTGCAAGTATCGAGTATCTGGCTGCAGGTCAATCTCCCCCGACCTCGGCATGTGCTTGAAGCCGTCAACCTCGCCATCCCAGGCGGGATAGACATCGCCGTACATCCGACCGTCGGCTAACGCTTTCTTCCCCCACGAGCCAGAGACCACATATCCACCCCTCATCCCGACGCCGAGCAGATTCATCGGCACCATCGAGAACTGGAGCGTCGCTCCCCCCTGAAGAAGCAGCACATCGAAGTCATCAGGTGCCGAGAAGACCTCACGCGCCAGAGAGGTCGCTTCAGTATGTACCGCGGTGTAGTGGGAACCGCGGTGGCTCATCTCGATCAGTGACATCCCTGTGCGCTGGTAATCCACCAACTCGTCGCGAATCTCCTCCAAAACGCTGGTAGGAAGGGTCGAGGGTCCCGCCGAGAAATTGAATTGGGCGGCGGTCACGACGTCTCCTCAGAGCGATGCTTGACCGAAACGCCCAGAACTTCTGGTACCTCCAGCAGTTCGGCTCGAACAGCCTCGCTGACAGATCCATTGATTTGGATAGTCGCCGCAGCGACCCGACCACCCGAGAAGACTCTGTTCTCCATCTGCTCGACATTGCATCCCGCCTTGCGTAGAGAACCGAGCACTCGCGCCAGCACACCCACCTCATTGGAGTGACGGACCACCAACGTCGACGTGCCACGCAGAAAGTCCAGGTTCACCGAGTTGAGCACAGCGCCCGACTCGAACGCAGCAATGATCTCCACGACCTCGGCAGCGGTAGCGATCTGGGCCTGGTCGGTGGACGCACCTATGTGATGAGTGCCGTACACATTGGGGTGCCGGGCGAGAGCCGACCAGAAATCTCCGCTGCCGAAGTCTGGCTCATCGGGATATACATCCAGCCCAACTCGGATACCCCGATCCAGAGCCTCCAACAACGCAGCTTCTTCTATCAGGTCACCTCGAGAGGTGTTGAGAACGATAGCGTCCGGTCGGAGATGGCTCAGCAATTCGGACCCGATGATGCCGTGGGTGGTGGGATCGGCCGGAACATGAAACGAAAGCACATCGACGCTTGCTGCCAGGCTCAAAAGGTCATCGTGGTACGTAGTGCCGAGGGCCGCCAGGTCCTGCACCGTGCCTGGCGAGCGCTCGGGATTGGCCAGGGCATGAATCCCCATCCCGAACGCGTGGGCTCGCTTTGCAAAGGCTAGACCAATCGCGCCGATCCCAACAACACCCATGGGTCGCCCGCACAGCCCTTGGGCCTTCTGATACCGGGACTTGTCCCACTTGCCGGCGCGCAAGTCCATGACGTTATCGGGGATCTTGCGATCAATGGACAACAGGAGGCCGAATGCCAACTCGGCGACGGCAACCGCGTTCTTGCCAGGCACATTGCAGACGTACATACCTCGCTCGGCGGCAGCAGCAACGTCGATCGTGTTGTACCCTGCTCCCGCTCTGATCACGAGCTCAAGCGCATCGGCTGTGTCGAGAGTGTCCTCCTTCACTTCGGTGCTACGCACCACGAGCACGTCGAAACCGGAGATCGCACCGGGTAGATCGGAGATGGTCAGCTCCGGTCGCAGCTCACACTCGTGACCGCGGGCCACTATCTCAGCCAGTCGCGCGGCCGGGAACTTATCGGCAAAAAGAATTCTCATAGTCGCTCCAGGAGAAAGACGGAAAGGATAGCTTGAAAACAGCAAACTTCAGCCTGTCGACGGCAGGCTTCTCTGGGATCCGCCGTCTGATGTCTCCGCCCCAACCGCAGCCGCGGCTCCGACAGGCACGTCAACAACCGAGCAGGTGACCACAGCTGGATCTGGCCTCAACCTCCGGTTTGTACCTTAAACACGCAGGCGACAATGCGGTCTATCTGCGCGCCCGTGAGAATCGTCCCGAAACGTAGCATCTCCTTCTTGCCTCACGAATGCGCTTGGCGGTGTAGTTGCCGGAGTCCTCAGCAGCATTGGACGTTGCATCTAATGAGGGGCCAACACCCTCGATGCCAATCCATTTCGGGTAGCTCTTCTAGAGCCCACATGACGGTTGTCGTTGGCTGACACGACCCCAGACCTAAGGGGACGATAGGGCCCGCTGTCCACACGGGAATGGCTGCCGATCTCAGATCAACCTATGTCACACCGCGGCTTCAGAGGCAGGTGCAGCAGTGCCCGGCCAATGCTTAGCCAGAGATGTGCTCCATGAATTCGGATCTGGTGCTGTGGTTCAACTTAAAACCGCCCCGCATCGCCGAGGTGACCATGGATGAACCCTGCTTCTGAACGCCTCGCATCATCATGCAAAAGTGGCTGCCTTCCATGACGACGGCAACACCGTGCGGATCGAGAACATTCTGAATGGCGTCCGCTACCTGATTAGTGAGGCGTTCCTGGACCTGGAGCCTGCGAGCAAAAAGATCGACGATTCGTGCGATCTTGCTGAGCCCGATGATTCGCTTGTTGGGAAGGTAAGCGATGTTCGCTTTTCCAAAAAACGGGAGCATGTGATGCTCACACAATGAGTAGAACTCGACGTCCTTGACGATCACCATCTCATCGGCGTCGGTCTCGAAAATGGCGTTGTTGACCGCCTCATCGAGCGATGTGGTGTACCCACTGGTGAGGAAATCTACCGCCTTGGCGACACGGAGGGGCGTGCGGACCAAACCTTCACGTTCGGGATCCTCACCCACCGCAAGGAGCATCTCCTTGACGTTGAACTCCATCTCGGCGTCATAAACCTCACCGTTGTCCGCCTCCATGCTCGTCTCGGAGGCATAGCGACGGGTTTGCCCCATGGGAACAAGCTCGTTCTTCATGCGTTCGAGTCCCTCTCGATCGGTCGAGTCCGCAAGGTCTCTCAAGGTCGAACCCCCCGGCCGGTATTCCCATTCAGGAACGATGTGGGCGACTGGCACAGCAAGATAAGAGTGCTCCTCAAGGCCGGGATCCGGTATCGCGGTGCCGTCCAGGTCACCTTCGAAGCCCTCGTAGAGGACGAGGTCGAGATCGATCGGACGGGGAGCAAACTTGTCGTCCGTCCGGACTCGCCCCATCCGCTCTTCGATCACTCGCAATCGGGCCTTCAGTTCCACTGGTTCGAGGTCGGTGAGAATGAGCGCTGCCGCGTTGTGAAAGTCGGGACCGTCGGTTCCAACGGCCGGTTCGGTGTACGACGGGCTCATCGCGCGCAGAATCCATCCGTCGCCCCGGTCCAGCAGCCTTGCAGCCAACCGAATGTTCTTGTCGGGGTCGATATTGCTCCCCAATGCAACAACTGCCCTAGTCATGAGGGTCGCGACCTTCTGACGGTGACCCCGACCGAACGGGCATGTCGAAGCGCCCCCGGTTTTTCGACGGTAACTTCTACCTCGGCGACCCTCTCGTCCATGCCCAGGCAGATGCCGGCAATCTCCTGCACAAGTCGCTCTACAAGCATCGGTTTTCCCTCCTCGACATAGGAGCTAATCATCTTGGCGACCGTCCGGTAGTTCACGGCGTCGGTGATGTCGTCAGTCTGCGCCGCCTGGGAGATATCTACCCCCATGGTCACGTTGATCAGGATGTCCTGGCAATTGACGCGCTCATCCCGATTGATACCAACAATCCCACTCAGTAGGAGGTCTTTGATAATGATCCGATCCACGTAGGCGACCCTAACGGTTGTTGGGTCTTGGCGAGACTTGGGCACGGGTATCAGGACTTAGATATCAGGCGTCAGGTACTAGGCAGCGTCTGAAGGGAATCTACCTAACACCTAATTACTAACCCCTAACTCAAATGCGCTCCGCCGTCAAGGCGGATGATCTCCCCCGTAATGAAGTGGTTTCGGAGCAGGAACAGAACGGCTTGAGCAACGGATCCGGTACCCCCGACGCGCTGCAGCGGAATCTCCTGAGCCAATTCCTTCAGGTAAACCGAGTCTCCGTCCGCCGGTGGGAGAATTGCGCCGAGGGCGACACCATTGACTCGGATCTTGGGTGCCAGTGCCACGGCGGCAGCAGCGATAAAGGTGTCGACTCCTCCCTTGGCAACCGTATAGGAGAAATAATCGGGATACGGACGAGTAGTCCGCCAATCGGTGATGTTGATCACCGAACCGGACCGGTCGTTTGGGAGAGCCCGTGCAAGCGCCTGCGTCAGGAATACCGGGGCCCGAAGATTGACGGCCATCGTTCGATCCCAGGCTTCGGGTTCGGCGTTGTTAAGGGTGTCATCAGCGAACACCGCAGCACTGTTGACCAACACCCTCACCGGTGCAAGATCCCCAGCGCTGGCGATAATCTCGCTGGCTCGAGACGGGTCACCTAGATCCACTCTGACCAACCGCACCTGACGACCGTGGGCCTCCACTTCAGTCGCCGTCTGATGGGCGGCCTCCGATGAGCGGTTGTAGTGCAGCACGAGATCACAACCCGCCTCCGCCAGGGCTATCACAACCGCCCTACCCACGCGATGAGCGCCACCGGTCACCAACGCCGTCACACCTTGCAGTTCCATGGTGTCCGAGCGTAGCTCCGTGGATGGGACAGAAAGTACGAAACGCCGACTACCGTTTTACCCGTGCCAAAACACGATCCCAAGCACGGGCGATGGATCCTTCCTCTCATCATCGTGGCGATGGTGGTACTCACCTATACCTTCGTCAACGGTATCGATCCGGCTCCAGGCCCAGCTGGAGAGCCCGATGGCGTTGAAGACCCCCCGTTTCCGACAACACCAACCTCGACGACGACAACGTTTCCACCGGAGGTCGCGGCCTTCATGGTGACTCTCGATATCTTCGAAAACCAACTCGAGCAATTCGCTGCTGAAGTGGAAACCATCAATGCCTCCTGGGAATCCCGCGAAGTTCTCTTTGAAGAGACGCGCCAGGCATTTGAGGACCTCAAGCTGCAACTCGACGACTGGGAAAACGATATCGCCGCCGTGGACGGGGTACCCGACGGATTTGGGGAAGGACACGTGGCTCTCGTCGTCGAGGTAAGTGATCTACCCCTCAAAGTGGAGGACATCATCGCGGGCCTGGATGCCCCCGACGACGGCACGTTACGGAGAGCCGCCAGCGCCGAATATTCAGTCGAGGTTCAAGAAGTTACCGACGCGATAACCGCGATTCGCGACCTCGCTACCGAAACCGAGGCCAACGCCGAGACTGAAGACACTACAGCCGATGCTCAGAGCAAGGTTGGCAGAGATCTTCACCGAATGGGTAGCGCTCCTGGGTGAGGGAAACGTCGGGTGGACTGTACTGGCCAACATTCTGGACAGGCTGACGCTGGAATTCGCCATTGAGATCCCGGAGGTGGTGAAGACGTGATCGTCTTTTCGCGCCGGGTCCGTCAACTCGGCCGTAGTTCGCCAACATTGTGTTCCTTTTTTGCATTGGGGCTTCTCACGACCGTGCTGCTCATCCTGATGGCAGGCCCGGCGCTTGCCGACCCGGCGGTTCCCACTAACTATAGATCGGTGGTGAACGTCATCGACCCTGCTCCCCTGGGTGTCACAATCGAGATAGTGGGTGGAGACGCGTTCCTCAGCATCGCCGCAGTTGAAGGAAACACCGTTGAAGTCCCCGGTTACTTCGGTGAGCCGTATTTACTGATCGACGCCACAGGTGGGGTCTGGCTCAACACCAGATCACCGACGCGCTATATCAACCAGGATCGATACGGGACCACAGAGATTCCGCCGACAGCTGACGCCCAGGCCGATGCCGAATGGGATCAGGTCGGATCCGGCGGAAAGTTCGCCTGGCACGACCACAGAACCCACTGGATGAGCCCCGACCTGCCGCCCACCATCGCCGGTGACCGCGCCGCAGTCGTCTTCCAATGGAGTTTGTCGCTCACCATCAACGAGGTCGAAACCGAGATTCGCGGCGAGCTCCTCTGGTTCCCATCCACCAACGCTGTAGGACCGCTTCTCGTGGGGATTATCGGGATGCTGCCACTACTCGCTTATCGCCGCGACAGGCCGATGTCAGTCGCGATCATCGCGATGGCGTTCGAGGCAATGGCCATATTTGTGACAATGGTCCAGTTCAGCGCCACCCCCGAATTCGACCGAGGAATTCCGACAGGAGCTGCCATCCCGATCGTTGGAACAGTAGCTGCGATGGTGGCATTGTGGTTGGGCACCTCAAGCATTCGAAGCTGGGCCACGATAGGGATTGCCGGCACTGCTTTGCTGTGGTGGGCCTTCAGCACGGCGACTGCCCTCACGGCACCCGTACTCCCCTCAGCCCTTCCGGCCGAATTGGAAAGGGCCTCGGTGTCGCTGGCGATGTGGGTGGGCATCGGCGTGGTTGCAATCGCTGGATTCGAGCTTGTCCGGCAGACGAGGCACACGACATTTGACAGAACCGTGACACAGCACACTGAAACGGGGTAGCAGCAATGAGAGAGAACAAGCAGAACGAAGTCGATCGTCATGCCGAGCCAAAGCTCTGCCAAAGTACCCAAATCATCGACTTCCACGAAGAAAACACCGTCGAGAATCTCGTCGATCGGTCGTACCGGGAATCCCACGCCGTCGCTGGTGACAGCAGACGAGGCTCTACCCATCCCGGATTGGCCGATATCGGCATCTGAGCCCGAGTCGCGGTCTCGTTCGACAGGCCCTCTCGTCCCATGTCGCGAGGATTCTCGTGTAAGCGACCTCAGAACATACCAACGACAGAAGGATCGCTACACACCTGGTTGAGACCCCCTGAGTGACCAACCTTCACAACCTCCATGGGTGGACTTTCTTCTTCGATATCTCAGCAGGGATCATGCACTCGAGAACCGTCGACCGCACGAGCGACCAGCCGGTCGTTGCTAAGGCACGCGCACTTCTCGAGCAAGCAAGTCCGCGTAGACCAGAACCTCGAACCAGCGGTAGCCGTCTTTCCTGCATGCCTGTTACGGTTTGGGTCAGAGTCGAACCCCGGCATTAGTCTGCTGTCTTGTACATCGAGAGAAGTCACACCATGCGTCGCTTTGCTGTTCTGACGTTTGTCGTTGCCCTCATCGCTGGTGCCTGCGGCGGAAGTAACGGGAGTGGCACCAATGAGACCACGGTATCCCCCACAACGACTGCTGCGCCCACAACGACTGCTGCGCCCACAACGACTGCTG
>PVBE010127307.1_pt1 | contig 28785 bp, 23 predicted proteins | sample 1631181 | NCBI WGS metagenome assembly PVBE01 (sample SAMN08397723, study PRJNA350692) | Marine metagenome, whole genome shotgun sequencing project. | isolation source: water | place: Pacific Ocean | collected 2012-04
GCTCTTTCCCGAAGCTATTTCAGGCAAAAAATCTTTCTTTTGTTTTTCTGTTCCACCATTTTCTATAGCCCTAGCCAAAATTTCTGGTCTGGTGATAAGAGATCCTCCGATACTTAGCGACGCTCTAGAGAGTTCTTCTGTAGCTATTACCATTGCGTGCATATCTTCAGTTGAGCCGGTAGAGCTACCTCCGTATTCAAGTGGAATTGACAACCCGAAACATCCAAGGTTCGCTAAACCGCTAATAATTGTTTCTGGCACATCCAGATCTTTTCGATGTACTTCCTCAGCTATTTCCAGAATATGATCCTGTCCGAAGCGTCGAAAGGTTTGAGCGACGAGTTCCATGTCATCGCTGAGATGAGATTTTCCTGGATTTTGCGAGTTCTGAGCATATGATTCTGGTGTCCCATGGCGTGCAACGTACGTTCGCACAAGTTCAAGATCGGTATTATCTAATTTCCATGTTTGTTCGTGCCCAAAGGAAATAGCTGCCACTGACCGGAGGACATCTGCGCAAAATAATTCAACAATTTGGCTCTCCTCAGGGCCATTATGAGCGTAATCCAGAAAACTCGCTGCTATCGCATGAGCTGAACTTGCGTGGGCAAGGTCGTAGAGAAAAGCTTGGTTAGCTTCAGGTTTTTCTTGTGACCGGAGATGAGATAATCCCGAATCAATAATATTTTTAGCGCTTTTGAGGGCATCCGAAGCTTTCTTATGGTCCACGGTATCCCCTCCAATCACTCGTTATAGTCTTGACAGTTGGTTTCAGTGTAGGTCTTTGGTGGTTCTCCAGCACTCTATCCAATTGCAAAATCCGGTGCCTGATGGGTCTGGATCTATTTCTTCCACGAAATTGCTAACTCCTTAACCTGCAAGAAAACTCTAAAATCAGGTATGCGAAGCACTTAGTTGTAGCTAGTTTAAAAGGATGAGCCCTGAGCCTCTTACAGCTGGAATTCACCTACCTCAAGCAGGTCCCGCCGCTTCCGGAGATTCCATAAAAGAAGTAGCGCAATTTGCTGAAGAACTAGGCTTCAGAGATGTTTGGGTCAGTGATCACTTAGTCATCCCCTCTAAAGCTAAGTATCCTCCATCTGCCTATGTTTTTGAGCCTTTAGCAGTTATGGCTTGGGTAGCCGCTCAAACGGAACGGGTTGGGATTGGAACCACTGTTCTAGTCTTACCAATGCGAAACCCAACAGTTACTGCAAAATCTCTAGCTTCAATAGACCAATTAAGCGGAGGTCGAGTCATACTTGGAACAGCCGCTGGATGGCTTAAAGCAGAATTTGATGCTCTTGGGATCCCATTTGATGAAAGAGGGCCACGTACCGACGAGGCACTAGAGATTATCCAATACCTTTGGAAAGAGGACCATATTTCAGCTTCATTCCCGATCCATGGTGCAGAGTTCGTACAGATGAGAGCTAAACCTCAACCTGTCACCGAAATTCCCATTTGGATAGGTGGCCATGCTGATGTTGCCCTTCGGAGAGCAGCACGAGTAGGTAACGGCTGGCACGGGGCGTTTCTCTCCCCTAGCGAGACATCAAAAATGGTGAAGAAGTTGCAGTCTTTTGAACTTAAGGACGGCTTCGTCATGTCAATGCGAACTAATTGGGACCCTCTTGAAGATGACATTAACCGAATCTTGTTCGAAATTAATGAATACGTTGAAGCTGGCGTAACACATTTTGTCCCAGAACCAAGACAAAAAAACAAAACGAAATATATGGGTTCAGTAGAAATTCTCGCTGACCTTTTTAGCCAATCAGGAATCCATTTATCGAATAATTAATATCTAAAATCCCAATTATTCTCTATGCCCTTCATCGGAAATCACGTTCTCCCTCGTGGGAACCTTAATTCCCACATACCAAACACCTAATATGCCAACAACTCCGACAAGAAACCGTATCCACGTTTGATTTATTGCAAAGACGATACTGAGCAGCACTGCAATTGACATCATTGCAATAGCAGCGAACTTTGATTTTCTTGGCATACCTAAACCCGATCTATGATCCTGAACAAATTTCCCAATTCCAGGCAACTGAAGTACCCACTGCTCAAACCGTGGACTTGATTTAGCAAAACACCAAGCAGCCATAATCATAAAAACCGTCGTTGGCATCCCTGGAATCAAAACTCCGATTAGTCCAAGAGCCACAAAGAAAAAACCTAAAATTAAGAGAAGGTATCTAAGAATATTGGATGTAACTATCTGGTTTTCGTTTTCGTTTTCGTCACTCATACTTCTACACCCAACACTAGTCCTTTAGAAGCGGCTTCTGTTAGTAGTAATAGAGTAAGTCTTGTATGCTCAGAACGTGGGGGAAAAAATTACTATAGAAGAACTCATTGATTTATCGGGAAAACGCGCTCTCGTAACTGGAGGCTTAAAGGGAATAGGAAAATCAATTGCTTCCAGACTTTCTGAATGCGGGGCAACGGTTTTAGTTGCTGACATTGATTCCAATGTCCAAAACCAGTCTCCAAATGATCAACTTAATTTCATTGAGTGCGATATCACTGATAGCAGTCAATTAGTGAAAGCTATTGACGCAGCAGCTGGAAATGATGGGCTTGATTTCCTTATTAATAATGCTGGTATTTTCCCAACAACTGGACCGATAGAACAAGTAACAGATCAATTCATTAGCAGAATGCTGGAGGTAAATGTCCGAGCACAATTTAGCTCATCCCGTGAAGCTTCTAAGAAAATGAATCATGGCGGATCCATTGTAAATATCTCATCGATTGCTGCTCTTCGAGGCGGAGCAAACATTAGCGCGTACAGCACATCTAAAGCCGCAATCATTGGTTTAACTCAATCATTCGCTCAAGAACTTGGACCTAAAGGAATTCGAGTCAACGCTATTGCGCCTGGGATTATTGACACTCCGGGAGTTCAGGAACAATTGGAACCACTGAAGGCAGGAGGACTTGATATCAATGCTGCAATCTCTGCCAACCCTTTGCGTTCAAGTGGGAAGCCGGATTACATTGCTAGGGCAGCACTGTTTTTAGTTTCAGACTTGGCGGAATTTATAACCGGCCATCTTTTAGTTGTAGATGGTGGAGCAACCGCATAGCGAAAGTAACAAATATGAAGGTATCTACGATTCAGGAAATAAAAGAGAAAATTCATTATGAGATTTCTCGCACTGCTCCACCTGAAGGTTTTCCGAAATTTCATGATATTCCTAGAGGTCGATATGTTTCTGAGGAATTCTATAATCTTGAGCAAGAATTCGTCTTTGCGAATTCATGGGTTATAGCTGGCCGTGAAGATGACGTCATGGAACCCGGCGATTTCATCACATTTAAGAAACTCGGAGAACCTATGATCATAATCCGAGGTAACGATGGCGAAGTCCGTTGTTTCTACAATACGTGCCAGCATAGAGGGGCACCTGTGGTCAGGGACGAAAAAGGCTCATCTAAGCGACTACGTTGCCAGTATCACTCTTGGAGCTACGACATAACCAATGGGGCTCTCGTGGCAGTCCCTGATGAGCATGATTTTGTAGATCTTGACCGGACTGAACGTTGCTTACCTCAAGTAAGTTGTGAAACTTTCGCTGGATTTATCTTTGTTAATAAAAACCCGAAAGCAGAACCATTAAACGAGTCTCTAGGAAAGGCTCGTGAAATGCTAGACCCGTTGGACTGTGAATCGTTAAAAGAGGTCTATCGAGAAAGCATGGTCGTACCTTGTAACTGGAAAGTAACCGCTGAAGCTTTCCTTGAGGTTTACCATTTCAAACACATCCACTCAAACAAGGAAGGTTGGGCCACCCTTGATAGCAAAAGAGCCGCCATGGGGCTCTACCGTGGTGGACACAGCCGAATGGTCACTGGTTACTCTGATCAACATGTCCAAAAATCCAATATGGGGTCATGGGATGACTGGAAACCTCTTGATAACGGAGATTTCAAAACTGTCCAATCAAACAATCAGGATTTCCTTGACATGCTTGACTGCACAAGCACAGCTGTAAGCTATTTCCCTAACACTATTATCCCATTGGGGGCATTTGGGTTCCCAATCCTTCTATTCTGGCCAATTGATATTAGAACTACTCTTCTTGAATGGTTCTATTACGCACCACAAGACTGGGAAGGTGATGAACTCCCATTGCACTGGAAAATCAGATCAAAGCAATTTAATCAAATAATGGACGAAGATAAATACAACATGGCACCCATGCAGGAATCTCTTCAGTCCAAAGCATTTACAGGGGTTCCCATTAATTATCAAGAGCGGAGGATATGGCATCTGCATGAAGAGATAGACCGGATGATAGGCGTTGATCGGATCCAAGAAGAATTAAGAATGGATCAACTTATGGAACCATATCTTGAGGACAAAGATGTTTGATTTTCAAGAGATATATCACATTGGGATAAGAGTTCCTGATCTATCAGAAGCAATGGAAGAGATGGGAACTTCTTTAGGAGTGACATGGGCTGAACCTGTTGAGACCTCTGGACAGTCAATTTGGACACCTGAAATGGGCCAGATGAGTTTGCCTCTCAAATTTGTATATTCATGTGAAGGACCCCAACATCTTGAGCTGTTGGAGGGCCCTAAGGACTCTATCTGGGATGGTAGAAAGGATTCGGGAGTTCACCATGTTGGAGTTTGGGTGGGTGATGTTGCTCAAGAGACAGAACGTTTTATAAGACAAGGATGGACGCTGCTAGCTGCTGGAGTTTCACCAGACAAGGGTTACGGTGGATACACATATGTTGCACCCCCTAGTGGAACTATTGTTGAATTAGTATCAATGGCGATTAAACCAAGATTTGAACGCTGGTGGGCTGGTGGCTCTCTGACTAAGTAAAGAGAGCAAACAATTCCTGAAATGCTTGGAATTGACCTCCACTGGTTGATGAGGGGACCAGAATGGGATTCTCCAAACCAGCGTCATACCACTTTTCTAGTCCTTCTTTTACTTCAGTAGCCGACCCATAAAGTGTCACGTCACTAAGCCAGTCATCGGTCATCAAATTTGGTACGGCTTCGTAATTTTTTTGAGATATTGCCTCTTCAATACTTTCCATCTCCTTCTGGTATCCGGAAGCTTTCCAGTAATTTCGATAATTAGGTAGGTTTACATACATCATGAGCGTTTTCCGATTTACTGCAGCCGCTGCTTCTCGGTCCTCAGAGATACAAGTCGGGATCATACCTCCAATAAAAAAACTGTCCGAAATATTCGAATTTTGTCTCATCCTTTCCAACGAATCAGCTAATGCACTTCTAGCGCCATTAGCAAGAACAACTCCATCACTTATTTCAGCCCCTAAGTTCATCATACGGTCTCTCATCGCAGCGATAATGATGGGAGGCAATTCACCCACTCTCTTAGCTTCTTTGAAAATTTGAACAAAGTTTTGCATATCCGATAGAGGTTTACCCGTTGTAAGCGATAGGCGATCATTCATTGGACCATGGCTTACACCGACACCAAAGAGAAACCTCCCATTAGATATCTCATGGATAAAGGAAGCAGAAGATGCATAATCATGGGGGTGCCGAGTATAGATATTTGCTATTGAGGTTCCGAAGGAAATTTGGCTCGTTCTTTCAGCAATACCCTGACATAAACCCATTGCGTCTCCAAAGCTCGGACAGTAAATCCCCGAGAAACCCCTCTCTTCAATTTCAGCTGCTAAATCTAAAGTGGCTGCTCGCCGCCCTGGAACGGCAGCGAGCGATACAGATGGGATTCTATTACTCAATTCGTAACCCAGAGATAGCACGACTGATAACAAGCTGTTGTATCTGCTCAGTTCCTTCGAAAATATCGTGAATCTTCGCATCTCTGTGCCACCGTTCGACAGGATATTCCCTTGTGTACCCATAGCCTCCAAGAATTTGGATAGCTCTCTCAGTAGCCCATACGGCTACCCGACCAGCTTTCAGCTTCGCCATTGAACCTTCGGCGTTCTTAAATTTTCCTTGCTTCCCAAGCCAAGCAGCTCTCCAAGCTAACATCCTTGTTGCATCAATTTCTGTTGCTATGTCAGCGAGCATGAAAGCTATGCTTTGGTTCTTAATGATAGGCCTTCCGAAGGCATGGCGTTCCTTTGCATATTCCAGTGAATATTCATAAGCGGCTCTTGCGACCCCAATAGCCTGGGCAGCGACTGCAGGTCTCGTAGCCTCAAACGTTTGCATAGCAGCTTGAGCGTTGCCCTTTTTACCTGCTCGCACCCTAGCTAAACGTTCATCAAGTTTTTCTTTACCTCCAAGTAAGCAACTGCCAGGGACTTTTACATCATCTAAGACAACTTCAGCTGTATGGCTTGCCCGTATCCCATGTTTTTTGTATTTCTGCCCCTGACTAAGCCCTGGAGTATTAGGCGGAACCACGAAACTCGCATGACCTTTAGAACCAAGAGTTGGATCAATTACTGCAACCACTACGTGAATATCGGCAATTCCACCATTCGTAATCCAAGCTTTAGTTCCATTTAAAGTCCATTCATCTTTTGCTTCGTCATATTTAGCTGAAAGCCGATAGCCACCCACATCTGAGCCAGCATCTGGCTCTGATGCACAGAATGCCCCAAGCTGAAGGTTTTGTGCATCTCCATAACACTGAGGGACCCATTCCATTACTTGTTCGCTAGTTCCAGAAGCAAAAATCCCTGCTGCTGCAAGTCCAGAACCCATAATTGCCATCCCGATTCCTGCATCACCCCAAAATAGTTCTTCAATCGCAACCGGCATTGTTAAACCCGTTGGGTCATTTGTCATGGCTTCAGCCATAAATTCCCATCCATAAAGGCCTATTTCAGCAGCCTGCTTAACTACAGGGTAAGGAAATTCTTCTTTCTCATCCCATTCTTCAGCAGCCGGTCTAACAACTTCTTCAGCAAACCCATGTACCCAATTTTGGATCCCAATCTGATCATCATTCAACTCAAGTGAGAATTCAGCCATTTACAAATTACCTCTTTACCAATAAGTTCATCTTCCAAATTAACCTCTTGAAGATGAGATTGAAAGTAGTCCGTCATATTACATCTGATTGTTTCTTGCCTTCTTGCATCATTCAAGCAGTAAACGGCATTACCATTTCTAAATAATGTCTGAAAACCACCTATCTAAAAAATTGGCAAAATCGTATGTCCCATCTGAAGTAGAAGAGGCCATCAGCGCATTATGGTCACAGGTAGGTGCATTCCATTCAAAACCTGATTCAAATAGCAAGAAACCCTATTCAATTGTTATCCCTCCACCAAATGTGACTGCAGCATTGCATTTAGGCCACGCGTTAAATAACACAATCCAAGATGTTCTTATTCGATATCACCGGATGGCCGGGTTTACTACCATGTGGATGCCAGGTACTGACCATGCTGGAATAGCGACCCAGACAGTGGTGGAGAAGCGATTGCTTAACGATGGAACGTCACGACTGGAGATCGGCAGAGATGCCTTTATTCAAAGGACTCAAGAGTGGAAAGACGAATATGAAGGGATCATTATTGACCAACTCATAGCTATGGGAGCTTCATGCGATTTTGATCGTACTCGATTTACGATGGATGAAATATGTGCAACCGCCGTTCGGCATGCCTTCTATACCTTATTTCAGGATGGACTAATTTATCGCGGTAAACGTCTAGTCAACTGGGATCCTATTTCTATGACTGCTCTAGCTGATGACGAAGTAGAAATGGAAGAAGTTGAAGGCTTCATGTGGTACCTGAAATATCCCCTTGATGATGGATCAGGGTACGTAACAGTCGCAACCACTCGTCCGGAAACCATGCTTGGGGATACGGCCGTAGCTGTCAACCCCAATGACTCCATTGCTAAGGCTTTAGTAGGGAAAATGATCCAGTTACCAATTGTTAACCGGTTAATTCCAATCATTGCTGATGATTATGTCATCATGGCTGACCCAGAAAGTGAAGACTCCAAAGCACGGTATGCGTCCGGATTCTTAAAAGTCACACCGGCGCATGATCCTAATGACTGGGATATTGGCCTACGCCATGATCTACCTGTTATTAACATCATGGGTCCAGATGCAAAAATTTCAAATCAATATGGTTGGGAGGATGTCTCTGAAGAGTCTTCTAAATTCATTGGCTTAACCAGAGAAGCGGCCCGAGAGGCGATAGTTGAATGGTTTAATAGTAATAACCTCCTTGAGGAAGTTAGACCTTACACTCATTCGGTCGGCCATTCTTATCGCAGCCATGTCCCCATTGAACCTTGGTTAAGTTCCCAATGGTACGTTGCTGTTACTGATGATCGTTTACGTGGGTCGGCTTTACGGGCTCAAAACGAGTCACAAGTTCCTCCTCTCCCAGATGACGTCATAAAAAGATCAAATTTAAAAGGTGATGGAGATCTTTCATTTGCTCCGCCGAGGTATGCCAGAACATACCATTCGTGGCATGAAGGGATCCGAGACTGGTGTATATCGCGTCAATTATGGTGGGGACACCAGATTCCAGTCTGGGTACGTTTGGTTCCGGTGGAGAAAAGCCCCGTTCCTTTAAATACTGATGGTTTGGATGTCGGTATCACTATTGAAAGCGAATGGACCCTGAAAGGCGCTGCTCACATGGTTCGAAAAGTTGGTGATGACATGGTTGAAGAAGCTATCTGTGTCCCTCCGGAGAATACGTTAAAGCGAATCGATTTAGAAATACCAATTTCTGAGATTGATCTAATTTCTCAGATTGAAGACGCAGGATTTACCCGTGACCCTGATGTCCTTGATACCTGGTTTTCATCAGCACTCTGGCCACTTTCAACTATGGGCTGGCCATGGCCTGAAGATTTTCCTGAAACTGAAGGAATGCTTGATTTCTATAACCCCACCTCCGTCTTATCAACAGCGCGCGAAATTATAACCTTATGGGTTAGCCGAATGGTTATGTTCAATCGATATTTTCTTAATGGACAATTACCTTTTGAGGATGTTTTTATTCATGCAATGGTTCAGGATGGGCATGGTCAGAAAATGTCAAAAAGCCTTGGGAATGGTGTAGATCCTCGCGACATTATATTTAGCCATGGCGCAGATGCGATGCGCTTTACCTTGGTTCAAATGACTACAGATACACAAGATGTCAGAATGCCGGTTGAAATGGTTTGCCCTCATACGGGAACAGCGTTTACTCCAGAGTTTGTAGTTACTCCGGCAGGACACATAGTTGCTGCACCTGTCCAAACTTCCCCTGAAGACTCTTCGAAGAAAATGATAAGCGCTTATGGTACAACTTCAGGTTCTGCCGAACCCGATGCTCTTACTCCATTGGCAAGAAATACCTCATCAAAGTTTGATCTAGGGAGAAATTTTGCAAACAAACTTTGGAATGCGACGCGCTTCGCTTTAGGAAGGATTGATGTTTCATCTGATGTGATCATTTCCCTAGAGTCTCGCCCATTTGTCGATAAGTGGATCGTCGCTCGTTTAGCTAAGACAATTACGACATTAGAGAGCGCCTTAGCTTCTTATCAGTTTAATAATTTCGCGGACACTCTTTACGATTTCGTTTGGCATGATGTTTGTGATCGTTATTTAGAGGTTATAAAACCTACGATTGATAATGACCCTCAACAACAAGCGATCCTTGCAAACATTCTTGATGCTGTGCTTAGAATCATGCACCCTGTTTGCCCATTTGTCACAGAAACTCTCTGGCCTCATGTACGTGAAGCGAAACAGTCAGACCTAGATGAAATTACACTACCTGACTCAGAGATTCTAGCTATGGCTCAGTGGCCAAAGGTAACTGCTGACGATTTAAACTCCAGCGAAATATTAGAAACTTTCGAAAGAGCCAATAATCTAGTTGGTCTTCTGCGGTCAGCCCGCGCTGAACAGAAAGTTAAACCCAAACAAATGATTCAACTTCATGTTTCACGAACTATCCACGATCTTTTAGATTCTTCGAATGGATTCGTAGAGGTTCTTGCTGGAATTGAAGAGGTTACCATTCTTGATGAAGCTGCTGATCTGAAATCAACTCTTCTAACGTTTGAAGGCGAAGAGATCCAAATTTCTGGACTTGTAAATGAAGTTGATCTTGAGGCTCAAAAAAATCGGTTAACCAAGTTGGTTGAAGATAAGAGAAAACAAGTATCAGGATTTGAGACTCGACTAAAGAACCCAGGGTATTTACAAAATGCTAAGCCTGACGTTATTGCAGAAACTAGAAAGATGCTTCAAGTGGCTGAAGCCGATTTGCTAGCAGCAGAGAACTCGTTGAAAAACTTAGATTAGGTACCAACAAATTCGGTTCTATTTCTCTTGATTTATCCAGACTGTCCTTTGTGGAAATGGCATCTGTATTCCTTCAGCGTCAAATGTTTCCTTGATGCGGATACGTAACTCTCGAGCTACTGCCCATTGCTCAGATGGGTCTGTCTTTGCAACTAACCGAAGAGTGATCCCGTCAATTCCGAGGTTCTGAACTCCTACAACCTGTGGCTCTTCTATTATGTCACCATCTGTAAATGATTCATCTTCCCAGAGTTCAACAGCTACACGTTTCATAACATCTTGTGCATGTCGTAGGTCAGTGTCATACGCTACGTCAACATCTAGAACAGCGCGTGACCAGACTTGGGATCGGTTCCCTACTCGTGCTATTTCCCCATTGGGGACGTACCAAACACTTCCATTCGTATCTCTAAGGATTGTTGTGCGCAACGTCATGCGTTCAACAGTTCCCGAAGCGATCCCAACATCTACTGAATCTCCGACCCCATACTGATCTTCAACAAGCATAAACATGCCTGAGAGAAAATCTTTTACGATTGACTGCGCTCCGAAACCGACAGCCACACCTACTATTCCGGCCCCTGCAATAAGTGGCCCTAGATTAACGCCTATCTCCCCGAGTGCCATAAGGACGACAACCGTCCAGATTGCAAGGTTCGCAATGCTCGATAAGACTGAGGTCAATGTTTCTGTCCTTGCCTTTGTCCTTAATTCAGCCTGTTCATCTCGAAGCACTTTCCCAGCTTTGACTTTCCCTTTAATTTTCTGAAGTTGTGCTAATGCTCTACTTTGCCGTTCATCTGTTAAACGTTCCCCGAAGTGGGTAATAGTTTTTCGCATCACACGAGAAGCGATAAAACCTGCTAGCAAAACAACGATTATTGTCAAGGGTTTATCAACGGCCCACCCAATAATTGATGAAAGAGTTTTATTCCCTGATGCGTCGAAGACCCATTCACAAATCTGCCCGGGATCATTCCCACATGCATCGATTAATTCATTATTTCCTGACTGGTATGCGAATAATTGTCTGATCATGCAAAAAGGGTAGAGAGTGAATGAGGTGAGCTAGGTGATGGTGAGAGAAAAATTTATGAATGTTCTGTGTTTATAGTCAATTTCTTACTTGGAGTAGATTTTGATATAATATTTCTATGAATTTTATAGATTTAAGTAGGCTAAAATGACTAACTTGCGAATTGGCCAAGTCGCTTCACTTCTTGCATTAAGCGTTGACACTGTGCGCTCATGGATTGATGAAGGAAGAATTCCTGCCACAAGAACCGACGGTGGTCACCGAACGATAAAGGGCATTGATTTAGCGCATTTCCTGCGCGAGTCATATCAAGTGACTCCCGATGAGAACACTCATCTTTCAGCACGAAACCGTTTCGTCGGGTTAGTCACGAAAGTCACCAAAGATGGAGTGATGGCTCAAATTGAGATCCAAGCTGGTGGCCACCGCTTCGTATCTCTGATTTCCGCAGAGGCTACAGAATCTATGGGGCTTGAACCGGGGGTTATTGCCGCTGCCGTTGTGAAATCAACAAACGTAGTAGTAGAACTTCCATAATCGAACCTCATGATTACTTTTCGAAACTTCCGCTGCTTCTCCCGCCTGAATGCTCCTCTGGCAGTTTTTCTATTTCTAAGCCTTTCATGTGGCTTGTCTGGAAACTCACTACATGTGATGGCCGCATCCTCACTAACTGAAGCTTTTGAAGAAATAGTAGAAGAATTCGAAAAGGAGACCCAATTTGATATTTCATTAACCATTGCTGGAAGTGCCTCCCTTGCATCGCAAATTGAGGATGGAGCCAAAGTTGATGTCGTGGCGTTGGCAGATGAAGAAACTATGGGACGACTAGCAGGTACAAAAAGAATTGAGCAAGAAAGCCTAAAAATCTTTGCCACTAACTACCTTGTTCTGGCCACCCCCTTGGAGAACCCTGGTTCGATAGAGAGCATCCGAGATCTTAAAGGAAGTGTCTCTGCGATTTGCGCCCCACAGGTTCCTTGCGGAAAATTATCCTTTCAACTCGCTACTCGAGAAAACGTAGATTTAAACCCCTCATCGTTTGAGCCAAGTGTTAGGTCAGTAAGAACAAAAATTGAATTAGGAGAAGTAGATGCTGGCCTTATTTACATAACCGATGTTAATTCCAGAATCAATTTCATTTCTATTGATCAATCTGAACAACTGAAGACAAGTTATCCAATTGCATCCATCAAAGATGGGAGAATAGAGTCAAAAGATTTTATAGAGTTTGTACTCTCTCCGTCCGGACAAAAAATCTTGGAAAAATACGGGTTTGGTGTTCCCTCATGACTGGAAGAAGCTCAAAGTCAATTCCTCCCCTTCTTTGGTTCGGCTCATTCATTACATCTTTTTTTCTCATTGTGCCATTCATCGGGTTATCACAAAGAACCCCATGGTCTATGTTCTTCCAAATCGTAAGCGAGGATGATGTTGTTCAATCCATCACATTGTCCATGATCGTTGCCACATCTGCAACAATTATTTGCTTCCTACTTGGGCTCCCTTTGGGGTGGGTGTTAGCAAGGAGCCAAGCACGAGGTCTAAAATTAGTAAGAGCGGTAGTTCTACTGCCGATGGTTTTACCTCCAGTTGCTGGCGGTACCGCTTTATTATTTGCTCTAGGAAGAAAAGGTTTTATTGGCGGAAAACTAGATAGCTGGCTTGGCATAACATTGCCATTTACTACTGCTGGGGCAATTGTTGCAGCGACATTCGTCTCTCTTCCTTTTTTCGTCTTAGCAATTGAAACAGCAGCATCTCAACTTGACCCACAGTTTGAAGAAAGCTCGCTAAGTCTCGGCGCCGCCCCAACGCGAACTTTTTTTACTACATCTCTTCCAATGGTAAAGTCTGCCATCTTTGCAGGCATAGCATTATCCTGGGCTCGGGCCCTAGGCGAGTTCGGTGCAACAATAACTTTTGCAGGCGACAATCCTGAACGAACCCGGACACTCCCGTTGCAACTTTTCGTAGCATTGGAAACCAACCCTGAACGAGCAGTTGTTCTCGGAATGCTCATGGTTGTTATTTCCCTATCTGTACTGATCGCTCTTCGTGGAAGGTGGATAGGAACACAATGAATACAGTTCAGCTTTTGGGATCAACCAATCTAGAGAAAAAATCTTTTGAATTCTCTCTTAATACAAACTCTAATAAGAGCATCTCCATAATTGGACCTAACGGAGCTGGGAAATCGACTCTATTAAGAGTCATAGGAGGGCATCAACCATTAGGAACTGGGACTCTAAAGGTCAATGGCACTCTAGTTGATGCTCCCAACGAGAAAATTTTTATCCCACCCCATAGAAGACATGTTGTCTTACAGCATCAAAACGGAGGAGTCTTCCCACACCTATCTGTCCAAGACAATATCGCTTTCCCCTTCCGGTCAAGGAAATGTTCTAAAAGAAAAGCTCGTCTTCATATATCGGACATTCTAGAAGAATTTGACCTACAGGCTATTCAAACACGGTTCCCGCATTCGCTTTCAGGCGGGCAAAGAGCTCGAGTGGCCCTTGCGAGGTCTGTAGCCACTAATCCGGATTTTCTTTTACTTGATGAGCCTTGCGCTTCGCTTGATGTTGAGGCGACCGTAGAAATCCACCAACACCTTCGCCGCTTAAAAGCGACATTACTTATAGCTACACACAATCCAGTTGAAACTATGAAATTAACTGATTACATCATTGCTGTTGAACAAGGAAAAGTAGTCCAACAAGGAAACATTAAAGAACTAACGTCCAGACCAGCCACACCATGGATAAGTAAATTCCTAGACTTGAATCTGGTATCTGGGAAGGCAACCGGTTACAACGTAGAACTCAACAGTGGTGAACGACTGCACTTGCCTAGAAAACATTTTGGCCCTGTCCAAGTCAGCTTCCCTAGCTCCGCTATCGCAATCCACACGGAGCAACCAACTGGCTCTCCTAGAAATAGATGGGAAGCTACAGTTTCAAGCCTCGACACTGATGGAGACCTAGTAAGGATCGGCCTGAACGGTTCTTTTTTTTCTCGTGCCACGATTACGGATACCTCGTTTAAGGAATTAGGAATTGAATTAGGGAGTCATTGCTGGGCCTCTATAAAGGCAACTGAATTAATGGTGCTTCCATCCATGGATCCTGATAAAAAGTGATTATGGATTTATTCGCCACTGCTGACCTTCTTGATGTTTTCCCAGAAGCTGAAGTTCTACCTTTAAGATTTTTTTCATATGGGCAGCGAACAAAATTTTATGGTGAAACGGTCACTGTGATAGCCCCAGAAGACAACACACTTGTCCGTCAAACCTTAGAATCCGAAGGTCACGGCAAAGTCCTTGTCGTTGATGGAGAAGGGTCTCTCAATTGCGCACTACTTGGAGATCGCCTCGCCGCTCTGGCAATAGAGAACAATTGGCATGGCGTGATTATCAATGGCTGCATAAGAGATTCAGCTGTCATCCAGGACATGCCGATTGGAATAAAGGCGATAGGAACAAATCCACGGAAGAGCGTGAAGCGCGGACTAGGAGAGGTTGGCACGAAAATGCAAATTGCTGACATCGATATAAATACTGGATCTTGGATCTATGCAGACAGCGACGGCGTTATTATCGCAAAGAAAAATCTCCTCGCATAACTCCTTGATTTTGAAAAAATTTCCAACAACTATTGACACGGGTGTAGTTACACGGCTGTAATTAGGTTCCAGCGGTTTTTCAAAGAAGAAAATCCATGGGGACTCAAAGATTACAAATCCTTCACAGATAGGAATGCGTATTCTTTGAAAATAGAACCAGATAAAACTGGTTCTCTAGTTGGGGACATTTGAGGAGAGAAACGATGGCATTATCTGAACCATCTTTGGATAAAGAAAACGAAACTAAAGGGACAGAATCAGACCAGCTCAACGAAGTTGAGAACGGGAATGTTCAGCCCATAGCCGAAGTAGCAGAAGGCAACGACGTAACTACATCGCAGAGTCGAAGTAGCGCTACTCTTCCGCAGAGTACGGGAATGCGTGTCCGCAAAAGAAATGGGGACCTTGAACAAGTAGACGTAAACAAAATCGTTAACGCAGTAGCCCAATGCGCAGAAGGGCTGAAAGGGGTAGACCCTATGCGTGTAGCGACGAGAACGATATCAGCGCTCGCAGATGGATCTACCACCCGTGAACTTGATGAGCTTTCAATACGAACAGCAGCGGGGTTAATCGTTGAAGAGCCTCGATACTCTCGACTAGCGGGTCGATTGTTAGCTACATACATCGATAAAGAGGTACGGAACCAAAACATACCCTGGTTTACTGAATCTGTTACGAGAGGACATGAACTAGGAGTAATTGGAGATAGTGCTTTAAGTTTTGTGTTAGATAATGCTTCAACGTTAAATGCCGCTATCAACTCTGATCGAGATAGGAACTTTGAATTTTTTGGCCTCCGCACCGTGTATGACAGGTATCTTCTCCGCCACCCAGAGACACGAGAAGTCATAGAAACTCCTCAATATTTTTTCTTGAGAGTAGCATGTGGGCTCTCACAAGATGTTAACGAGGCTGTCGATTTCTACGACCTAATGTCATCTCTGGCATATCTTCCCTCAAGTCCTACTCTTTTCAATTCAGGGACAACCCACCAACAGCTCTCAAGCTGCTACCTACTTGACTCTCCTGAAGATTCGCTAGAGGGGATTTATAAGCGCTACACCGACATCGCCCAACTCTCTAAATTCGCAGGGGGAATCGGCGTTGCCTGGCATCGCATCAGAAGCAAAGGAAGCCTGATCCAAGGAACTAATGGCCTTTCAAATGGCATCGTCCCTTGGCTCAAAACCCTTGATAGTTCTGTAGCTGCAGTAAATCAAGGAGGCCGTCGCAAAGGAGCTGCTTGTATTTATCTTGAAACCTGGCATGCCGACGTAGAAGAATTCCTTGAATTAAAACAAAATACAGGTGACCATGCACGACGGACCCACAATCTAAACATTGCTAACTGGGTTCCAGATTTGTTCATGGAGAGAGTTGAAAATAATTGGAAGTGGAGTTTGTTCGATCCGAAAAAAGTTCCTCACCTAACAGATCTTTTCGGAGATGAATTTGAAAAAGCATATATAGAGGCAGAAGAAGCAGAATTATACGAACGCCAAATTGATGCTCGTGAGCTCTATTCAAAAATGATGAGAACTCTCGCAGAGACTGGAAATGGTTGGATGACTTTCAAAGATTCATCAAACCTCAAATGCAACCAAACTTCGAACCTTAGAGAAGATAAGGACAGAAACGGAGAAACACGCGTTGTCCACTTGTCTAATTTATGTACTGAGATAATTGAAGTAACGAACCAGTCCGAAACAGCTGTCTGTAATCTAGGATCTCTGAATCTTGGATCTTTCGTAACCGAAGATGAAACTCCTGCTTTTAATTTTGAAGATCTCGGAAAAACAGTAAGGCAAGTAGTTCCCTTCCTAGATCGAGTAATTGATATTAATTTCTACCCAATTACTGAAGCCGGCAACTCAAATAACCAGTGGCGGCCAGTAGGCCTAGGAATGATGGGATTACAAGATGTCTTCTTTAAGTTGCAAATCCCATTTGACTCAGAAGAAGCAAGAGCAATTTCTTCAAAAATAAGCGAAGAGATTTACTATAACGCTCTTTGGGCATCCACCGAACTGGCAGAACTAAATGGGCCCCATGAAACGTATGGCTTAACAAGAGCAGCCCAGGGCGATCTTCAATTTGACCTTTGGGATGTGAATCCTTCGAACACGGAAAGGTGGCAAGAACTTCGCATGAGAATTTCTGAACATGGTTTAAGAAATTCTTTAATGATCGCCATTGCCCCCACTGCAACAATTGCCTCAATAGCGGGCTGTTACGAATGTATCGAACCGCAGGTGTCAAATCTTTTTAAACGTGAAACTCTCTCTGGGGAGTTCATGCAAATAAATAGATACTTAGTTAAAGAACTTCAAGAAAGAGATATTTGGGATGAGGAAATGCGAACCGAATTAATTCGGAATGAAGGGTCGGTGCAGGATGTAGATCGCATCCCAGAGGATCTAAAAGAAATCTACCGAACAGCATGGGAACTCCCCATGAAGTCTCTAATTGAAATGGCAGCAGACCGAGGTGCCTACATTGATCAAAGCCAATCTTTAAACCTCTTTATGGAGTCTCCAACCATAGGCAAGCTCAGCTCAATGTATATGTACGCCTGGCAACAAGGTCTTAAGACTACCTACTATCTCCGGTCACGCCCTGCGACAAGAATAAACCAAACAACGGTGAGTTCAAATAAACCAAGCCCTGACGGCGGACAGAAACAAGGATTCATGGACGACGATGCGCTTGCCTGCTCTCTGGAGAATCCAGAATCTTGCGAATCTTGCCAATAAGCGAAAGGGAAAGCTAACAAAATGGCTCTAGCCGATGAAAATAACTACGCACTTACCTCAGATGATCTAAGTATCGACGAGGGTGTGAGTCCTACAAACAACCCAGCGAGAAGGCCAGATAACATACTTGACCCTGGATTTGACCTGACTTTACGGCCAATGAAATATCAGATCTTCTTTGACATGTACAAAGATGCTATAAAAAATACATGGACTGTTGACGAAATAGACTTCGCAGATGATCATGTTGACCTGAGGAGTATGTCTCCAGCCGAAAAACACCTTATAAGCCGTTTAGTCGCTTTCTTTGCAACTGGAGATTCAATAGTCTCAAACAACTTAGTCTTAAACCTTTATAAGCATATAAACGCCCCTGAAGCAAGAATGTATCTAAGTAGGCAACTCTACGAAGAAGCACTCCATGTTCAGTTCTACCTGACACTTCTAGATTCATACATCCCAGACATGAAAGAGCGCGAAGAAGCTTTTGCAGCAATACATAACATCCCATCAATACGGCAAAAAGGTGAATTCTGCTTTAAATGGATGGGAACAATGGACTCAGTTGATGAATTGAAGACAGAAGAAGACCAAAGAACATTCCTGAGAAATCTTATTTGTTTCGCTGCCTGCATAGAAGGTCTTTTCTTCTTCGCTGCTTTCGCATACGTATATTTCCTAAGAAGTAAAGGGCTTTTAAATGGACTAGCAGCAGGAACTAACTGGGTCTTCAGAGACGAAAGCGCTCACATGAACTTCGCTTTTTCAGTGGTTGAAACCGTTCGGCAGGAACAACCTGAGTTATGGACAGTTGAATTAACAAATGATATTAAAGAAATGCTTAGCGAAGCTGTTGAATGTGAAATGCGTTTCGCAGATGATGTTCTTGGAGGCGGGATCAATGGTATGAGCCTTTCTGATACTCGCGAGTATCTGCAATTTGTAGCTGACCAACGACTAATGCAACTCGGTATAGAACCAATCTATAATTCAAAAAACCCCTTTGACTTTATGGCATTACAAGATGTCCAAGAACTCACCAATTTCTTTGAAAAAACGGTAACCGCATATCAAGTAGGTGTTGAAGGCGAAGTAGCCTTTGACGAAGATTTTTAGTTCTCCAGTCCCCCAACTGGAACCAAGCCAAGCCCAGTGCGAGAGCACTGGGCTTGAGCTATTTTTACTCTTCCCTTTTGAACAGTTGGATAATCCTTTCTGCACCTTCAAATAGAGAAAGTCCGTCATTAAGAATTGCTTCCTCTGTCTCTAAAACAATGGAGGCTATCTCTGGCTTCTCTTTAAGATTGTTAATCAATTGATCTTCAACCAATGCCCACATCCACTGGATTTGCTGACGGGAACGACGTTTCTCCCAGTCACCACTTCCTTGCATATGTTCCTGATGAATATCGATTTGCTCCCAAATAGCTGGGATACCTTGTCCTGTGAGACCAGAACACGTAATAACAGGTGGTTTCCAACCAGTATTTGTTGAACTAAGAAGTGTCATTGCTGACTGGTAATCACGAGCTGACTGTCTTGCACGCAATTCATTTTCCCCATCAGCCTTATTCACCGCAACCAAATCAGCTAATTCTAAAACGCCTTTTTTGATTCCTTGAAGGGAATCTCCAGACCCTGGAAGAAGTAACACTAAAAAAAAGTCAACCATCTCTGAAACAATCGCTTCGCTTTGACCAACTCCTACTGTTTCAATGAGAACAACATCAAAGCCTGCCGCTTCAAGCACTAATATTGTTTCCCTTGTTCCTTTCGCTACTCCTCCTAGAATTCCAGAAGAAGGCGAAGGTCTGATAAAAGCATTTGGGTTGCTTGCAAGTCGATCCATCCTAGTTTTGTCACCGAGTATTGAACCACCAGAGATAGAACTTGAAGGATCAACGGCAAGGACGGCAACTTTATGACCCAACTCAGTCAAATACGTTCCTAATTCATCAACAAATGTACTTTTCCCCACGCCGGGAGAGCCAGTAATTCCTATCCGTCGAGAACCCCCAGCATGTGGAGCAATGCTTGCTAACAGCTCGCTCGTTTTATCTCTATCATCTGGGGTAGAACTCTCAACAAGTGTGATCGCTTTAGCCAACCATGTCCTATCACCTGAAAGGACACCGGCAATAACCAGTTCCAATTCAGAAGTCTCCATAATGATTAACCGATCTTATTGAGAAGCTCTAGAGCAGCGGCAGATATCACGGTACCAGGCGGGTATATCGCTGAAGCACCCGCATCGTATAACGCTTCAAAGTCTTGAGGAGGAACAACTCCGCCAACAACAATTAAAATATCTTCTCTTCCTAATTCTGATAGAGCATCTTTAAGCTGTGGAACGAGAGCTAAATGCCCTGCCGCTAAAGACGAAACCCCTACTACGTGAACATCCGCTTCAACGGCTTGTTTAGCAGCTTCCTTTGGGGTTTGAAACAATGGTCCTATATCAACGTCAAAACCAAGGTCAGCGAAAGCAGTAGCAATGACTTTTTGACCTCTATCATGCCCATCCTGACCTACTTTGGCTACAAGTATTCTTGGACGACGCCCATATTGTTTCTCAAACCTTTCAGTTTCTACTCGAACTGATTCGATTTGCTCGTTTTCTTCTCCCACTTCGCTTTTATACACTCCTGAAATAATTTGTATTTGCGATCTATGACGACCATACACCTTTTCTAGCGCATCACTGATCTCTCCGACAGTCGCAAACTGCCTAGCGGCATTAATAGACAGTTCAAGAAGGTTTCCATCTCTAGAAGCCCCATTTGTTAAATGCTCAAGAGCAGCGTCACATGCGTCTTGATCTCGACTTTGCCGTAAGTCTACTAGCTGCCGGATTTGAGCAGCCTGAACCTCATGATTATCAACTTGAAGAATATCCACCTCTTCTTCTTGGTTTAAACGGAACTTATTTACGCCGATAACAGGCTGAGTCCCTGAGTCAATTCTAGCTTGAGTCCTCGCTGCCGCTTCTTCAATTCGAAGTTTTGGAATTCCTAATTCAATAGCTTTCGCCATCCCTCCCGCTTCTTCAATCTCAGTAATGTGTTCCCAAGATCGACGCGCTAGGTCATGAGTTAAGCGTTCAACGTAGTATGAGCCACCCCATGGATCCACAACACGACAAGTTCCAGATTCGTGTTGCAAGAAAAGTTGAGTATTGCGTGCAATACGAGCACTGAAATCTGATGGTAATGCCAATGCTTCATCAAAAGAATTCGTATGAAGTGATTGTGTATGTCCTTGTGTCGCAGCCATCGCTTCAACACATGTCCGTACAATATTTGTGTACACATCCTGAGCAGTAAGGCTCCATCCCGATGTCTGACTATGAGTTCTTAATGATAGTGATTTAGGGTTTTGAGGATTGAATTGCCGCACTAATTTTGCCCATAACAAACGTGCAGCTCTTAATTTCGCAACTTCCATAAAGAAATTCATTCCAATACACCAAAAGAAACTAAGACGAGGAGCAAATTGGTCAATATCTAACCCGGCCCCCAACCCAGCACGAATATATTCGACTCCATCTGCGAGGGTGTACGCCATCTCAAGATCAAGAGTCGCTCCCGCTTCTTGCATGTGATAGCCAGAAATTGAGATTGAGTTAAATCTTGGCATTTCTTTAGAAGTGAATGAAATAATGTCAGAAATTATTCTCATTGAAGGCTTAGGTGGGTAAATAAATGTATTCCTCACCATGAATTCTTTCAAAATATCATTTTGGATCGTTCCAGCGAGTTGTTTTGGGGCTACTCCCTGTTCTTCTGCGGCAAGCACATAGAGAGCGAGTATTGGTAACACTGCCCCATTCATTGTCATCGAAACACTCATTTTGTCTAGAGGTATTCCATCAAATAACTGACGCATATCAATTATTGAGTCAATAGCTACCCCAGCCATCCCAACATCACCAGATACCCTTGGGTTATCTGAGTCATACCCTCGGTGAGTAGGTAGGTCAAAGGCAACTGAAAGGCCTTTTTGCCCTGCAGCAAGATTTCTTCTGTAGAAGGCATTTGACTCTGCTGCTGTAGAGAAACCTGCATATTGCCTTATCGTCCAAGGCTGATTAACGTACATGGTCGGATACGGGCCTCTCAGGTAGGGAGGGAAGCCAGAGTATGTATCTAGGAAATCAAGATCGGCTAAATCTTCCGGGCCATAAATTGGATGTACTGGTATTCCCTCAGGAGTAAGCCAGTCACTTTCTTCATTAGTAGCAGTTGAGAATTCACTGAAATCAGAAAGCCAACTTTCTCTACCGATTTGATTGATGTTCTTCTCCGACTCAAGAGGTACCGAGCCAAAATCAGGAATCATTGTTACTACCGCCTGCTTCGGAAGATAAATCAGAAATGCGAAAAAGGGATCCTGCTTGCGAATTTAATCCATCTGCCATTCCTACTGAATCGGGATAAGGATCTCTTTGTAATTCTGTTTTCTCTGGTTCAAGAAACTCGTTAACCCCTATAAGAACCCGTCCTTTGGTTTTAATTTCCTCTTTATATCGCTCACGATTCTCTGAAATTGAATCCTGGAAAGAACCCGAAATGATCTCCTGAATTATGCCGCCATTCTCTTCAAGTAACTGAAATTTTTCCCAAGCTTTTTGAGCAATTTGATCCGTTAACGACTCGACGTACCATGAGCCACCTGCAGGATCAATTACTTTATGGAGATTTGACTCCTCCATTAAAACAAGTTGCGTATTTCGAGCAAGCCTCATACCAAAGTCATCGGGAATACCAAAAGCACTGTCAAAGGGAGGGAGAGAGATAAAATCAGCTCCTCCAGTTGCTGCAGAGAAACAACCAACGGTTGTACGAAGCAAATTTATCCAAGGGTCACTTTGCGAAATTAAAAATTGTGGAAGAGAAGCTTGGATCTTCAAGTTAACGTGATCCACTCCACAAACCTGACCTATCCGACTTATTAGAATCCGTAATGCCCGAATTTTCGCAATATCAAAAAACTGGTCTGTTCCTATTGAAATTACAACATGAATCTGGCTAAAAGCTTCAGCGAGAGGCATACCTGCCCTATCCATACTTTGGAGATAACCAATTACGGAAGAAGAGATACCGGCTAATTCTGTTATTGGGTCCGCTCCAGCTTCAGCATAAGACAAACCATCCACTCGGAAAGTTACTGCCTTCTGAAACTCTTGCTGGACTCTTAACGCTAGATTTCCACCAGCATCTAGCGCACTTTGGATGCTACTCGGGTCTTGACAATTTCTAAATAATTCACCTATCGGGTCAAGACTTAGTTCAAAGATAAAATCTTCAGAAACTTTGCCCTTTGATTCTATGAATTCAAGAAAGCTCTTAGCATTGCTCAAACTATCAGATGAATTTGTTGGGGCGACAGCGGCGATATTTAAGAGGACACCGTCTAAGAGTTTCTCAAATCCATTTGAGTCAACTTCAGAAAGAACTAGTTCAATGCTATTAGTTCCTTTCTGCAAGTCATTCAGAATCGCTGCATTACTTTCCTCTAGAGAATTAACCCAATAACGTTGACGGATATTCCATCCAGATAATTGGCCAGTGGCATTAGACGCTCGCCTATTTATGCCTTGAGTTGGATAATCCAGATTTTCTGAATCTCCTTGCCGAACATATATAGGTTCCGTGCGAATTCCCGAGCCTAAATCTGTATAAAGCAACTCTTCAAATAGATCCTTTGTAACAACCGATTTAGCGGCATCTATCCAAGCATCATACGTAGGGAGATCATCCCCGTTTAAAAAATTCATTACGTCGTCAGCCATGTTTCTACCTTAGGCGTTCCTACATAGTGAATGGCAACATTATTGCCATCGCTTAAACTTGTTCATAGATTCGTTTAGGAAGAAGTCGCTGTGACATTGACCACAGTGACAAAAGACACGGCTCTTTCAAGAGCAACAGGTTCTAAATTGAGGCAAACTAGTCTCACAGGTTCATCTAGTGATGAGCCTAACCCCCAAAGCAAGGAAACAAAATGCCTAAGAAACTAGCCCACCATCTCCAATACGCGGAATTCGCTTTCGCTGCTACAGCTACTTCCGAAGAACTTCTTACACTCTGTAGATTAACAACAAGAATTGATGTTAGAAAAGGAAGCGTCCTAATGCATCAAGGGGCATTCGGTAATGAAGTTCTACTTTTGGTTCACGGCCAGTTGGTTGTTGAGAAAAATGGCGAATTAATTGCTTCAATTGCGCCTGGCGCAGTTGTCGGAGAAAGGGCCGTCATACTAAATGAGCCACGTGATGCAACTGTCCGAGCAGCGTATGATTCGACTATTCTCGCTATGTCTCGAAGCGAATTCAACACTCTTCTAGCTGAGTGTCCAAGTATCGCCAGAAATATTCTTGAAGAAGCACTTACCCGAGCCGGGTAGTGAATATCTGGCACAAGAAAATCATTCGCATCGTTTGATATTTGAAACCATAATCATTTAATGGAAAAACTGTCAACGATTCTGGTCAAGAAATACAGGATCGTTAAAATTCAGCTACACACGGGCTCCATAATCCCGACACTGCAACGCTTTCTCATCAGGAGCTATCACAATATTGCTAACTTCGGTTTAGGTAGGCGGATTAATTTCAGTGCCATACGAAAAGTTAATGTACCGACTATTAGCGGTCGCATCTTCTTAAATGCAATAGGCGGAGTTTTGATTTCAGTCGGAGCAACGATGGTGATCTTGGCCAAGCTAGGAGCCACAACTACTGACGTTCTCCTCACTGGAATTAAGGAACAAACTGGAATTTCAATTGCGGGGGCATCGTTTGGGTTTCTTGCTATTTTATTTGTCATTATGGCTGTAACTCGAGCAGAGATAGGTCTGGGAACTGTAGTTGTGCCACTTTCGGTTTCCACAACATTTACATTTTCCTTTTTGATCATTCCAGAGCCGCATAATTTAAGCGCTCAATTGCTCTACTTTCCTATTGGACTTGTGGTTATAGCAACCGGTGTAGGCATAGGAGCTAGCGCTGGGATTGGAATGGGGGCATACGAATCAATATGCCATCGAATATCAGATATTAACGGCTGGCACCCGCAACTAGTTCGCCTTTTCTGGGAATTAACTGTTCTTGTAGTCGGCATCTTACTTGGCGGAGCATTTGGCGCTGGCACCATAATTGCTGCGATTGCTACTGGTTGGATATTGCAATATATGAATTCTGTGATTGGGGATTATCTACTTGGCCGTCGTATAAGAACAAATTGCGAGCAACCATTAGCTCAAGGACATACACATGAGTTCTAATGCAATTGTCAATATCAATGATCCTGGAGCCGTACCTTACGTTGATATTTCAGTGAAAAATTTTGGAGAAGTTTTAGCAACAACTCAAAACATCACTGAACAAGGATGGGTAGTTATGACTCCAGCAGGCCCCTTAGTTGTTGGTTACGCACAAATAAAAAAGATCCTCAGAAATCCTGAATGGATCTCACTCCTTTCTAGTGTTTCAATGCTTGATCAAATGGAAACAAGCACAACAGATATCAATAAAATTCTCGAACAAGCTCAAAGAGTGATCCCCGAAGTTCCTACATCTGTCAATTTTAGACCGAATGTATTATCTGTCGAAGGTGAAGATCACAAGCGTCTTAGGCGACTTGTGAATGCATCATTCACTACGGGCAATACCTCTAAACATCGAGAGTTTATGCATTCCCACGCTCGCATGCTTCTATCTAAAATGTGCGACTCAGGTAAAGGCGAACTCGTTTCCGAATTCTGTAGACCCTATCCTGTTCCGATAATCTGCCGTGTATTAGGCGTTGATGACTCGGACTGGAAACTATTTGACGAATGGGCAGACATTATTTTTTCAGCCTTAGATGCTGACGTAGAATCAGTTATTGGGCGGTTGGGAGAAATTTCACGCGCTCAGCAGGAACTTGACTCGTATGTCCAAAAGTTAATCGTTGACCGTGTTGAGAATCCCTCAGATGATTTATTAACTGAATTAGTAACAAGTCACTACAATCAAGATCACCTTTCTCATGATGAATTAAGTGCCATGACTGAAGCAATACTTCTTGCTGGAACAGATACGACGCGGAATCAACTCGGTGCGTTGTTAGCTGTCCTAGCAGACCATCCTGAGCAATATCGTGCTTTGCGAGAGAACCCTTCTCTAGTGCCAGCAGCCATAGAGGAATCTTTAAGATATATCAGTGCTGTAAGAACTACAGGCCGGTTAGCATCTAAAGACCAAGATCTCGAAGGAATCCACTTCCCAGCAGGGTCAACTGTATTGCTCGGTCTCCATGCTGGTGGATTATCCGAAGCCGCTGACCGTGGATTTGAATTCAATATACTCCGAGAAAGCAACTGCCCTCATTTAGCTTTTGGGTCCGGCGCTCATCATTGTTTAGGGGCTTCGTTGGCACGAGCGGAGCTACAAGAGGCATTAAGTGCTTTTGTTGAAATGGTTCCAGCTTACGAATTAACATCACCAGTATCTTGGAAACCTTTATCCATGGGAATATGGGGTCCTTCCAGTCTTGAGATACAAATCGTTGACGAAGCAACGAAAAGAAGCACTCAGAAAAAAGAAAATCCTTTCGCATCAACAATTAAGGAGGAAATTGAAATACAAGATGAGGAAGAAATTCGCCGTATAGATCAGTGGATTCGAGAAGCTTCAATATCAAGGAAAATTCTGAGACGCTCCATACCAAATCTGATTCGGAAACCAAAATTTCCCCCTATCGGTCGTCTTCTCGTAACCATTTTCAGATTTGGAAAAGAGTTTGTTGCCTGGAAAGTACTGGACCGCCACAAAGAAAAACAAGAGAAACAGGCGCTGCTATATTCACGATTACGAAAAGCAGCAGAACTTCAGGGACCAACATATGTAAAATTAGCTCAATTGATTTCCGCTGCTGAAGGGGTATTCCCGGAATCACTTGTAGAGGAATGCAAAAAATGCAGAGATCAAGTTTCTCCAGAACCCTGGACCAAAATTGGCAAAGTGTTAAAAAGTGAACTTGGACACGAAGAAAAGTCTTTTTCTCATATTTCAAAAAACCCAATTGCAGCTGCTTCAATAGCTCAAGTACACGAGGCTGTTCTTCTAAATGGGGCTCCTGTAGTAATTAAGATTCAAAGACCAGGTATTCGGAGAAAAATAGCAACTGATCTAAAAGTTATGGCTTGGATCGCCCCTAAGTTAGTTGGGAAAATTCCAGTAAGTGCGTTAGCGAATCCCCCCGCACTTGTTGAGCTTTTTGCTGAAACAATTGCGGAGGAACTTAATTTTAAACTTGAGGTAGCTAATCTATTTGAAATAGAGAGAGTACTGTCAGCGAACCCGAAACATTTATGGGAGATACCTACACCAGAACTTAATTTAGTCACGGAAAGAGTCATTGTTATGAGTAAAATTTCCGGAATTTCTCTAGGAGAGTCAATTTCTAGAGGCGTAAGCCCTAAAAAAACATCAATAATATTTAGGCAAATGGTTGAGGGTCTTCTTGAAGGAGCGGTTATCCACGGCGTATTCCATGGCGATTTCCATGCTGGAAACGTGTTCCTTAATTCTTCTGACAAAATTGGACTAGTTGACTTTGGTATTACTGGGCGGCTTGATGGAGAGAGAAGATTGGCTTTCCTTCGTTACGTCGTCGGGATCATGACGGGTGATGTTGAATCTCAAGTGTTAGGAATAAAAGACTTGGGGGCTTTCCCTGAAGATTCAGATATTGGATTAATTATCACCGAATTCCAGCTTGAACGAAATAATTTTGATCCGTTAGAACTATCAGAAGATGAATTTATTAACGAGTTCCGAACAATCATCAAAAATCTATTAGCCGAAGGCGCTCGGATACCGAAAGAGTTGATGCTCTTTGTGAAAAATTTTGCTTACCTGTCATCAGTTATGCAGGAATTAGACCCAGAAATGGATTTATTAACAGAATTTCTTGAAGTAGCTTCCGGTTTCTTCGGTCGAAATGGTGTTCGAGTAGCTACTGAAATTGGTTTCTCTTTAAGTGCTGAAGACGTTACTGATATGACATTTAGGCGGGTAGCTGGGTTACGAGAGGATGTTTCCACTCTTACTTGGAAAGAATTAGGAGAGCGAAGGAACTCTCTTTTAGGAAGAATGGACCGAAGATCCATCAAGAAAATAATTGACTAGATTATGCTCAATGCCGTCGGGGAACCTTTCGCTTTTCCAAAAAAAATCTGAACTTTAATTCTAAAAAGGAGATCAAATGGATATTTATGAAAAACCAGTGATTCAAATTCCTTCAACTAACCCACCTGCAGAGCTTGTAATTGAAGACCAGGTTGTTGGAGAAGGGAGCGAATGCACATCAGGCCAGCTCATCAGTGTGGACTACGTAGGAACATCATGGTCCAATGGAGTTGAATTTGATTCTTCTTGGTCTAGAAGTGAAGTTTTTACCTTTACAGTAGGAATCGGTCAAGTTATTGAAGGATGGGATGAAGGGTGTCTAGGAATGCGTGTTGGCGGCAGAAGAATGTTGACTATCCCACCAGATAAAGCGTACGGAGAACAAGGAGCTGGTGGAGTTATCGGTAGTAATGAAACCCTTGTCTTTGTAGTTGATCTTCGAAGTATTGGTTAGTTACGGAGTCTTAATGAACAAAAAACCACTTTTAGGAAAAGTCGCTGTCGTTACAGGGTCTAGTCGCGGAATAGGAAGAGGAATAGCAGTTGGCTTAGGTGAGTTAGGAGCAACTGTTTATATAACTGGTCGATCTTCAGGAACTGGACCATTAACCATTGACGCGACTGCTTCTTTAGTTAACGAAGTAGGTGGTAAGGGCATCCCAATTGAAGTTGACCTTGGGAAGGATGATGAAATACAAAGCTTATTTGAAAAGATACGTGAAGAAGAAGGGCGTCTTGACATCCATGTGAATAATGCCTTCAAAATCCCTAATCCACCAGTTTGGGGAGGGAAATTCTGGGAACACCCAATACAAATTTGGGATGATCAGGTCGGTATCGGACTCCGTTCAGCGTACATAGCAAGTGTTCATGCGGCTAGGTTAATGATGGAACAAGAAGATTCCATTCGTTTTATGGTCA
>PVBE013004542.1_pt1 | contig 28779 bp, 19 predicted proteins | sample 1631181 | NCBI WGS metagenome assembly PVBE01 (sample SAMN08397723, study PRJNA350692) | Marine metagenome, whole genome shotgun sequencing project. | isolation source: water | place: Pacific Ocean | collected 2012-04
GCTCCTTGGCGGTGCCCGGCAGGTCACGACCAAGGGCAGCGATCCTTCCGTCGACGACGGCGATGTCACCGATCTCATCCAATCCCTGTGACGGATCCATCACACGAGCACCCGTGAGCAGAAGATCGTAGGCATCTGTAGGCATGTGTTCTCCTCGTAGTCGCTTGATTGTATGGTCCCGGGGCCGTCAGATCCGTACTATCCGACTCCACAGGGCAGGTTGGTGATCGAGCAAGGCCCACAAGAACCAAGGAAATGACAAATGAGTCGGCTGTTCCATACCGAGGAAGGCCTCGTCTCGCCATCGTTGGGCGAGGAACTGACCTGCTATCGACGGGTCAGGAAGCACCTTCACTTGCCCGCTACGAAGGAGACAGCACAGGTCTATCTCCTCGCCCGTGCCTACCCGGAAACCGATTCACCCCTGCACCTGACCCTCAATGACATCGATGTGACGGCCATCGAACCAATTCGTCGGTCCTATCACTGGTATTGTATCGACGTAGACGCCAAGGTCCTGCGCCCCGGTAGCAACACCCTCGAATTGTGGACTGACTCTGCGGCGATGGATGCGTGGTCACTGGCCTTGGAATCGGGCCACGGCGATCCTCGCAGCGAAGTCAGCGACGACGAGGGGGCCACCTGGCGCCATCATCATATGGGATATCTGAATTCGGTTCGCGCTGAGTACGTGATCCGTATCCGAATCGCCGAGGGAGAAGATCCGCCGCCACCGCCCGTCGTCTGGGAAGATCCTGCGTCACCACGCTTGGCGTCGCTTCGCCAACAACTGCCGGCAGAGGCGATCACATCCGGGTCGGTTCGTCAGAAGGTGCGTGCCCTCTCCTCCTGGTTGGCCAGCAGCTGGGAACACACCGGGTCGGGTCGTGCCGAGCAGTACGCCCCGTGGGATGCCCAGACGCTGCTGGCCTGGGCGCCTCGTCAGCAGGGCCACAACGGCAAGCGGCCCATCGCCATGTGCGTGCACTATGCAGCTGCCCTGGTCAGTGCCGCCCAGGCGGTGGGACTGCCCGCCCGCTGCGCCGTGACGACCGAATCCTGCAATGGGTCGCAGGGGCATTTCATCTCCGAGGTGTGGGATGCCGAAAACGCGCAGTGGTTCGCCGTCGACCCCAACTCTGACGCCTTGTTCGTGCGAGATGGCCACCTCATGTCGATGACGCAGATCCAGCAGGCGGGTGCCGCGATTGGCGAGCACATCGAATGGGGACCGGGCACCGAGTTTCAACGCACCTTTCCTCACATCGTCGAGTTCTGCGACGAGAATCTGACGAAGGGAGTCTGCTTCGGACACCGCAGTGTCTGGTATCGAGCCGACCTGCTCACACGTCCCTGGCTGTCACCTCCGGGCCACGGATCGATTACCTACTGTGAGACCGGCCTCGTCTGGGAGACCCGTGATCTGGAGCGTGGATTCGGCATGTTTCCCGCCTTCGGCACACCAGACTGGTTCGACGCACCGCCTGTGGATTTTCCTGGGTAAAACTGCGGACTTCCCGAAGTGAGCTGACAACGGAGGCAACCATGATCAGAGTCGTAACAGCGGCGGAACGGGATCTCAGACCCATAGAGCTTCCCGGCGCCTCCGTGCAGGTATCCGACCCCATCATCGGCCAGCAGGACTGCCTGTCAGCTGGTTTTACTGAGTATGACGCTCCGAGTCGACTCGAGTGGACCTTCGACTACAACGAGGTGTTCTATCTGCTGGAAGGATCTCTCGAAATCCAGGAAGGGGATTCTGAACCGATCACCTTCGGTGTCGGGAACCTTGGATACATCGAAAAGGGCAGTCACGTCTTTATCACCGTGCCTGAACGCGCGTATCTGTTGCACGTCACACAGCCGGCATGGCGCGACTGACCGTGCCTGAAATCCTCGATCAGCAGAAGCGTCTCTTCGTCGACATGCACGACGTCGATGCGCAGATCAGCGTGACGCGAGATTTTCACGCAGCCACGAAACATCCACAGCCGATTCTAAGCCAGGACGCGCCGTGGGAGTGTCACGGTGGCATGACAGCATCCGTCGTATACGATGCGGAAGAGGGCCTGTTCAAGGCCTGGTATATGGCCGGTTTCTACGCCGAGGGCGTGGGGCATGTGCAATGTCTGGCCACCTCTACAGACGGAATCCGCTGGAAGAGGCCAAACCTCGGTCTTCACGAAGCCATGGGCTCGACGCAGAACAACATCGTCATCCCTGCCACCCATCACGAGGGTCAGGATCACTGGGAGACGATGCTGAAGGACCCCGCCGAGTCCGACCCGAGCAAGCTCTACAAGGCGATCGGATGGTCGAGCTTCGACTGGGATGGTCCACGGTCAGGCATCTATTCGGCCACGTCTTCCGACGGGCGAACCTGGTCCCATTCCGCCGACCCCATCTTCCGTTACCGTCCACGGCCGAATACCGATGATCTTGGGCCCGTGGGTGACGCGCAGTCGCTGATGATCGACAGGCGCAGACAGCGATTCGTCGCCTTTCTTCGTGGCACACCCGAACGTCTGATGAGCATCTCTCACGACTTCGTGACGTGGAGTCGACCTCAGCCATTCCTGCGTCCACTGAGTGAACTCGAAGCGCTGTACAACAACACGGGGTTCAACTACGGTGCCCACGATCTGGGTGTGTTGACGCACTTTGACAAACGTCCCCTGCGACAGACCCAATCCCTCCACCTGCTTTCCAGTCGGGATGGCGACAACTGGGATCGGCCGAGCCCTACGCCTCTGATCGACGTCGGGGACGTCGGAGAATGGGATCGGTTTCAGATCATGCTCACCGGCGCGCCTCCGATTCCGGTTGGGGATCGGCTGTTCTTCTATTATCGCGGCACACCGCGACGGCACGCCAAGTCCCCAAGGGAGTTTGACCCGAGGATCGCAGACGACCAGGCATCGGGCACCATGTCGATCGGGCTGGCCACGCTGCGCCTGGACGGATTCGCCTCCGTCGCCGGCAGCTTCGATGGCGGTCGCCTGATGACGAAACCCTTCGTTTGTGATGGAACATCCCTCCACCTCAACGCCAAGGCCGATCACGGTCAGCTGCGCGTCGCCCTGTTGGCAGAAGACGAAACCCCACTCGAGGGATATGGTTTCGACGATTGCCACCCCATCCAGCAGGACAGCGTACAGATTCCCGTCCGGTGGGGCGAAGATGACCATCGGCTCCCGAATGCCCCCGTGCGCCTGCAATTTGAACTGAATAACGCCCGACTCTTCGCCTACTGGTGTGTGTGACTATGACCGACCTAGATGCCAGGAAACAGATCTTTCAGCGAGACGGCTTCGTCACCATCGAGCAATTCGCGACAGGCCCTGACTTCGATGAACTCACGAACGAAGTGGCGCGTTATATCCGCGACGTGGTGCCAACACTTTCCGAGGCCGATGCCTTCTATCAGGATCGGGAACGACCCGAGACACTGAAGCAGTTGCAGCAGATGGAACGGGACCCATTCTTCGACGCGTATCGATCGAACCCGCAGTGGATCGAATTAGCTCAGCACTTTCTCGGCGAGGAGGTGGTCGCTCTGGGCCCCGAGTGGTTCAACAAACCCCCTGCGACTCCACACGCCACGCCGCCCCATCAGGACAACTACTACTTCAATCTGAAACCCGCCAACGTTCTGACCATCTGGATGGCGCTGGAGAAGACGGATGAGGAGAATGGTTGTCTACGATACCTGCCGGGCTCACACACCGATGGCGTGCGTCCCCATCAACCGACCCAAACCCTTGGATTCTCTCAGGGCGTCTCCGACTACACATCCCAGGAGGCTGCCCGCGAGGTCCCTGTGGAAATGGAGCCGGGGGACGTAGTCATCCATCACGGCAACGCGGTTCACAGCGCCCATGCGAATCGCTCGACGACACGACATCGCCCCGCCTTTGCCATGGTGCTGAAAGGGGTCAGTTGCCGTCGAGATGAAGAGGGTTTCGCCCGATACATGGCAGCGGCTCAGGCACAGCGCAAAGCGATGAATCGATGACGGTTCGGATTCTACCTCGGGCCCTGACCGCAGTGCGACGAGGCGTCGTGGCAGGGGTCATGGGATTGGCCTTCGGCGCACAAGCGGCCCAACCCTACGAGCCCGTGCACTCCGACCCGTTCTGGAAACCTGGCGGTGGAGGTCCTTCCATCAGCTGAGGGGCAAGGGCCCGCAGGCCATGACCAGTTCGTCGGACGGGGTGATCTGGTTTGGTGCAGACGACGGCATCGTGCGCTACGACGGCATCGAGTGAACAAGCGTCCCCTCCCCCGCAACGAAACAGGCAACTCAGGTTCGCACACTGGTAGCCGGCCCGCAGTCCGAGATCTACACGGGCACAGAGACGGGCATCTTCGAATACAGCCAGCAGGTGTGGCGACCCGTATTCCCGCGACCCGGAAATCCACCCTTCCCGGTGTACGATCTATTGCGGACCGCCGATGGCAGTCTGTGGGCAGCGACGGCCTGGGGCGCTCTGCACATCTCAGATGCTGACACGACGCTGTTCACCTCAGCTGATATGGCCCGGACACTGCAGGCCCTCGTCCCCTCGTTGCGCGTAGAGACGATCCCCGTCCCCACAGAGCCGTAGGACGATGACGTCGGTGTCGCCGTGCTACGCGGGCACGAGCATCCGAATCAGGGAAGCATACCGTGGATCGTCGTCGGCCTCGCGTCCGACGGTCCTGCCGAACGCGCGGGTCTCAGCGTGGGCGATCGGATTGTCGCCATCGATGGCACGCTCAGCAGTGTCTTGATCTGTGCCGGATCGAGACCGGTGAACAAGGGAAGCCGAGCAAGGGTCTTGACGAGAATCTGAGCATTTGATTTGGCCATGCGGATACCGTCTGCGCTATAAGAGATCGTACCCGCGGGGTTTCGCCCCGAATGTATTGGTTGCAGATTCCTGCGCCACCTGGGGGAGATGACTTTGACGGACTGGAAGACCAGCGGTGTTCGCATCGTGAAGGCAGGCGAGGCAGACAGCAACACACCGCAGACTCCTGGCATGCACCGGGCGGCTGCCATCACCCACGCTGTGGCGGGGGCTGAAAAGCTCTGGGCTGGCACGGTGAAGATCGAAACCCAACGCCAAGACCGGTGCCCATCATCACGGCGAGTTGGAGAGCGTGATCTATGTGGTACGGGGAAGAGCTCGAATGCGATGGGGTGACGATCTCGAGTACGTCGCCGAAGCCGACGCAGGTGATTTCATCTATGTCCCTCCCTTTGTGCCTCATCAGGAGATCAATGCCAATCCGGCCGAGCCCCTCGAGTGTGTGCTGGTCCGCAGCGGCCAGGACCCGATTGTCGTGAATCTCGATATCGCTCCAGCTGAACCGCCGGAAGAGGTCCGCTGGACCGGACCGAATCATCCCTGATCACACCTGCCCTCGAAACCCATCACAAGACGACAGGCGCCAAGATGATCCGACTCTCCACTTTCCAGTCCGATGTCACCCCCCCAATGGGGCATCCACTCTGCGCGGGTTGGTATCCACCTGCCCATGCCGTCGAAGATCCGTTGTTCGCCTCGGGGTTGATCCTCGTGGAAGAGGGCGAGGCGCCAATCGTGTTATGTGCCCTGGACTGGGCCGAGTTGAGCAATGGCGACTACGATCGCTGGCGTGAGGAATTGGCCGCTGCAGTGGGCACCGACGCTGATCGCGTGGCCGTGCATTGCATCCATGCCCACGACACCCCTTGGCCGGACCGCGACGCCCAGGACATTCTCGATGCCCACGGGTGTCCCGATGTGATCATGGCCGGCGATTGGGCCGAGCGGGTTCGCGCCGAAGCGGCCCAGGCCACGGTGGCAGCACTCGATCGCCTGGTTCCGTGCACGCAGATCGCCATCGGTGAGGCTCGCGTCGACCGCATCGCCTCGAACCGTCGAGTCATGGGGCCCGATGGCAAGGTTGCTGCGGTTCGTTGGACCAAGTGCCCGGACGCCGATGTCCGAGCGGCCCCGGAAGGTGTGATCGACCCGCTGTTGAAGACGATCAGTTTCTGCGATGGTGAAACGGCCCTCGTCACCCTCCACTACTACGCCGTACACCCCACCAGTATGGATGGCACGGGGATCGTCACGCCTGAATTCGTCGGATTGGCTCGCAATCGACGAGCAGCGGAGACGGGGATTCCCCACATCTACTTCACCGGCTGTGGCGGCAACATCACGGCGGGGAAGTACAATGACGGTGTCGACGACAATCGCGAACTGTTTACGGCGCGGATTCACGAAGCGATGGTCGCCGCCGAAGATTCGACACAGTACCAACCACTAGATCATCTGCGCTGGACCGTGGAACCCATCTGCCTACCCCCCCGGGAAGACCTCAGCGAGGAGTCTCTGCTGGCCGAGATTCGCGAGGGCGCCGTAGATCGGGCCAAAGTGCACAGCAAGGCAGCCCTCATGCTGACCTATCTGCGACGGAAGGACCGGCCTATCCCCGTCACTTGCCTGCATCTCGACCAGAACACGGCCATCGTCAACCTGCCCGGGGAGACCTTCATCGAATACCAGCTGCATGCGCAGGCAGCGCGGCCCGACGCCTTTGTGGCCGTCGCCGGCTATGGCGATCTGGGAACCGGTTACATCACCCTCGCCAGTTCCTTCGAAGAGGGGGGTTACGAACCGAAGGACGCCTTTGTCTCGAGAGCGTCTGAACCGATCCTCCGAGAGGCCATTTCACGCGTATTGCAGTAGGCGGTGGATGACCGTGATTACTCGATCACCTGACCCCACTTCTCACGTTCCCACTGCTTCTGGCCGATCTGTGCCAGGTAGTCGTCACCTTTGTGCTCAGCGATCCACGTCTTGAGTGGCACGTCGGCGTCCGTGGGCTGCCACCACCCCTTCACATCCACGCCATCGCCCAACATCTGACGGCGAATCGGGTCGCACTTCTCCAGGATCTCGTCCGGTATCACATTGTAGTCGAGGCCCCGCAACCACCGATAGCTGTATCCAAGAAACAGGACCTTTCGGGTCAAGTCAGAGATATTGGTGCCCCGGGAATGCCACATGCGTCGGTCGAAGAGAACCGCCGTCCCCGCCTTTGTCGTCACCTGCAGAATCTCATCTTCTCTTTCCAGGTCTGGTGGCCGGTCGAGTTTGTGGCTGCCTGGGATAATGCGAATCCCGCCATTCTCGATCTCACTGACATCGCTCAGCCAGAAGGCCACCTTCAGCGAGAGTCGCGGCTGGGGGCGCTCCATTTCCGGCACAGGTCGTCCCCCATCCTGATGCCACCCACCCGGTTTCAGATCTGCCGTCTCTCGGGGCTCAGGCGGGTAATAGATCAGATGTGAGATGTAGTGCTGGATATTCCATCCGAGGATATCCCAGACCAGGGGCAGGGTCTTGGGGCAGTCCAGCAACTCGAGGAAGATGTCATCTTCGACGATGGTTCTGAACTTCGTCATCATCGCCCCCGCCTTGATGCCCTTACTTGCACGTTCTTGCGCATCTACACGGTCCGCCGCTGCCAGCAGCCGATCCAGCATCGGTGTATCGAGCACATCGGGGACAACGAGATAACCCTGCTGATCGAAGAAGAAGCGCTGTTGCTCCGTCATGCAGTATTGCAGGCAGTCGGTGTTCAATTCTATTGCTCCGTCATCGGCGGATCGCATGTCATCGGATCACATCATCGTCGCTCAGACTGTAGGCGACTGCGTTGCTTCAGGCCAGCGCCAGGGCTACTTCTTCCTCGAGGCGTTCGAAGAAAGACGCGATCGGTTTCCGGGCCACCACGCTGCGTCGGCGGATTCGCGCTCGCTTCAGATGTTGAATCTGCTGCGGTGGCAGACCCGCACTCCGGGCGACCCCGAGGGGCACAAGCCCGTGCCCCAATCCGGCCATGGCCATTCGTGCAATCGCCGAGAACGACTCAACTGTGGAGGACACCTCAAAACCAGCCTCACGAACACCACGCTCGATGCTCGACCAGGTCGCCGCGTGCTCCTCAATCGTGATGATCGGTGTTCCCTTTGTCAGCCGGATGGGATGCAGCCCGGAAGGGATCAGGACCATCGACTCATGGGCAGCGGTGCGAACCACGAGGTCGGCGGCGGAATCGGCGAGGCCCGTACACAGACCTAGCATGTGTTCACCCGAACGAACGCGATCGACGACGACGGGAGAGCGATGGGTGTGGATCTCGACATCCAGTTTGCTGCCACCATCTCTGGTACGACGCACCACGTCAGCGCCCCACGAACTGAGCACCGACTCCGACACGCCGAGGGTAAGAATCGCCGTCGATGGCCAGGCCACCCTCCGACGGTTGCGACCAGCTTCCACCGTATCCATTGCAGCCCCCCCCGACCACCGAGAGTCCCGTCGGAATGGAGAGTCAACGTGACGCGACTCTCATCGATGATCGAGTCGAGCAGGGCATCGGCGATCACAAAACCGATCAGTTCCCACTCACGGTCCAGAACATCAACCGCAATCCGTTCGGCTTGGACAGGATCGGGAGGTCCCGTCGTCGGTCGACTATCACCGCGGCAGCCGAGCCAGGTCGAACATGTGAACAGGAGAATCGGGACGACGGAGGGACGCGCAGGAATCAGGCGTGACGAAATCTGACGTGAGGAGTGCGGTCGTTTCGGATTCAGAGGTTTCAGGTTCATCTGGTGAGCTCCATGCCAGTAGGTTCCAGTGGTGGAACACCATGGGGCTCCCCGAATGTCACCTCATCTGTCCACTCCTGTAATCCTCTGTCCTACGCCCTGCACGGGAGGTAGTCGCGAAGCCGGTACATCGTGCTGCTCGCACCACTCCTGCAGCGGGTTGCGCCCACCAGAGGGAAGGAATTCCTCGACCTCTTCGTACGCCTCCCCCACAAGGAAGCACCGCAGCGCACTGAGTCCGGCGACGAACTCCGGCGATTGCGAGCGGTAGTCCATGGGCATGACCCACCGGTGCCCGTATCCGACCATGATGGCCTTGCGAGCGTGGGGGCCGCGGTTCAGAGCGCCCGCGTGGAACGTCCGGTTTTCGAAGATCAGACAGTCTCCCGGCTGCAGACTCGGTTCCAGGGCGCCGTCAGGGTCGACGGACCCGTCGGCAACCGGCGGCTGGCCTTCGAGCAGATGACTCCCCGGCAGCACCATCGTCGCTCCCTGCTGTAGCTGCGTCAGGTCCGTCAGATAGTAGGCGCACTTTACCAGCAGGCGCGGAATCGCCCGGTGGCCCATCGTCCGCATGGCGATCGCATAATCGCGGTGCCAGCCAGGTAACCGTGTCGAATCTGGCAATTCAGGTGGATCGGGTTGCTTGTAGATCAGGTGCGACGTCATCACCTGCAGATCTGCGCCCAGCAACTGCACCACCGCTGGAAGGATTGTGCGATGATCGATCAGATCGGCGAAGGCCGGGTCGAGGGCGATGGTGTTCCGAAACCCATCGTAACGCCCGTCTCCAGCCATCTGCCGGCCTGTTCTCAGATCGCTGGCCACGAGTCGATCCCCCGCTTCCAGGAGTGACTCGACCACGTCTGCACTCAAGGCCTTGCGGACGATGAGATAACCCTTCGTATCGAAATCAGCGATGTCTGAGGGTTCGAGTGGGGGCGCGTCGAGCATGGTCTTCAAGTCGCTTTCGGGTTAAGTGGCTTCAGCTCAGAGTGTCCAGTGCGGCGGCGGAGGCCAGAACCTGTTCGGCCTTGGTCGCGCCGAGGACAAGACTGGTGAGCCCATCGACTTGTGCGGTCTCGCACAGTGTGTGCTCCAGCAACGTGCGTCCCAGACTTGTGGCGTCTGCTTTCAGGGTCAACAGCATGGCCTGGGTCTCAGCATCGTCCAGACGCGGAATCCAGCTCGACATTTCGCTTCCCCGCGAACCCACAGGGGGTGGATGATGAGGCACGTATTTGCCCGTGAGCAATCCACCTTCCAGAACCCGGTAGGGTACGACTCCGATGTTCTCGCCACGGCACAGCGGCAGGAGATCTCGCTCGATTCGGTGATCCAAGAGACTGAAGGCGGGCTGTTGAAGCACCGGGCGTGGTGCACCTACGGAATCACAAACATCGAGCACAGCCTGGGTCTGCTCAGCGTCGAAGTTCGACAGCCCCCAGTGACGCACGAGACCTTCGTCGATCAGACCCACAAAGATCTCCACCGTCTCAACCAGCGGCGTGTCCGGATCGGGCCGGTGGGCGTAGAAGAAATCGATCGACTCCCGTTGCAATCGGCCAAGCGATCGCTCGCACTCTCGACGGACATGTTCCCGGTGGAGACCCGTGTCGGCAGCCGTGGGTCCCACAGCGTTACCCACCTTGGTGGCCACGATCGCCTCGGGCCATCCGACCAGTGCCTCTCCCAGGAACTGCTCTCCCACCCCCCCAGCCGAACCCATCGTGCGCGTGTATCCCTCATACGTGTTCGCCGTATCGAAGAACGTGACGCCCACATCACGCGCGGCGTGAACGAGGGTCTGGGCTCCTTTGGCGTCGACAGGGGTCCCGAAGGTCATGGTGCCCAGGCAGAGGATGGACACATCGATCTGCGTACCGGGAACTCGCCTGGTGATCATCAGACCATCTCCAATTCGGGCCAGGGGTGGTTTTCAGGATCCAGCAGGCGCGTCGGGGCGAAATACGCCTCCGGATAGTCGTCGCAGTCATCATCCATGCCAAGGACCCGAGTCACTACATGACGGGCTCCGTTGAAGGAGACCGCCGTACCGGAGCCACACATGCCGCCAATGATCCACATGTTCCGTCCGTCGAGACGACCCACGACGGGATATTCGTCCGTTGTGAAACCGGGCGTGCCGCTCCATTCGTGGGTGAGCGTCACCGGCGCGGAATCATAATATCGCCACACCTCTGCCAGGCTGAAGCAGGTGATAAACCGGGAGGGTGCATTTCGCCCCGCGTGGTGGTTCGCCACGCGTGTCGCATCAGATCCGACCAGCAGGCCCTGTGCCCGATTGTCGAAGGGGTGTCGTCCGAAGAAGGACCGCTTGCCACTCAGAGCGATCTCTGCAGGCATGTCTGCGGGCCCACCCTCGCCAAAGGCTGCCTGCGTCTGCACCGGATGGATCAGATCTCTGTAGTGGGGATACAGTGCCGCCGTATACGACTCGGTGGCGTTGATGAGGTTGCCACATCGAATGTCGCCTCGGTCGGTGATGACGAGATAACCCTCGTCATCAGATTCGACTCGTGTCACTTTCGTGCGTGTGTACAGTCCAACCTGCTCACAACGCAGCGCCTGCTGCAACTGACACCAGACCCATCGCGCCGGATGAAATGTCGCCGACGCCTGACTGAACCCGGCGGGATCATCGACAGACATGCCACCGAGCTTCAGAACCTGGTCGGGTGGCAGGGCCGTCCAGTCCGCCGCCCCCACACGCTGACCGAACTCCACACTCGCCGCCAGGGCCTCTTGGTCTTCCGCCTCGCGCGCCTGAATCCATCCGTTGCGTGCGTAGTCGCAGTCGAAGGCCTCCTTCTTCACGGTTGCCTCGACGAGATCGGCATTTCGATACGCCGCACGGGCATAGACGGTGGCAAACTGTGTGGCCAGCTGAGATCGATCGTCCGCGGACAGGTCCTTGCGGACCGAATCGAGATAGGGTCTTACCGTGTCGCGCACCATCGCCGCATAACGCCCCATCACGACGACCCCTTCATTGCGGCCACTGGCACCGGTGGCGGGATCCCCCATGTCGAGCACGGCTAGACTGTCAACCTTGCTGAGTTTGGACCAGTGATATGCACAGGAGGCACCGGTGAATCCCGCACCGATGACGAGGGTGTCCACGCGTTCGGGCAGTTTTCCGCCATCGCGCCAAGGTACATCGGCGTGCGGATTCTGCTCGTCCAGCCAGATGGGCGTGCTCTTCACCTGATCGGCGAAGCTCACCGACATCAGACCTCGAGGAATCACATCGAACATCTGTCGCAGCGACCAACCGGCCAAGAGCAGGAGTCTTCGAAGGACCGAATGCTCGCTCCACATGAGCTGGGTGTAACTGCGGGCCGCACGCAGATCGTGAGCCCGCAGCCCCATGAGCAGGCGCAAGGCGACACGCAGGCGACCCATCACACCAGGATTTGAATCAGGACCTTGGACCGTGCTGGGAATCACGGCAGAGGTCTTCGCGTCGAGCAGACGCTCAAGCCGCTGAACATGCTGCTGAAGGTGGCTCAGCCAGTCGATGGCGTGCGCATGCCGCCCTGGCTCGGCATTCGCGTTTTCGAATTGGATCCCGGCGCAGAAGAGGCCGACGAGCAACTGATTGGCGACGAGATTCAGTTCGTTCGGTCCGTCGTAGGCCTTCCAGAAGGCCGCGGAGGGTGCGGGCACGTGATGCTCGCGAAACAACTCCAATCGTGCGCAATCCCAGGCCGGCTCGCCATGGCGAGCGAATTCCCAGTCGATCCACCCCGAGCACCTCCACCCATCCTCTGATCGTTCCACGAAGATGTTGTCCACCGTCGGATCGTTGTGCAGAAGGCGAACGGGTGATTCATCCAGGTGCTCACGCGCTCGGGACATGACCTCGGCAAGCCAGTCGCCATCGACCTTCAGGGAGGGAAGGTGACGGGACAGGCGATCCGTATCGTCCAGGAAGTCACCCGTTGCGAAGGTTCCCCAGCCCCGAGCGGGACCTTCACCATCGCCGAAAGGCACGACCTGATCGCCGCGGATCTCACCGGCGATGTCGGCGAGTGAGATCTCGTGCACACTCTGCAAAGAGGTGCCCACAGCGCGCCACAGGTCATCCCGCTCGGGCAGGGGCACCTGGTCAAGGGCCTCGGCCAGGGGTTGGCCCGGCAGATGTTCCATCAGGACCGCCTGCAGGTCGGGGTGATCCACGTGACCCAGAATCCGGGGGACAGAAACGCCCTTTGCCGCGAGCACCTCGTGGAGGTGGATCACCTTTGCCAGCCTGGCCCGGTCGTAGATCTCAGGCCATCCGCTATCACCATACACGCGCAGGATGAAGTCAGTCTCACCTGTTTGCACGACATACACCGTGTTCGTGGACTCGGCGAGCAAGTCGACAGTGTTGCCCGCCGCGGCTGGAAGGCCGGCGGACCTCAGCAATTCATCGAGGGCCGCTTGGTGAGTTTCAGGGATCATACTGGCACTCTACATGTAGCGTTCGCGCTGCTGCAATCGAAGCAGGCCGAACAGCAGGCAGGCACCGGCACCGGCCAGCAGGTAGGCGCGATTGTAGAACGTCGTTTGCGATTGCACCATGGCTTGGTATGCCTCGAGCGTATCGAAGGGATTGTAGAAGAAATTCCACCGGCTGCCCTCGAGGGGTTCTGTCATCAGCCAGAGGAACATGCCGATGAACACGAGGACGGCGGCAGCGCCATTTCCGTTGCGAACGATAGTGGCCAATGCAAATCCGAGACAGCCGAAGAACAAGACGGGAAACATGAGGTGGAAGACCATCTCTGCGATGGAGAAATCCGCCAACGCCACCTGGCACAGCCAGGCCAGCATGGTCAGAAGAAGTGCGATCACCACCTGCTGAATCACCTGCCGCGCCAACCAGACCTTGTAACGGTAGTCCGGTATGCCAAATAAGGTCTCCAGCATGCGCGCGTCCACGTCGCCCTGAATCGCATACACCGACGGGTAGAAGGTGAGCAGAATCGCCGGTGCCAGCAGGAAGTAGTAGATCTGCTCGGCGTTGGGAGGGACCGCTTCTTCGGTGGCATGAATAACCGTGACGAATAGGAACAGCGCGATCGCCGCCAGCAGGAAGTAGATGAACTTTCCCGCGAAGACCTGCGCCGCGCTGTAGCGGAAAAAGCGCAGCCCGGATCGCGTCCAGCTCATGGTCGACATGTCAGGCGGCCTCCCCTTCCAGGAGCCACAGATAGGCATCTTCCAACGTCGGCGTTACCGCCTCTGCGTCAGGTAGTGGTTGGTCTGCCGACAGAAGCCGAACCCGAATCTTTTCACCATCGCGCATGTGATGGACGATGCGTTGCGTCTCTCGCAGTTCATCAAAACGTGCTTCATCGATCTGCGCCTGCCAAACGACGCCGCGGGTTCGTTCAACCATGTCTTGCGGACTTCCGTCGAATCGAACCCGACCACTGCCCAGAACGGCGACGCGGTTACAGGAACTGGAGATGTCTTCGATAATGTGCGTCGAAAAGATGACGATCCGTTCACGGGACAGCTCGGAGAGCAGATTGCGAAAACGAATACGCTCCCGTGGATCGAGACCGGCTGTGGGTTCATCGACGACGAGGATTCGGGGCAGATGCAGGAGGGTTTGAGCAATCCCCACACGCTGCTTCATGCCCCCGGAGAAACCACCGATCTTGCGATCTCGACTGTCTTCCAGATGGACGCGAGCGATGGCCGCGTCGACGACTCGACGGCGCTCGGACGCGTCCCACTTCCCTTTCAGCAACGCTTGATAGTCGAGGAACTGATAGGCCGTCATGTTCTCGTAAGTGCCGAATTCCTGGGGCAGATAGCCGATCAGCGCCTGCAGTTCCTCGCGCTTCTCGATCTGGTCATACCCATTGATGCGAACTCGACCACGACTCTGCTCCAGCACACCACAGATGATGCGCATCAGTGTCGTCTTGCCTGCTCCATTCGGCCCGATGAGCCCGAACATGCCACTGCCGATCTCCAGCGAAACCTGCTCGAGGGCCGTGAAGGGTCGTTTCCGCTTGCCGATGATTGGCATGACACCGACGAGGCGATAAAATCCGCGCCGTGTGCGACGGAATCTGCCCACAATGCTGTCGACGTTGACCTCTCCTCGATAGAGCTTCTGCGAACCTCGATAGACGGCCACACCGAGAACCCAGAGACCTCCAGCGATCAGCGACACCGGCCAGACCTCCCACCGCATCTGCCACCACGCCACATGCGCGGCCGGCAGCAGCCAGATCAGCAGACCGTAAGCGAATCTTGCCAGCCATTGGCGTCGAGTCTTGGCCGCCTCGGGCACATGCGGCCCCAATAGAATTCGCACGTGCACATACAGGCCGATGGAGAACAGGATCGCCCACAAGAGCGCATCGAGGTGTACGTAGGTGAAGTAGGCATGGAATCCGAGCAGGGGCAGCTGCCAGGACCACGCACCGGACGTGCTGTGTGTCACCTCCTGTCCACGCGCCTGTTCGTGCTCGAGCTGGCGCTCACCGCGACGCCACTGCCGGCGAAAGCGTGTGGGTTCGTCGTAGACCTTCACCACATTGGCCACGCTGATCCGAAGCTCTTCGTCCTCGGGAATCAGATTCGCCTGACTTCGACGAAGACTGCTCTGTGCGAACCAGGTGAAGGCGGGAATGAATCCGAGTAGAGCCGTGCCGGAGGCGAATTGCCAGAAGATGGAATCCAGGTGCTGATGAATGAGCCAGATACTGGCGGCCATGGCGGCCAGGTTCGCCACACGCATTGCACGCCCCAGACTGCGAGCCCATTGCAGGGCCTGCTCCATGCCGAAATAGACCGTAGGTACCAGCACCAGGGTGAAGATCGTACCAGCCATGAGCCCGCCGATGACGGCGATGGCGAAGGGAACGCCGATGAGCGCCACATACTCCGCCTCACCAAGAGCCAGGGGGATCATGGCCAGAACCGTGGTCAGTGCCGTTATGGCAATCGGTCGCACACGGATCTGGCCCGCCGTCAGCAGCGCACGCTCCAGCCGGTACCCTCGCCGCTGCAGCAGTCGCGCATAGTCGATGAGCATGATGCCATTGTTGACCACGACCCCGAGAAGGATCAGAAAACCGACCAGGGCATTCGCATTGAAGATCGAATTGCCTGTGAGAATCAGTCCCCAGAATGCACCCACCGTGGCCAGGGGCAGGGTGATCATCATGGCCAGGGGAGCAACGAGGGACTCGAAGACGGACGCCAGGATCATGTAGATGAGAATGATGGCGGCGCTGATGAGGAAGTAAAACTCCGTCAGGTCTGTCTCATCGTGCACCACTTCGATCGACACACCAGGTGGAAGATTCACCTGCTCAGCGAGCAGATCGACCATCTGTCGGGCCTCGTCCAGCAGGTCTTTCGACTCGGTGATCTCTCGGTGGAAGGAATAGGAAAGGGTCAGTTCCTTTTCCTGGTTCACCCGTCCATAGCTGCCATATCCGTCGCTGTATCGCAGACTTGCCAATTGCGAGAGCGGCACGGTCCCGCCACCGGCGGCAGACACCTGCAGGGCATAGAGATCGTCGACCCGGCGTGACACCGGCACCTCGCCACTCTTCAGGACGATGTCTACACCCTCTGCATCAGGCGGTCTCAGCTGCGCCGACGTGCGTAATTGTGGCTGTAGATCCGTCAGGGCTCCATTGATGGCTTGCTCATCCACGCCGAAGTAGGAAAGCGCCGCATGGTCGAGATGCAGATCAATCTGCGGTTCACCGGCATCAATCCGTATGTAGGCGTAGGAGACGGTCGACAGGCGTTCGATGTTGTATTTGAGATCGTCGGCGATCGTGCGCAGCATGCCTAGATCACTGCCCCGCAGCGACACGTGCTCGGAGGTCGACCCTATCCCGAGAAGCCGTTGAAAGGCCTGCCCCCCGCCAATGTTTCCGCCACCATCGCCACCACGTCCTCCCCCACCGAGCGAACCGACGGGTTGGCTATAGCTGAAACGCAGGGATCGATACGCACCGCGAAGATCTCTGTGCAGATCCTCCTTGATCGCAGCCAGATTGCGCCCGGCCACGTCATAGAAGCTCTCCTGCAGATCCAGTGACAGATGCAGCGTCTTCTCGTCGACGGAGATCCGTCTTTCCGCGAGTTCTTCCACACGCTGTAGACGCACATCGAGATCTCGGGCGATCTCATCAGCAACTTCCAGAGTCGTGCCCCCTGGCAGCGTCACATAGAGATCGAAACTCTCCAGTTCCGCCTCCTGCCCCGCGTTCACGCTGACACCCAGACAGAGCAGGACAGAGACGAAGAAGACGAGAAAGCTGATCACCAGGGTGCGCGTCGGATATCTGAGACAGGACTTCAGCAGCAGCGAATACATCTGTACGAGGCGGTGCCGCTGGGAGACACGATGGAAACCGACGGCACGCGCCGCCGCTGCGCCATCCTGCCGGCGGAAGAGTCGGTAGGCGAACACGGGAATCAGCAGAACGGCCACAACGAGAGAGACCAGCAGCGTCGACACGACAGAGATCCCCACGTGACGACCCAGGGTACCCACGAGGAAATTGTCGGAGAAAACGAAGGGAAGAAAGACACAGACCGTGGTCAGTGTCGCCGCCGTGACGGCACGCCACACTTCCCGTACACCGGCCACGACCGCCTGGAATGCGTCCTGTCCGCGAGCCAGCTGGCGATAGATGTTCTCGAGCACGACGACGCTGTTGTCGAGCAACATGCCCACAGCGATGGCGATGCCAACCAGCGACAGCGTGTTGAGACTGATGTCGAAGGCGTAAAAGAAATTCAGGGCGATCAACACCGACACGGGTACAGCGGCGGCGACGATGGCCACCAGACGCAGATTGCGCAGAAAAACCCAGAGGACGGCGATGGCCAGGACCCCGCCGAACAGAGCCAATTGCTGAATGGCATCGATGTTTTCTTCAATCGGTTCGGCGCTGTCATACTTGATCACCAATTCGATCCCATCTGACATCAGGTCTTCATTGAGATCGGCGATGGCGTCCCGTGACGCCTGCGACAGCTTGATCAGATTCGCCTCGCGATCCCGGACCAGAGAGATCGCGATCGCCTCCATCCCATTCACCAGAGAGATCGATTCCCGTTCAGCACCACCATCCCGAATCGTGGCGACGTGGGACAATGGAATCGACCCACTGTCGGCGACCACCGTCTGCTCAAGCGCCTCGGTGTCGGAGAAATCACTGACCATGTGCACGAAGGATCGTCGCCGCCCGGACTCGACCTGCCCCAGAAAGCGGCGCGGGCGGGCGGCCTGTGTGATCCGGTTGGAGACGTCGGCCATCGTGAGCCCCAGACTCTGAAGCTGATCGTCGTCCAGTTCGACTTCCACCGAGTGCTGCCGACCGCCATAGATGTTGACACTTGCTACGCCGTCGATGCTCTCCAACTGGGGCGTCACCTTCGAATCGATCACGCGTCGAATCTGGTCGAGGGATCCTTCTCCACGCGCCTGCAGGGCCATGAACCGATTCGACATCTGTTCTGTATCGAGCTTGAAGGCTGAGACGATGAACTCGTCACCCAGACTGGCCTGCACGGCGGCGACCTCTTCCTGCAGGCGCAGGTAGGAATACTTCTGATTCGTGGAAGGCGTGTAATAGACATAGAGCATCGCCTGGCGCTGTTGGACATTCGCCTCGATGCGTTCGATGCCTTCGAGGGTGGCGATGGCACTCTCGATGGGGATGACGGCCTGCCGTTCGAGATAGGCCGGTTCCGCATCTCGCTGGCTGCGCACCTGCACCAGATGCAGGGGCAGTTCGGCAAAGGGAATCAGTTCCACACTGAGTCGCTGATGAGACACAACGCCGAGCATGCACGCACCCAGCAACAACATGCAGACCATCACGGGTCTGCGTATGACACCTTCCATCATCGGTTTCCGGGGATCTCGGTCAAGACAGTCGGGTCTCGGGCAGTCGCGTCACAGACAGTCGATCTACGCGAGCGAACAGATGATAGACGCACGGAATGACCACAAGCGTCAGCGTCGTCGATGTCACCAGACCACCGATGACCGCCACCGCCATGGGCGCCCGCAGAGCAGCGCCCTCGCCAAACCCGATCGCCAGCGGTAACAGGGCCAACAGCGTCGTGACGCTGGTCATGAAGATGGGTCTCAAGCGGGCACGTCCGGCTTCGACGATGGCATCCTGGAGATCCATCCCGGCACGCCGACCCTGATTGATGCGGTCCACCAGAATGATCGAGTCATTCACCGCAATGCCCGCGAGCATGATCAGCCCGATGAAGGACATCACATTCAAGGGCATGCCCAACGACCAGAGCAGAGCCACGGCGCCCACACCGGCGAGGGGGATGGTCAGCAGAATCACAAAGGGGTGCACGAGCGACTCGAATTGGGCGGCCATGACCATGTAGACGAGGGCTACGGCCAGCAGCAGTGCGAAACGAAGATTGCCGAAGGCCTCTTCTCGCATCTGCTCTTCACCGGTGACGGCCAAACGGTATTCCGGGGGCAGCGCGATGGTCTGCAGGTCAGCCCTCACGTCGCGCGCGATTCGGTCAAAGGGTTCGTCCGAGTTCAGATGGGCGCTGACCGTGACGATGCGGGTCTGCTCGCTGCGCTGGATCGCCCGGGGTGCGATCTTTGGGCGCAGCTCGGCGATCTGATCCAGACGCACGCGCCGGCCGTCGGGCGATTCCAGCAGAAGGCCGTCGAGCTCTTCCAGGGCCATGGGCGGTCGCCGGATGACGATGTCGGAGTATTCCCCGCGACGGCCGAGTTGCCCCGCCTCTCGTCCCGAGAGCAGTTGCTCCAGCTGAGAGGCGACGGCATCTACCTGTAGTCCGAATTGAGCTGCCAGCGTTCGTTCGATCACAACGTCGACCTGGGGACGCCCATCCTCCATGCTCATCTCGACCCCCTTGAGACCCGGCATCTCTTTCAGACGCGCCGCCACGTGTTGTGCGAGCTCACGGAGCGTCTCCAACTGTCGACCACGAATCTCCACGATCAGGGGCGCCGCTGCGCGTCCCAGAGATGCCTCCAGGGCCGTCTCCTGCAGGAGGAACCGGGAATCTACGTCCGGCAGATCCCCCAGCTCATCGCCGAGTCGCCGCACCAGGGCAGCGGGGACCTGCTGAACGTCGGAAGACAGTAGTAGCTGCACGACGGCCGTGTTCTCATCGGCGAGCCGTTCCTGGCTGGCTTCCACACTGGCGGGACCCACCCGTGCGTACACGTGCTCGACGATACCGGGAAAGCTGGCCTTCACAAAAGCTTCCACGCCGCGTACGGTGCCCTCCGAACGCTCGATACTCGTCCCTTCAGGAAGGGTCAGTTCGATCGACAGATCACCATTCCCCGTGCGGGGCATGAACTCGCTGCCGACCTGCGGCAGCAATCCGGCAGTGCCAACCACCAGGATGATGGCGGCCATGACCACGAACCCACGCCGATGCAGCAGACCCGCGAGCAGCGCCGCGTAGCGCGGGGCATGTCCTATGGTGGATGCCATCGGCCGCGTGCCGGTCAACAACCGCGAGCACAACATGGGAATGACGACGAGGGCAACGAAAAGCGAGGACACGAGGGAGAATGCCACGGTCCACGCCTGCTCTTTGAAGAGTGCCCCTGCCGCCCCGTGGAGATAGATGATGGGCAGAAAGACGATGATCGTCGTCAACGTCGAACTCGTGATGGCGGCGCCCACGTCTCCCGTCCCACGGGCCGCGGCCTCTGCCGGACTGTCGCCCTGCTCCATTCGCCGGAAGATGCTCTCCACGACGACGATGGCATTGTCCACCAGCATGCCGGCCCCAAGAGCGAGACCTCCGAGGGTCATCAGATTGAGGGTGAGATCACCGAAATACATCAGATTGAACGTGGCCACCACCGAGACGGGGATCGCCAGACTTACCACGAGGGTGATCCCCACACGGCGCAGGAATAGGAACAACACCACAACGGCCAGCAGGACACCTGCCAGACCCGTCCCCTGAACCTCCTGAACGGCGGCCTCTACGAAGTGCGACTGATCCTGAATGACGATGAGTTCGTATCCCGGCAAGGTCCGACGCAGCAGATCGAGTTGTTCGCGAATACTGGCGGCGGAGGAAATCGTATTGGAACGAGCTTCCTTGTAGATCTCCAACCCGAGACAACGCCTGCCGTCGAGGCGAACCAGGTTGGTTGCCGGCGCCAGGGCCTGCCTCACTGTGGCCACCTGATGCAACCGGATCGGCTCACCCGAATTGGGATAACTCGGTGTTCGTGTTTCCACCGATGCGTCAGGTTTCGAATAGCCGACAATGACATCTTCGATCTCGGCGACGGACTCAAACTCGCCAACACCACGAATGACGTAGCGGCGACCCATTTCGGTGATCGAACCACCCGCCAGGTTCCGATTGGCGCGCTGCACGGCGCCGGCGACGGTCTCTACCGTCAGACCGAAAGCCTCCAGTGTCAGGGCATCGGCGAGAATCTCGACCTCCATCTGCCGTGCGCCCACGAGTTCGACGGCAGCGACCCCGGGCAGACGAATCAGCTCGTTGCGGATAATGCTCTCCGCCGTCTGTCGCAGGGCGTCCGGATCGTCCGAATCTGGATGGTAGAAAGCAGCCACGATGACGGGTACAGCGTTCGGATCTTGTTGGCTTACCGTGATCGTCGACTCGTCATTGCGCTGGCCGAAGTCGGCCATCGCTTTCTGCAGGTCCAGGTAGGCTTCGTCCATGTCGGCGGCCCAACCATACTGTACCGTCACCTGCGCTCTACCGGTCTGTACGATGGACACCACACGCTCGACACCTCGTCCTCGAGCGGCTGCCGCCTCCATGGGCGTCACGTATCGGCGTTCCATCTCCTCCGGTGGTTCTTCGCCCGCCGCGACCTCGATGAAGAGGCGGGGATTGCTCAGATCGGGAAACAGATCGACCCCGAGCTGCTGCAGCGAGATGTAGCCGAGCAGGAGAATGGCCAGAACGGCCATCAGCACCGTCGTCGGAAAAGCGACAGCGAGGCGAGCGATCCGTTCCATCGAGTCTATCGCCCCGTCTTGACTCGTGATCGATCGCGCAGCGTCTCGAAGCCTTCCACCACCAGTTCCTCATCGACGTCGAGCCCACTGAGCACTTCCACGGCCTGCCGGTTGCCGATGCCGAGTTCGAGCTGCCTTTCGAGGGCGATCCCCTTGTCGACGATGTAGACCACGTGACGGCCATCGCGGTCGGTCACCACATCCCGAGCGATGACGATCGTTGAATCCCTCTCTTCTGCGATGATGTCGATCTTCAGAAACATTCCAGGTCGCAGCGACAGTTCCTCGTTGGCCACGCGCAGAGTCGCCTTGAACATGCGGCTGTCGGCGTCGAGAACCGGCGACACCTGTTCGATGACGCCAGACAGGGTGTCACTGTCGGAGCCGCCATAGGCCATCGCAATCAAGGACTGGTCAGGATGCACTCGATCGATCTCAGCGCCCGGCAGGGAGACCTCGGCGTAGAGCGTCTCGTAGTCCATGAGGCGACCGAGTTCGGCCCCGGTTTCGACGAGTTCGCCCACGCTGCGATGAGGCAGATCGGCGAGGATTCCCGAAAAAGGGGCCCGCACTTCGAGGCGCGCCAACTGCAGCTGCGCATTCTCCAACGCGTAGTCGGCGTCGATGAACATGCGTTCTGCATCTGTCACCTCCCGCAGCGTGATTCCACCCTTTTCGTGGAGGACTTTCTGTTTCTCGAATTCGCGCTGCGCCGATTGATACTGCAGGCGCTTCGATTCGATGCTGACCTGATTCTCGAATTCGGGATTGTGAAGCCGAACGACCAGCGCGCCTTCAGCGATGGCGTCCCCCATGGCATAGGGACGACCTGCCGTCGGATGAGGTTGTAGTTGATACTCACCGGCCTGCAGGGCGGTGAGGGTTGCCGCATTGAGCGCTTGGGCCGTAGACGTGGCCGAAACGTACTCGGCGATGGGCTGCCGTTGTACGGCCTCGACGCGGACGGGAATGGCCGACTCCACGTCGATCTGAGGGCCTTCCTCGTCGCAGCCGCTGAGTGCAACCACCAACAGCAGGCTCGTAGCGATGGTTTGGCGCATCGTCATGTCAGTCTCCATCTACCGTAGGCGCCAAAGGCTCACCGCGGGCGAAGTCGTAGAGGGTTCGGACCTTCAGGTCGAGGAGGGCGAGTTCGTAGTTGATTCGAGCGAACACCTCGTTCAGCTGCTCGCGCGACAATTGGGTCTGGTAAAACGCGATGTCCTTGGAGGGTAGATCGCCATTGCGGTAACGCTCGAGGTTGATCTCGTAGGTCCGGCGCGCATTGTCGACGGACTTGGTGGCGATGTCGATCTGTGTTTCCTGGTTTTGCAACGCTCGGTGCGCCTGCCGGATCTCAGCCGTGATCTGCCGGCGCTCCTCGGCGGCGGATCGTTCGCTTCGAGCGACCTGTTGTTCCGCCGCAGCGACACGATGGGCACTCTCTCCCCAATCAAAGAGCGGCACATTCAGCTGCACGGCGACGCCCTGATTGCGTGTGGGCGAGGCGTACACATCCGCCGCCGTCTCGTCGGTGCCGATCAGTCCGAAGGTGACGTCCACCGACCCATTGAACTCATTGAGGGCCCGTGTGCGGATCACATCTGCCATCGCGTTGCGGACGGCCAGATCACTCTGACGAATCTCCATGCGATGGGTGACACCATGCTTCACGGCCTCGTCGAGATCCACGGTCGTCATCTGGGGCCTCACATCTGCTTCAACATCCAGCTCGGTGTCGAAGGGGAGCCCCAACAGCAGGCAGAACGTGTCGTGGGCATTGGCGAACTGCATCTGCACATTTTCCAACGTGGCCTGACTGTTGGCCCGCGTGAGATCAGCTTGATAGAACTCCTCTGCCGCTGTGATGCCCGCATCCACCTTGCTACGGATGATCTCGAGAGACTCTGTCGCATTGCGGAGTTCTTCAGCGGCAATTCCCACATTCCTCTGACGGTAGTACAGATCGAGATACTGCCGTGTCACATCGCTCTCGATCTGCAATCTCTGCACAGCGTAGCTGAGCCGTGCATTCTCGAGCTCGAGTTCGAGCTGCTTCAGATCCAGGCGTGTGCGATTGTAGGTGAACAGGGGCTGAGAATAGCGCAACTGCAAGCTGCTGCTGAACGTCGACTGCTCGCCGCCTCCGGCGAACGAACTGGACGCCTCGCGCCAGTTCAGTCCCTGAGTCAGCGAGAGGGTGCCGTCCGACCACTCGATCGGTTGGCGGATCGACAGGAAGCCTCCAGACTGGGTCTGCTCTTGCGTGTTGTAGTCGGAGACCAGGTCATTGAAGACACGATCCCTGGACAGCTGCAGAGGCGTCAGGGTCAGGTGAAACTGAGAGCGCAGCGCCGCCCGCTGTGCCAGCAGATTGCGGCGACTGATCTCCAGATTGCTCCGTGCCGTCAGGATCGTCGGCGAACGATCCGTGGCACGTTGCAGAGCCACCTCAAGAGGAAAGGGCTCCGCTTCCGCCCTCGAGAACCACATGATCCCTCCAAGCAGCGGTAGGAGTCGCAGGGCCATTCTCGTCATTATTGCTCCACCCATTTGATGGCGTCGGCGACGACCGAACGCCCTCCGGTTTTGTCTGAAAGCTCTACGCGTGCCATGCCCGCCGCCAAGCGATACGTGCCCAACTGGTTCCAACCCTCCTGCGCCTCGCCAAGGTCGAGCACCGTCTCTTCCCGACCATCGTCGTTGTGAACGAGGAAGGTGAGTTGGTTGTCTACGCGCTGGTGCCGACTCTCTCGCTTCATCTCTTCCAGGGGACCACAGTAGTAGAACAGTTCGTAGTCTCCTGCACGGGCCACCTCCGTTTGCCAGGCGACGCCGCTACGTCCATCTCCGGCTCGTTTGTAGCGTCCTGACAAGACGAAGCGACCGTAGAAGCGCTGATCTGTCGTGGCCTGCCACGTACCGGGTGCGTCCCACCAGCGCACGGCCCGATAGTTGACCTCCTGTTCCTCCAGGTCGAACAGGTCGACGACGGTACGACGCAGCCAGTTCGGTTTCTGCCCCATGACAAACTCAAACCCATCGTCCTCGTCATCGACGACATACTCGGTCACGTCGGCTGGCGGATCGTCGGCGATCTTCTCGGTGGCCTCGTCCACATGAGCCACGGCATCTCGACGAAGCGTCGCCTCATTGAAAGGTCTCTGCATCATGGAGGGGATGTTGCGAGACACATAGGTATCGATCGTCATCTCTGCCGCTGGCTTGTCGAGCAGGATGCCAAGTTTCTTCCTCGTACCCGCCGGCATGGAGACTATCTGGGTATAGTCGGCTTGCCTCTCGTTCTGCTGCCACCAGGGCACCGCATCGACCTGGCGGTAACGAAAACTCACAGCCACAACCCCGTCGACGTCAGTGGGATTGCTCAGATCGACTTCGACCTGGGTCCGTGTTCGTTCGCCCTCCAACACGAGGAAGGTCTCAGCTCTTTCCAGCTCGTATCCGGGCAAATGTGTCTTACGATACCAGGTGTCGATGGCCTCTTCAGGATTCTGCAGGCCCAATTCGGTGACAAACTGAAGCATCTGCGTCTGCGTCATCTGCCGGTGTTTGTGTTCCTCAACCCAGGCGGTCAGCCGCTCGGCGAAGGCCTCAGGCCCGACGTGGGCGGCGAACAGTTGCAGCAGTTGACGACCCCGCGCTCTGATCGCCTTCGCCCGAATGTTCTCGTCCTCGTCGTCCTCTTTGGCGAGCAGATCTTCGAGAGACTTACGCTGTAGCAGGAGATTCGCACGCTCCACGTCTGTCATGCCAATCCATCGACGGGTCCCCACATTCTCGGGGGGTGTCACGCGGTCGCGGAAGTACGCCTCAAGGGCATAATTGAGCACCGGCCATCGGGGCGAACTCAGATGGGTGGTGTAGGACAGATAGTTGGGCAGTAATTCCCAACCCGACTCCAGAAAACCATCGCGATTCAGAATCGTGGAGCCCGGATCGCGCATCCGTAACAGGTCGACGAGAACGAAGGTCCGCAGATAGTCGGATTGCAGCGTCGCCGCAGACTCTGCCTGGTTGGCCCTCTCCTGGCGGAATTTCGAGCGCCGTTTCTGACGCCCGAAGTCGCACCCTTCACAGGTCGTGCCCATCTCGGGTAGAAAGACGAGTTCCGGCTGCACCGTCTCCTGGGCCGTCGTCCAGAGACGTCGGTAGGCAAAGATCTGGATCGGCACTTCTACCAACGAGAGTCGTGGATGGGGATAAGACAGATCCAGGTCGACCTCGTAGCCATTGCGAAACTCGCGAATCAGCTCGGGAAGTGCGCTCGACACGGAGTCGAGATAGCTGTCGAAATACGTATGCCCTGAGCGAACGACGAGGCGATAGTCGATGTCGTCAACCGTGATCTGCCGAACCTCGTATTCCCCCGCCGTCAACGAGATCTGAGGCAGAGGCGTCTCGGGGTGAAAGTCGTGTTGGGCAAGGCCGTCCACGGTGTCGATGGACGTGGCCCCCTGAGAGATCGCCGTCCACGCCGACGGCACCGCGACACGAAGTCTGTACGTCGCAAAATCACGCTGACCCGCCAGCGGAAAAGCAGCCCCCGGTGCCACACCGGCCACAGGATACCAGGCCGATTCCGGGGTAAGGTGGAGATAATCGGGCGTGATGAAGGCGTATCTCTTGGGCACCGTGATCAGCAGCAGTCGATAGGCCTTTTCGATTCGTTCCTGTTCGACATCGAGATAACAGAAGCGCTCATCGATGACGCCGTCGTATTGGATCTCGAGTCGGCGCGTGGCGCCCTGCTCCATAGGCACAGCAGAATTCACTCGAAGCAGATGTTGATCGCGCGAGAACGCGGCGATCTCACCATCGACGCGGATCTCCTCGACGGCCAGCCCTGGATTCAACGTGAGCAGCAGCGTGTCGAGGGCCACGTTCGTCGAATTGACCAGTTCTAGTGCCGCCCTGACGCCGATCTGCGACCCGTGGTGTTCAACCTGCAAGTCGTAGGAGGTCACCGCTGGTGTCGACTCCAGGGCGGCAGACGCGCTCAGGTCTCGCAGGTGTTGGCGGTATTGCCCGTCCGTCGTGTGACCTTCCCAGTACTGCACGCTGAGCCAGACGGCTCCCCCTAGGCAGCCGACCATGACCAACGCCAACATCACATTCGCCGACGCCGACTGACGCAGGCGGCGACTGAGCAGCGCTGTGGCGGCAATACAGGCGATGCCGAAGAGCAGGTGCGTTCCTCGCACAACCAACAGCTGGTCGAGATTGCCCAGGCCCACGAAGTCCGAATACGTCATGGGAATGTGAAAGCCGAGCACGTCGAAGTAGTAGTGGTAGCGGAAGCCGAGGACGGTAAGACACAACATGGCCAGGCCCATCATGAGGACGAAGACCAGCGCCTGACTGCGCAGAATTGTCACGAGCAGGACGGAGAGTCCGATCATGACGGCGAGAGTTGGCAATGTTCCGAAGAGCGTGAACAGGAAATACGGTTGCCAGGCGAAAGGCACGGGTACGAAGAAGCGGTGAACGACGGCGACACTGGCGAGAATGATGATTTGGAGCGCCAGAAAGGCCCACCCCACGCCGAAGACCTTGCCCAGCACGTAGTCAAGGTTGCTGAAGCTGTGCACATACGACGTCTGCACCGTGTCCTGCTGTCGATCTCGCTTGACGAACTCCGTCGCCACAAGGGTCGAGATCATGCCCAGGGCCATACCGAGGAGGCGCACATTGACCAGGGGCAGACTCCCGGACAGGGATCGGAAGAAGTGGGGCGGGCTCGTGGCGGGGATATTGAGGATGACGTCGAGGAAGATCAGGTAGATCAGGGCGGCGCCGATAGTGAGCCGGAATGCCCATGACCGCCACAACAAACGTGCCTCATAGACTGCGACGGTCCAGATGACGTAGGGATGAATCACACGCCCTGCTCCAGATCCTGCTCAAGGTCCATCTCCTGGCCCACCGTCTGCATGAAATGGATGTAGGCGTCTTCGAGATTCGGCTCGACCGTCGTACTTCCCGGCCCGGGGTTTTTATCTGCCACGAGGCGGACTTCGTACCCATCGGCCGCCGGAACGCTGGATACGACCGGGAAGCGTTGGCGCAGATCGTCCAGTTCCTCGTGCGAGGCCGTGATCTGCCAAACCCGGTCCTTCGATGTCGCTACCAGTTCATCAGGGGGACCGTGAAATTGGATCGTCCCTTCGTTGAGCAAGGCCACATCCGTACAGGTAGAGGAGATATCACCCACGATGTGGGTCGACAGGATGATGATGATCTCTCCCCTTGCCAGATCGGCCAGCAGGTTCCGGAATCGGAGTCGTTCCTGCGGATCCAGACCGACGGTCGGTTCGTCGACGACCATGATGGAAGGGTTGTTCACCAGCGTCTGGGCGATACCGAGTCTTCGTTTCATCCCACCCGACAGCCTGCTCGCCTGTCGATCGCGCGCGTCGAACAGGCCCACGTCGTGGAGCAACTCATCCACGCGCTCCCGGCGAGCCGACTTCCGCCGAAGTCCACCAAGGGCGGCGCAATAGTCGAGGAACTCCCAGGTCGCCAGTTTGGGAAACTGACTGAACTCCTGTGGCAGATACCCCACCATTCGGCGGATTCGATCACGATCGCGCCGCAGATCGAGACCATCGATAGACACACGACCTGAGGTGGGTGCCAGAAGAGTTACGAGAATGCGGATCAGCGTCGTCTTCCCGGCGCCATTCGGCCCCAGCAGGCCAAACATTCCACTGCCGATCCGCAGATCCACATCGCGCAAGGCGTAGTGACCGCCTCGATAGCGTTTGGTCAGTTGCTCGATGTCGATCTGCATGGCACCCAGACGGGGAATGAGGTAGCGTGATTCGATGGCTCCATCTCGCAATACACATGCTCCAGGTGTTGCTGCGCCAGCTCGACCCGTTCGGGATCAGCGCCGGTCTGGGTACCCGTCTTTCCGTGTTCGATCCGACCGAGTTTGTGCGAGCCCCGCAGTACCTGCAGGCATCCGTTGCCTTCGTAGGCGCGATCGACGGCGATCATGCAACTGGCCATGTCTGGATAGAGGCATCCGTTGTTGTACCAGTATCCATAGTCCTGATGCCA
>PVBE011548471.1_pt1 | contig 28777 bp, 20 predicted proteins | sample 1631181 | NCBI WGS metagenome assembly PVBE01 (sample SAMN08397723, study PRJNA350692) | Marine metagenome, whole genome shotgun sequencing project. | isolation source: water | place: Pacific Ocean | collected 2012-04
GCTATCGATTAAAGGAAAAGCTAAGAGCCGGAATTATTAAGAAACCACCACAAGAGATCACTACTGACTAGACACAGGGGGGTCAATTTTGAACTGCCGGAATCAAATCAAAGGGGGTCAGTTTTAAACTGCCGTTGACATAGTCACCCTGAGCTCTGTGCAGCCCTGCCAGATTGTTGAGAGCGGTGGCTACATCGGGGTGATCGGAGCCCAGCGTCTTTTCCCGGATGTCAAGCGAGCGCTTGTAGAGCGGCTCGGCCCTGATGTAGTCGCCCTGGTTCTCGTAAAGGGCCCCCAGATTGTTCAGGCCCATGGCTACATTGGGATGGTTCGGGCCCAGCGCCTCTTCTAAGATGTCAAGCGAATGCTTATGAAGTGGCTCTGCTTTAACGTAGTCCCCCTGGGTTTGGTAGAGCAATGCCAAATCGCTTAGGCTAGTGGCCACAGCGGGGTGGTCCGAACCCAGAATCTTCGCCCGGATGGCTAGCGAACGCTTGTGGAGCGGCTCGGCCTTGGCGTAGTCGCCCTGAGTTCTGTAAAGCTCTGCCAAATTGTTCAGGCTGGTGGCCACATCGGGGTGGTTCGAACCCAGCGCATCTTCCCGGATGTCAAGCGAGCGCTTGTACGGCGGCGCGGCTTTGGCGTAGTCGCCCTGCGCTCTGTGAAGGTCTGCCACATCGTTCAGGATGATGGCTACATTGGGATGGGTTGGGCCATACGCGTTTTCCACGATGTCAAGCACGCGCTTGTAGAGTGGCACGGCCTTGATGTAGTCGCGCTGAGCTCTGTAGACCTCTGCCAGACTCGTCAGACTGGTGGCTACAGCGGGATGATAGGGGCCGAAATTCTGTTCGGCCACTTCGAGTGCTTTCTTAGCGACGGCAGCAGCACGGTCGTAACTTCCTTGCCGGTACAGATCCATGAACTCCTGGGTCAGGGCATCCCATTCATTGCTCGACGTCTCCTGCGCGTACACGAGTGTTGTCTCACAGAACAAGAGCAATAGAATCGCTGTAATTGTTCCAGGGTGCATAACGATTCTCCGTCAGGCGTTCGTTCACTGAATCATACTGGGTTGATTCACGCCATGTAAACTCTATCGATTGGGCATGCCAAGAGATGAGGTAGAGCCGACTGACAGGTGAGCGGCTATGTCGAATCTTGGCCAGGTTTTCCAGACCAAGATGTCGGGATTCGGACCCACAAAAACGCCGCTCCTGGCCCAGGCTGTGTGAAAAGTCCCGAGTTTCAGGAGTCAATGGGGCCAGCGACCACCGCACCACAGATACCCAGTTAGATCTGTCTTGGTTTCACCACTTTGGTAGGACTATCAACGAGGGATCGTATGGTCATCCCCACCTGTCTTTTTTTATTCGACTTTTCACACAGCCTGGGCCGATTAGAGAAGCGATTGTATTCGAGAACCGCTGTTCCATCGTGTCCGGTATCCGCACCAAAACAGGCATAAAGACCAAGAAGGCCTGAGTCACAAAACCCACTCCTAACGACCCGAGACATTCCTCATCCATATGTCGAGTCAGTCGAGCACCATGTCGACAACGCGCTCCACCAAGGCCCCGCCGACCATCGAGGCGACTGGTATTAGCAAGTAGAGTGCGAAGCGTAAGAGCGTGGACGAGTCAAATGACCACTCCGGCGTCGACTCGACCTGGGTCTTGTAGGTGACAAGGTCGGTCAAGTGGCCCTGCGTGGACGCACCGCCTCTCAACGTTTCGTCGCGCACCTGGCGCAGTAGTGGCTCCAACCGCATTAGCTCCTCGTGCTTTACGTCCCGAATCAAACTGCGGACGTCGCGGGCAGGCCGAAGGAGAATCAGAAGACCGATCCCAAAGTGGATGGCAAAGAGGGGAAGCATGACCCAAATGCCGGAGCCCAACCCAGGCAGGATTAAGACGCCACCCATCGCAACGACTATGAAGTAGGCAAGCGCGTGGCGCAGCCCGCCACGGCCGTGGGCGTAAGCACTCTCGAGATTCATAAGATCGATGTCGGACTTTTGCGGACCAGGTATCTCGTAGAAGCCGGTGGACGCGAAGTAGACGGTACGCCCGGCAATCCAGCCAGCAAACAGGGAGATGATCACTTCTGCGCTGAACCCTTGGAGCCGAAGCCACGGGGTGGCGAGATCTTGACCCAGCGAGGCCATAAGCAACTCCCACACGACGATAATCATCAGGACCCCCGCAACACCTGCGTAACGGCTGCGGCGGATGGCGTCGCGGGGAAGGTTTGCCGGACGCGATAACTTCAGCCCGTATTGTCGCCGGTCGAACGAAGCAACAAAATATCGGGGGAACATCAGGACACATGTGACAATCAAAATCGTGCCAAACGGCGCTCGCTCTATGCCAAAGTCGAAGAACCACTGGAAGCTCAGGTACGCGGCGATGAGACATGCCGCGACCAGGGAGCCCCCGAAAAGCAACGGGCGCGGCAGCCATAGTGCCAGCCGATGCTCCCATGTGAGCCCCCACCTCCCATCCACGACCTTCTCCTTGTTCTTCTTGGTCGCGCCATACTAGCGTAGGGGCCAAGCCATTGGTATGGGTTCCCCAGATGCCTAAATGTGTTACTTATGTGTTCTGTAAAACCTGTAACCAATGTATTAGGAAGGACAAATCTGAGAAAGCGTACGCTGCATTACTTTGTCATCGATGCAAAAATGCGCCTTGTCTTACCTGTACTCAGCTTCACTATTTAGAATATGGCCACTGCGACAACTCAAGAATTATCCCACGGCATACCGGAAGAGGTCGGGATGTCGGGCAATCGTCTGGGCCGAATCCGGGACGTGGTTCAGGGGTTCATCGATGCAGGGCGCATCCAAGGTGCGGTTGTTGGCGTTAGCCGTCGTGGCAAGGTGGTCTACTTCGAGGCCCAAGGTGTTTCGGACGAAGAAACCCAGGCAGCCATGCAGGGGGACGCCTTGTTCCAGATGGCCTCGTCGACCAAGCCCGTGCTGGGTGTGGCTGCCATGATGATGATCGAGGACGGCCTCTTCAAGCCTACCGATGCGGTACAGGCGTATATCCCTGAGTTCAAAGACATTCAGGTGGCCGTACTAAAGGAACCGGCCGACGAGGACATCAGCCCGGAATACGTTCTGGAAGACGACGTTCCGGCACATCGACTTGTCGATGCGCATCGACCCATAACGATCCACGATCTGCTGACTCACACCTCGGGACTGGCGAGCTACGGACTCGGCGCAGCCGTGTCAACCTGGGGCTGGCAGGACGAGACAGAAACCCTTGCCACCTGGATTCCCAAGGTGGCTGCCGGTCCCCTGGACTTCCAGCCCGGCGCACGATGGACTTATAGCGGCACGGTAGGCTTGGACGTCGTCGCGAGGATCATCGAAATCGTGTCGGACACACCCTTCAACGACTTTGTCCAGGAACGTATCTTCGATCCCCTGGACATGAAGGACACACATTGGAATATCCCGGAGGACAAGATACCTCGGCTGGTCGTCATTCGCTGGGACAAGGGAAGCTGGCGGAAACCAACCAGATATTTCTCTGGCTCCATGGGTCTAATAAGCACCGCGCGGGACTATCTGCACTTCGAACAGATGCTGGTCAATGGAGGGGTGCTGTTTGGCAATCGACTGCTCAGCCCGAGTTCGGTTGCCCTGATGTCCACCAACCAAGTGGGAAGCCTTTACAAGGAAAAGGGTGATACTGGCGGCGTTGGATTTGGATACACCGTTGCTATCACGCTTGATCCCAATACGGCAAAAAGTTCGCGAAGCGCCGGTGCTTTTGGCTGGGGCGGGGCCGCGGGTACAGTATCCTGGACCGAACCCAGCGAGGAGTTGAGCGCCGTCATCATGGTGCAGCAGCCGACGGTAGATCTGCCGAACGACGTTGCCAAGGCGATCAGGGAGGCGATTGTTGGTTGAGGGATCATTTGACCCCGAATGGTCCTTTTCTTAAGCATCCCAGCAACCATTTCACGTTGAAGGAATCAGGCACCACACCACTAGCAGGATCAAGGATAGAGACCTGGCGTACCCTGCTGAATTCTTTCAGCAAGCCCTTTTGACTATAGATAAGGAACTTCAGGTAGCCACGATTTGAAATGGATCTACATCAAAAGGCTCATACCTTCTTCTGACCTTTAACCGAGAAGTCGAACTGGGTTTGAGAATTCGCTCGGCTACTCAGTGCACCTTCTAAGGTGTTTCCAGTGACTTTCGACCAGACCATGATGGCGTAATTCGATCCCTTGCCCCAACTCAACTGGGACTGAGGCGCCATGTATTCGTAGCTCAAGATGTCATCCTCGAAGCTGATATTCGTGACCTCGATCTCACCATCCTTGCGGTCATTGAGTTTTGCAGCAAGCGCGCCGTCCTGCTCAACAACAGTCAACACGCTGTGGCTGACTTCGCCAAGAGCGTTAACGACGACATCCCACTGGCCAATCACCGCATCGAGGGACGCTGCATCGCCGACGCCTTTCACGCCGGGATAATCCCGCCAGATCCACCGAAGGGTCTCGGGGAGAATTGCGCCGCCGTGAATCAGATCGTGCCCGCCGGTACCCATTTCAAATCGGTAGTCGTACCGGGCGAACTTCAGTGCAGACTCCATATTGATATTCCCAAGTGTCCAGTCTCCTTCCGTGATATTTATGTCGTTCTCGCCATCCTGAAGAAACACACGTATAGGTTTGGGGCTGCCACGAGTCTTTCGAATGAGAAAGGGGTATTCGGATCCGCCTCGAAGCCTTGTGAAGCTACCCACGTGACTGACGACTTTACTGAAGGCCTCGGGGCGTTCCCAGGCGACGGTGAAGGCACACAGCCCGCCATCGCTCATACCGCAAAGCGCTCTACCCGCTGCATTGTCAACCAGGTTATAGTCCTTACCGACTTCCGGGAAGATCTCATCCAGCAGGAAGCGCGCATAGGTGTCTCCGAGCGGTACGTACTCCATGTCGCGCTGGTCATGGAGAACTTCCTTCTCGCCGGGTTCGATGAAAATGCCAATGGTTACCGGCATTTCGCGCTTGTGAATCAGGTTGTCGAAAACTGTCGGAACCCGGACGAGCCCTTTGGGATCAACGTATTGTGCGCCGTCCTGAAACACCATCACGCACGCTCGTTTAGTGTCAGCATATTGGGCTGGGACATAGACCCAATAATCGCGCGTGGTGCCAGGATAGACGCGACTGGTATTCCAAGTGCGTTTTGCGACTGTGCCTGTTGGGATGTCTTCCTGTGGCGATGAATCATTGGCTGGCACGTTTTCTACTCCTTTGGTCCCAGTGGGTAATGCTAGAGATAACACTATAATCTGTGTCGCAGACACTTCCCAGCTCACGCCCATTGCGGGCCAGTGGTTGTCTCCATCTTCCTGAAATCGCATGGTCACTGGGGTTTGGCCGAAGGGTGATTTTATTTCTCCTCCCACTGTGCTATGCAGCAGCATACTGCTCGATCCCCATCCTCCTGGTCACCGGAAAACAGAAGCCAAGCAGCGACAGCAGCACCAGAGATATTCCAGCTATCACGAATACACCGGTTAGAGACCAGGCGATAAAGGCGCCGGCAAGTGCCGCCGATACCGGGGCAAGGCCGGCGTTGAAGAACATAATCATGCTCATCACGCGACCCATCAATTCCGTTGGCACGCGCAACTGTATCCAGGAGATAAGAATCACGATCAAATAACCGTCGAGTACGCCGCAAACGGTGGTCATCAGCGCTGCCCAGACAACCGTCGGTGTCACCGCGTAGACCAGAAAACTGGTTCCCAGGATCAGGGTGTCGGCCAGCACCAGAATACCCAGCCACTCGTCCCGCGGCTTCGGCAATGATCCACCTGCAACGGTGCCTATAAACGCACCGACGCCAAAAGCCGAACCGATCATGCCGTAGGCGAGCGCACCCTCGGGAAAGCGGGAATCACACAGGACTGGTATACCGATCAGATAGGGACCCCGCCAGAACAGGGTGAATATCATGAAGACCAGGGTCAGTATACGTAGCGGCACATCCTGCCACATGGCTCTGAACCCGGCGTACACGAGCTCCAACATCGCCTGGATGGAAAAAGGCGCATCGTCCTGACGAACGGGTTGCAGTCGTATCATCGCCAGGGTGATGGCTGAAACCATAAAGGTTACTGTATCGATGCCAAAGACCATGGCGATGCCGGTCAGATCGACAGCGCCGCCGGCTGGCTCGACCGAGAAGACAGCGATGACCAGGCCCGCCACGAAGGGTCCAGCCATCACGCTCATTTCAGCGGTGCCCTGAATCAGCGCATTGGCAGCGTGCAGGCGTTCTTCATCCACCAACTGCGGCACGATGGCTGATGATGCAGGCCAGAAAAACGCGTCCACCACACCGAACAGCAGTGCTGTCAGGTAGATCATCCACAAGCTGATGCTGTCGCTGAATACCAGGTAGCAGAGGATGACCATCAGCATCATGCGCCCGATATTGGACCAGAACATGATGGTTCGTGCCGAGAACCGATCGGTGATGGCGCCCCCAAAGACTATGAACAGAGCTCGCGGTATACCGGCCAGAGCCAGCACCGTTCCCATGGCCAGGGGGTCGCCGGTCAGCTTCAGAACCATCCAGGGAAATGCAATCAACGTCAGTTGATCACCCACCATGGAGATAAAGGAACCGGACCAGAGCAGGGCGAAATTACGAATCGCCAGTGGCCTGAGGATGGGGATCGACATGTGATGACGGCTTCCGGGAAATCGTGCATATTACCAAATTGCTGATTGCACAATGGGAGAATATTCTGGAGACTTAATGCATGGCAACAACGCCTTCTCTTCAGCTTTAACAGCTCCTCGATGTTTACGTTACATCAGTCCAATCGCATGGAAGCACTGGTGCAGATTCTGCAGCAGCAGCTTGCCGGATCCCAGCCAGGCAGAGCTGTCCTGGAACCCGACACCCTCCTGGTCTACAACTTCGGCAGTGCTAAGTGGTTGAAGCTGCAACTGGCTGAGGCCCAGGGTATCTCGGCAAATATTGAGGCCATGCTGCCGGCCGCTTTCATCTGGCGTTTGTCTACTGTCCTGCTGGATGAGCAGTCTCATGCCGAGTTCAGCAGGCGTGCTCTCACCTGGAAACTGATGACGGTACTGCCTTCGCTGCTGGACGACAGGGAGTTTGCCGCCCTTAAGCATTATCTGGCCGGCGATGGGGAGCCTCAGCTGCGCCGTTATCAACTGGCTGACAAGATCGCTGACCAGTTTGACCAATACTTGATCTATCGACCGGACTGGCTGCTGGAGTGGCAGCGGGGCCTTAATCCGATCGATGCCGGCGCCATGCATAATCAGCACTGGCAACCGAAACTGTGGCAGGCGCTGGTTGAGTTCTCCAACCGCACTGCTCAAGGGATGGCCGCGCACCACCGGGCAGACCTCCATCAACTGCTACTCCACAAGCTGACGACACTGCAGGAGTGGCCGGCAGCACTGCCGCGGCGGATATCGATCTTCGGTATATCCGCGTTGCCACTCCAGCACCTTGCGATTCTTCACTGCATAGCAGAATTCTGTCAGGTGGATCTGTATCTGCTCAATCCCTGCCAACATTACTGGGGTGACATCGTTCCCCCGGCCGGAAAAGCCCGCAAGATAGTCAAGGAGATCGCCACGTCGAGCGGCCTTGCTGAAGAAGACTACCTCATGGTCGGTAACCCCCTGTTAGCTTCCATGGGACAACAGGGGCGTGAGTTCGTCGACCTGCTGCTGGAAATTGAGGAACTGCAGACTGAAGACTGCTTCGTTTCGGAGGACAATCCCACCAGCATGCTCGCGTTCCTCCAGCACGAGATACTCGATCTCGAATTTCGCGGTCATGATGAAGTCGTTCGGCAAGACAATGAGAGCAAACACGAGGTGGATGGCAACGACTGGTCCCTGCAGATACACAGTTGCCACAGCCATCTGCGCGAGGTGGAGATACTCAGGGATCAATTGCTGACCATGTTCAAGCAGGATACCGCGCTGGCGCCCCACGACGTGATCGTTATGATGCCGGACGTCTCCGTATATTCTCCGTATATCGACTCTGTCTTCAGCAAAACCAGTGAAACCGATCCACACATTCCCTTCTCGCTGTCTGACAGGAGTTTGCAGCTTGAATCGCCCATCCTGACGAGCTTTCTAAGCCTGCTGGCCCTGCCACGTGCCCGTCTGACAGCACCGGAAGTAATGGACTGGCTGCAAGCCGGACCCATCTGCCGACGTTTTGGTTTGGATCAGGAGGATCTGGAAACGCTTGCCGGGTGGATTGCCGAATCGGGTATTCGGTGGGGATGGGACGGCGCAAGTAAACAGCAGTGGCAGCTCCCCGGCGACGATCACAACACCTGGCAGTTTGGTCTGAATCGAATGCTGCTTGGTTACGCTATGGAGAGTTCTGCCGGGCTCTATGATGGCATACTGCCCTATGATCCGGTTGAGGGTGGACAGGCCGAGGTGCTGGGGAAACTGTTCGGATTTATGGATCGTCTGTGGGAGTTGCGCGAAGAACTGTCACAATCCCGATCCATTGCGGGGTGGCACGCGCTGATCAACCGTCTACTGGATGACTTCTACCAACCTGACCGGGAGGAGGAGCTGGAGCTGGCTCTGATTCGTCACACCCTTACAGAAATGTTGGAAGAGATCAGCGACAACGACTACCAGGGAACATTATCGCTGGACCTTGTGGAATACTACCTCACCGAACACCTGCAACAACCAGGATCAGCACACGGATTTCTCGCCAGCGGCGTGACCTTCTGCAACCTGGTACCCATGCGCAGCATTCCATTCAAGACCGTGTGTCTGCTGGGAATGAACGACGAGGATTATCCCCGCCGCAGTCAGGCTGTTGGATTCGACCTCATTTCACTCACCGCTTCGCGCAAGGGCGATCGATCCAGACGCCTGGATGACCGCTATCTATTCCTGGAAGCGATGCTAGCGGCCCGTAACTGTCTTTATGTCAGCTACGTGGGCAGCGACAGTAAAGACAACAGCAAAAAGGTTGCCTCGGTGTTGTTGAGCGAACTGCTGGATTACTGCACACAGGCTTTCATTTTGCGGGCGGACAAGCTGGCGCAGGTCGACGCTGCCGACGCACAGCAGAACTTGCTGGCCTGGCTGGTGCGGCAACACCCCCTGCAGCCATTCGACCTGCGCTACTTCGACGGCCAAGACGCCCGATTCACCGGTTACTCAAGACAGTGGTACAGGGCGAACGCAACTGCCCAATCCAAACCCGGCGGGTCCCGAGGGGCCGCATTCTGTGCAACTGCGCTGCCAGACAAGCAGCAGAATGAACACATCGAGATTGCCGACCTGACGAGCTTCTTCCGCAACCCGACCCGCTATTTTTTCCGCGAGGTCCTTGGCGTGTATTTCGTGGACCCCATGCAGCAACTGGAGGACATGGAACCCTATGCCCTGACTGGGCTGGATCAGTATTCCCTCGGCGAGTCCGCCTTGACTGCGCTCCTAACGGAGGAGCCAAGGCCCGCCTGGCAGGAGCGTATGCTCGCATCCGGCGGCATTCTTTCCGGTATTGCGGGCGCCCGGCAACTGGACAAGCCCTGGATGAAGGCAACGTCGGTAACGATGAGTATTGCTCAGCAGCTTGACACGCCAAGCAGCACTATATCGATCGACTTGCCACTGGATGACAAGCGGATCGTCGGCGAGATCGAAAACATCCATTCAGATCACCTGCTGTTCTATAGAACCGGTTCCATTAAGAGCCGGCAGAAACTGGACTACTGGATTCGCCACCTGTGCCTGGCCGGCTGCGGTCATCCGAGCACGACACTACTCATCAGTGACGTAGAGAGCTACCGCTATGGCCCGATTTCTGAAGAGACGGCCCGAGACATCCTGCGCCCCATGATTGAACTGTTTAGAGGAAGGTACAAGCATCCACTGCCCCTCATTCCAGAGGTCAGTTACAGTTGGCAGGAAGCGATTGGCAGGGACAAGTCCAAACGGCCGTTGGCGGTTGCCGCCGCGGTTAAGAGCTGGATAGGAAATCAATACATGCCGGGGGGCACTGAATCATACGATCCATGTTACGCACGTCTGTTTAGCATTCCGGATGATATCAATGCAGAGTTCGAACATGTTGCAGAAACTGTCTACGCTGCACTGTTGAGCCAACTGGATAAAATGAAGTCATGACCCAGCTCGAATCAATCTCATTCCCCCTCCGGGGCGAGCGGCTCATTGAAGCCAGTGCGGGTACCGGCAAGACCTACACCATTACCAATCTTTACCTGCGGTTGTTGCTGGGTCAAGTCGATGGTCAAGAGCCCCTGACGACGGATGAAATCCTGGTGGTCACCTTCACCATCGCCGCGACCGAGGAGCTGCGCAATCGAATACGTCAGCGGATCGTCAGTGCGAGGCACGCATTCCAATCAAACAGTGCATCCTCGGATGATCAGTTTCTACAGACACTGCTCGCCTCTTACCAAGATCGTCAGCGAGGAATCAAGCTGCTCGGTAGTGCCATCCAGATGATGGATGAGGCGGCCATCTTCACCATCCATGGATTCTGTAACCGCATGCTGAAGCAGAATGCATTTGAAACCGGCACCCTGTTCAATATGGAAATGAACATGGAGGGCGATGATGAAGTGATCGTGGCTGCGCGGGACTGCTGGCGATTTCTGCTGAGTGCTGTGAGCGAACCCGCCTACGTCGATCATCTGCTCGGATTGTGGCCGACTCCGGACAAACTGATTTACGATCTCGGTGGCTATATTTCGCAACAGGACCTCACCATTCTGCCCAGTCAGCAGATCACCGATCCCGGGCAGTCCTATGAGATGGTCAGGGCAAAGCTCACCCAACTGAAAAAAGCCTGGCTGCAAGCGGTGCCGGACATTTATGCAAACATTCTAGCGTCCGGCATAAATAAACGCTCATACCCGAGCCGGCGAGTTAGAAACTGGATCGATACCGTAACCCGCTTTGCCAACGATGAACATGCCCTGGGTAAACCAGATGGATTCGAGAAATTCTGCAGTTCCTTCATGGCAACGAAGAGCCAGGATGGACCGGTGCCGGACCTACCCATATTCGAGGTGTGCGATCAGTTCCGCTATAGCTGGCCATCGATCGATCCAATCTTAAAGGTATACGCTCTGCAGCAGATCCGACAGCGATTGCAGCAGCAAAGGTCCGTCGGCAACTCCTGCTCACCGGACGATCTGCTCACGAGGCTAGCGACTGCGTTAAGGGGCCCCATGCACAACAGCATCGCTGACAGGATTCGCAGCTCATATCCCGTCGCGATGGTGGATGAATTTCAGGACACCGATTCGATTCAGTATGAGATCTTCAGCCGCATCTATAAGGAGCAGGAGCATCTCGGCCTCATCATGATCGGTGATCCAAAGCAGGCGATCTACAAATTCAGAGGGGCTGATATCTACACCTACATCAACGCACGCAGATCTGTTGCCGCAACGCAGGATAGAATCCTTTCGCTCGACATCAACTGGCGATCAAGCGACGCAATGATTGCGGCAGTCAACACCCTCTTCAGTCGGGAGCGTGCGTTTCTTAACGACGTGGATATCCCGTTTCAAGCCGTCAGACCAGCGCCTGACGCTGACGAGAACCATCTGTCAGTAGCAGAAGGGCAGCCCCCTGCCCTCACTTTCTGGCACCTTAACAGCGCTGCAAAGGGGAAACCCAAAAACGAGGTCAGAGAGGAACTGATGGCCGTGGCCGCCGAGGAGACAGCAAGTCTTCTCAATCTGGCCAACCGTGGCAAGGCTTTGATCCATGGGAAGGCGATTACTGCGGGGCAGATCGCGTTCCTGGTGCGTGATCGAGAAGATGCCAGGGTAGCCAAGGCCTGTCTGGCCAAGCGGGGCATCGGCAGCGCGCTGGTTAGAACCGATAGCGTGTTCCAATCGGATACAGCGCGCGAACTTCTGCTTATTCTGCAGGCGGCGGCGAACCCCGCCAATGAGGGAGCCATACGGGCAGCGCTAAGCTGTCGTATGATGCAGTCAACTGCAGCGGCCATCGTTCAGTTGGATCTGGACCTGGATGCACACCAGGCACTGCTGCAGGAGTTCAGTGCCTATCACCGCCTGTGGCGCGACCACGATCTCCTGCGCATGCTGAACCAGTGGATGAATCAACGCAATATAGCCGACAAACTTCTGCAACTGACCGATGGCGAGCGCATGCTCACCGATCTTCGGCACCTGGGGGAATTGCTGCAGAAGCGCTGCAATCTCGCACCGGGAATGCACCGACTGATCCACTGGTTTGCACACGCCATCGATGACGACAGCACTACCGCCCAGGATGAACACCAGCAGAGGCTGGAAAGCGATCGGAATCTGGTTCAGATCATCACCATGCACGGTGCCAAAGGGTTGGAATACGATATCGTTATGGTGCCCTTGGCTGCGGCCCGCCAGGAGAATTCACTACTGTTCCACAGATTGGATGGCGAGACCTTTCAGGCTGTGGTCGATTTCGATGCTTCCCCGCAGGCCAGCCAGACGATCCGCGAAGAGCAGCTGGCCGAGGATCTGCGCATCCTCTACGTGGCCGTTACCCGGGCTCGTTACAAATGCTATCTGGGTGTGGCCAACATCCTCAAGCATATGCCGACACTGCCATTTCACGACACCGCTCTTGCTTATCTGTTGGGACTGGAAGGTGGTCCGCAGAACGACGAAACGATCCGCTCCGCCCTAATGAAAGTCGCACACTCGGCCGCAACTGCTGATGCGATTGAGATAGTCGCGATCGATGCTGCCGCCAAAGTTACTCCGTTACAGAGAAGCAGTACCCCAGTCACTCTCCGAGATCCAGGTCTGGCGCACATGACCTTCGCGCGCTGGCGTTTGACCAGCTATTCTGCACTGACTAAGGATCTGATCACCCCCTATCAACCCCCTGGCGCCGGTGACAGCGACTCGGTTCCCGAAGCGACTCAAACGGATCATCCTGCCGCTAACAGATTCAGTTTCCCCCGGGGAGCAAAGGTAGGTGTCATGTTGCACAACCTGTTTGAGGAGATGGACTTCACCAGCGGGGAAGAGGAGATCAGGGGATCACTATCCAGACATCTGCAACGTTTTGGATTTGAAACGTCCCTGCAAACGAGTTTACAGGAGTGGACTACAGATATACTGAATACTCCCTTTAGCAGTGACGGCGAATTAGCGCTCAGCAGCATCGCTGCAGACAGCAAAGTCGCAGAACTGGAGTTCCATTTCCCCATCACAAGAGAGATCGACGCTTATGGTCTGAACGCCCTATTGGAGCGATACGATTATATTGACGATGCATCTCTGCTGTCCTTTCAAGCGGTCGAAGGGATGATGACCGGACTCATCGACCTGGTGTTCGAATATGAAGGGCGTTTCTATCTAGCGGACTACAAATCCAATCACCTGGGAAACAGCCAGCAAGACTATGCACCGGACAAGTTGCTGGGCGCGATTCAATCGCACCGCTACCATCTGCAGTACCTGATCTACTCGGTGGCCCTGCACCGTTATCTGCAACAGCGAGTCAGCGGTTACGACTACGATGTTCACTTCGGTGGTGCGTATTATCTATTTCTGCGAGGCATGGCAGGCCGCGAACATCCCGGCGAAGGGGTCTACTTCGACCGACCCGTCAAGCCACTGTTGCAGCAACTGGATGTGCTGTTTGGTAAGCAAGCATGAAAGAGACACTGACAAGTTTGCAGCAACTGGCCGTGCTGTCTGGGAATCACGCATGACGGAGATATTCACAAATTTGCAGCAACTGGATGTGCTGTCTGGGCATCACCCATGACCGAGGTACTCACACGACTTCGCTCGCTTGCTGATGCGGGGGTGATCGGTGAACTGGACTACCAGTTTGCCCGTTTTATCGGTGCACGATCCGGGATGGACGAGGACATACTGCTGGTCAGTGCTGCAGTTAGTTATGAACTCTCCCGCATGAGCAGTTGTGTAGATCTGCAGGAGCTGTGTAGTCAAAAGGAGCTGTTTGGCAGCGCTGATCTGGCTTTGCCATCCTTGGATAGCCTGCTGCAGAAATTACAGCAGGACGATGCAGTGGGTCAGCCTGGCGACGCAAAACCACTGATTCTGAACGCAGAGCGTCTCTACCTGAGCCGCTACTTCTCCTACGAGAGCGTGATCGCTGCAGATCTGCGGCAGAGGGCTACCGCCATCCTCGAGGTGTCTGTTGATTCATTGGCAACATCTCTGCAGCGATATTTCCCTATCGAGAAGGGACTAACAGACCAGCAAAGGCTGGCCACGGCTATCGCTGCCAGCCGGCGACTGGCGGTGATTACCGGCGGCCCGGGTACTGGCAAGACGACCACCGTAGTCAGGATGCTGGCACTGCTGCTGGAACAAGCCGGGCAAGCCCCGCTGTCGATCAAACTGGCCGCCCCGACCGGCAAAGCAGCCATGCGGCTGACCCAGTCGATTGAGGAGTTTCTGGGTGATGAAGCCGCCCTCCCCTGCAGCAGCAAGATCAGCAGTGAGATCCCAAGACAGGTCAGCACCCTGCACCGATTGTTGGGGGTGAGACGCCATAGCCATGGTTTCCGTTACAATCGTGACAATCCCTTGCGGGTGGATGTCCTGGTCATCGATGAAGTATCCATGGTGGATCTGGCCATGATGGCGAAATTGCTGACTGCGCTGCCGGACCACACGCGACTTATTCTAATTGGTGATCAACACCAGCTCCCTTCGGTTGAAGCGGGTAATGTCCTCGCCGATCTGTCCGGGTACGGGGACGGCCGTGAACCGGGTTACAGCAAAGAGTATGGCAAGCTGCTGAAAGACCTGTGTGGTTTTGAGCCCGGCCACTCCCCTTCGGCAAATCCCATCAGTGATAGCTGCTGCGAACTTGCGCACGGCTACAGGTTCGCGGCGGACAGCGGCATCGCCCGGCTTGCTGACGAGATCAGGCGTGGCCAATCGAGTGATTTACAGGAGCTGCTGAAAGAGATTGCCACTGGTAAGGTGGGGGATATCACGTTGCTGCCCGTTGAGTCGATGTTGAGCGGCGCCGGCATGGATGGGATCATCGAAGGCTATGGGCCTTTTCTCGATAGCCTCGCCGCCGACAAAGTGGGCATTAGAGGGACCCTCGACGCGTTCGATCGATTTCGAGTACTGGCTGCCCTTAGGGAGAGTGAGCAGGGAGTCGAAGATCTGAACAAACGCATAGAGTCACGCCTGCAATTGCAGGACGACGAAAGCCCACACTATCCCGGCCGGCCAATACTGATTACGCGCAACGATTACAATCTGCAACTCTTCAATGGCGATACCGGGGTCTGTCTGGTGGATCCGGACGATGGCAAACTGAAGGTATGCTTCCTCGACAACGACGGCAGCGTGCGGAGTTTTCTTCCCACCCGCCTGCCACCCCACGAAACCTGTTTTGCCATGACCGTCCACAAGTCCCAGGGATCCGAATATGATCATGTTGCTCTGGTACTGCCGGAGCAGATCGACGCCTATAACAGTGACCTTCTAAATCGCGAACTACTCTACACCGGCATCACCCGGGCGAGGGAGAGAGTCACGATGTTCGCCAACGAGGCAACTCTGCTCGCCATAGCTGAACGGTCCTGCAACCGGATCAGCGGACTGAGGGGCAAGCTGATGGGTGACAATCAATGACCATGGTGCTCGATTAACCCTGATTGCCATCCGTACGCCAACCATCGGAATACCCCCCAAACGGTTTGCACATGGAATCGAGCTCGCTCTGACAAACGACGATGGCAGCATGGTCCGGGATCATGCATTTGGTGCAGTAGCAAATCCAGTCCTGGTACTCTTCATCGAATGCGATCTTGAAGCTGTAACCTACTTGTGTGACAACCGTGGCAGCAAGAAAGGCGGCTTGCTCGGTTGGCGTGACGACAATGTAGTCGATATCCATCGGCTCAGTCATGTCGTTACCTTCTGCAGCGACCGTCCTCAAGGCTTGGCCATCGGCATCTTGCGGATAGTCCATCGGCCACTCCTTCAGTCAGACTTGAGACAATTGAGCAGCATCTCATCCAGAGGCGTCAGTTCGATGCCTAACCGTTTACAGGCGCCAGCCGTATCCAAGTCATCATCGTGGTCGAGCACGCCCAGCATGGCTCGGGTAACAGGTGGGTTCTTACTGATCTTCTCCAACAGGAAAGCGAGTGTCGTGCCAACAGCCAACGGCAGCGACAGTGAACGGGGCCGGTTGCCCATCAAATTGGCTGCACGGCGAGTCAAGTCCCGTCGCGACATTGATTCGGGTCCCGCCAGATCCAGCACCACGTCATCAAGATCCGCTTTCGTGATGCCTGCTGCAATCGCCCTTATCACATCACCGGCATAGATCGGCTGCTCCAGACTGTCACCCCGAATCAGTAGATTCAACGACGCATCGGCCCACTTGCGCAACGCCGCTGCAGCGAAATCTCCTTCGCCAAGAACCATTGGTATCCGCAGTATCAGCGCAGCCGTTTGAGCCTGCAGCAACAGTCGTTCTGCACGGCCTTTGGATGCCAGGCACGCGTTGCTGGAGTCGGGACTCGAACCGTGGATACTGAGGTAGATGATGCGCAGCAGCCGATTCGCATCCGCGGCCTCAATCAGGGCCTGCGTGGCCTCTTCATGGGCCTGCCGGTAGCTGGTGGTAACGGATTCCTTGATGATGCCGACTAAATGAACGGCGTGGGTGCAGTCCTCAGCAGCAGCCACCAGTGCCGGGCCATCGCCGTAATCCAGTACGATGGTTTCCACTCCGGCAGCCTGCGACACTTCTGCCAACTGTTCTCGTGCCCTTTCAGAACGCACCACGGCCTTTACCCGGTATTGGCCGGCCAGGTGGGCCACCAGGCGTCGTCCCAGGTGACCATTGGCACCAGTGATAAGAACAACCCCGGGTTCATCTCTGTTGCTGTCAGTTGTCATTGCTGCTGTTGGCTGCCACGATCATTTAGCCCATCGGTCAGTTCAGGTAGTGCCGATTTCCGGTCTGACATGTTACATTCTGATTGTCTGATCTATTCAGTGCCTTGATTATTTATTAGCCGATGCAAACAGTAAAGGAATCGCCATCTCAATGAGCTGGTTTAGCTGGGCCAACCTGGTCAGTATATCTCGCCTGGGGGCTGCGATCCCCTGCGCGTATGCTGTCGTCGAAGGCGTATGGGTTATAGCCGCAGCTCTGTTTATCTACGCTGTCTGTTCAGATTTCATCGACGGCTACATAGCCCGCAAACTCGGCGAAGTCTCCGCCCTCGGTGGCCTGCTGGATCACACCAGTGATGCCTGCTTCGTGACTTTGTCTCTGGCAGCATTCGCCTATCGGGGCCTGATCCCGGCACCACTGCCGCTCCTGATAGCTGCTGCGTTCGTACAATACGTCCTGGATTCACGAGCTCTGGCCGGCAGAACGCTGCGGGCCAGTGTGCTGGGACGATCCAATGGTATCTGCTACTTCGTTCTAACCGGCCTGACCCTCCTGTCGCAATTGACAGAGATCCCCTGGCCAGCGACATGGCTGCTAGCAGCCGGTTGGCTGCTGGTGGTTACCACAGTAATCTCGATGCTTGACAGGGCCTGGGCGCTCTTCACCTCACGGCTGAGCAACGATTAGGCAGGGCAATCAAGTGTCTGCAATGGCCTTGTCAGCTTCGCCACCGGTGAACAATTCACGATTGGCTTTAGGCAAGAACACGAGACCAATAACCGCATTGAAAGAGACGAAAAAGGTGTGCATGACCAGGCTGAATGCACCCACTACAGGATATTCCGGGAACAACACAGTCCACAGCAGCAATGCGCCGGCATGAAAGGGAAGCGGCAACGCTGCGGCCAGGAAGATGACCGGTAGAAACGCCAGCATCTGCCCAAAGCTGACGTCAACGTGGAACAGAGCCAGAGACGCGGTATACACCATCACCGCAACCAGCAGATTGGGCGCTTTGAAGAGCAGCACCAGCAGGTAATGAACAGGACGGGCCCGACGAAAGGCACGCAGCAGTGGTTTGTCGCGAATAGTGGACTTAGGCAGTAACGCTCCCCCGAAATACAGGAGATGCAGCGGGAAATAGATCAGTGCCACGGTAAATACCACGATCAGGATGTTCACCAGTGGCAGCTGGCTGGAAGCCATGCGAACCAGGTCGAAATAGATGATAACGCCTACCGCAGAGAAAATGAGTAGCTGATAGATCTCCAACATTCCCAGCAGGATCATACTGGATATCGCCTCCCAGCCCGGAACCCGGTAACGCTGGTAAAGGTAGAGCGACATGGCCCCTTTACCCACCTGCTCGTTGACCAGCGACAGTATATAGGCACTGGCCCGGATGGGCAGGATGTTGACGAGGCGGATGCTGGGCGCATTGAACCAGCGAATCACGCGCCAGGTGGCGTGGGCATCCACCAGGAAGAAAAACAGCGAATAGGGAATCATAAAAGAGAGCCAAAGGATCCAGTCCGCTTCCCTGAAGAAGTTGATCAAGTATTCGGTTGCAGTCAGATCGACTCTTCCGGCAGCTTCCTCGACACGCCCGTAGACCAGATAGAAACAGCCGAATGTGATCAGCCAGGTAACCAGACGGAACGCCGGGTGCATCTTGGCTCGTGGCGCCGGTTGGTTGTCGTCAGGAGTTGCTGTCATGTTGTGGTTCCTAAAGTTGAATTAGCACGCATGCATATGCGCCAGCGGCACATCTTATAGAATCTACCGCTGTTCACAAGCGTTTCCCACCCTCGGTTGAGATGCCAACACCCTACTCGGTCTACTTGAAGATCGTGACGGAAAGAGCTCCGTTGACATCGATGGCAGCCCGGTACATGCCCACCGTATTGAACGACATAACCAGGTTGCCTGCCGGGTCCAGTCCGATCACGCCCCCTTCGCCGTTCATCTGAACCAGTTCATCCCGGATCACCTCATCCGCTGCCTGCTGAAGACTGATTCCTTTGTATGCCACCCGGGCACAGATATCGTGGGCAACGACGGCTCGCATGAAATACTCGCCGTGACCGGTCGCCGATATGCCACAGCTGCGATTGTCGGCGTAAGTGCCGGCACCCACGATGGGCGAGTCACCCACTCTGCCATACTGTTTGTTGGTCATGCCGCCGGTCGACGTCCCGGTGGCGATATCGCCGCTGCTATCGAGAGCTACGGCACCCACCGTGCCGAATTTGTGGTCACGCACTTCGAAGTCGTCATCCTTATCTTCCGACAAACTGCTACCGGCACTCTCCCGCAGTTTCTGCAGCTGATTCCAACGCCGCTCGGTATAAAAGTAACTGCTGTCAACCAGAGGGATTCCCTGCTCAACAGCAAACACTTCAGCACCCTCCCCAACGAGCATGACATGGGGAGAGGCAGTCATCACGCGGGCGGCCAACTGAATCGGGTTCTTGACTCTGGTCACCGCGGCGATCGCTCCCGCGTTCAACTGCCTGCCTTCCATGATGGAGGCATCCAGTTCGTTCCTGCCCTCGTGGCTGAAGACCGCCCCTTTGCCTGCATTGAACAGCGGCGAGTCTTCCATGACCATGATTGCTGCTATGACCGCATCGACGCTGCTGGCGCCTTTCTTGAGAAGCGCATGACCACAGCGGACCGATTCGGTCATCGTGTCCTTATACGCCTGCTCCGTAGCGGGATCCATGCTGGATTTCAGGATGGTTCCAGCACCGCCATGGATCACCATGGCAGTCGGTGCAGTGGAGTTTGGTTCAGCCATAACGGTTCAGCATAGAATGGGCAATGATGGATGCATGATAGGTTAGTTACCGGCTGAAAACATAAGTTCTGGCCCGGCGACCACGCTCACTTACCATACTACTTCGATACCAAAGCCTTTGAAAACCGGATCGGCAGATATCACTGCCAGTTTCTCCAGTTGAGCCTGGGTGACGATCATGCGATCGAACGGGTCGCGGTGCTCGCTTACCAGACTTCCCGCCAACAACCCGTGCTGCATCGAGATCGCCAGCGACTCCATGCGCGCCTGCCTTAGCAGCTCTTCAAATCGGTCCACCGCCTCCGCGGCCTTGGGGAGTTTGCCGATTCTGTGCTTGGTCGAGATCTCCCAGGCAGACGCTGCGCTAACGAATAACTTCTGTTCGCCATCCTCGATGATGGCACGACTTCGATAGGAAAGTTGCGGATCGTTAAAGAACCACCAGAGCACCACATGGGTATCCAGCAGGTACATCAGCTCTGCCAGCTATCCAGTTCATCTGCCGGCAGGGGATCGAAGAACGCATCGGTCAGTTGCCCCTCCGCAATGCCTGGTTTTCGCCTCTTACCTGCATTCAGGGGGACCAGTTTTGCCAGAGGCTTGCCCGCTCGGGCAATGACGATCTCCTCTCCCGCGCTGGCTCTGGCTACCAGCTTGGAAAAGTGAGTTTTCGCTTCGTGAATATTGATGGTGGCCATAGGAGTTCTCGGGCTTAGTCCACAGACTTAGTCTATATCAATCGAAGCGACAGTCAAGCTATTCTGCGAGCGTTTCTGCAAGCGTTTTGCAAGCGTTTCTGCAAGCGTTCTGCGAGCCATTCAGCATCCATTCTGTCCGCTTCCCGGGACGCCTTACGGGCCAGGCATCGATCAACTACCCAGCTACTTCTGATCTGTAAAATCTGATCGGAAGTCGTGTTATGATCTCTGCGGAATCGACCAACAGACGCACAGAAGGCTGATGTAGGTCAGATCCGTGCAATGGATCCACGTATCAACCGAACCAGGAGTCAACGATGCGAATCATCAGCAGAGTATTCATTTCCCTATTAATCGTCACCTACAGCAGCCAGATTCTTGCCAAAGATCTGGCGACCGCCAGGCCGGAAAAGGCCGGCATGTCGTCGGCAAGGCTCGAAAGGGTCGACACCGCTATGCAAGGCTTCGTAGATGATGGCAAACTTGCCGGGATAGTGACCATGGTTTCGCGCCGCGGCAAAGTGGTCCACTTCGAAAAATTCGGCAAACTGGATCTGGAAGCCGACAAGGACATGGAGCTCGACAGCCTGTTTCGCATCTATTCCATGACCAAGCCGATCGTTACCGTTGCCGCCATGATCCTCTATGAAGAGGGCCGGTTTCAGCTCAACGATCCCATATCCAGATACATGCCTGAGTTCAAAGACACCAAGGTACTTGTGGATGGCCGTGAAGTAGAGCCGGACAGTGAGATTACCGTCAAGCACTTGATGAGTCACACGGCCGGACTGACCTATGGCTTCTTTGGAGACACCACCGTGGATCGACAGTATCGCGACGCAAAAATCCTCGGTAACAAGGATCTTGAGGAGATGACCGGGCTGCTGGCGAAGATTCCGCTGCAGTATCAACCCGGTACCCGTTGGCATTACAGCGTTGCCGTCGACGTACTGGGTCGTTTCGTCGAGGTGGTAGCCGGCATGCCCCTGGATGAATTTCTGCAGCAGCGCCTGTTTGATCCCCCTTGAGATGGACGACACCTTTTTTGAAGTGCCCAAAAGCAAAATCGATCGCTTCGGTACCAACCACCGCTACGATAGAGAGGCGGGCGAACTCTCCGTGATGGACAGCCCTGCCACCAGTCAATATACCAAAGAGGTCACGTTTTTCTCCGGCGGTGGCGGCCTGATCTCCACAGCGACTGATTACATGCGCTTCTGCCAGATGATGTTGAATGGCGGTGAACTGCACGGGGCTCGAATCATCAGTCCTAAGACCATCGAATTGATGACCACCAACCATCTGACAGCAGACATGCGCGGCGGCTTCGGTGAACAGCCCACCGCCACGTCAAGTTTTGGTTTCGGTCTCGGCTTCGGCGTGAACACTAATCTGGCCGCTTCAGGCATAGTGGGTTCGGTGGGTTCCTACAATTGGGGAGGTGCAGCCGGTACTATCTTCTGGATCGATCCGAAGGAGGATCTGGCTGTGGTGGTGATGATTCAGATCATGGGTGGCAACGTCGTGCCCCTGCGCAGCACCATGCAGGTGCTGACCTACGGTGCCTTTACCGACTGAACCGACCCAGGAGGGTGTTCGAGAACAGACGGTGTCCGAGAACAGACTGACCTACTGCGGACAAGCTACGGTCGCAGTTCTCGTGGTCCGACATCTCTCGGACACCCTTCAAATTCAAAACCTCTTCTGCCTCGTTGGATAGGGGTGGAAGGGGGTACGGGGTTCCTGGGCAATCCAGTCCGTGCTGTCATCCAGACGCGACAGCGAGCGGGTCACGTCGAAGGTAATCCAACGTGAGCACTGGGGTTTGGATGGGTACTCCCACAGACCATAAGGTCCACGCAGAGTTTCCGCGAAGGCGATCATGTCGGCAATGCGATCGTCCTCGCGACTGGCACCTACCCGCCAGGCAAGATCCAACATCAAAGCCAGGTCAAAACGGGCAAAGAAGCTGATAAATCCCAGTACCGCTTCCGCGCCCAGCGAGCGGACCACCTCGAAACCAAAGGTGTGTGCTTCCCGCGTCTCTCGCCCCAACAACAGTTCGAAGGCGCGAACTGCCTCAGGCCCCCTACCCAGACGGGGATGCTGTACCAGGCATTGCAGTGCAGCCGTGGTATTGGAGCGGCAACCCCACCTGGAGTGTGCCATCCTTCGGTATCCGGCAACCCCACGCATGTTCCCCTCTGCATAACCGGTGGGCCAGGATCCGTCCTCAAGCCTTTCCTCGAGCAGCCAGTGGTACGCCCGTTCGGCGCGAGGGTCCAGGCTGTAGCCACAAGTCGCAAGAGCGCGCAGCGGCAGCGCCGTCTGCATCGGCGAACTGGACACATCTTCCTGCTCTGACTCTTCAACCCGGGATATTGGCCAGGCACCGTTCTTCTGCTGCCGCGAAAAGAGATATTCAGCCCCCCTGGCCAGCGGCGGGAAGCTGTCATCGAACCCCATAAATCCAAGCCGGTAGAGGGCGTGGGCTGTCATGATGATGCTGCTGCCGCTACCCCGCCAGGCTCCGTCGCCGCTGCTCCAACTGCCATCCTCGTGCTGCATGGCGACCAGGTTGGCGGCCAGCGGGTCGCCTTGCCGCAGACTGGTCAACTCCTTCAGTTCAGCGTCACTGGACTTGCGCCGCAGCAGATCGCGCAGCACCAGTGCACGCAGACAGGGGGAAGGATCGGCCAACAGGATGTCTTGCATAGGGTTATCCCATCAACTCGTGCAGGCAGGTTCCGGTGGCGGTCTTCTGCTCAGCCAGTCGTTCGGGCGTGCCGCTGGCGATAATCCTGCCGCCGTCGGGTCCGCCGCCCGGCCCAAGTTCCACCAGCCAGTCACAGGCCACCAGCATATCCAGGTTGTGCTCCACCACGATTACGCTGGATCCTGCAGCCAGCAGACGTTCCAATACACTCAGCAACTGCCCGACATCCGCCATATGCAAGCCGAAGGTAGGTTCATCCAACAGGTAAAGGGTGTTGGCACCACTCCTCTTGGTGAGTTCGCGGGCGATCTTGAGACGTTGAATTTCGCCCCCCGACAGGGTTCTGGCCGGCTGATGCAGCACCAGATAACCAAGCCCCACGTCACAAAAGGTCTGCAGAACAGAAGCGATGCGCGTTTCGTCCCGCCAAAGCTGCAGCACTTCAGCCACTGTCTTTTCGAGCAGGTCGGGTAACGACACACCACGCAGTTTGATCTCACCGATCTCCGCCTGGTAGCCGCTGCCGTTGCAGGCTTCACAGACTTGGTGCACACCAGGCAAGAAGCCCATGTCCAGGCGCTGGTATCCCCCTCCTTTACAGGCACTACAGCGATCACTGAAGGTATCGGCCTTGATGCCGAGACTGCGGGCATCCTCGCTTGCTGCATACAGTTGCTGCAGCGGCTTTCTTAGATTGAGGAAGCCCGCCGGTGACCCGACGCCTGCTGCCGTCTGGTCCAGCAGGATGCAGCGATCCGGCGCACCTTCAATGGCATCGTGACGGCCCGGTTCGATGGTCTCGCGGGCAACGGAAGTGGTCTGCTTTTTGGGGGCGACGACGCGTGCCAGGGTATCGATGATCAAGGTACTCTTGCCGGAACCGGAAACACCGCATACGCCGCCGAGGACACCGAGGGGCAGCGATACCTTTTCTGCGCGCAGGTTGTTTTCCCGAGCACCGCGGATCGTTATCCACTCGAGCGGCTGACGACGTGGCTCCGCTTTGTATCTGCGGCCCCGCAAAGACTTGCCGGTCACCGTGCTGCCCCGGGCGATCTTTGCCGGCGTCCCTTGGGCGACGACTCGGCCGCCATCACTGCCGGCCCCGGGACCCATATCGATCAGATAATCCGCCGCCATGATCACATCCGGATCGTGCTCGACCACGACGGCGGTATTGCCGCCGTCGGTCAGATGCTTGAGTGCACCCAACAACGCGCTCACTTCGACGGGATGCATGCCCCTCGTCCGTTCATCCATCAGTACGGTGATGCCGGCCAGCCCGGCGGCCAGTATGTTAGCGAGCTGTATGCGCTGTGCCTCTCCCGCAGACAGGGTGGACGTACTGCGATCCAGATGCAGATATCCCAATCCCAGCTTGCACAGCAGATCCGCTCGAAGCAGCGCCTTTTCGAGAATGGGCGCCGTCAGCACCTGCTCCTTGGCCGGTATTTTCAGTGTCTGCAGAACTTGACGCAGCTTGGTCAAGGGCATGTTGGCCAACTGCTGCATGTTGAATCGCGCCAGCTTCACTGCCAGGTACTGGGGTCGTAGTCGTCCACCGCGACAGGAGGGACACAGCAGCGTATCGGTATAGGTGCCTCCGGTATCCCAGTTCAGGATGAGCTCGTAGAAACCTTGGTACCGAGCGGTCCTCGTCGTCTCCCGTCCCTTACGGCTGCGAAACGTGACCTGCATGCGTTCATCTTCCCCGAACAGAAAAACCTGCTGCGCTTTGGGTTGCATCTCACGCCAGGGCGTCACATGGGGATCGAATCCGTATTTGTTTCCCAACGCCTGCAGCATGTCGTAGCCGCCATTGAACGGTTTGCCGAGGTACCCCTGAGGAAAGAAACCGGGGGAGTACATGGCACCGGCGCAAAGGGGCAGTTCCTCGGCTACGATCAGCTTAGCGGGATTGGGCTCCCTGAGCGTGCCCACCCCCTGACAGGTGGTGCAGGCAGAACCGTATATCGCTGCTATGAAGTGTCTGGGCTGGGCGATCGGTTGGCGCTGACCGCAGCGGCTGCATCTCCAATGCGTATCCTTGCGTACCATTGGGGTGTCGCAGCTTTCACACCTGAGCCGGCCGACCCTTGCCATCAGCCCGGCCAGGTGGTGACTGATCTCACTGATGGAACCTAACGACGACCTCGGATCAAGAAATTTCCTGCGCGCAGTGATGGGTACCGTTACGCCGAGACCCGCCAGTTCCTCGACCTCTGCTTCGGGGCCCTCCCTGGTCAACTGGCGCTCATACATGGACAGGCTTTCCAGATAGCGACGACGGGCCTCCGCTTCCAGCACATCGCGCACCAGGCTGGATTTGCCCGACCCGGAAACCCCGGTGACCACCGTCAGGGCCGACTTCGGAATGTCCACGTCGACGCTGCGCAGATTATTACAGCTGGCAGCACGGACGGAGATCTGCTGCTTAGCGGCAGTCTTCCGCTTCGGTGTGCCCCGCGGTCGGATTTTCCGCTCCTCTATGAGCGCCAGACCCGTCAGGGATCCTTCAACGGCTTGAATGTCCCCGGGCGGTCCGGCAAAGATCAGCTCTCCCCCATCGGGACCCGCCGCCGGACCCAGATCCACCAGCCAGTCCGCTGCGGTCATCACGTCCAGGTTGTGTTCCACCACCACCAGGGTTGCACCGCTTCTAACAAGCCGGTCCAGCACCTTCAGCAGACCGGAAATATCGTTCGGGTGCAGTCCGGTCGTCGGTTCATCCAAGACCAGCAACTTGTTTGAAAGGGAGCGACTGCCGAGGTGCCTGGCGAGTTTAACCCGTTGTGCTTCACCACCTGACAAGGACGGTGAGGCTTGTCCCAGCGTCAGATAACCAAGTCCGATGTCGGCGAGCGCCGTGAGTATGCGCATAGCTGCACTGCGCTTGGCGTCCGACAGCGGCGTATCGGCACCAATGAGACTGTGAACTTCATCGACACTGAGGCCCAGAAATTCGGTGATCGATAGCTGCCGATCACCAAAAGGGGCGCGATGGGAGCGAACTTCCTCTGAAAAACGCGATCCGTCACAGCCGCTGCATGGTATCCAGGTGGAAGGCAGGTAGCGCATGGCGATCTCCACCGCTCCCATTCCCTTGCAGACCGGACAGGCTCCCTCCGGCCGATTAAACGAAAAGTGCGACGCAGAAAGATCGGTAGCGGCAGCGAATGCATCACGAATGATGTCGGCGAGTTTGGTGTAGGTTGCCGGATTCGACCTTGGATTCCTACCGATGGGGCTCTGATCCACCAGCAGCACGTCCATGCGGGGACCTTCCAGTGCAGTGCAACCAACGGCTTTGTCCTGTCGAAGCGATGCGACCAGTACCTCTTCTACCAGGGTGCTCTTGCCGGATCCGGAAACTCCGCTGATGACATTCAGGCGGGCAACTGCCAGAGGAACGTCGATCCCCTTGAGATTGTGCAGGCCGGCATTGCGAATAGTGAGAAACTGCTGCGCTATCGGTCGCCTGGGTAGTGGTGACATCCGTTCCCGCAGACTGAAAAACCGGCCGGTTGGCGAGTCGCTGCGCCACAGCCCAGCCGGAGTTCCGCAGTAGAGGATCTCGCCCCCTCGCGTTCCCGCTCCCGGCCCGATATCCACCACTCGGTCAGCTTGTGCCGCCGCAACCCGGTCGTGTTCCACGAAGATCACCGGACCCGGCAGCAACCGCAGGTCCGGCACCAGACGAGCTACGTCGGCAGGATGCAATCCAATGGTGGGTTCATCGAGTATATGCACCATCCCCTCAAGCCGGCTGGTCAGGGCCACCGCCAACCTGGCTCGCTGCCCTTCGCCGCGGGACAGCGTAGGTGCTGTGCGGTCCAGTTGCACATAGCCGAGTCCCGCCGACTGCAGCGCCTGCAATCGTCGCTGGATTTCACTCACCAGACGGGTCGCCGAATGGGGCAGGTCAGCCGATGCAAACTGCGTGGCCAGGTCATCCACCGAACGTGCCAGCAGTTCCGGGAGTCGCAATCCCTGCCAGCGTACCGCTGCCGCCTGTTCATGCAATCCGGTTTCGCCGCAGCGTCCACAGCCTTTCCCTGCACAGTAGCGGCAACTCATATGAAAGTGTACCGGCAGGAGTTCGTCAAACCAGCAGCCACACTCCGCACAGACAGGACTCAGTGCCAACCGCTGTATTTCGCCTCGGCCAGAGACCTCCAGGAGATCGGTTCCGAGGGATCTTCCGATGGACATCAATTCCCGTGCCTGCTTCAATTTAACCGGCTCTGCCAACCGGGCAAGCCGTACCGCTATGTCATGCGGGGCACTGCTTCGCAGCCTGCGGGAAGTCTTCGACGTGCGCCCATCCACCCTGACATTGTCAGCGCCAAAACTGGAATACAGGGATGCCAACAGGGTTCGATGGCTACCGAGAGCGGCACGTACCAGTAAGGCATAGACCTCAACTGATTCCCTGGCAGACAGCGTGACCAGTCGCTGCACCAGGTCCTCCTCGTTCCAGAGCGTCAACTGGGCATCACACCCGCTGCAGTGGCGGCTGCCAAAATTGCTGAACAGGATCCTGAGAAACGGGTGTAATCCGGTGGCGGTGGCCAGGGTTGAACCGGGATTGCGATTGAGCAGGTTCTGGCCGATCGCTACCGAAGGCGCCAGACCCTTGATCGATTCGACTCTTGCCGGCGCCAGCTTAACCCCTCGACCGCCCTGTGCAAACAACTCGACAAAGTGGCGATGGGCTTCGTGATAGAGCGTGTCGTAGACCAGTGAAGACTTACCCGATCCGGAGACACCCGTCACAACCGTCAATCCGTCGCCGAATTCGACATCCACCTGTTTCAGATTGTGCTCGCGGGCACCTGTTATCTGGATCAGCAAAGCAGCACATTCCCGTCAGAAGTTGGTTGTCCTCGTGTGGTCCGTCTGGGACACGCAGGGATGAAACGGACAGAAGACAACTTAAAGGAATGGCTGCCGGATGACAACGATCACGCCCAGAGGAAGTGCTCCGCCTGGAGAGATACCAAACCAGATCGTAGAGATCGCGTCCTTTAGTGTAGTCTCTGGTCAATACAGCGTGCAGCTTACCAGCAAAAAAGGAATGCGCGGTCGTGGTGCAGGTGTTCTGGCCACCAGGCTCTCGAAGTTCATTGCAGTAAAATGATATAAATGGCTAGATATTGCAGCAAGGCAGCCCAATATCGGTATAGGAACAAAAATACGATAGGGCACGTACTATTGCCAGATCCAAAGTCAGGGAATTGCCAGAACTACGATGGACTACAAGTGGTATAAGGACAGATCTTTCCTGGCGATTATTCTTGTCGAGACGTATACCGCCTATGCCGCCGGCATAAACGCAGTCAGTTCACCGTACCTTGCAGACGATTATGCATTGTCTCAGGCGCAAGTTGCCGCCATGTTCGGCTGGTTCTCGCTTGGCCTTCTGGGCACCATGTACTTCTCGAGAGTCGGCGACATCGTCGGACGTAAGAAGCTGATACTAACCTTGATCTGACAAAAAAGTTCACCTTACACAGGTAGTTAGACACAGGAAGTGCCTGTAATTTGCGATAATGTTGATGTTTCGCGACATAAACATTAACA
>PVBE011894094.1_pt1 | contig 28768 bp, 25 predicted proteins | sample 1631181 | NCBI WGS metagenome assembly PVBE01 (sample SAMN08397723, study PRJNA350692) | Marine metagenome, whole genome shotgun sequencing project. | isolation source: water | place: Pacific Ocean | collected 2012-04
GAGCATCGCTTCCCGCTGGACAGTTGGAAGCGAATCGTCGAACTGGGGCTGCCGGGCATCCCCTTTCCCGAGTGCTACGGCGGGTCGGACGGCGGGACGCTGGCCTACGCCATCGCCGTTGAGGAGATCAGCCGTGTCTGCGGTTCGACCGGCTTGACCCTGGCGGCGCATGTGAGCCTCGGTACCTACCCGATCTTCAAGTGGGGGAGCGACGCCCTGCGCGACGAGCATGTGCCGAAGCTGGTGGCCGGAGAGTACATGGGCGCCTACGGTCTGACCGAGCCCAACGCGGGCTCTGATTCCGGCGCGACCCAGACGAGCGCGGTGCTCGACGGAGACGCGTGGGTGCTGAACGGGCGCAAGTGCTTCATCACCAACGCCAACCACGCGGGCACCTTCATCGTCACGGCCGTCACCGACAAGAGCCTAGGCCCCAAAGGCATCAGCGCCTTCGTCGTGACCCGCGAGACGCCCGGTTTCATCCTCGAGAAGGGCGAGCGCAAGCTCGGCATGCGCGGATCCGACTGGGCCAGCCTGGTCTTCGAGGATGCCCGCATCCCCCTCGACAACCTGCTCGGGCCCAAGGGCGAGGGTTTTCGCACCTTCATGCAGACCCTCGAGGGTGGGCGCATCTCGATCGGCGCTCTCGGCCTGGGCATCGCTCAGGGCGCCTTTGATTGCGCGCGTCGCTACGCCTCCGAGCGCGAGGCCTTCGGCAAGAAGCTCAGCGAACAGCAGGCCGTCTCCTTCAAGCTGGCGAACATGGCCCTGGAGATTGAGGCGGCGCGTCATCTCGTCTACCACTCCGCGCGCCTCAAGGACGCGGGCGAGCCGTACGGCACCGCTGCGGCCATGGGCAAGCTCTACTCCTCGGAGGTCGCGATGCGCGTCACCTACGACGCGATCCAGATTCACGGCGGCTACGGCTACAGCCGCGAGTATCCCGTCGAGCGCATGTGGCGCGACGCCAAGCTATGCACCATCGGGGAGGGCACGAGCGAGATCCAGCGCCTGATCATCGCCCGCAGCGTCTTGCGCGGGGTCGATCGGGCATGAGCGTCGGCCCGGCGAGTCAGGAACCGCCGGAGTGGGAGCGGCGCTCGGTGGAGGCCGGAGGCTGGCGATTGACCGCGCTCTCGGACGGTTTCTTCCGTCTCGACGGAGGTTCCATGTGGGGCGTCGTGCCGGCCAACCTGTGGCGTTCGATGACGCCGCCGCTGGAGGACAACACGATCCTGCTGGCCTTGCGCCCTTTTCTGGCGGAGCGCGGTGACCTCAAGGTCGTCGTCGAGGTGGGTATCGGCGATCGCTGGGAGGAGAAGTGGCGCGACATCTACCACATCCTCCCGACCGCGACTCTCGAGGACACCCTGCGCGCCTGCGGCGTGACGCCGGAGGAGGTCACCCACGTCGTCGCCTCCCACTGCCACTGGGACCACATCGGCGCGCAGGTCGTCGAGCGCGACGGACAGCTCGTCCCGCGCTTCGCCAACGCGGTCCACCACGCTCCGCTTGTCGAGGTGCAGATGGCCCGCAACCCCGACCACGCACGCAAGGGCTCCTACCGCTCTGAGGATGTGAGCGTGATCGAGGCTCACGGCTTGCTCCAGGCCTTTGAGGGGAGCGTCGAGCTGCTCCCCGGCCTGCGGACGCACGTCCTCGGCGGGCACTCCGACGGCGTCTCGGTGATCACCTTCGGTGAGGAAGAGGAGGGCGACACGGCCGTCTTCTGGTCGGACGTTGTCCCGACCACGCACCACGCCCAGCCGCCGTACATCATGGCCTACGACATCGACGTCGTGCGCTCGTTCGATGTCCGCTCACGCTGGCTGAAGCGCGCCGCGGACGAGGGTTGGATCGGGCTCTTCTATCACGACGTCGACCACGCCTTCGCCCGCATCCGGCGCGACGGACGGCGCTTTGGGGTGGAAGCGACCTCCGGACAGCTCGGCGCGCCGGCGGGCTGAGCGATGCGCATTGTCTCGCTTTGCCCGAGCCTGACCGAGCTGGCCTTCGACCTCGGGCGCGGAGGCGATCTGATAGCCATCACCCGCTACTGTGTGCATCCCGCGGGGCTGCTCGGCGAGCTGGAGACGGTTGGAGGGACCAAGGACCCCGACATCGCTCGCATCCTCGCTCTCGCTCCCGACCTCGTGCTCCTGAACGAAGAGGAGAATCGCCGTGAGGATCACGAAGCGCTGGTGGCGGGGGGGGCGAGGTGCCACACGAGTTTTCCGCGCACCACCGACGACACGGCGGCGATGGTGCGCTCGATCGGCGCCGCCCTGGAGCGCGTTGCGGTGGCCGAGGAGATTGCCTGCGACATCGAGCAGCGCGCCGTGCGCGTACAGGCCGCCGCGAGCACCGAGCGCGAGGTGAGCTGGGCCTACCTGATCTGGCGCAAGCCGTGGATGGCGGTCAACCGCGACACCTTCTGTCACGCGCTGCTCTCCCTGGCCGGTGGGCGCAACGTGTTCGCGGACCGCGATGCGCGCTACCCGACCGTCGAGCCCGCCGAGCTGGCCGCGGCCGATCCCGAGCTGGTGTTGTTGTGCTCGGAGCCGTTTCCATTCGAGGCGGGGCACATCACCGAGCTCGCCATGCTCACGGGCCTGCCCGCCGAGCGCTTCGCCTTGGCGGATGGCGAGTACCTCTCCTGGCATGGCTCCCGGACACCTGCGGGGATCGACTATGCAGAGGAGTTGATCCGCGCGGCTCGCGCGCGCTGAGAGACCGGACGCTGAGTGCGTTGCGCCGATCGCCTATGCTGGTGCCGATGCAGAGACCCCGCATATCGGCCCTGGCTCTCGCGGCGGCCCTGACCGCCTGCGCCGCCCCGCCGCCGGCCGCACCTGCCACGCCCTACGCCCTGGTGCTCGGCACGGCGCAGGACGCCGGCCTGCCGCAGATCGCCTGCCGCGAGGAGTGTTGTGAGGCCGCCCGGCGCGATCCGGATCGGCGCCGACTGGTCGCGTCCGTGTTGATCGTGGATCCGCGCTCGGGTTCGCGCTGGCTGATCGACGCCACGCCGGACCTCGCGGAGCAGGTCGAACGCGCTCGGGGTCACGGGGTCATGCGCCCCGCGCAGCACGGCCGCGCGCCGCTCTTCGATGGCATCTTCCTTACCCACGCCCACCTCGGTCACGTCACGGGCCTCTTACAGCTCGGGCCGGAGGCCTACGCCTCGGGGACTGTGCCCGTCCACGGCTCACCGCGCATGACGGAATACCTGAAATCGAACGGGCCGTGGTCCCTGCTCGTCGAGCGGGAGCACATCCGCCCCGTCCCCATGATCGCCGACCAACCCCTGGAGCTCGCACCGGACCTGTCGATCACGGCCCTGCGGGTCCCGCACCGCGAGGAGTTCACCGACACCTACGCCTATCTCGTCCGGGGCCCCGAACGCACCCTGCTCTGCCTGCCCGACATAGACAAGTGGGAGCGCTGGGAGCGCCCGATCACCGAGCTCGTGGCGGAGGTTGACGTGGCGCTCCTTGACGGCAGCTTCTTCGCCGAGGGCGAGATTCCCGGACGCAGCATGGCCGAGATCCCCCATCCGTTCATGGTGGAGACCATGGCGCTCTTCGCCGAGCGACCGGCCAAGGAGCGCGCTCGCGTGCGTTTTTTCCACCTCAACCACACCAACCCCGCCGCGGACCCTGCCGGCGAGGCCGCCGCGGCGGTGCGCGCGGCCGGCATGTTCGTGGCCACAGAAGGTGAGATCATCCGCCTCTGACGAGGTCGTTCCGAGGGCGGGCGGCGAGCCTCAGCCTTCCGGCGGTTAGGCGAGCTCGGGGGGCATGCGGAAGACGGTCGTCTCGATCTCGCCCTCGCTCTCCACGACGCTCTCGACGCCCAGCTCCCGCAGGCGCTCGATGATCTCGCGCACGAGCACCTCGGGCGCCGAGGCCCCGGCGGTCACGCCGACCGAGGATTTTCCCTCCAGCCACTCAGGCCGGATCTCCTGCGCCTCGTCGATCAGGTGGGCTTCGATGCCGGCGCGCTCGCCGAGCTCCTGCAGACGGTTGGAGTTCGAGCTGTTCTGCGACCCGACCACGATCAGCAGGTCGATCTTGTCCGTCAGGCGCCGCACGGCGTTCTGACGGTTCTGCGTGGCGTAGCAGATGTCCTTGAGGTCGGGCCCCTGGATGTTCGGGTAGCGCACCTTGATGGCGTCGATGATCTCCCGCGTGTCATCGATCGAGAGGGTCGTCTGGGTGACGTAGGCGACACGCTGTGGGTCGTCGATCTCCAGTTTAGCCACATCCTCGACGGTCGAGACGACCCGCACCGGTCCGGGGTAGCGTCCCATCGTGCCGACCACTTCGACGTGGCCGGGGTGGCCGATCAGGATCAGCTCACGACTCTCGCGTGCGAAGCGCTCGGCCTGCTGGTGGACCTTCGTCACCAGGGGACAGGTGGCGTCGATGATCTTCAGGCCCCGTTCGGCGCCCTCGCGTTCGACCTTGGCGGCCACGCCGTGGGCGCTGAAGATCGTGACCGCACCCGAGGGGATCTCTTCCAGGGTGTCAACGAAGTGCACGCCGCGGGAGCGTAGGTCCTCCAGAACATGGCGGTTGTGGACGATCTCGTGCAGGACAAAGACCGGCGCTCCGTGGACCTCGAGGGAACGTTCGACGATCTCGATCGCGCGGTCGACTCCGGCGCAGAAGCCGCGCGGGTTGGCCAGGCGCGCCTCCATCTCAGTCGTGCGATTCCTTGACCGCGTTGCGATTCCAGTCCGGGATCCGGACCACAATGTCCGCGCTGCCGTCGGGCACCGCCTGGCAGGCGAGGCGCGAGTCGGGGGTGAGGCCGGGAGCGTTGTCGAGCATGTCCTCCTCGTCCTCGCTGGTTTCAATGCAACTCTCGGCGCCGGCCTCGATGATGACGTGGCAGGTCGAGCAGGCGCAGACCCCGCCGCAGGCGTGGTCCAGGTCGATGTCGTGCCCGATGGCGATCTCGAGCAGTGATCCCGGTCGCCCTTCTCGGGAGTAGGGAAGCTGTGCGGGATCGACCTCGACCACCTCCCCCGCAGGCTGAAAGGTGATCCTGTAGGCGCGCGTGGGGAGGGGGGCGTCGAGGTTCTCGATGTAGGGGTTGATGCCGCCCATGGCGTTGCTCGGGGGTCGAACCTCCTTTATATCCCGGCGCCAAAGTCCGAGGGAGATTTTGAGGAGGGCTCCCTCGGCCGCTCTTCTCGGCCGCTCGTGGGCTGCTCCGTCGTGGCCTCGCTGTGCCGTTCGCTGCTGGGTTTTCCGTCGCGCCCGCGATCACCTCCGCGCCCACGGCTGTCGTCGCGCCCGCGGCTGTCGTCGCGCCCGCGGTTGTCGCCGCGCCCGCGGTTGTCGTCGCGCCCGCGGCTATCGTTGCGCCCGCGGTTGTCGTCGCGCCCGCGATCACCTCCACGCCCGCGGCCTTCGCCACGCCCACGATCACCACCACGTCCGCGGCTTCCACCACGTGCGCGATCACCGCCACGCCCTTCGCCGTCCCCTCCGCGTCGGGAGCGATCGCGACCGGAGCGCTCCTCGGAGCGCGGCCGCCCCCCTGAGCGTTCGGGGGGGGCTACCTCGCGAATCTCCCAGGTGGCCGCGGAGACGATTCCTTGCCAGCGCCGCTGGTCGATGGGGGCCACGAAGGTCGTCGCGCGCCCCTTGCGTCCCGCCCGGCCCGTGCGCCCGATGCGGTGGGTGTACTCAGTGACCCCGCGCGGTACCCCGAAGTTGACGACCTGGGTGACGTGTACGACGTCCAGCCCGCGGGAGGCGACATCGGTCGCAATGAGCGCCTTGACCTGCTTCTCGCGGAACGCGGTCATGACCCGGAAGCGCGACGGTTGGTCGTACCCACCGTGCAGCGCCTTGACCGGGAAAGCGATCCGTTCGAGCCTGCGCATGAGCTGCTCTACGTCCGTGCGGCGGGAGCAGAACACCAGCAGGATGTCATCCTTGTCGCTCTGTTCGATCATGCGGATGAGGGCCATGACCCGCTCGCTCTCGGAGAGGAACATCACCTCCTGTTCGATGTTGGCGACCGTGGCGATGCCCTTGGATGTGGCGACCTCCGCCGGGTCGGTCGTGTACTCACGAGCCAGGCGCAGGAGTTCGGTCGGGAAGGTGGCCGAGAAGAGCAGCGTCTGCCGTTCGTCCGGCATGTAGCTCAGGATCTTGCGCACATCGTCGATGAAGCCGATCTCGAGCATCTCGTCCGCCTCGTCGAGGACCGCGAACTCGGTCCACGGGAAACTCAGGAAACGTTGCTGGTAGAGATCGAGCACGCGCCCGGGCGTGCCGACCACGACCTGTGCGCCGGAATGCAGGGCTTCCACCTGCGGGCCGACCGGCTCGCCGCCGACGATCAGTGCCACGTTCACCGAGCGCGGCTTTCCCAGCTCGCGCAGGACCGTCGCGACCTGTTCGGCCAGCTCGCGCGTCGGGCACAGGACCAGTCCCAGGACCGAGACGCGCTGGTGGTCGATCTTGGAGATCATCGGGGCACCGAAGGCCAGGGTCTTCCCGGTACCGGTCTCGGCCTTCGCGATCACGTCGCGGCCCTCGAGTACCGGCGTGATGGACAGGGCCTGGATCGGCGTCGGCTCGCTGATGCCCATCTCGGCGATGACGCCCTGGACTTCAGGAGCGAGGTCGAACTGATCGAAGGTGCCGAGGTCCTCGGGGGGTTCGGTGGGGTGCAGGGGCTCCACGGGCGGACCCGCCGAGCGCTTCCTTCCTCCGCCCCCTCCGGGCCGTCCGCCGCTCCATCCGCCGCCTCCCGAGCGTCTTCCGCCCCCGGAGCGCCCGCCGCCTCCGGACTGTTGACCACGTCTATTCAATGCTGCTCCGATTCTTCAAGTCCGGGAGTGTAGCCGCTACTGAGCCAGGAACCGAGGCTAGACTTGTCGCCCATGCCCATTCGCGTCGTCACCTGGAACGTCAACTCCGTTCGCGCGCGCCTCCCGCGCCTCCTGCCCTGGTTGGAGGAGCATCGGCCGGAGGTCTGCTGCCTCCAGGAGACCAAGTGCGTCGATGAGGTCTTCCCTCGCGAGCCCTTCGAGGACCTCGGCTACCAGATCGCTGCCCACGGCCAGAAGACCTACAATGGCGTGGCGATCCTCTCGCGCGTGGGGATGGAGGACGTCGTGCGCGGGCTGCCGGGCGAGGATGGCGACGCCGACCGGCGCGTCCTGCGCGCCACGGTCGGCGATCTGATGATCGTCAACCTCTACGTCGTCAACGGCAAGGAGGTCGGGGACCCCAAGTACGACTACAAGCTGCGCTGGCTCGAACAGGTGCGCTGCATGCTGGCCGAGGACCTGCCGATGAACGAGAAGGTGGTCGTCTGCGGGGACTTCAACGTCACCTTCGACGATCGGGATATCTACGACCCTGAGCGCTGGCGCGGGAAGATCCTGTGTTCCGACGCGGAGCGAGAGTCCCTGAACTCCCTGCTGGAACTGGGCTTGCACGATGCTTTTCGACACTTCACCGAGGAGGGTGAGCACTACACCTGGTGGGACTTTCGCACGCGCGGCTTCGAACGCGGCAACCGCGGCCTGCGCATCGACCACTTCCTGGTCTCGGCTCCGGCGCTCGAGGTCTGCACTGGAGTGGAGATCGACACCCTGGCGCGCGGTGGCGCGAAGCCGAGCGACCACGCGCCCGTCATCGCCAGTTTTTCCAGCGCTGCGGATCAGTCCGCCGAGTGACGGGCCAGGGCCAGTTCGGCTCGCTCCACCACTACGTATTCGGCGAAGACCTGCTGCATCTCGTCCACGGGCAAGTCGAGGTTCTGGAGCAACAGGTCGGCCAGCTGGCCGGGGGGCAAATCGGAGGGAAGGTTGAGGAAGACCTCGCTGGTCGAGAGGATCGCCCGCCGCAGGCGATCGCTGAGCGCTTCGGTGTCCTCCTCGGGAGGCGGAACCTCGCGCAAGGGCTCGAAGCGGACCTGACGGTAGAGGCGATCGCTCTCCACCTCCTCGATCCGCACACGCGCCAGCCCCGCGAGGGTGATCAGGTAGCGTCCGTCGGGGAGCGCAGTGTGCTTGACGATCTCTCCCAGGCCGGCCACGCCGTAGACCGGCGGCGTCCCCTCGGCGTCCTGCTCGTGGCCGTCCACGATCGAGCTGATGACCAGCCAGCCCTGACGATCGAGCAGGTCATCGACCATCTGGCGGTAGCGCGGCTCGAAGATGTGCAGCGGCATGATCACGCCGGGATAGAGGAACACCTTCGATAGCGGGAAGAGCGGCACGACGCTCCGGGCATCGTCTGACCCGACCTCCGGAGGCCAGCTCTCGGGGAATTCCGTCACTGGACGCCCGCGAGCACGTCGAGAACCGGAGCGAGGGCGTGGGCCTCGTCGATCCGCCCCTGGGTCCTCAGGCCGTTGGCGAGGTTGCGGATCTGGCGTGCGAAGAGGTCCTCGTCGGATGCGTGGCGGAACCAGGCGGGATCGCAGCTCAGCCCGCGACGGTCGAGCTGTCGCTTCAGCGCCTGCTGGCTGCTGGTCTGACAGCCGTGGAACGGATCCACGATCAGGTTGCGGCTGCGCCCGAACAGACGCAGCAGCACGTGGCCCGGCATCGGGATCGCTCCGACGCGCAGCCCGGCGCGTCGCCCCACCAGCATGTAGAGCGCCGTGAGGGTGAGCGGCAGGCCGCGCTTGCGCTCGATCGTGCGGTGCAGGTGGACGTTGTCGGGGTGGTGATAGGTCTCCGTGTCGCCCTCGAATCCAAGTTCGCCCGCCATGTACTCCACCAGCACACGCGCGCTCTCGATGGGCGTCTCGCATGTCTGGGCCCGTCGGCGGACTTCCGCGCCCATGGCGTCCAGGGCCTTGATGTAGGGCCGCGCGTCCAGATCGTGGCGGTCGAGCCGTCCCAGGAGGAACAGCGAGCGTTCCAGGTCCAGGTGCGGGCGCGAGGCGTGGCGTACCAGCCGCCGAACGACTTGGGCGCGCTGGGTCCCGACCAGCAGCTCGCGGGCATGGATGCGGACGCGCGCGTCGTCCGCGTCGCTGGCCCTGCGCAGGGTTGCCAGCCCGGCGGGGCCCGCCGCGGCGAACTCGGTCCGAAGGGCTTCACGCACCCTTGGCGAGGAGTCGCCCAGCAGGCGACCCAGGGCGCGCAGGCGCTCGCGTAGGAGAGATCGCGCCCCGGGGCGTATCGCGGGGCTTTCCCCGCAAGGGGTATCCGTGGTCGCGTGCTGTGGGGCGGGGAGGCCGCGGTCGATGTCCGGTTGCATGGTGGGAACTCGCGTTCCCAAGGTACCGCAGGGGAGCATCGAACCGCCACCACGCCTTGGGTGTCTTCGTGCGCTCCGAAAGGGAGCTGTGGGCCACCTCACCGCCCGGATCGCTTGCGGGAGTCGCCGGCCGTCACTATCCTGTTTGCCTCGAATGGTCGCCGACGCGGACCCCCAGGTTGGCGGAACGCGACGATCGACCCTCCCCGTGCGGCCCGCTCCGATGGTATCTGCAGCCTCCCGTCGGGGTTTGTCGCGTTCGTCGAAGAGCCGCCCCCCGCGTTCCTCTCCGATGCCCGCCGCCTCGCTGGCGGGTCCCTGAGCTGGTCGCTGACCGGCCTCTCCCCTCCCATGAAGCAGTCTTCGAACACCGACGCCGGCCGCGTCGTCATCACGCACGCCCTGCGCACGCCGATCGGCAAGTACTTCGGGTCCTTCTCGGAGCTCTCCGCCGCCGATCTGGGTGTCCATGTCGTGAGCGCCCTGTTCGACGGAACGGGCGTCGACGCGGCCGAGGTGGGCGAGCTGATCTTCGGCAACGGCCGGCAGGCGGGCGGTGGGCCGAATGTGGCGCGCCAGATCTCCTTCCGTGCCGGGATTCCCGAGGCGGCCCCGGCCTGGACCGTGAACATGGCCTGCGCGAGCGGTCTGAAGGCCGTGCAGCTGGCCGCCGAGTCGATCCGCGCCGGTCGCTGCGATGTCGTGGTGGCGGGGGGTACGGAGAGCATGAGCGGCCTGCCCTTCTTCCTTCCGCGCTTTCGCAAGGGCTATCGCCTCGGGCACGCCCCGGTGGTGGACGCCATGTACCGCGACGGCTTCGAGTGTCCCCTGTCGGAGATGCTGATGGGTGCGACGGCGGAAAATCTGGCCGGCCAGATGGAGATCGGGCGCGGTGAACAGGACGCCTTCGCCCTCGAAAGCCAGCGCCGGGCCGCGGCGGCGATGGAGGCCGGGCGCTTCGCCGACGAACAGGTGAGCGTGGAGGTCAAGGGCCGCAAGGGCGCCGTGACCCTCGTCGAGGCTGACGAGCACCCGCGCCCCTCGGCGACCCTGGAGGGCTTGGGGAAGCTTCCGCCGGTCTTCGACCGCGAGGCGGGGACTGTGACGGCCGGGAATTCCTCGGGTATCACCGACGGCGCTGCGGCCCTGCTCGTGATGAGCGAGGCGCGCGCCGCGCACCTGGGCCTTGAGCCCCTGGCGGCCGTCGGCCCCTCCACCCAGGTTGGCGTGGACCCGAGGGTGATGGGCATCGGGCCGGTCCCGGCGGTGCGCGGTCTGCAGGAGGTGAATGGCTTGGCGCCCGACGCCTACGACCTGATCGAACTCAACGAGGCGTTCGCCGCCCAGGTCATCGCTTGCGACCGGGAGCTGGGGCTCCCCGCCGACAGACTCAACGTCAACGGCGGATCGATCGCCCTCGGACACCCGATCGGGTGTACGGGCGCGCGCATCGTCGTGACGCTTTTGCATGAACTCAAGCGCAGGGGAGGCGAGCACGGGCTCGCGACCCTGTGCGTCTCCGGAGGAATGGGGTTCGCGGCGGCGTTCGACCGCACGGGCTTCTGAACAAGAACGGGAAACGGAACACTCATGAACATCCAGAAAGTCGGTGTGGTGGGCTGCGGCCTGATGGGCCACGGGATCGCACAGGTCGCCGCCCAGGGTGGTTGCGATGTCGTCGTGATCGAGACCGAACAGGGCTTCCTCGACAAGGGCATGGCGCGCATTGAGAAGAGCGTGAACAAGCTGGCCCAGAAGATGGTCGAGAAGGGCAAGGCCACCGAGGAGCAGGCGCAGGCCGGCGCCGCCGGTACCCTCGGACGCATCAGCGGCTCGCTGGCCTGGAGCGATCTCTCGGACTGTGACCTGGTGGTCGAGGCCATCATCGAGGACCTCGCAGTCAAGAAGACGCTCTTCGCCGAACTCGGCGCCGCCTGCAAGCCGGAGACGATCTTCGCATCCAACACCTCCTCGTTCCCCATCGCCGAGATGGCCGAGGCGTCGGGTCGCCCCGAGCGTTTCGTCGGTTTGCACTTCTTCAACCCCGTCCAGCTCATGCGGCTGGTCGAGGTCGTGCGCTCCGAGAGGACCGATGCGGAGGTCTTCGCCTCTGCGAAGGCCTTCGGCGAGACTTGCGGCAAGACCGCGGTCTCGTGCAAGGACACCCCGGGCTTCGTCGTGAATCGCCTGCTGATCCCGTTCATGGTGCAGGCGCTGCAGATGCTCGAGCGCGGCGACGCCTCCAAGGAGGACATCGACGCGGCCATGCAGCTGGGCTGCGGGCACCCGATGGGGCCGCTGACGCTGACCGACTACGTCGGACTCGACACGACGCTCTTGATCCTCCAGGGCTGGAAGGAGCGCTACCCCGACGAGACCGCATTCGACGTGCCGCCGCTGCTGGTGCAGATGGTGGCTGACGGCAAGCTCGGTCGGAAGACCGGCGAGGGCTTCTACACATGGGAAGGTGACAAGCGATGTTGATCACGACGACTCTGACCGCGCTCGCGGCGCTATGCGCGGGCGATCCCCAGATCACCTGGGACGCTCCCACCAACTTCCTCGAGGGCGCGCCCTTCGAGGTCACCGTGAAAGTCACGGCCCCCGCGGACGGCGCTCCGCTGGCCGGGTGGCTCTTGACACCCTCCGCCTTCACGGTGGACGGGAGACCGGTCGAGAAGCGAGACGGCAAGGGCATCGTGCAACTTGCCGGCGGCACCGAACTGTCTCTGCGATTCGACCTCGGTCCGGCGATCGCGGCCTCGAAGCCCTTCGACGGGAAGCCCTTCGAGCTGGGCTTCGCGGCGCAGTTTCTCGATGCAAAGCCGGTGCAGGTCAATGTCTACCGGCAGGCGGGTGAAGGCCTCGACTTCATGCAGATGGACGTCGGCGACCTCTCCAGGTACCGCGTGCTGATGAACACCAGTCGCGGAGATCTGCTGATGGAGTTCTGGCCGGACGTCGCGCCCGGACACGTGCGGAACTTCCTCGACCTCTCCTACAGCGGCTTTTACGACAACCTCGCGTTCCATCGCATCATGCCCGGATTCATGATCCAGGGCGGCTGCCCGCGCGGCGACGGGACGGGGAACGGACCGCGCACTCTTCCGGCGGAATTCAACTCGAAGAAGCATGTCCGTGGCGTGCTATCGATGGCTCGCTCCGCCAACCCGGACTCGGCCTCGTGCCAGTTCTTCGTGATGCACGGCGTCGCGACCCATCTGGACAATCAGTACACCGCCTTCGGCAAGCTCGTCTCCGGGATCGGCGTGGTGGACGCCATCATCGAGACCCCGCGGGACGGGCGCGACAAGCCGAATACCCGCCAGTCCATTTTCAAGGCCTCCGTGATCGTCACGGACTGAGCAACACCAGCGAAGGAAAGATCATGACCGAGAACACAAGCACCAAAATCGTCCTCAAGACGAGCGCCGGCGACCTGACCCTGGAACTCCTCGCGGAAAAGGCGCCCAAGCACGTCGAGAACTTCATCAAGCTCTCCGAGCAGGGGTTCTACAACGGGACCATCTTCCACCGAGTGATCCCCGGCTTCATGATCCAGGGCGGCTGCCCGGACGGAACCGGGATGGGTGGGCCCGGCTGGAATGTCGACGCGGAGTTCAACGACACGCACCACAGCCGCGGCGTGCTCTCGATGGCGCGCTCTCAGGACCCCAACTCGGCCGGCAGCCAGTTCTTCATCTGTCACGGCGAGGCGAGCTTCCTCGACGGCCAGTACACTGCCTTTGGGCGTCTCGTGGAGGGTGACGAAATCCTCGACACGATCGCCAGCGGCACCTGCAAGTCCGGCGGCGAAGGGTCGAGTCCGGTCGAGCCGGTGACGCTGGAGAGCGCCGAGGTCATCCACGCCTGAGCGAGGAATCCATGAGCTTCGAGAACATCACCGTGAAGGTGGAGGGGCCCCTGGCCACCTTGACCATCAAACGACCGGAACAGCTCAACGCCCTCAACCGCCAGACCGTGGGCGAGTTCGAGTGCGCCCTGGACGGTCTGGCCGCGGAGGACAGCGTGCGCTGCGTGCTCGTGACGGGGTCGGGCGAGAAGGCCTTCGTCGCCGGGGCCGACATTGGCGAGTTGCGTGAGGCGGCGGGCGACTCGGCGGCCGCACGGGAGCTGGCATCCTACGGCCAGGAGGTCTTCGCCAAGCTGGAGGGTCTGGGTTGCCCGTCGGTCGCGATGATCAACGGCTTCGCCCTGGGTGGCGGGCTGGAGCTGGCTCTGGCCTGTACGCTCCGCACGGCGAGCTCGACGGCGCGCCTCGGCCTGCCCGAGGTCAGCCTGGGGATCATCCCCGGTTACGGCGGAACCCAGCGCCTGGCGCGCATCGCGGGTCCCGCCGTGGCGCGCGAGTGGGTATTGACCGGCGATATGTTCAGTGCCGAGGAGGCCCACCGCGTGGGTGTCGTGAACCGCGTTTTCGCGCCCGAGCAGCTGTTGGAGGGCACGCTGAAGATGATCGATACGATCTCCTCGCGCGGCCCGATCGCTCTGCAGCTTGGCATGCAGGCCATCCACCGCGGCCAGGACATGAGCCTCGCCGAGGGGCAGGAGATGGAGGCCGACATGTTCGGCAAGGCGTCGACCACCGAGGACATGCGGGAAGGCATGACGGCCTTCCTGGAGAAGCGCCGTCCAGAGTTCAAGGGTCGCTGACTGCGAGGCGTTCTCACCCCAACCGTTCGCTGGCTCACGGCCGGCACAGAGGAATCTCAGATGAGCAAGGAAGTAGTGATCGTCGGCGGGGCACGGACCCCGATGTGCGAGTACTCCGGGACACCGGGGTTCGGCAAGTTCAAGGACGTCAGCGCCATCGATCTCGCGGCGCAGTCGGCGAGGGCTGCCGTCGGGCGCGCGAAGGTGGACCCCGAGTCGGTCGACCACGTGATCATGGGGAACGCGCTGCAGACCTCCATGGACGCGATCTACGGCGCGCGTCACGTGGGGCTCAAGGCGGGCCTCCCCGAGCACGCTCCGGCGCTGACCGTCAACCGGCTCTGCGGATCGGGAATCCAGTCGATCGCGAGTGCCGCGCAGCTCCTCCAGCTCGACGAGGCGAACACCGTCGTCGCCGGCGGGATGGAGAACATGAGCCAGGCGCCCTACGCTCTCTACGGCGGCCGCACCGGGTTCCGATTCGGCGTCACCCCCGAGCTCCAGGACACGCTCTTCGGCTCCCTGAAGGATCCGATCGCGGGCCTGTTCATGGCGCAGACGGCCGAGAAAGTCGCCAAGGCTCGCGGCGTTACGCGCGAGGAGCAGGACGCGTTCGCCCTGCGCAGCCACCAGCTGGGCGCGGCGGCCGTCAGCGAGGGACGCTTCGCCGAGGAGATCGATCCCGTGCGCATCGAGACGCGCAAGGGTGAGAAGGTGATCGACACGGACGACCACATCAGGCCGGACACGACCCTCGATGGGCTCTCCGCCCTGCGACCGGCCTTCGGCAAAGAAGGCACGGTGACGGCCGGCAACGCCAGCGGCATCGTCGACGGCGCGGCGGCCCTGGTCCTGACGAGCCGTGAGCGCGCGGAAGCGGACGGCCTCGACACCTGGGCGGTGATCCGTTCCTGGGCCTACGTCGGCGTGGACCCGACCGAGATGGGCATCGGCCCAGTGCCGGCGATCAAGGCCTGTCTGGAGCGCGCCGGCGTCGGCAAGGACGAGGTCGATCTGTTCGAGATCAACGAGGCCTTCGCTGCCCAGTATCTCGGCTGCGAGAAGGACCTCGGCCTGAACCGCGACAAGTGCAATGTGAATGGCGGCGCGATCTCCCTCGGTCACCCGCTCGGTGCCACGGGAACGCGCCTTGTCCTGACCTTGATGTACCAGCTCCGACGCTCGTCCAGGCGCTACGGCGTCGCCTCGGCCTGCATCGGAGGCGGGCAAGGAATCGCCATGTTGATCGAAAACCCGCAGGCCTAGAGGTTCGCGTGAATCCGTTGATTCTGAGCAAGCCCGACGGCTCGCGTGTCGTCGGGCTGACGCCAGGCAAGCGCGTCCTGTTCCTGACCAAGGACCTCGAGCTGATCAAGAAGCAGCTGGCGGGGGATCTTGATCTGAGGATGGAGGATGTGCGCCCGGAGGACCTGCTCGACGACATCAATACGGACGTGATGACTCCGGCCTGGGTCTGCTTTCGGCACCGCCCCGAGGACATCGCCCTCGACGCCTACGCGGGCATGCTCGACAGGCAGGGAGAGCGGGTCTTCGGCCCCCGCGCCCTGATGGACGGCGGCTTCGAGGTCATCGTTTCGGGCCAGCGCAAGGGAACCGGGTCCAGCCGCGAGACGGCCCCTCAGGCGGAACGCTGGTGTGGCGTCCGACTGGTGATCGCCTCCTCCTTCGCGCCGATTCACGCGCGGAACAACATCAACCTCGGCCAGTTGATGGGCGACCACGGCAAGCTGGCGCGACTGCAGGCCGGCGAGGAGATCTCGCTCGATGAGTTCACCGTGGACTACGATCCGGCCACGCGCTCTATCCTCGAGTCCGGAGGGCTGTTTCCCTTCCATCGGCGCTTCGCGGCGGGCGAGGTCTCCGTGGTGAGGAGCGAGACGCCCCAGCGGCCCATGACGATGACCGAGAAGGTCATCGCGGAGCACCTCGTCGCCCAGGGCGAAGACGGGACCTGGGTGCGGCCCGGGGACACCTGTTTCGTGAAGGTCGACGGGGGCTACAGCCACGAGTTCACCACCGCCCAGGTCCACACCTTCCTCAAGGCGGAGTGCGGCGAGGACTACACGGTCCCGAACGCCTCCAAGTTCGCGGTCTTCGAGGACCACCTGCTCTACGCCGACGGCGTCGAGCGGATGAAGCCCTTCAGCGCAGACATCGAGGTCATGCGCGAGTTGCAGCGGGAGTTTCAGCGCCACACCGAGGTCCGGGACTACTCCGCGCGCGACGGTGTCTCGCCGGGGATCTGCCACCAGGTCGCGCGTGAGAAGTTCGTAGACCCCGGGGAGTTCATTCAGGCCACCGATTCGCACACCTGCATGGGCGGCGGGAACAACGCCCTGGCCTGGGGCGTGGGCGCCACGGAGTACGCGGCTCTGATCCATTCGGGATTCACCCTGGTCTCGGTTCCGGAGTCGATTCGCTTCGAACTCGTAGGGGAACTATCACCCTCCTGCATGGCGAAGGACGTCATCCTGCACATCCTCGCGACCTTCGCGGTGAGCGAGGACACCCTCGACCGGGCGATGGAGTTCGGAGGTCCAGGCCTCGCCTCGCTCGCGATGGACGAGCGCGCGACGCTCACCAACATGGCGACCGAGTGCTCCGCCAGGACCGGGATCTGCGAAGGCGACGAGGAAACCGCCGCGTGGCTCGCCGCCCGCAGGGAGGGCTCCAGTGCCGAGGACATCGCGGCGCGATTTGTCTTCCCTGACCCGGGCGCGGAGTACGCGGGCGGCGTCCACACGATCGACCTCGCGACCCTTCGTCCCCTGGTGGCCCTTCCGGGCGATCCGACCTACGGGTGCGCGATCGCCGACCTGGGAGAGGTCCGGATCGACATCGCCTACGGAGGCTCCTGTACGGCGGGCAAGGAAGCGGACCTCGACTGCTACGCCCGCGTCCTGCGCGAGGCGCTGGAGTCCGGGCGTAGCCTGGCGGAGGGGGTCCGGATGGTCATCCAGTACGGGAGCGAGGACGTGATGGCCTACGCCGTGAACAAGGGCTACACCGAGATCTTCGAGCGCGCGGGCGTGCAGGTCATCGGGCCGGGTTGCGGCGCCTGCATCGGTTGTGGGCCGGGAGTCTCGAGCTTCGCTAAACAGACGACCGTCAGCGCGATCAACCGCAACTTCGATGGCCGCAGTGGCCCCGGGGCGTTGTACCTTGCCTCACCCCTGTCGGTGGCGGCCAGCGCGGTGGAAGGCCGGATCGCACAGTTCGAGTCCGGCATGTTTAGTGTGCGCAAGCACGCCTGATCACAGAGAGAGCAACTGGAGACAATCCAATTGGAGACAATCGATGGGTGAGTACGATATCGCGGTCATCGCTGGAGACGGCATCGGCCCCGAGGTGACCGCGGAGGCGATGAAGGTCCTCGCCGCCGCCGCTGAGGTCTACGGGTTTGCCGTCAATCGCACCGACCATCCCTTCGGGAGCGACTACTTCCTCGAGCACGGCGAGATGTTCCCTGACGCGGCCTTCGAGGAGGTGCGTGCACAGGACGCGATCTTCCTGGGAGCGATCGGAGACCCGCGTCTGCCCGTGGGGAAGATCGAGTACGGGATCATCGCCCGCATGCGGTTCGACCTCGACCTCTACATCAACCTGCGACCGATCCAGCTCTTCACCGAGGCCCTCTGCCCGCTCAAGGGCAAGGGCCCCGAGGACGTCGATATGGTGATCGTGCGCGAGAACACCGAGGGCGCGTACTCGGGGATGCACGGGTTCATGCACAAGGGGCAGGCGCTCGAGGTGTCCACCCAGACGATGACCTACACGCGCCAGGGGACGGAGCGGGCGATCCGCTACGCCTTCGAGCTCGCGATGAGCCGCAACAAGCGCAAGCAGGTCACCCTGATCGACAAGGCCAACGCGATTCGTGCCCACGATCTGTGGACGCGCACATTCAGGGAGGTCGCGGAGGACTTCCCCGAGGTCAAGACCGAACACGCCTACATCGACGCGGCCTGCATGTGGATGGTCAAGAACCCTGAGTGGTTCGACGTGGCCGTGACTCCGAACCTGCTCGGGGACATCATCACCGACCTGGGAGCGATGGTGCAAGGCGGCATGGGTCTGGCGGCCTCCGGCAACATTCACCCCGGCCGGGTGAGCCTGTTCGAGCCGATCCACGGCTCGGCACCCAAGCACGCAGGCAAGAACGTTGCCTCGCCAGTGGCCGCGATCATGGCCTGCAGCATGATGCTGGACTACCTGGGGGAGAAGACGGCCGCGACGGCGATCGAGAGCGTCCTGCGAGAGCTGTTCCGGAGCGGGCGCCTGTGCGGCGCGGGGACGGGGGACCATCCGACCACCGAGGTGGGCGATCTGGTCGCGGGCGAGCTGCGCCAGCCGGCCTCCAGCGTCTGAGCGTCTGCCCCGAGGCGATTCCTCCAGCAACACGGCGCGGTCGGTCCACCGGACCGACCGCGCCGTAATTGCATCCCTGGCACCGGCCTTACTTGCTGACCCCGTAGACCTTTGCGACGAGCTTTCGCGGGTTCTTGGTAAAGGACTTCAGGCAGCCCTTGCAGCACAATCGGATCAGTTGCGTGCCGTAGAGCGTCTCGACCGGCTCGCCCATCGATCCGAGCGTCTCGCCACTCACCGGGCAGGTCGTGCCGGGATAGCTCTTGCGGAGTTCCGCGCGCAAGGCGGCCTCGACCTTGGCTCTGGCCTTTTCGGGCTTCTTTCCGTAGAGAGCCTTGCATGTCTTGCAGCAGACCTCGACGTAGCGTCCTCCCCAGACCGCCTCGACCGGGGGGCCTGCGTCGCCGCCCAGCGCCTCGCCGCTGATCGGGCAGGTCTTCAGCGGCCAGGACTTCTTCTGGGACTTGATGGCCGCCGCGTCGAGCTTGGCGATGATGGCGTCCTTCTTGGCAGCCACTCCCTTCTTGCAAGGGCCGCAGCACAGTCGCACGAGGCGCCCGTCCACGACCATGTCGACCGGGTCGCCCATCGATCCGAGGGGCTCACCGCTGACGGGGCACTCCTTGAGCGAATAGAGGGGCAGCTGGTCGAAGATGACGGTCTTGTCATCGGGGGTGGTTGCCTGGCCGCCGGCGGCGGTACCGAAGGCCTCGCCGCCACTCCCTTGAGCGGCACCGACTTGTGTCGCGAATCCGGCCCAGGACAGGCCGGCGATGGTCAGGCCGAGGAGGGCGACGTGGGGGAGCTTGAGCATGTTCATGATTCGATTTCCGGGTCCTTGTGCGTGGGAAACTCCGTGTCTCCCTGAAGACCACTCAGCCTATCAGCTTCCAGGCTGCGCCGTTCTCTCCCCAGACTCCTTACGCCTTCTGAACCGGGCCGTTTCCCTCGTGCGCCCCGCGAGCTCGTCACAGGCCGCATCGAGCGCGCGCGCCGTGGCGTCCGCCGACCAGGGGAGGGTGACCTCGCGCATCTTCTCCCGCCTGGCAGGCGCTCGCAGGCAAGCGGCGTTCGAGGCGTGGTCGATCAACCGGCGGACGAACTCGGCGGGGGAGCGGTAAAGCCCCTCGGCGTGCAGGGCAGCGGGCAGGAGCTCGGGGTAGCTCAAGCGCTCGGGCAGGAGCGGGCTGCAGCCCGCGGCCATGGCCTCGGCCACCGCGAGCCCGAAGAACTCGTGGCGCGCCGTGGAAACGACCAGGTCGCAGCCGCCGATCAGGCTTGCGTAGTCGCTCGCCCGCTCCACGAACCCGGAGTGGCGGATGTACCCGCGCAGGTGGGCGAGGAGCTGTTCCACGCCAGGCGGGGTCTGCTCGAAGCGCTCCCCGAGCAGTACGAGCTCGAGGCGTGCTCCCTCGTCCAGTGCGGCGCGGACGGACTCGAGAAACCCGACCGGGTCCTTGTCGTGTTCCCAGCGGTGGCTGAAGAGAACCCGCAGGGGTTCGCCGGCATCTCCGCCCTGCCCAGCGGGCATCGCGTCCAGATCGACTCCGGGGGCGATGACGGCGGACGAGCGGAGGCTGGCCTCGAACTCGGCCTGCGGATTGGGGCGCGGGAGAGCCCCCAGCAACTCGGCGGCCGCAGAGCCGAACTCACGGCGCTGGAAGTCTGAGTTGAAGAGGACCCGATCGGCGCGCACGCAGCTCTGGATGTTGGTGTAGCCGAAGTGCGTGTCCGGCCGCTGCTCGCCGTGCTCGGGATTGGAGGGGTAGGTGAGCTGGTTTTCGTGCAGGTAGAGCAGGGACGGCAGGCCCGCCCACTGCGCGGGCAACTCGCCGAATAGGGCCGGCAGATCGACATATCCGGAGACCAGCAGCGCGTCCGGGCGCTCGATGGCGCGCTCCTCGATGGCGCGTGCGAGCTCCCAGGCGCCCGACCGCATGCGCCACTTCCAGCGCCGGGGAGGGAGCCCGACCAGCTCGAGCTCGTGGCGGGTGCGAGTCCGCCATTGCTGGAGGAACTTGCGGTGGGAGCCGCCGAACCAGGGTTCAAGAGCGAGGACTTTCATGGTCGCAGTCGGGCGCGAGCGTACCGTCCGCTCGGATCGGATAGAATGCTCGGCCGCACCGGAGACGTGCCCCCTTGGCCGGACGCAAACGATACAGCGTGCTACGCGACCCCGTTCACGGGGACGTGTACCTGACTCACGAGGAACTCTCGATCCTCGACACGCCCCAGATGCAGCGCCTGCGCGGCATCAAGCAGCTGGGCACGGCGTACCTCGTGTACCCGGGCGCCGTCCACACGCGTTTCGATCACTCGATCGGCAGCCTCCACATGGCGCAGCAGATCATCGACGCGGTGAACCTGTCGTTCGATCTCGATCCCGCCGGAACGATCCGGATCAGTGACGAGGAGGCGCGCGTCGTGCGCATGGCGACCCTCGTCCACGACATCACTCACATCCCGTTCGGGCACAACCTCGAGGACCAGGACGGGATCTTCTGGCGCCACGACTCCGCCTACCGCTTCCAGCACATGCTCGGCCCTGACACTCGCGTGGGCGCGGTCTTGCGTGAGCTGGGCGTCGCCGACGACGTGCTCGCCATCCTCGCGCCCGAGGAGGACGGCCCGCAGATCCCGCCCTACTGGCGCCAGATCGTCTCGGGTACGGTCGCTTCGGACATCCTCGACTACCTGGCGCGGGACGCCTACTTCACGGGACTGCGGCTCGAGGTCGACCCGCGCGTGACCAGCTACTTCAAGGTGCACCGCGCGAGCGGCAACCTCTTCATCGACCTCACCAAGCACGACCTCTTGCGCGAGGACATCCTGAGCGAGATCGTACGCATGCTCGAGGCGCGCTACTACTTTTCCGAGCGCGTCTACTACCACCACGCCAAGGTCGCCTCGGGTGCCATGGTGGCGCGCGCGGTCGAGATCGCTCTCTCCGGGGGAGGCGTGTGCGAGGAGGACTTCTACGACCAGACCGACGCCTCGGTGATCGATCTGCTGCTGCGTGCCGGTGGTCCCGACGCGCGCGAGTTGCGGCGCTTGCTGGAAGACTTCTGCGCTCGACGACTGTTCAAGCGTGCCTGCGTGTTCCCCCGCTACGAGAACGAGGGCGTCCAGGCGAGTCTCGTGGAGCGCTACTTTGCCCGTGGCGGGGCAGAACATCGTGCTGAGGCCGAGGCGCAAATCGCTGATCTCGTGCGCTTCGCCTCGGGCCGGGAGGTGCGCATCATCGCCTACTGCCCCGCCCGCCGCATGCAGCTCAAGGAGGCCCGCACCCACGTGCGCTGGCCGGGCGTGGAGGGCGTCGAACCCCTGTCTCATTTCGCCGAGCACGTCCCGCGCCTCGCGGACCTCGAGCGCTCCTATCAGAATCTCTGGAAGTTCTACGTCTTCGCCGACACCGCCGACGCTGAGGTGCTGGCCCGGGTCCAGGAAGCTGCTCGGCAGGAGTTCTCCGAGGCGACGAACGTCTACTCGCCCGACTGACCGGCCGTGCACAGGTACGGTTGACCGCCCAGGGCGCGTCGATCGGCGGTGGATGGTCGCGGAATGCAATCAGCGCGAATGCGGCCGTGAAGACCGCACTCGCGCCGAGTCAGTTAGGTGGAGTGATGTCTCAGGGAGTCCAGAAGGCCTCGATACCGCTGGTCAAGTTGAAAGTCGTCCCGCACATGCTGGTCTGGGGGTCGCGGTACCAGAGTTGATAGCGCTTGGTCTCCCCGCTGAAGACGCCGCCGGCGGAGCCGATGTCGATCGTCGTTGAGGACGCGCCGCTGGCGTCCGCGACTTTGACCTGCAGGCGCACGACATTGCCGCCCGCGCAGCGCAGGCCGTCGCCAAAGGGGACGCCGCTGCCCCCGTTGACGGCATTGTCCCCCTGGAAGTAGAGCCCGGGCTGGCTGGCGATCAGCTGGCTGCCGGAGAGGACCAGGTCCCCGGCGCCGACACTGGTGGTTCCGCTGGCGCTCAGGATGGCTCCGGAGCCCGTTCCGTTGGCGCAGCCCTCACCGGCGCTCGCGCCGTTGCCGCAGGGGCACATGGTGCCCGATCCGTCGCCGAAGCAGTACGAGCTCAGGGTGATGAACTCGTCGGCGACGAGGATGCCCGTCACCGTGAATTCAAAGTCGATGCCGGTGTTGGGTTCGGTGACGATGAACTGGTGGGACTGGGGCGAGTCCAGGTGGATCAGTCCGTTGCTGCCGATGGTGAACTGGCCCGTAATGACCTGGGGATTCGAGCTGAGGCCCCCCATGTCGATGTCAAATTGCGTGCCCCCGGGAATCGTGACGGTCACGATGCCGGTGTTGCAGACCATCCAGGCGTCTCCCTGGAACGAGCCATCAGAGGTCGCGGGATCGCCAAAGTCCAAGGGCAAGGACTCGTAGCCGAGGTTCACCGAGTGCATGTGGAACGATATGCCCAGAGCGGGGAATGAGCCCTCAATGTCCGGGGAGAAGCTGAAGTCGGCCGAGGAGAACTGGCCCTCGCTGACCTCTCCACTGGCGTTGGTGCCCAAGGAGGTCACCATCGAACCGAAGAGGTTGAAGGCGTCGGTCGTCGCGGGGACCGCGGTCATGCCCAGGGCTTGGACGGTCCACGTCCATGCGCACGCCGGTTCGTCGAACTGGAGGTCGACGTCGGACTGCTGGGACCAGGCGTTGGGAGCGCACAGGAGGGCCGGTGCTGCGGCTGCTGCGAGAAGGAAGGGTCTCATGGGGATCTTCTCCGGTAGGGAGGTTGGATAGGGGATCGGGCGGAAAAGCCAGCGCGCGGTTGGGCCCCGGTCCCGTTCCCGGCGACAGGAACAATCCAAGTTTGCCTCAGGATCGCCCTGCCTGCCACCGGACCCGTCGCTATCCACGCGGAAGGTCCCCTCAGGGCCCATCGCGGGGTGTCAGGGCAGGATCGTGAACTGGATCGCGTCGCTCAACCCGGTCGTGCTCGCGCTCTGGGGATCGCGGCTCCAATACTGGCCGTAGACGGTCGCTCCGGCCGTCAGGGCCGGGTCGCTGCCCCCCTGGATCCAGGCGTTGAAGTCCACCGCGTAGGTGCCAGAGCAATCAGCTGGCGCGCCGTTGCCTCCCGAGTGCTGGATGGCCGTGCGCTCGATCGGAGGGGCCACGCACAGGGTGCCGTCTTGGAAGGGCGTCAAGGCCGGCGCGAAGCCGTAGAAGAACAGGCCGAACTGCTGGTTGAGGACCTGGCTCGCCGTCACATCGAAGGGCGTCGAAGCCGTCGCGCTCGGCTCTCCCTGGTGCGCGATCATCGGCACGCAGCCGAGGGAGTTGGGCTTGGCGGTGCAGTAGCTCTGCGGGTCCTCGTCGCCGAGGCGGAAAAAGACCGGGTTGGTCTGCACGATGCTGCCCGACCCCGCGCTGTAGGCGCGGTACCAGGAGCTGACCGCGGTCTCGAGGGTGTCATTGCACTCGAAGAAGCCGCTGCCGGTGAGCGGCCCGCTCTGGCACAGCACCGTCTCAGCGCCGTCGCCGACGCGGCCCTTGAAGAGCGTGATCACGCTCGAACCCGAACCGAAGTTGTAGGCGACGCGAATCACCAGCGGGGCGGGCGGCACTCCGCTGGGCAGGGTCTGGATCGTGCCCATGGGCAGGGTCTGGCCGCCGACGTCCACCTCGATCGTGGCGGCGTGGCCGTCCGACAGGTAGAGGCGGCCCGCCATCAGGGCCGACTGGAGGTTCTCGGGCGTGAAGTCCACGCCGACGAGCAGCGCGTGGTTGGCACCGAAGGAGTGGGCCTCGTCGTGCGTGTCGCTGCCTGCGTAGGCGTAGAGCAGGTGCCCTTCGAGCAGTCGATCGACCCAGTACCCCACGCTGCCGCCCTGGCCGGGAGAGGCGCCCCCGTTCCAGATCTCGAGGCCGTGCAACCCTGCCTGCTCCATGCCGACCAGGGCCTCGACGCTGTTCCAGCCGAACATCCCTGCCGCCGGATGGTTGGCGATCGAGTACCCGCCCATGGCGCGCACGGCATCGACGTTCTCAGTGAATGGGTTCAGGACGTCGCCCGTCAGACCGTCGCAGAAGCCGAGCAAGCCGTCCTCGCCTCCCGGGATCCGGGCGTTGATGCCGTGGGCTCCCATGTGGTTCGCCTCGGTCGTGAACAGGCACAAGAGGTTCGCCGCGTCGGTGCCCTCCTGGGGGCCGACCTCGTCGCTCGAGACCTCCGTGTCTGGCAAGCAGATGAAGCTGGCGTCGGTAGCTGCCACGCACTCGGCGGCGATCGTCTGGTACTCGGCCTCGTCGTTGATGCAGTAGCTGTGGTCGGTGGCCGTGAACCAGTCGTAGCCCAGGGCCTCGTACTGCGACCGCAGCTCGGCGATGGTGAAGCTGCCCGTGAGTTGCACGGTCTCGGCGATGCAGTTCTCTGAGGGCGCGCAGGCGCCGAGGGCCTCTCCATGGCAGGTGTGTACGTGGAGGTCCCCGGCGTGGACCGTCACTCCCGCGCCGGCGCCCAGGCGCGTGGGTGGCGTGAGGAAGGGAGCGATACGAGTGATCCCCTGGGTCACCGATACCGTGCGGACCGTCGCGTTCGCCGTCGAGAACTCGACCTCTACCGTCAGGGCCACGCGTGTCCCCCAGGCGGCGTCGGCGAAGAAGAGCTGATCGAGGGCCACGGGGAACGAGACGCGGGCGAAGGGCTCCGGTCTTCCGGCGGCGTACTCGTCACTCAACAGGGAGATCCCGGCCGATATCTCGCGCTGGCGCTCCACGATCTGTTGACCCTCGAACTCGCTCGCGTTCTCGTCGGCGAAGAATCGGCGCTCACGCACGAGCTCGGTCACTTCTCGCGGCAGACGTTCGATCAGGGCGTTGAGGTGCCCGAAGCGCGGGTCACCGGGAAGCTCTCGCTCCAGAGCCCGCTCGTAGAGGACCTCGCCCTCGGCCAGCACCCGCAGGGCCCGCAGGCTAATCGGCGGCTGAGAGTCGTCGGAGTTGTAGACCAGTACTTGGGCCTCGACGGTGCGCAGCGCGCGCGCCTGGTCCACGATGAAGGGCACGAGCAGCGGCTCCCGTTCGCCCCCAGGCCCACGCTCGGGGAGCCCGGCCCAGACCGCCGCCGAGGCGAGGGCGATGAAGGCGATCCGCAGGCCGGGCCCGAGTCGGTTGGGTGTGCTCATCATCTCCGGGTCCTCACTTGCTCGGCACTCGGCCGCAGGTCGCGGTCTCGATCAGGGGCAGAAGAAGACGCCGACGCCGTTGGAGAGGTTGAAGGTCGCTCCGCAGGGGCTCGAGGCGGGGTCGCGGTACCACACTTGATAGCGCTTGGTGTCCCCGGCGGAGACGCCACCGGTGGCCCCGATGTTGACGGTCGTCGAGGACGCTCCGCTCGAGTTAGCCACGCGCACCTGCAGGCGCACCACGTTCCCGCCCGCGCAGCGCAGGCCGTCCCCGAAGGTGACGCCGTTGCCGCCGCTGACGGCGTTGTTCCCCTGGAAGTAGAGTCCGGGTTGGCCGGGAATCAGCTGGGTGCCCGTGAGGACGAGGTTTCCGGCGGCGATGCTGGTACTCCCGCTCGCACTGATCACGGCGCCTGACCCGGTCCCGTTGGCGCAGCCCTCGCCGGGCCCCGCTCCGTTGGAGCAGGGGCATGCCGTGCCCGAACCATCTCCGAAGCAGAAGGCTGTGACCGCGGGGCAGCCGAAGTCACCGACCATGCTCCCTTCGATGTGCAGGCTGGCAGCGATCCCCGTCCCTGAGTCCACGAAGTCGAAATCATTGGACTGGGGCGAGTTGAGGTTGATCTGGGACCCCGAGATCGTGAAGTCCGCCGGGTTCGCCGTCGGGTTGCCCGAGATGCCCGTGAGATCAGTCACGCTCGTGTTGCCTGCAATGGGTGTTACCGTCAGCGTTCCGCCGATGAAGGTGAGCGTCCAGTCCGTGACGAAATGTCCGCTGCCGTCAACGGTGAAGGTGGGGGTCACGAAGGTGTAGCTGACATTCTCGAGGTCGATATGCGCGAGGGGGGGGAAGCCGGGGATCGGGTTGGGAATGTACCCGTGCAGATCGGGGAGCAGGACCGCGAGGGCGCTCGTGACCTGGCCGCTGGCGATCGGGTTCCCTCCGGAGTCGAGCTGCAGAGTGAGCGAACCGTCGAGTTCGAAGTTCTCTCCGCCGGGGTTGAGCGGGAGTATGGGGCCGATGCCCGTCGTCCCCGACCAGGTCCACGCCGATGCGGGCTGATCGATATCGAAGACGAAGTCCTGTGCGTTGGTGCCAGACGCGAGAAGCAGGAGCGAGAGGGGCAGCGAGAATGCGGTGAGGCGCTTCATTGCTTTTTCCGTTGAAGTCAGGGAGTCACGGGCCTGGTACAGAGTTTCCCGACCTGATCACGGGCGGGAAGCTCAGGAGGAGTAACGGTTGCGGGGCGGGCTAACCCCCAGGTCTCTCCAAGCCTACCAGCGCGGGCTTAGGCTGGGGAGATGCACTCTCAAGCCCCTGGCCTTGGGCCCTGACTGGGCTCTGGACGGACTCACGGCCCCTCTCGCCGAAAGGAAACTGCTTCTCAGTCTGGACAGCTTGCGCTAGCTTCAGCGCCCTTCCGCCTCGCACGGCAACCTCATGATCTGTAACTCATCCCTGGTTGGGCTCGCAGCCGCCGCTCTGATCTCGCCTTCCTGTCAAGGCCTCTCGGCTCCTCTCAACGAGGATCTTGTCGACGAGCCCTGGCGAGTGACCCGTCGCGGATCGACGGGGATCGCCGGGTTTTCCGGTCTGTTCAGCGGCTACGAGATCGACTCCTCCATACAGATCATTGACCCCAACTTTCCCACCGACCCGATCGATCTGGGGGGCGACGGCAAGGGCATCCTCGACCTCGGCCTGGGGTTGGAACATTACATCTGGGACGACCTCTCCCTGACGGTGGGAGCCGAGTTGCGCATGCTCGAGCCGGCGCTCGCCGATTCCGATTTCGAGCTCGACACCCTCCAGCAGCTCGAGTACTTCACCTCTCTGCGCTATGTTCTGCCCCTGCGACTCCTGGAGAGCGGACGCTTGCGGCCGTACGTCCAGGCGAAGTTCGCCTACATCCCCGAGGTCAACCTCGACATCAGCACGGTCTTGGCGTTCTCCGAGTTCGGCCAGTTCGAGGATGTGGTGCTCGCGGCGGCCTTCGACGGGGACTCCTATTACACCCTGGCTGTCGGCGGCGGGCTCATCTATCAGCTGCGCGACAACCTCGTGGCCCGTTTCGGCTTCTTCTACGAGTTCGCGGGGGATATCTCCGAGGGCATCGTCGATGCGGATCCCCAGAACTCGAGCGGGAATTCCTTCATCGACGACTCGCTCGAGGACCTTCGGTTCAGCGTCGAGCTCGAACCCTCCGGCTGGATCGCCTTCGGCGGTCTGACCTGGTTCTTCTGAGCGCCCTTCGATCGCGTCACTTCCACGCGGCCCCGTCCGCCGCCGTCAGGGCCGGGCGCAAGTAGGCGAACCAGGCCAGGACGCCGAGCAGCGAGCCGGTGACCATGTCGAAGGTGAAGTGCTGTTTGGTGGTCAGAATGCTGGCGGCGAGGGCCGTCCACGCGATCCACAGGCCGCACAGGCAGAGGGTGCGGGTTCTCCCGCGCGGCATCCACGCCCGTCGATCGCGCACGTCGCCAGACCAGTACTGGATGCAAAACACGAGCACGATCGTCTGCGAGACATGCAGGCTCGGCCAGGAGTTCCACGGCTCGTCCATGAAGTAGAGGACGCGATAGAGATTCCGGATCCAGGCCGCTTCGCCGGGGAGCGCGGCGACCATGGTCTCGCGCACGTGGATCTCCGCCGGAAGGAGCAGGAAGACGGCGAAGGAGACCAGGGACACGCAGACCAGGGTCTGGATGCAGAGCAGCGTCTGCTGCCTGCCGCGGTCGCCGCGCGGGGGGCAGAGGAGCGGCGCGAAGAAGTAGGCGTAGAGGGTCAGGTAGACCACGATCGTCCAGGGCATGGCAGGGATCGCTTCGTCGACCCATGTCGCGGGATCCCACGCGCTGCTTCCGCGCCAGAGGGCGATGTTGACAACCAGCAGGTAGCCGGCGCCGTTGATGAGGACGAGTGCCAGCACGGCGGCGAGGCCGACGAGTCGGCCGCCGAGAGCCTCGCGATGCGCCCAGACTGCTCTCCACGCGCGCCACGGGTGCGCCGGGGGTTGACTGGGAGTGGCGCGTGCCATGGCGGGGGCGTTGTCGTGAGCGGATCGCTGTCCGTCCAAGTCGGGAGTGTACTCCTGCCCCGCCGGGCGCGGAGGAGGAAAGCACCTGTCCCCATCCCCCTCACCATCTTCTCGGAATCAGCAGCCGGCGAGCCAGGCCTCCGTGCTCTGGCGCGCCCTCGTGCGAGGAATAGGCCCCGGCCGCCAGACCGCGTGCTGGGGGCCGCCGATCGCCCGGGCCTCCGTAGCATTCCTTTTATGGGCACTCAGGGCGCGAAGCGCGCGCGAGCCGACTCGAA
>PVBE011123041.1_pt1 | contig 28748 bp, 15 predicted proteins | sample 1631181 | NCBI WGS metagenome assembly PVBE01 (sample SAMN08397723, study PRJNA350692) | Marine metagenome, whole genome shotgun sequencing project. | isolation source: water | place: Pacific Ocean | collected 2012-04
GCAACACCGGCGTGAACGGCCGGGGCGGCCTGCCGGATTCCGAAGTGACCCTAGCCCAGGCGCTAAAGGGCGCAGGTTACAGCACGGCGATGCTCGGCAAGTGGCACCTCGGCTATCGCGAGGAGCGCTTCCTGCCGGTGAACAAGGGGTTCGACTCGTGGTTCGGGCTGCCGTACTCGAACGACATGATTCCGCCGTGGGTCAAGACCGAGGTGCCGCTGTGGCTCTATGAGGGGACGGAGCGTGTCGAGCACCCGGTCGATCAGGACACGCTCACCACGCGCTACACCGAGCGGGCGGTGAAGTTTCTCGAGCGCGACCACGACAAGCCCTTTTTCCTCTACCTGGCCTACAATATGCCGCACATGCCGGTGCGCACGGCCGACCGGTTTCGCGGCACGTCGCGCGCTGGCCTTTACGGCGACGTGATCCAGACCATCGACTGGTCGGTGGGCGAGGTGATGAAGACGCTCAAGCGCACCGGGTACGACAAAAACACACTCGTTATTTTCACGAGCGACAACGGGCCGTGGCTGAATCCTCCCGCGCGCATGCTGCAAGAGGGCAATCTGCTGTGGCACGCCGGGTCGCCGGGGCCGTTGGCTGGTCACAAGGGCACGCTGCTCGAGGGCGGGGTGCGGGTGCCATGCATCCTCCGTTGGCCCGGCCGGATCGGAGCCGGCCAGGCCTCCGCCGAGATGGCGGCGACGCTCGATCTGTTTGCCACGCTAGTGCAGGCCGGCGGAGGGAGTCTGCCCAGTCACAAAATCGACGGGCACGACCTCCGGCCGTTTCTTTTTGGCGACACGAACAAGTCGCCGCGCAAGGTGCATTATTACTTTGGCAGCAGGATGCCGGGCGCGGTTCGCGAGGGGCCGTGGAAACTGCACGCCGACCGTCGGCTGTTCCACTTGGACATCGACCCCGCAGAGCGGTTCGACCGCGCGGAGGAAAAGCCGGAAATCGTAGCCAAGCTCAAGGCCAAGCTCGATGGCATGAAAAAGGAAATCACCGGCAAGTAGCAAACAACTGATTTACTTATGACTAAAACACATCAAACCAACCGACGTTGTTTTCTGAAAACCAGTGCTTTGGCAGCTGTTGCCGCGCCAACGATCATTCCGTCATCTGCGCTTGGCCAAGCGGGCAAACCGGCGCCGAGCAACCGCATCACCGTGGGTCTCATTGGCTGCGGTGGCCGGGGCGTGGGCGTGATGAACTCGTTCCTGAACGAATCCAGCGCGCAAGTTATCGCCACCTGCGATCCGTACAAGACACATCACCGCGGCCAGACCAAGGGTCGCGCGCTTGGCCGCCAACCAGCAGCCGGGATGGTCGGCAAAAAATACGGCTCGAAGCCGTGCGACATGTATGTCGACTACCGCGAATTGTGTGCTCGCAAGGACCTCGACGTCGTGATCGTCGCCACGCCCGATCATTGGCACGCGGTGCAGGCGCTTGAGGTGCTCCGGAACGGCAAGGACATCTACTGTGAAAAACCGGTTACCCATTTTTTCGCCGAAGGCCGGACGCTATACCGTGAGGTGGCCAGGCGCAAAGCGATCTTTCAAACCGGTTCGCAACAGCGTTCCGCAACTGTGTTTCGTCGCGCCGTGGAACTCGTCCGTAACGGACTCATCGGTAAGGTCAAGGAAGTGCAGGTCGGTTTGCCCAAGGGGCCGGACAGAATCAAGGGCGATCCCACCGAGGAGGATCGTTCCGGCCGGAAGGATTATCAGCTCTGGACCGGACCCGCGCCTATGTTGCCGTACGTGCACGCGCGGCATCACCAGATGTGGCGGGTGCACTTGGCCTACGGCGGCGGCCAGTTGATGGATTGGATCGGTCACCACAACGACATCGCTCATTGGGGGCTCGGCGAGGACCGAGGCGGCCCTGTCCGCGTTGAGGCCAAGAATTTCACCTGGAGTCCCGTGCCGGTTTACAAGGCGCCGGAGCATTACGAGGTGCACTGCGAGTACGCCGGCGGCATCCAAACCAGCATCGGCACGCACAACAAGATGGGCACCCGGTTCATCGGCGAAGACGGCTGGGTGTACGTCAACCGGGGGAAACTCGACACGTCGAATCGTGATTGGCTGAAGCCCGAGTTCGCCCCGGGCACGTTCAAGGCGTACAAGTCAACCAACCACACCCGCAACTTCCTCGAGTGCGTGAAGAGCCGAAAGCCGGCCATCTGCCCGGCGGAGACATCGCACCGCTCCATCACGCCGGGCCACCTGGGCTACGTCTCCAACGCGCTTGGCCGGGCGCTGAAATGGGATCCGAAAAAAGAGCAGATCATCGACGACAACGAGGCCAGCGCTTTGCTCAATAAAATGCACCATCGCAAACCATGGACACTCTGATGCGTGGGATGTGCCAAACATTTTTTTGACCTTCTTCAACGGTCATGGAAATGAAACACCTCCTACTCACAACAATCGGAGCCGTGCTACTGGTGGGGTGTGGGCCGTCTTGAGCTTTGTCCGTAACCGGAGATCCTCGTCGGAAATCTGAGCCTTGGCCATGGAAAGTTGATTAGGTCCTTCGGATTACGTTTTTTGGGTTAATAGGCCTGCCGGTATTTAAAGGGCGTCGTTCCCATTCGTTCTCTAAACTGAGTGGTGAAAGCGCTCTGGTCGCAGAAACCAATTTCGAGGGCGATGTCTGAAATGTTTTTTTCTCTTTCACTGCGGAGCAATTGACAGGCTAGCTGTATTCGGCACCGTCCTAGAAACTGACTTGGCGTCAGACTGGTTTCTTCTTTAAAGCGCCGGTTAAAATGACGGTGCGACATCCCTGCTTCCCTAGCCAGTTCGGAGACTGAGGAAAAGGTTTCCGGGCGGCTCAAAAGTTTTTCCACAGCTTTCGCTATTGCCGGGTCGGCAGACTTCAGGGCTTTCTCCTGATTGTAACGTTCCACGGTCCCCATGATGCCGATGGTCTGATCTGTGTAATCACGAACAGGCATTTTGTGAGTCATAAACCAATCCGGTAATCCGTGCCGATTGAGGAACATCTCAACCATCTGCGGCATGGCCGTTCCGGTTGCCAGTACCCTTTCGTCATCTTTTCGAAACTTTGTTGCCAAAGGCTTCGGAAAGAGTTCATAATCTTCTTTCCCAATGATCTTTGATTCCTCATCGAGTCCGAGCCGGGCAAAGAAATTCCGATTGGCAGCAACGATCTGAAAACTGGCATTCTTAATAAAAAACGAGACGTTGCTAAGATGATTGAATAGCTCGAGAAAATCCTCGCAATTCGCGGATTTCGCAAAAAACTCAGCTTTGAGTGATTTAGGCATTGATGGCCAGATTCTACAATTTTTTGGCTAGTCTGCTCAAGAGCCAAATGTTGATTTACGGTAAGAGAGTTTTGCCAGCCTAGCTGGCTCATTGCTCAATAGCCCCGTCTGCGAGAAATCGCGGGCGGGGTAACTTAGACCATTAAATGACCGGAACTCCCCGCACCATGACAAAACCACATCTTACACCTGGACCTAAAAAAACATTCCGGAGGTATCCGCGGATATTGAAAAAATCGTTGTCACTTCTAGCAATTTGCCTAGCCTCCGTACAAGCCAATGCCGAGCCGAAAGTGGGTGCGATCCGCGTGCTGTTCCTCGGTCACGAAAGCGAGCATCACAACAGCAACAAGTTCTACCCGATGTTGGCCAAGGCGCTTGGTCGCGACGCCATCTATTTTGATTACGTGACCAGCGTCGAGGAGGCGCTCGGCGACGCGGCTTACCTAAACAAGTTCGACGCTTTGCTGCTTTATGCGAACCATGGAAGGATCACGCCCGGGCAGTGGAAAAACCTGAAGGGCTACGTCGAGGGCGGCGGCGGTTTTGTGCCGGTGCATTGCGCGAGCTGGTGCTTTGGCAACGAACCGGGTTTCGACCAGTTGGTCGGCGGCCGGTTCGCCAGCCACAAGACCGGTACCTTCACCGCCAAAGTGATCGACCCGAAGCACCCGGCGATGGCCGGTGTCAAGGAGTTCGAGGCCTGGGACGAGACCTACAAGCACAGGAACCACAACAAGAAAGATCGTCAGGTGTTGATGGTGCGCGAGGTGGCGGAGAAGGGTGACAATATTACCGAACTCGAGCCGTGGACCTGGGTGCGCACACAGGGCAAGGGGCGTGTCTTCTACACCGCGTCGGGCCACGACGAGAGAGTGTGGGGGCAGTCGGCCTTCCACCAGTTGCTGAAGGCGGGGATCCTGTGGTCGGTGGGCGATGCGAGGAAGCAGTCGTATGAAAAATTCATCGCCGCCCGCGCGCCGCTGAAATATGAGAAGCGCGGTGACATCGCCAACTACGAGAGGCGCCCCGAGCCGTTGCCTTACCAGTTCCCGCTCTCCGCCAGGGACAGCATGGATTACACCCAGGCGCCGGTCGGCTTTCGGCTGGAACTGTTCGCCAGCGAGCCGGACGTCATCAACCCCATCGGCCTCGCCTGGGACGAGCGCGGTCGCCTGTGGGTCGCCGAGACCGTCGACTACCCCAATAATATGCCCGACAGCCGCTTCGGCAACGACAAGATCAAGATCCTCGAAGACACCGACGGCGACGGTAAGTGCGACAAGGTAACCGTGTTTGCCGAGGGTCTGAACATCCCGACCTCGCTGACCTTCTCGCGCGGCGGGATCATCGTCGCCCACGTGCCCGACTTCTTATTTCTGAAGGACACTGACGGCGACGACAAGGCGGACGTGCGCGAGGTGCTCAACACTGGGTGGGGGACAGGAGATACCCACGCCGGGCCGTCGAACCTGCGCTATGGATTCGACAACTGGATCTGGGGAACCGTCGGATACTCGGGCTTCAGAGGTGAAGTGGGCGGCAAGAAACTGGGTTTTGGTTCCGGTGCCTTTCGCATGAAGCCGGATGGCTCGGAGTTGGAGTTCCTGCACCAATTCAACAACAACACCTGGGGGCTGGGTTTTAACTCTGCGGGCGACGTGTTTGGTTCGACCGCCAACAACAACCCGAGTTTCTTCTGCGGCATCCGCGCCACCGCCTACGGTAGCGGCAAGAAGGGCATGAGTGCGAAGATGATCGCGACCGACCGCTCGTTCCACCCGATCACACCGAACATCCGCCAGGTGGATGCTTTCAATAACTACACCGCCGGTGCCGGCCAGACCGTGGCGACCTCGGCGGGGTTCCCGGAGTCGTTCCGCGAAAAGGTGGCGTTTATCGGCGGGCCGACCGGGCATCTGTTGGGGAAATATCACCTTTCCCGCGCTGGCTCGGGCTACAAGGCGAAGAACGGCTATGCGTTCCTGGCCTCGGCCGACGAGTGGTTCTCGCCGGTGGCGGCGGAGGTCGGTCCGGACGGCAACCTGTGGGTCGCGGACTGGTACAATTTCATTATCCAGCACAACCCGACACCGAGCAAAGCGCGCGCAGGCTATGACGCGAAGAACGGCAAGGGCAACGCGCACATCAATCCGAACCGGGACCGTGGCCACGGGCGGATCTATCGCGTGGTGTGGGACAAGGCACCGGAGGCGAAGATCAAATCGCTGGCCGGCGCGAGCGATGCTGAATTGGTCGCCGCGATGGACAGCGATAATTTGTTCTGGCGCCAGACCGCGCAACGGCTGGTGGTCGACGGCGGCAAGCAGAGCGCTACGACCGCATTGAAAGCGAAGGTCAAGGCTGGCGGCGCTGGCGCCATCCAAGCACTGTGGAGCTTGCACGGCCTTGGCAGTCTCGACAAGGAGACACACCAACAGGCGTTGTTGAGCAAAGACCCCGCGCTGCGTCGCAACGCGATCACCGCGTTGGGGAACGATGCGGCAGCGTTGCAGTTGTTCTTCGACACTGCGGTCGTGCAGGACGCGGACCTGATCGTGCGCCTGGCCGCCTTCAACAAGATGGTCCAGTTTGAGGATAAGAAGACGATTGAGCTGGCGGCCAAGACCTTGATCACGGATTCGGCCAATGCCGATGACATGTGGCTGTCGCAGAGCCTGCGCAACGCGGGGGCCGGAGAGGTCAAGAAAGGGCCTGCAACGTTTGGTAGGGAATTGATCGTCAATGGTTCGTTTGAGAACGTGGTCGGCGACATGCCCGTCAGATGGTCCGAACGAGCGTACCGTGGCACGGCACAACACCGGGTGGCGATCATTTCTCATACAGGCAAGCGGTCGATCGAAATCTCGGCTGACAAGGAGGCCGAGTACGGGATCTATTTTAAGGTCCCGGTGGAAAAGCGCGCAGAATACGAACTCAGCGCCTGGATTAAGACGGAGAATGTGGCGGGTGGAGGGCGTGGCGCAATGCTCTACATTAGTGGCAACGACACGCCGGCCAGTAAGGCGGTGAAAGGCACGAAAGACTGGACGCAGGTAAAGATGCGTTTGAAGTCGGGCCTGGACACCTCTTTGAACATCACCTGCCTGTTCGGCGGTTGGGGCATTGTCACCGGCAAGGCATGGTGGGACGACGTCAGTTTGCGCAAGGTCACCTATGAGGTCATCGAGAGCAACAAATCGGAGTCTGTGGCAAAGGGCAATGTGGAACGCGGTAAGAAAATCTTCATGACGCACCCGATCGCCGCTTGCACCCGCTGCCACGTCGTGAACGGCGTGGGTGGACCGGTAGGGCCGGCCTTGGATACCATCGCAACGCGGAAGAAAGAAGATTATATCCTGCAAAGCCTCATCGATCCGGGAGCGACGATCGCTGAGGGTTACGTGGGGAAGGTATCCCCGATGCCGCCGATGGGAGTGCTGTTGAAGCCGCAAGAGTTGGCCGACATAATGGCCTACCTCGTGACCCTGAAGTAACCTTCGAGATAAATATCATGAAATTTCTGGTCTGTTTATTTGTGACTGCTTTGTGTGGAGCGGCTGCGGCGACTGAGTACGCTGATGGCAAACTCGGCAAGGCGTTGATCCTCGACGGTAGTTCGCACACCGTCAAAATCCCGCACTACGCCGGACTCAAACCGGCCAAGGCGATCACGATCTCTGCGTGGATCAAGCCGGAAAGAGTCGGCAAAGGCGGCTGGCAGTGGCAGCAGATTTACAGGAAAGAGGATGGGAACGCCCGAGCCCTCATGGCGATTGGCGAGTACGAGAAGAAGCACAGTCTCTGCTTCGGCTTGGGGATCAGCGGGAAGTACGTCGAACATGGCGTTCCGCTTGAGCCCGCCAAACTGCTCGATGGAAAATGGCACTTGGTCAGCGTGACGTTTGATGGCAAGGCAATCAAATTCTACGCAGACGGTCAGGAAATCGGCGCCAGCACCAAGGCCAGCGGGGCGATTGACACGCAGGGTGAAGCCCCGGCGTATATCGGCTCGGATATCGGGACCCGTGAATTTTTCAAGGGTGGGATCGACGATGTGCGACTCTATAACCGCGCCTTGTCCACAGGCGAAATCAAGACGATGGCCGCGGCGCATTTAGCTCAGACAGCGAAACCTTTCACCCTCGCGGTTTTGCCTGACACCCAATTCTACTGCGACACTCGACTCAAGCTATCTGCCAAGTGGGGCAATGGAGACTTACGGCGCTACTTCTTTGCGCAAACGAAATGGGTCCGCGACAATCAGAAGCGACTCAATATCGCTTTTCTCGTCCACGAAGGAGATATCGTGCAGGCGGACGCCCCTGAGGAATGGGCCATCGCCAAGAAAGCAATGTCTGTGTTGGACGGGAAAGTGCCCTATTGCATGTGCCTGGGAAACCATGACATGGGTTTTGAGAAGGCGGACAATAAGTACGGCGGCAATATCGGCGTCAACCGGACCACTCATTTCAACACATACTTTCCTCGCGAGAAATTCGCCGAGCGCGCCGAGTTCGGAGGCACCTTCCCTCCGGATCGCCATGACAATTCCTGGTACCACTTCGAAGAAGCAGGGATGAAATTCCTTATTGTTGCTCTTGAATGCAAACCGCGCGATGAAGTGCTGGATTGGGCAAACAAAGTCGTCTCGAAACACCCTGACCACCGTATCATTGTCCTGACGCACGCCTATATGACCGCGAGCAAGTCGAGAAACACCGGGGGAATGAAGGCCAAAGGCAACATAGGCGAGCAGATCTGGCAAAAGTTCGTCAGGAAGCACAAGAACATCTTCATGGTTCTCTGCGGTCACCACGCTGGAGAGGCGGTTCTTACCTCCGCCGGAGATCACGGCAACAAGGTTCACCAGGTTCTGAGCGACTATCAGCACCTGAATAACGGGGGAGAATCATGGCTGCGTTACATGGTCTTCAAACCGGGGGCGAACAAGATCAGCATCCACACCTACAACCCCGCACTCGATAAATTCAAAAAAGGTCCTTCCAGCAGGTTCGACCTGGACTATCCGATGGCGCTGCCTCCCGTTACTGTTCCTGGAATCACGCGACCTGATGCTGCCAATGATACGAATAAGGAGGCCGTTGCGGGCATCGTCGGCTGGTGGAAACTTGACGGAAACCTGAAAAACAGCGCCGCCAAGACGGCCACCGGATCAGTGGCACAGTTTCGCGGTGTCGACAGGAAGTGGAAGGCGACGCCCTTCAGCCTTGCCGGGGCGCGGCTCGATATCCGTGCCGCTGGTGAGGCGGCGGTTCGCGTCACGATTCGGCCGATCGATTCTGGACAGGCGTTTCCTTACACACCTGCCTTGATTGGGCGTGAATATCCCAAGCCGGTCATCACGTTACGGAAACTCGATTCGAACTTTAAACCACGCAAAGAAAGGGTGGGCCCTTTAACCGTCGAGGTGACAGCCAAGCCACTCACCGTGCTGGTCACCACGTCGGAAAACAAGCCGGTGCAGAAGATCACCTTTACGCCTGATGGAAAAATGTCCTTCGCCCTGGATGGTCACCCGGTTCTGGGTCTCGGTGAAGGCGGCCCGAAGCAGGGCGACAAGTGGCAGGACGACAAAGTTGAGTTCGATCGACGCGGTCGGGCGCACGTTCTGCAACCGCGCTATGACACCATGGCCTATGGCTCACGAAGTCCCGTGGCGCTGCTCGCCGGCACGGGCGGCTGGGGATTGTTTGTTGCCACGCCGTGGGGCGACATTGATCTGACGTCCAAAGAAACCGGAACCTTTACACCCGCCGTCCCCATTGAACCGGGCACCGTGGTTTCTCGTCGGCAGCAGCGGCAGGGTCGCATCGGCTTGCCCCCACCCGCTTGGAAAACGGACGTCTACGACGTGTTTGTCTTTGATGCACACCAACCGGCCAAGTTCATGAAAGACGTTTCAACGATCTCGGGACCAGCCGTCCTGCCGCCTCGTTGGGCGATGGGTTACATGCAATCGCACCGGACGCTGGAAGATGACGCGCAGATCGTCAGCATCGTCGACGCCTTTCGCAAAAAACAGATCCCGATCGACGCCGTCATCTACCTAGGCACCGGCTTCACGCCACGCGGCTGGAATACATCGCAACCTTCGTTCAAATTCAATCGTGCTGTTTTTAAGCGCGAACCCAAGGACGTGCTCTCCGATCTGCACGCCCGCCATGCCAAAGTCGTCGTCCACATGATCCCATGGGATCGGGACCGTCTGGAAACACTGCACGGATCCATTCCTCCCAAATCCGGCGAGACGGTCGACAGTCACCACATCGCTTCTTATTGGAAAGAGCACAACGCGCTGGTCGACACCGGCGTCGATGCGTGGTGGCCCGATGAAGGCGACTGGTTCAGCTTCCACGAACGCATGAAGCGCCATCAACTCTATTACGAAGGCCCCCTCTCTAAAACACCGAACGTTCGACCCTGGTCTCTGCATCGCAACGGCCACCTGGGCGTGGCGCGTTACGGCGGGTGGATCTGGTCGGGCGATACGCACGCTTCGTTCAAAACCCTCGAAGCGCAGATCGCCGTGGGCATCAACCATTCGCTGAGCCTTTCACCTTTCTGGGGGTCGGACATCGGCGGCTTCTATCCCACGCCGGATTTGACGGGTGAGCTCTACGCCCGTTGGTTTCAGTTCGCCGCCTTTACCTCATCGTTCCGCGGACACGGCCGAACCTGGCAGATGCGGCTTCCGTGGGGCTGGGGCCTTTCAAAGATGGGGCCGAAAGAAAGCAACACGCCTCCCCTGGAATCGGAACTGAACAACCCCAGGATCGAACCGATTGCCAAGAAGTACGCCGAACTGCGCTACCAACTGCTGAGCTACAACTACACGCTGGCGTGGGAAGCGCGAGCGACCGGTATGCCCATGATGCGATCGATGTGGCTGCACTATGCGGACGACAAGCAGGCGAGGGGGATCGGCGATCAATACCTCTGGGGCCGCGATCTGCTCATCGCTCCGGTTTACAAAAAGGGCGCAACGTCCCGAGACGTCTATCTTCCCGCAGGCAAGTGGTATGACTGGTGGACCGGCAAGCTCGAGACCGGCGGCCGCAGCGTGCAGCGCGCCGTGGATCTGGCCACCATGCCGATCTATGTTCGTGGTGGCGCCATCGTGCCGGTCGACCCCATCCGTCAATACACCGGACAAAAGGTCGACGAGCCCACGACGCTCAAGATCTACCGAGGCGCCAACGGCAACTACACGCTGTACGACGACGACGGCATCAGCCTTGATTACCTCCAAGGCGATTCAGTCCAAACGCTGATCAAGTGGGACGATGCCGCCAAACGCTTGACCATCGAGCCACAAGCAAAGGGCGGTCCTAAGCGGGCATTCAAAATTGAACTCATTCCGGACGGCACAGCCAAAGAGATACGATATGCCGGCCAGCGATTAGAGGTAAGCCTGTAACGATAGCGATGAAAAAGGAAATCAAGATGATGGAACGCACGACAAGAGTTTCATCCACGCGAAAACCGAAGACAAACAAAAGTCTTTTCATCGGCCTTTTGGTGCTGTTCAATTTTGGCAGTCTTGTTTCAGAAAGTTCAGGGGCTGAGTCTTTGGTCGACAAAGACAAGATCCTGAAGTCCATGGATTGGTTGCAAAACCAAGACTTCGATTGGTACAAGGCCAATATTCCCTTTCTGGAAACGCCAGACAAAGAAATTGATGCGACCTACTATTACCGCTGGGAACTGGTCACTCGCCACATCTGTTATGGCTCCCCCAACAGCGGGTACTCACTGACTGAATTTGCCAATCGGCCATTTTGGTCTGGTGCCTACGGGGCAATCGCTTGTCCATCGGGACACCAATTCAACGAAATACGCTGGATGCACAACCCGCACGTGGCACGAGACTATCTTCGCTATTGGTTTAGAACAAAAGGCGCCCAGCCTAGAAAATATTCATCCTGGCTGGCAGATTCGGCATGGGCCGTTCACCAGGTCCATCCCAATGAGGCATTCATCCTCGATCTCTTCCCTGATTTGATCAAGAATTTTCAAGGTTGGGAAGCGAGGCATTGGGTCAAAGAAATGAACATGTTCTGGCAGACCGGACATGATGATGGCATGGAATTTAATATCAACAGTCGTCAAACGAAGGATATCCTTCGCGGCGATCGAGCCTTTCGCCCGACTTTCAACTCCTACATGTGGGCCGATGCGACGGCGCTGGCCAATATCGCTGCCTTGAAAAAGGATCGAAAACTAGAAAAGAAATACCAAGCCATCGCCGGCAATCTCAAAAATCAAATTCAAGAAAAGCTCTGGGATCCCAAACGAAACTTTTTCTTTCCGATGTCGAGTCGCGAGGAAAAAGACAAAGAGGGGAATGTTGTCAAGGCCCACACCCTCACCTACCAAAGTGGAAAGTTTGCCGGCAATCCTCACGGGCGTGAACTGCACGGCTATGTGCCCTGGACCTTCAACATACCGGACGAGGGCTATGAATCCGCGTGGAAATTCCTGATGGATCCGGAGTACTTTTATGCACCTTTCGGACCCAGAACAACCGAGGTAAACGATCCCTTGTACGTTCTCAAAACGGGCTGCTGCTGGTGGAGCGGACAGTCATGGCCATTTGCCACAGCGCAGACACTCAAGGCGATGGCGAATGTTCTGCAGTTTTACAAACAAGATGTGATTAGCAAAAAAGACTACCTGACCGTTCTGCACACCTTTGCCATTTCTCAACGAAAGGACGGGAAGCCCTACATTGCCGAAGCACTCAATCCCGACGACGGTTCCTGGCGCGGGCACGACATGCGCAACAGAAGCGAGCATTATTTTCACTCCAGCTTCAATGACCAGATCATCACCGGCTTGATTGGGCTACAACCCGCAAGTGACATCAGCTTTGTCATTGATTCTCTGGCTCCAGAGTCGTGGGATTATTTTGCCATGGATTCCATTCCCTACAAAGGTCATATGATCAGTGTGATCTGGGATAGAAAAGGGGACCGCTATGCAGCGGGCAAAGGGTTTCATGTTTTCATCGATGGCAAGAAAGTCAAAACCAGCAAGGTGCCCACGAAGTTGAGGATTTCATTGCCTTCCCTGAAGGAAGTCCCAATGGATAAAGACATTCGGCTGAACTATGCCGTCAACAACGATGGCGACTATTACCCGCGTTACAAAGCGTCATTCACCGCCAAGGAGACATCCCTCAGCAAAATCTATGATGGCGAGTATGTCTATGACAGACAGCCCGCAAACCGCTGGACAACGGATGGATCCAATCAGAAAAGCGATTGGCTTGTTTGTGATCTGGGTGAAGCGCGAATACTCGACACGCTCAAACTCTACATCATCGACGATGGCCAAGGCGTGCTGGCACCCCTCTCATTCACATGTGAATACTGGAAAGACGAGAAATGGATCGCGCTCCCCAATCAAACGCGAAAACCGAAACAAGCAGCGGGCAAGAGAGCGAACATGGTCACCTTTCCTGCAATGAAAATGAGAAAAATCAGATTCATTTTCAAAAATGCGCAAGGTGCCGGGTCCGGCCTTACCGAACTGCAAGCCTGGGGACCCGGACGTCTGCCCTACACTCCTCCCCGTCCTCCGAAAGGAAATATCGCCCTCAACCCCAACAACAAAGGCTACCCCAAAGCAACAGCCTCCTATTCAGACCGTTATGGGGGTGTGGCCAAGAGTGCCATTGATGGAAGAATCATGTTTCAATCCAATCCCGTTAATCGGTGGACCTCCTATGGGTCACCGAACAAAACGGATTGGCTGGAAGTTGATTTTGGCCAGGAGAAGGTAATCAAGAAAGTCGTTCTGCATATCTACGATGATCATGGTGGTGTTCAAACCCCTCTCAGCTACAGCGTCCAATACCTCAAAGGGAAGGAGTGGAAAGAGGTGGGCAAAATCCAAAAAAGCCCGGTGGAACTGATCGGAAGTTCCGAGAACATCGGCACTTTCGCACCTGTCACCGCAAGCAAAATTCGCGTGCTGTTTGTTCACCAGGGCAAAGCCAGATCGGGCCTGACAGAACTTGAAGTCTGGTAACTTCTGTATCAATGATTGGCCAAATGATGATCAAGTGGGACGACGCGGCCAAAAGCTGAGCCTCGAGCCGGCGTCAAAGCAGACGGCCACGCGCACGTTCCAGGTTGAACTTATTCCTGATGGCGTGTCCAAAGAGATTCAATACACCGGTCAACCGTTGGAGCTGCAGTTCTAGGATGAATTATTCACGCGAATCTGCTGCGATCGCGGATTGCACTATTTCGTTCCATTCCCATGAGTGAGGGTGTAAAAATAATCAAGGTCATCGATTCCCATACGGCAGGGGAACCCACGCGCGTGGTAGTTTCCGGCGCACCGGACAATCCCGGAGCCACGCCGACCGAGTGGCGCGAGTTTCTCCGCAATGAACACGATTGGTTGCGTACTGCGATGGCTTGTGAACCACGTGGGCACGAGGCGGCGGTGGGCGCGCTCTTATGCGAGCCGACTCAGTCAGATTGTGTGGCGGGTGTTGTGTTCTTCAACAATGTCGGTTACCTGCATGGCTGCCTGCATGGGACCATTGGGGTGACTGTCACACTTGCGCATCTCGGACGTTTGAACGAAGGCGACAATAAAATCGAGACCCCCACCGGCATCGTTACTGTGCGCGAGCCGGAAGACGGCTGGGTTTCCGTGCGCAATGTCCGCAGTTGGTGCCATGCAGCTGCGGTATCTGTGGAGGTTCCCGATTGGGGCACGGTGCAGGGTGATGTGGCCTGGGGTGGGAACTGGTTTTTTCTCATCGAGGCGGGAGATGCGATCAAGGTCGACTTCAGCAACCTGGACCAGCTTACCGATTTTACCTGTGCCGTACGTAGGGCACTGGAGGCCAATAGCATCACGGGCGAGAATGGCGGCGAGATTGACCACATCGAAGTCTTCGGTCCACCGGCCAATGAAGAGGCCGACAGCAAAAATTTTGTCCTTTGTCCCGGTCTCGCATATGACCGCTCACCCTGTGGCACCGGCACCAGCGCCAAGCTCGCCTGCCTCCACGCGGCGGACAAACTTCAGCCCGGACAGGTTTGGAGGCAGGCCGGAATCCTCGACACCATATTTGAAGGCACCGTGGAGGAAGCGCCCAAAGGTGGGGTTTTCCCTACGGTCAGGGGCCGCGCCTTTGTCACAGCTGAAGCACAGATGATTGTGCATCCTGATGATCCGTTCGCTCACGGTATCGTCCATTCCAAGTAACGTGCCTGAGGATTCACAAGATGTACTCATCGTGGGCGGCGGCGTCATTGGCCTCTGCTGCGGTTGGTATCTTTCCAAGGCTGGTTACAAAGTCACCATTCTCGATCGCGATCCCACCCGCAAATCCGCCTGTTCGGATGAGAATGCCGGTATGGTGGTGCCCAGTCATTTCATTCCATTAGCCGCGCCGGGTGTCATCAGCCAGGGCCTTAAGTGGATGCTTAATCCCAAGAGTCCCTTTTACATGAGACCGCGCCTAGACCCGGCGCTTTGGAGTTGGTGCTGGAAATTTTTCCGCCACGCCAATGTGCGCCACGTGGAAAACAGCAAACACATCCTCAGCACCATCAGTCTTGAGAGTCGACGCTTATTTTTGGAGCTAGCCGATGAGTTGAATTTTAATCTGGAGACGTGCGGGTTGATGATGCTTTGTCAGACCGAGGCAGGCTTGGAGGAAGAAGCCGAGGTCGCCTCCATGGCCGCAGAGGTGGGCGTGCAGGCCGAGGTTTGCAATGCTGGGCGTGTGCGCGAATTAGATCCTGAGGTGAGGATGGATGTGGTCGGCGGCGTGTGGTTCGAGCAGGATTGCCATCTCGATCCATTGGAGTTTATGGAGGAACTCCGGCGTGGCATTCGCGAACGTGAAGGAACTTTTCTGGACGATGAGGCAAAGGACTTCATCCGCCAAGGCAATCAACTTACCGCCGTAGAAACTGCCAAAGGCGAACGACTAAAGGCGGATTGGTTCGTTTTGGCCGGTGGCGCATGGACGCCTGAGATGACGCACCAGCTTGGCCTGCGTCTACCCATGCAGGGTGGCAAAGGCTATTCACTTACATTGAAAAATCCGACCGAGTTGCCGCGTCTTTGTTCGCTGCTCAAGGAGACCCGTGTGGCGGTCACACCCATGGGGGAGAAACTTCGCGTGGGAGGCACGATGGAGATCTGCGGCACGGACCTTTCAGTCAGCCACAAACGTGTACAGGGCATCATCGAGTCTTTCTGTAGATTTTTTTCTGCCTTCAAAGAGAGTGATTTCGAAGGCATCGAGCCATGGTCCGGCCTACGCCCTTGCACGCCCGATGGCCTTCCGTGCATCGGCCCTATCCCCGGCATGCAAAACGCCACCGTCGCCACCGGCCACGCCATGCTTGGCCTCAGCCTCGGCCCCGTCACCGGCAAGCTCGTTACCGACCTCATCACTCAGGGCAAACCGGAACTGGAGGTCGATCTGCTCAAGCTCGCGCCGGAGCGTTTTGGGTGACAAGCGCGATTGCAGTGCCCACAATCTCGCCGTCCATGAAAAGGTCTATTTTAATGTTCCTTTGCGCGTGTGCTGTTGGCGCGGCCGAGCCGGTAGAGTTGCGGTTTGAAAAACTTCAATCCATTGAAGGCTCCGCCAAGTGGGATTGGTGACAGGTACTTGCAGATATTCTGTGCGAAGATGATTGGCTCCGAGTAATTAACACTTTTTTCACCATGATGACACGTCTTCTCCCCCTATCGCTAACCCTGGCGCTGTTCGCGGCCACAAGCCCTCTCTTCGCCAAGGATGCCATGCCGCTGATGATCTACGGCGTGAGCATCGGCGAGGAAAAGGCCGTGGTGGTCAAATTCCATGAGAAGGACGGCAAGCCCATCCTCGAAGTCGTGCAGTCGGAGCCGCTCGGTGCCCCGGCCGGCTCGATCACCCATCACCCTGACCACAACCTGCTCTACATCGGCGCCAAGGACGGCCGCGGTTTCGTGTATGCTGTGAACGATGACGGGAAGATCGAAAAGGTCCGGGAGATGCCGTTCAAGAGCGGCTACTGTTTCCTCAGCTTGGATCGCAGCGGGCGCTATCTGCTCGGGTCGTCGTACGAATCCGGCAATCTCGATGTTTACCGCTTGGACGCCAAAGGCCTTCCCGAGAAGCTGGTCGAATCGCGCAACGAGAAGAAAACCATGGCGCATTCGGTCGGCGTCAGCTCTGACAACCGCTCGGTCTACGTCCCCTATGTCAAAGAGGAGAACGCGCTCTACCAGTACCGCTTCGACCCGGAGACCGGTAAACTGAGCCCGGGTGCACCGGCCAACATCGAAATACCGGATGCGGTCGGGCCGCGTCACCTGGCGTTCCACCCGACCAAGCCGTATGTCTATTTCAGCAACGAACAACAGCTCGGGGTCAGCGCTTACAAAATCGGGCCCAGGGGCGGCCTGCAACAGCTGCAGATCTGTGCGGCGTTGGAGACGCCGCCAGCGGAGGGGTTGGCTGCATCGGATATCGTCATCACTCCTGACGGGCGGTTTCTTTACGTCCCAGTGCGCGGTTTCGGCAAACCCCTGAACGCGGTGTTCGGCTATGCGATCGGGGCGGGCGGGCGGCTGAAATCACTCGGCATGACGGCAACCGACAGCATCCCCTGGGCGCTTGGGATGTCGCCGCACGGAGATCACCTGTTCGTCACCTCCTCCAAACAAGGTTCCCTCGCCGCGTATGCCATCGACAACAAAGGCGGCCTGAAGAAGGAGGCCTCCGTCAAGATCGGAGAGCGCTTCTGGGACATCCTCGTGCTCGGAGACACTTCAGAATGATTGCTCGTAAATTGCTTTTTCAAGCCGGGTTTCCTAGAGTTCACCGCTGCGATCATCATCGGGGGAAATGTTCGCAACGGGAATTTCAATCGTCACTAATTTGAAAATTGTTTGTCCAGATCTTCCACCGACGGGAGTGATTCTCCAATGAACGATAATCCAACGCAAAGGACCCCTGCCATGACTTCCACGAGTCGATCCCACCCGAAATCGTTTTCGTCTTTCCTGCTGCCTGCAACCATCCTGACGGTTGCGCTGCTGGCTTTTGAGCCGGTAGTGTTCGGCCAAGCGGGAGACCCCGGCGGCGATACCGTGAGCAAAGATCTCAGCCTGGACCTTGGTAAGGGTGTATCGATGAAGCTCGTGCTCATTCCAGCCGGCAAGTTCAAGATGGGCAACCACGACACCCCGCCGGAAACGATCAAGAAGGTCGGGGGCAAGGAGGAGCACCTGTCAGATGAGTATCCTGCCCATGAGGTGACGATCAGCAAGCCCTTCTACATGGGCACCTACGAGCTGACGCAGGCCCAGTGGAAGGCCGTGATGGGCACTGAACCATGGATGACAAAGACGGCCCTGGGGTACGCGCGAGCGCAACCGAGACCAGGAAACATAGACGACTATCCCGCGGTCTGGATGAGCTCTTACGATGCAATCGAGTTCTGCCGCAAGCTCTCGAAGAAGACCGGCAGGACCGTCTCCCTCCCGACCGAAGCGCAATGGGAGTATGCCTGCCGCGCGGGAAGTACCACGACTTTTTCCTTCGGAGATGAACTGTCGAAACTCATCGACCACGGCTGGTACGGCGGGTTAGCCACGGGGCAGAAGGAAGACTACGCCCACCGGATCGGCCAGAGGAAGCCCAACGCCTGGGGCTTGTATGACATGCACGGTAACGTCTGGGAATTCTGTAGTGACTGGTATGACAAGGACTTCTACAGCAGGTCACCGAGTGTTGATCCGGAGAACACCACGGAAACCGATCTGCGCTGTCTGCGCAGTGGGTCGTTTCACAGCGTTCCCGCCGTGTCCCGCTCCGCACAACGCGCCAGGTGGGTAGGTCCCAAGCAGGTCCGCTACAACTACGGTATGCGGGTCGTCGTTGCGACGGGCGCTAGCGCAAAAGACCAGTTGAAATCGCACTTCAAACCGATCTTTGAAAAATTCGGGCAGAACAGTACGACAAAAATAAAGGTGGTGTCCGGGCCCGAGGCCGTTCAGATGAGAAACGGTCGCGTCGCTGGCAAGCAGTGGATCGCGACCTCCGGCGACGATCGCTTCAAACTGACCATTGAAGATGCGACCGGCGCCAAGCTCGAGCAACTGGTCGGGCGTCTTGAGAAGCTTCCCAAATCCTACATGAGCGCGTGCGTGGCTGTGTCTGACAAGGGAGAAGACGGGATCGCGATCTATGCGGACCTCGGAGGAGCAAGAGCGCATGGCGGAAAAGGATATATCAATCTGGTTCCTCATGCCGACGCATTGGTAATCGCCCATGAAGCTGGTCACACGCTGGAGCAGGTCGCCACGCAGTCAGATCCCAAGATACTTGACAAGTGGGAAGAGGCCATCAAAGCGGATAAAATCTCCGTCTCCGACTATGGCGATAAAGTACGCCATGAAGATCTCGGCGAATTCGCCCAGGTATACGCCGTCTGTCTGGACGCGGGCCCCAAACATCTGGCGGAGTTGAAGAAACTCTCGCCCCAGCGGTTCTCGCTCTGGGAAAAAATATTGAATCCGTACAGCCCGCAGGCACTACGAAAAACGCTTGACCCGTTTTACAAACAACACATCGTCGCCGATGGACTTGTGGTCGCGGGTTCAGAGAAAGTTTCCCTGTACGCTCTGCGAGAAGCGGGATACCTGGCAAACAAGATGCTCGCCAATCGGCCTGACGTGATGCGGGACCTTTGGGAAAAGCGAAAGATGTTCGTGGCCGTGATGGCTTACTGCGAACTGCAGACCGACCTGCCCGACTGCCGAGGAATGTCGCTTTGGTGGGCCTATCGCGCTCGAGGCCTGGGTTCCAGACCGGTCAGTTGTGGCGAAGAAAATTTGCTGGACCTCAAGGGAGATCCTTATAAGGGCGAAAATATCTTCATTCACGAATTCGCCCACGGGATTCACAGTGTCCTTGGCGAAGACTTCAACGTGCGACTGAGGGAGCTATACGACCAAGCCAAGCAAAGTGGACGCTTCGGTGGATATGCGATCGACGGTGGCGTCGCGGAGTTCTGGGCCGAAGGCGTTCAGACATGGTTCGAGTGCAACGGACGCAAGAGACCGAAGTCTGGCAGAGGGTCGGACTCGTTCACAGTGCTCGGGCCCCAAGGAGAGCTCGTCTGCCACCTGACCACCCGCGAGCAGTTGAAAACATACTGTCCGGAACTCGCCAGACTGCTCGACAGTACGTTTCGACAAAACAAATGGATCTATGTGCCCGTGGCGCAACGGCTGGACCAACCACACTTGAGCGGCTTCGATCCGACCGACGCGCCTGAGTTCCGCTGGCCGGCCGCGGTGATCGAGGCCTACGATCGAATCGAAGCCGAGAATGCCGAGAAGGAAAAGCAACGTAAGACCGAATCACAGCGTTAGCGCTGCCGGGCACAAAGGCCAAGGAGGCGATGTTAAGGTTAAATCAATCAGCTCATGGAAAATGAATTCTATCTACACAGCTAGGAAATAGATCAAACTCTCCTGAAACACTTATCACCGACTCAGTGGCCTACCCTTTACCAGATCGTCAGTATGTCTTCAGCCTTATGACCAATAGAACCTGCACTTTCAGTATCTACCTATTCATGGTTTCAATGATCGCGCCACTATGCCTCTCGGCTGAAGTGGAGGTCGGTCCGGCCACGCCGCCCGAAGTGCGCATGAAGGCTTGGGATCACCACGTGAAGCTGAGAGAATCGTCGATATTCAAGGATGTCGAGTGGACGGCTGTTGGCCCCAGGATCCAGGGCGGAAAGATCGAGAGCATATGGTCGGTCAAAAAGCGGAAGTCGACAGTCTATGCCGGAGCCGGATCAGGCAACCTGTGGAAATCGGTGAACAACGGCACTACCTGGAAACCGGTATTCGAAAGCGAATCCACCTTCTCCGTTTCAGTCGTCACGGTATCCGACGACGATCCCAACCTGGTCTGGGTTGGCACGGGCGAACCTCACATGGCCCGTAGTTCATTTGCCGGGACGGGGGTTTTCAAGTCGACCGACGGGGCCAAGACGTGGAAGCACATGGGGCTTACCGACACGCACCATATTGGCAGGGTGCTGATCGATCCGAAGGATTCGAATGTCGTGTATGTCGCTGCCCTCGGCCACCAGTACACCTACAACAAGCAGCGCGGCGTCTTCAAGACCACCGACGGCGGAGAGACCTGGAAGAAAGTCCTCTATATCTCTGAGAAGGTTGGTGTCGTGGAAGTCGCCATCGACCCGTCCGACAACAAGACACTGTATGCCGTTGCCTGGGAGCGCGACAGGAAGGCTTGGGATAATGTCGTCGCCGGTCCCGGCAGCGGAATCTACAAGTCGACCGACGCCGGCGAGACGTGGAAGCTTTTGACCAAGGGGCTTCCCTCCGGTGAGAAGGTTGGCAGAATGGGCATCGCCATTGCCCCCTCCAACCCGAATGTTCTTTACATCATCTGTGACCACCGTGGCGTGGGGGGCGAAGTCTATCGTTCCGACAACAGGGGGGAAAGCTGGCGGAAGACCCATGAGGGCAAGGTCAAGACTGGGATCGGTTATGATTTTTGCCTCATCAGGGTTTTGCCGGACAATGAAGACGAGATTTTCATCTGCGGTTTTAACCTTCTCTATTCATCCGACGCAGGCAAGACCCATACCAGTATCTCCCAACGCACAATTCCCATGCTGTCGTACAAAGCCCGGCGAGCCACCCCCCATTGCGACAATCACGACATGTTCATCGATCCCGACGATCCCGATCGGGTCATGTTGGGCACCGATGGCGGGCTCTATATATCGCATGATCGGGCCAAGACGTGGCTCCACGTCAACACGCTTCCCATCGCCGAGTTCTACGCCATCTCGGTGGACGCACGTGAGCCGTACAAGATCTGGGGCGGTACCCAGGATAACGGCGTGCTTGGAGGGGAGGCGAAACCGATGACCCCCGGGCTGGAGCACTGGGAGTGGGACCACGGCGGCGACAACTACGTTACATTGATCGACCCAAACGATCTCGATACGATGTATCTTGAGGGCATAGGTGGCTCGATGGCGCGAAAAAACCTGGAGACAGGCAAGGCTCGTGGCATCAGGCCCGGCCCGGCACCGGACGGCAAAAGGCTGCGCTTCAACTGGATGACTCCATTCATCCTGTCGCATTACGACTCCAAGACGCTCTACGCCGGCGCCAACATGCTTTTCAAGAGCGAGAACCGGGGCGACAAGTGGACATGCATAAGCCCCGACCTGTCAAGTAATCCGGGCCCGGAAAGGAAAGGAAACGTTCCCTTCGGAACAATAACCGACATCTCCGAATCCGCACTGAAGAAGGGCTTGCTCTATGCTGGCACGGATGACGGACAACTGCATGTGACGAGGGACGACGGCGCTACTTGGACAAAGATCAACAACGGCCTGCCGAACAGATGGGTCAGTCGCGTTGTCGCATCGAAGTATGATGAGGGTACGGTGTTTGTTTCACTGACGGGATACCGTGAGGACGATTTTGAGGCATATCTGTATATGTCGACCGACTTCGGTGAGACATGGAAGTCAATCGTCAACAACATGCCCTCAGAATCAATCAACGTGATACGCGAAGACCCGACTGATAAGGACATTCTGTATGTCGGTACCGAGCTGGGTGCCTATTGTTCCATTGACAAGGGGAAGACCTGGCACTCGCTCTGCAAGACGCTGCCGACCTGCGCGGTGCATGATCTAGCACTACATGCGGGGACAGGCGACCTTGTCGCAGGCACTCATGGCCGAAGCGCTTTTGTTCTCCATGCAAAGCAGATTCAGAAGATGAAGCAGGAGATGGCGAAGTAGCCCTCAGCATGAAGATCACCAAGCTAAGCCGCGTGTTGCATCGGTGGGGATCCCTCATCGCGCTGCTGCCGATCACGATCATCGTCTTCTCCGGCATTGTCCTGCAATTGAAGAAGGTATCACCCTACATCCAGCCGCCGACCCAACGCGGTGCCGGGACAGAACCCGCAATCGGCTTTGAGCGCATTCTCGAGGTAGCGAGGACCGTCCCCGAGGCAGAGATTGAGTCTTGGGAAGATGTTGACCAGCTAGACGTAAGGCCCGGCGAGGGCGTGGTCAAGGTGCGGTGCAAGAACCGCTATGAGGTCCAGATCGACACCGAGACGGCCGAGATCCTGCAGGTGGCCGTCCGCCGCTCCGATCTGATCGAGAGCATTCATGACGGGTCCTACTTCAACGATCATTTCAAGCTTTGGGTATTCCTGCCCGCTGGCATCGTGCTCGCCATGTTGGTGATCACTGGTATTTACCTCTTTCTCCTGCCATATCTCGTCCGGCGCAAGCGAGTTCGCTGATGTTGGTGCATTGACACCCAGCTTGGGTTGATTGAGTCGGCAGGAATAGAATGCTCTGGTTTTTTTGAAAATTGTATGTCCAAGTTGTCCGACGTTGGGAGTGACAGGGTATGAAAACGAATCAAAAACGTATGAAATCGAATCAAAAACGGAAGGGTGCTCCTATGAACCGGCGAGATGTTTTGAAGTCAGCGGGTTGTTTATTGATGTTGCCGGCATTGGAAAGCTTTGGTCAAGAGGCCAAGGGCTATGATGCCGTGAAAGCGAATCGATTGTTTTGTATGAATATCGGCAACGGCATGTGTTCTGACAACTTCCCGACGTCGACGGGCAAGGACTATCAGAGCTCTTCTACATTCAAGCCGCTGGAAAGCTTAAAGGATGATTTCACTCTCTGTACGAATTTAAGAAACTACGGAAGTCATGAAAGCACGATGTACGCTTTTGCTGAATATGCTGACCACACAAATCCCCAGTTGATTAAAGACTCGGTTGACGAGGTCGCGGCGTCTCACATCGGTAATGACACGCGCATTAGAAATTTGGTCGTTGAACAGAGGAATTCCTATGGCATCTCCTGGAAGGGTGGATTGCCCGTTTCCCCAATCGCGGACGTTCAGATTTTGTTCCAAACCATCTTCGGCAAAGTCGACAAGAAAAAACGGGCCGAATTGCTGTCGCTCAAAAAATCGATGCTGGATGCAAGTAGAGATGACGCTAAGAGCATGATGCGTAAAGTTTCTGAGGTAGACCGGGTCAAATTGGATGAGTACTTTTCCAGTTTGCGTGAATCTGAAAAGTCGATCCAACGATCTGAGCGCTGGTTGAGTCAAAAAGACGTAGAAGTGCCATTCCCTGGACACGTAAAGTTCAAAACGGACGGCCTCAGTGAGTATTCGCAAAAGATCTTGGTGTGCCCGCACTTCAATCAACGTTCAACTTATTTGGATTTGCTCTTTCTGGCATTCAAATATGACGTCACCCGAGTGGCCAACGTGTATTCGGAATGGAATTGGCTTGGTCATCATACCGATTCTCACCAAGTCGGTAACAAAGTGGGCTTACTAAAAAACATCGAGGCGGACCAGGGCTATATGATGCAGACGGCTCGTTTCTTGGATAAACTCAAATCGACCAAGACGAAAGTGGGTGGAACCTTACTGGACCAGACGGTTTGTTTGATCACCAGTTCTCTGAGTATTAACAAAGAAGAAGGCCCTCACGGTATGAAGAATAATCCCGTGGTTGTCGCTGGCGGTGGCTTTGAGCATGGTAAACATATTAAGTTTAATGGTGCAGACAACCGTAACAACGTCTACCTCGCAGCCTTGCAGCATCTGGGTGTCGAAATCGACAGCTTTGCCACCAGTAGCGAAAGCGCCAAGCTCTAAAGAACGCGGGAACAATCACTTCGTAATGAAAGCAGGATTGGCTCCGTGAGATCCCATACCCCCCTCGCATTTCTAGTGGTCGTGGCTCTAGGGAGCGCTACTTCGGTTGGTGCTGAAAAACACCTTCCGGAGCTCGACCAAAGCAAAGCTTTCTTAACCGCCCATTGCATTAGCTGTCATGGCAATGAAAAGAGCAAGGGTGATCATAATTTTGAAATGTTCAATGGCAAAGATTGGGCCAATCACGAACTACTGAATGAGCTCTTGACGGTTTTAAAAGAAAAGGAAATGCCGCCCAAGAAAGCCAAGAACCAACCCTCGGCGAAGGAGCTGGCAGCCTTTGAAAAACTCTTGGCCAAACAGTATTTCTCAGTCAAGGCAAAGTTGCCCGGCGTTCTCACGCGTTTGAATCGCGCGGAATATGAGAACACGATCAATGATGCTTTTTTTACCAAGTTAGAAGTCAAAAACCACTTGCCTGTAGACAACACCAGGGATGGCTTTGACAATGAAGGCGATAAACTGGTGATGTCACCCTATGCGATGGATAGCTATTTCCGAGTTGCCTCTGGAATAGCTGAGAAGGTCGTGGGAGGCATGCCCGGGACTTCTACGACCAATCATAGTTATGATAATGGTCTAGGGCGCAGATTAGGTAGCGATGGGGTTGTGCCCTATGAACGGACCAATGACGGTATGACGACCGAAGGGTATCGCTACAATGATGCATCCGCTGGGCTTGGATTCAAATATGGTGATACAGTGCCAGGCCATTACGATGTGAAGGTCAATGGACATTTTACGTTTATTGATCCAACCGTTGGCGGCGCTTTTCTTAAGGAACGTGATTTATATTTCAAGGTTGACCTGGGTAAAGAAAATGAACGCTTGAGAATCACAACCAATATAGACCCTAAGCTCAGTAAAAAAGCACTCAGCACTCAGGATTTTTTATTAAGCGACAAAGTGCGGATCTATTTGGAGCCAGGACAGAATGCTGTTCTTTATAGTTACAATTATTTTTATCCATTGCCGAAGGATCTCAGTAAACTCAAGCCGATACCCCCGCTCCCGGTAGACAAGGCGTTCTCCAGACTGCCAAAAGCGTTATTGCACGTCATTTCGGTTGACGTGACTGGTCCCTATTATGACAGTTGGCCTCCAAAAAACGAGTTTTACAACACCTACTATGAAGACCTGAAGGACCACGACCCCCATAAGCAATATCAACAATTCATTAGAAAGCTGGCCATTAAACTCTTCCGCCGACCGGTGAGCGACGGGGAATTGTTGCGATTTTTCGATGTCGCAAAAAAGAGGTATGAAACGGATCAGAATGTCCTCGATGCCGTGCAATCGGCCTTGACGATGATGCTCTGCTCACCCAAGTTCTTGTATAAGGTCGAAGGTGATTCTCTCAATCTCGACGATTATGCGATTGCCTCCAGGTTGTCTTACTTTTTGTGGAATACGCTGCCCGACGACCGTTTGATTAAGTTAGCTTCCGAAGGGAAGTTGAAGGATGCAAGCGTTCGTTCCGCGGAAGCCTTAAGGATGCTGGAAGACCCCAAATCCCAGCGTTTTGTAACTGATTTCACCGAGCAGTGGCTCGAGCTTCATAAAATAGACGTCGTTAATCCACAAGCTGAGATGCTCAAATATTCATTTAAAGGATTTACAGGTATCAGACCCTTCATGGGGCAGGAAAGTATTGAGTTTTTCAAGGTGATTTTGAATGAGAATCTAAGCCTTCTCAATTTCATTGATTCTGATTTTGTGGTGATCAATCAACCCTTGAATCAGATTTATAAATTGAAACTCCCTGAAGAAGAAGGATTGCCAAAAGGATATTTGCCTATAGGAATAGAACGTGACAGAAGATCGCGGCGCCAAGAGGTCTTTCAGAAAGTCATGCTTGATGAAAAATCCGTGCGTGGTGGCCTATTGACGCAGGCGGGTATTTTGATGATGAACACCAATGGCGAATTCACCAACCCTTTCTATCGGGGGGCCTGGGTGGCTAAAAGTATCTATGGGTTGGAATTGGAACTTCCTGCCAATCAGGAAGTAGAAGTCCTGAAAGCGCCAACGCAAACATTCACGATTAAAGACAGTATGAATGAGCACCGAAACAACCCGAGCTGCGCCTCTTGTCACGTCAAGATGGATCCCTTTGGCCTGGCCTTGGAAAACTATGATGTTTTTGCCAGATGGCGTGACAGGTATTCGAAATTTGTTCTCACCAAGACAACGATCGAAGTAACCACCGAAGGGAAGACGAAGAAGACCGAGAGGATTGAGGGAAAATATGAACTCACGACGGAGGTAGAGGCCTCTACCGTCCACCGAGACGGGCGGCCTATCGCGGGGATAGAAGGCCTAAAGAAGCTGATGCTAGAAGACCAGGATAAAATTGCCAGGAACATCCTCACTAAGCTTTCTGAGTATGCGATGGGCAGAAAGATGAATTACGCTGATTCTGAGATGATTCATCGTCTCCTGGAGGCATCAAAGAAGAACGATTATAAGTTGCGTGATTTGATAATTAGTATCATTGCCGACGAATCATTCACAAAACGATAATTTAGGGCCCGCATTTGTTGCAAAGAAACCAGTCATGACTCACCCACGTATTCCGAGATTGAAACCGTTTTCGGCTGTCCTTAGGACAAGGCCGCGGATGCGTCGTATCTTTTACAGAAAACAAATCATGGCTCGTATGTCTTACAACGTGCTGCTTGCTCTTATGCTCTTGACTTTGGTTTGCGGGTTCAGCAAGGCCGAGGATGAGCCCGTCGAATATGACCGAACAGCCGTTCTCGCAAAAATCGATGAGGCGGTTGCAAAGGCCGACGATCCCGAAGTTAAACGTGCCCTGAAAAAGATGCGCGAATGCACTGAGCGTGGCAATAAATTACTGACCCTCAGTGGCCTCCGAACGCTCCCGCCTGAGATTGGACAGCTCACAAACCTGACCGGGTTGACCCTCCATGACAACCAATTCACCACGCTTCCGCCCGAGATTGGACAGCTCACGAACCTGACGTATCTGGGACTCAAACGTAACCAATTCACCACGTTCCCGCCCGAGATTGCGAAGCTCACGAAGCTGGAGCATCTGGACCTCGGACAAAACCAACTCACCACGATTCCGCCCGAGATTGGGCAACTCACAACGTTAACGCAGTTGACCTTCAGTGGGAACGATCTCTCGACGGTCCCGCCCGAGATTGGACAACTCACGAACCTGACGCATTTGAGGCTCTGGGACAACCAACTCTCGACGCTTCCCCCCGAGATCGGACAGCTCACGAACCTGACGCATTTGAGTCTTTGGGACAACCAACTTCCGACGCTCCCGCCCGAGATTGCACAGCTCACGAACCTGACCGGGTTGTCCCTCCATGACAACCAATTCACCACTTTTCCACCCGAGATTGGGAAACTCACGAAGCTGACGCATCTGGGGCTCGGAGAAAACCCATTCACCACGCTCCCGCCTGAGATTGGACAGCTCACGAACCTGCTGTGGTTGTATCTCGAAGGTAACCAACTCACCACGCTGCCGCCCGAGATTGGACAGCTCACGAACCTGACGGGGTTGTCCCTCCATGGCGTCCAATTCACCACGCTCCCATCCGAGATTGGGAAACTCACGAAGCTAGTTTATCTGGGGCTCGGAGGAAACCAATTCACCACGCTCCCGCCTGAGATTGGACAGCTCACGAACCTGATCTGGTTGTATCTCGAAGGTAACCAACTCACCGCGCTTCCGCCCGAGATTGGGAAACTCACGAAGCTGACGGAACTGCAAATCGAAAAAACCCCCCTGACCGACACAGACCTGGAGCATTTGAAATCGCTAAAAAGCTTAAAACGACTTAACGTTCGTGATACCAAGGTTACTATTGCAGGCGTCGAAGCCTTTAGGAAGGAGCTACCGAATTGTGAGATCAAGGTGCCAAGGCAATCTCCGTGATCTGTGTTTTGCGCAATTCACAGCGAGCATTGTCTGGGCCACTGGCTCTGGTATGTTTAGTGGCTGTGGCACGGCATTCCTTACCAATCACTTCTCCTGAGATGAGGTTCGGCCTCGAACAAAGATCCACACCGATCCTCGAGTTCATGGAAACGCACGTGGAAGGGAAGAAGTAACTCTAAACTAAAGCTATCAATTTTAAACCAAAGGTAATTAATTTGAATCAAACTTTAAAATGCATCTTCGCTCTGAGTATGGCGATGCTGTGCGGACAGGCTGCCAATGCGGCGGAACTGACGGTAACGAACGTTGCCAAGGTGGGGGCCGACGGCGTGCAGTTCGATGTAAGCTGTTAAACAACTCGTGGATGCTGGCGCAGATGTGAATGCGAAGGATGAGGATGAAAACACTCCTTTGCATCGTGCGGCTTATTACGGACACAAGGAAATCGTCGTACTGCTTATTGCAAAAGGTGCGGATGTGAATGTGAAGAATGATGTTGGTTACACACCGCTAGATTGGAACCATCCCGATACCGCCGCCCTACTCCGCAAACACGGCGGCAAGACAGGTGAAGAATTGAAAGCTGAAGGAAACTAAACCAACCCGCTCCACCACCTGAACGCTGACGGGTTCTGGTTCTACTGCAACGGAGTGATTTTTCTCGCATATCGCTGACCCTTCCAC
>PVBE010881433.1_pt1 | contig 28744 bp, 30 predicted proteins | sample 1631181 | NCBI WGS metagenome assembly PVBE01 (sample SAMN08397723, study PRJNA350692) | Marine metagenome, whole genome shotgun sequencing project. | isolation source: water | place: Pacific Ocean | collected 2012-04
CCCTGGCTCAGCCGAACCTCCGCCTCGCGTAGCTTGCCGATGATCTGCTCAACCGTGTGCTTCTTCGTCGCCATATCGCCCTCCATCAAAGCGATCCAAATCTAATATTCAATCTGGATCAGTTTTCGGGGGGCACGCCACTACCAACAACAGCTGTTGAACGCGCAGAAAGCCGCGGCGCGTAGACCGGTGATGACGACCTGCAGCTACACCGGCTCATTTCTGAACTGTACGAGCCGATAGGCTGCGAGGCGCCGCAGGCCGCCAGCAGGACGGCAGGACCGAGATGGAAGGCCTGGCCTAGAAGTCGGCTTTAACGAGCGCTGGAATCCTCATCGACGCCGATTGTGCTACAATTGTCGGCATTTGGGAGAAGCCATCTGGGGCATCCCGGTTTAATGCGTAGGCTCATCCTCATCCCGCTGCTCGTATCGCTGGCTTTGCTGGCTGGTGTCGCTCGGGCGGAGCCGCTGGTCATGGCCGGACCGGACCGGCGGGAAGCGCCGCTGTCCGGTATCGGTGGCGGTGAGTTGGCGCTCGCGGTGACGACCGGTGTTGCCGTCGGTGCCGTGGCGGCGCTGGTTCCAACTGAAATCCTACTCATTGGCGCCGGCACCTTGATCGCGATTGAGATCGGCCTGCTGATCTTGGAGGTAGTTATCGTCGGCAGCGTGGTCTATTTCTGGCCCGAAGAGGAGATTACGTCTTAAGCCGCCGGCCGCCCGATCGTCTCGCGCTCGACCTCGGCCACGAGATCCACCACCGCCCCGATCGGCGAGGCCGGCTCCGTCGCGGCGCCGAACCCGCCGCCAAGCCTGCTCATCGACCGCTGGAGCTGCTCGGCCGTGCCACCACACTGCAGGTGGTGCGAGATTTGTCAGGCCATGCTCTACGACAGGGGACTATTGTCAATCTACTTCTTTGCTGCCCTGTTGCCTGCCGCCATCGCCCGTTCCTTGGTTTCGAAGGCGGCAGGCAGAGTGAACCTCACTGCATGCTTGCCGCCTGGTGTACCTCTACGCGTACGCCGGATGTCGACCCCGGCAGCATATTTCCCAGTCTCCTCGGCGAAAGCCGTCTGGATCGAATACAGGTGTCTCTCGTAGCGAAACTGATCTGCAGTCATCATCACTTCCTCCATCTCAACGCTCGCCGGCGAATCGGTCGAGCTTTGAGCATCAGCATGACGGGTTCAGCAGAACGCGGAAGGGGGTTTCAAAGCCACCCTCAGCGAACTCCGGTCCCGCCTCGAGGTGCTGCCGGCGGGTGCAGGACGGCTGCGAAAGGAGGTATAGAGAGGGCGATCGAACCAGGGGCAAGATTCGTCCAGCTGCTTCCCCATTGCTTCCCCGACGATGAGCCAATTGAAGCAGTCAGACGACCGCTTCACAACATTTTGAATTTAAAGGGAAATTGGAGCGGGCGATGAGATTCGAACTCACGACTTCAACCTTGGCAAGGTTGCGCTCTACCCCTGAGCTACGCCCGCCTAGCCAAGCCCCGGCACAGCGGCCGGGCGCCCGAATCATAGTGAAATCGGGCCGGGTTGCAAGCCCCGGATCGGCGGCTTCCCGGGCCCGGGCGAGGGCGATATGGTGCCGCTGGCCCCGGTCCACGCCCGTCCGATGAAAGCACGCCCATGCCCGCCAGCCCCGACGACCTCTTCCGCCGCTTCGACGAACTGGGCATTTCGACCCGGACCTTCGAACACCCGCCGCTCCGCACCGTCGAGGACGGCCGTCTGCACTGGCGCGAGATACCGGGCGGGCACTGCAAGAACCTCTATCTTCGCGACGCCAAGAAGCGGAACTGGCTGGTGGTGGCACCGTTCGACCGGGAGCTCGACCTGAAACGGCTGGCCGCCGGCATCGGTGCCGGCCGCTTGAGCTTCGGCCGGCCGGAGCGGTTGATGCAGTATCTAGGCGTCGAGCCGGGCGCGGTGACCCCCTTCGCGCTGATCAACGATTCCGAGGCCCGGGTCACCGTCGTCCTGGACCAGGCGCTGCTGGCGCTCTCGCCCTTGAACTTCCACCCGCTGGTCAACACCCGGACCACGGCGATCAGTCCCGAGGACTTGCTGGTTTTCCTCCGCGCCGGCGGCCACGAGCCCAGGATTCTGCCGCTTTAGGGCGCCTCGGCGCATGAGACCCGCTCTTGTAAGGGCCGCCTTCCGGCCATAGGTTACGGGAGAACGAGGACGCCCCGTCAGGGCCACCCGAGGAGCTTCCATGGAACCCATCATCGGACAGGTCGAGACCCCGGCCGACGCGATCAAGGACAGCGACGTCCAGAACTTCGCCGAGGACGTGTTGGTCGCCAGCCGGGAGGTGCCGGTAATCGTCGACTTCTGGGCCCCCTGGTGCGGGCCCTGCAAGCAGTTGACGCCGGTGCTGGAGAAACTGGTCCGTCAGTCCGGCGGCAAGGTCAAGCTGGTCAAGGTCAACATCGACGAGAACCAGGCGATCGCCCAACAGCTTCGCATCCAGTCGATCCCCGCGGTCTTCGCCTTCAAGGACGGGCAGCCGGTCGACGGCTTCGCCGGTGCTCAACCCGAGAGCCAGGTCAAGGCCTTCATTCAGCGTCTTACCGGCGATTCGGGGCCGAGCGAGATCGAGCAGGCGGTTGCGATGGCGGCCGACGCGTTGGCCGGCGGCGACCTCGACCGCGCGGTCTCCGTCTACGGACAGATTTTGCGGGTCGAGCCGCAGAACACCGAGGCACTGGCCGGTCTGGCGCAGTGTTATATCGGCTCCGGCGATCTCGAGCAGGCCCGGCAGACGCTAGAGATGGTGGCGCCCGAGAACGGCAACGATGCGACGGTGTCGGCGGCCAAGGCGGCGCTGGAGCTGGCCGAGCAAGCCGGCGATGCGGGCGACGTCGATGCCCTGCGCCGAGCGGTCGAGGCCGACGGTGGCGACCATCAGGCGCGCTTCGACCTGGCCCAGGCCCTGCTCGCCGCCGGCGATCGCGAGGGCGCGGTGGACCAACTTCTGGAGATCGTCGCGCGCGACCGCACCTGGGACGAGGAGGCGGCACGCAAGCAATTGTTGGTGTTGTTCGAGGCCTTCGGTCAGGCAGACCCGCTGACGCTGGCCTCGCGCCGGCGTCTGAGCTCGATGCTGTTCTCCTGAGACGGCCGAGCGGACCGCCGGAAAACCGGATGCCCGAAAGCGACACAAAAGCGGCACTGCCGGACCGGATCGCGGTCTTTCCCCTGGCCGGCGTCTTGTTGCTGCCGGGCGGGCGGCTGCCGCTCAACATCTTCGAAGAGCGTTACCTCGAGATGACCCGCGCCGCGATGGCGACGACACGGCTGATCGGCATGGTCCAGCCCGAGGATCCGACCGAACGTGCCTTCGAGCCGGCGCTCTACAAAATCGGCTGCGCCGGCCGCATCACCAGCTTCGACGAGACCGAGGACGGCCGCTTCGAGATCGTGCTGACCGGCCATTCGCGCTTTCGGATCGTCGCCGAGCTGGAGCGCGAGACCCGCTATCGCCAGGTCACCGCCGACTGGCAGCGCTTCGGCCACGACCTGGAGCCCGAGGACGAGGCCGGCGTCGACCGCGAGCGCCTGCTGCCGGCCCTGCACGCCTATCTGACCTTGAACAGCATCGAGGTCGATTGGGGGGTGATCGAGAAGGCGCCAGCCAGCGTTCTCGTCAACCAACTGGCGATGATCTGCCCGTTCGCGCCGAGCGAGAAGCAGGCCCTGCTCGAGTCCATCGACCTGACCGAGCGGAGCCGGGTGATGACGGCGCTCGTGGAGATGGCGTTGTTGGCCCGCCAAGGCGGCGGCCCGGCGGATGTCTCGCACTGAACCCGAGGAGGGCACGGCCATGAGCGACCCCGACACCGTCGATCCCAAACTCTTGGAGATCCTGGTCTGTCCGCTGACCAAGGCGACGCTGCGCTACGACCGGGCGGCGGGCGAGTTGATCAGCGAGCCGGCCCGGCTCGCCTACCCGATCCGCGACGGCATTCCGATCATGCTGCCCGAGGAAGCCCGCAGCCTGGACGACTGAGCAGAGGCGACCCCGATGACAGCGACGCCGGCGCCGCAGGAGATCAGGCTGATCCGGGCCGAACGCCGGCTCGAGGTCCGGTTTCCGGGTGCCGAGGCCTATAGCCTGCCGGCCGAGCTGTTGCGGGTCGAGAGCCCGAGCGCCGAGATCCAGGGCCACGGCGAAGGCAAGACGATCCTCGCCGGCAAGGCCCGGGTCGCCATCACCGACGTCCGGCCGGTCGGCAACTATGCGGTTTGCCTCAGCTTCGACGACGGCCACGACACCGGCCTCTACAGCTGGGAATACCTGGAAATGCTGGGTCGGAACCAGGACCGGATCTGGGCCGAATACCTGGCCGCCCTCGAGGCCCGGGGCTTGTCGCGGGAGCCGTGAGGGCAGCGGCGGGAACCGTTGGAGCATGATCGGAAGGGGAGGAAAACGATGCGGGTTTTGGTGACCGGGTGCAGCCCCGGGATCGGCGGGGCGACCTGTTTGGTGTTGGCGGAGCAGGCTCGGGCGGCCGGCCGAAAGGCGCAGATCGCCGCTTCCGAGGTGCGGCCGACGGCGGAACTGGAGGCTCTGGTGGCGGAGCTCGAAGGCCTCGGCGCCGAGGTGGTGACGCCGACCGGCGATCTCGCCGATCCGGAGGTGCCGACGCGCCTGGTGGCGGCGACCGTCTCAGCCTTCGGCGGCCTGGACGGTGTCGTCGCCAATGCCGGCATCACCGCGCCGGCGCCGCTGGCCGAGCTGGCGCTGGCCGACTGGGACCGGCTGTTCGACGTCAACGTCCGGTCTGCCTGGCTGTTGGCGAAAGCGGCCTATCCGCACCTGGCCGAAAGTCGGGGCGGCTTCGTCGGCATCGGCTCGATCTCGGGCATCAACCCACACGCCGGCATGGGCGCCTACAGCCCCTCCAAGGCGGCGATCATCATGCTCTGCCAGGTCTTGGCACAGGAATGGGGAGCGGTGGGTGCCCGCGCCAACGCGGTCTCGCCGGGGATGATCCGCACCCCCTTGACCGCCGCCGTCTATGCCGACAACCAGATCGCTCGCCAGCGCGCCGAGCTGGTGCCCTATGGCCGCGTCGGCGAGGCCCGCGACATCGCCGAGGCCGTCGCCTTCCTGCTGGGCCCGCAGGCCGAATACATCACCGGCCAGAACCTCTGCGTCGATGGCGGCTTTGCCACCTCGATCAACGGCCACATCCCGGGCCTACCGAAAAGCGGCGGCTGACCACCCGCCCCCTCAGATCGCCTGGCCCCGGATCAGCTTCGGCAAATCGCCGGTCATGGCGCTGGCGCGGCGCTCGAAGAAGCGTTTCGCCGGGCCCAGCCGGTCGACGACGCCGAGGCCGAGATCGCGGGCCAGCCGCAGCGGCGGTAGGTCGTTCGAAAACAGCCGGGTCAAGCCGTCGGTCATCAACAGCATGGTGAGGGCGTCCCAACGCCGCCGGCGCTGATAGCGCCCGAGCCCGTCGGCGGCGCCGATGTCGAGGCCGAGGCGGGCCCGCTCGGCCAGGATCTCGACCAGCCAGCCGACGTCGCGGAGTCCCAAATTCAGGCCCTGGCCGGCGATCGGATGCATCGCATGAGCCGCGTCGCCGACCAGAACCAGGCGGCGATCGATATAACGCTCGGCGTTCTGCAGCCCCAAGGGATAGCTCCAGCGCGGACCGACGAGCCCTAGCCGGCCGAGATGATCGCCGGCCCGGGTCTCGATCTCGGCCAGAAAAGTGGCGTCGTCGAGGCCGACATAGGCCGGCGCCCGCGCCTCCGGCTCGGTCCAGACCATGGCCGAGCGGTTTTTTGTCATCGGCAGCAGCGCGAAGGGGCCGGCGGGTAGGAAATGTTCCTTGGCGACGCCTTGATGGGGGCGTTCGTGGGTCAAGGTGGCGACGATCGCGGTCTGACGATAGTGCCAGCCGAGGCTCCGGATACCGGCCTGGTGGCGAACCATCGAGGCACGGCCGTCGGCCGCCGCCACCAACGGCGCCCTGATTTCCAGGCCATCGTCCAGCACCGCCACCACGCCCATCACTTCGCGCCGCAACTGGCGCACCGCCGCCGGCGCCAGATAGCGGATCGCCGGCGTCTCGGCCATGCCATGGCGCAAGGCGAGGCGAATGAAGCGGTTCTCGACCATGAAGCCGAAGGGCCGCTCGCCGACCTCGCGGTGGTCGAAATGCAGGAACAGGGGCGAGGCACCGTCGGCGACGCGGATGTCGAGGATCGGCGACGCCTCCGGCGCCATCCGGTCCCAGACACCGAGCACCCGATAGAGCGCCTGCGAGCCGTAAGCGAGCGAGGAGACCCGGCCGTCGAAGGCGGGCCGGGTGCTCTCGTCGGGGGCGATCCGCTCAACCACCACCACTTCGAGACCGACCCCGGCCGCCGCCAGCGCCAGGCTGCTTCCGATCAAGCCGCCACCGACCACCAGCAGATCGGCATCGAGCCGCTTCGCCGTCGCCGGCCCCGAGGTTTTGCGAACACGTCCAGCCATCCGAGGACGATGGCCGGAAGCCGGGCCATTGTCCAGTCCACGCAATGGGCCCGTGCCGTCACTGGGTTAATGATTATTAATTAGGCAGCAATGCATCAGTGCTGATTTAATAGTCAAAACTGGCGATACCGAATGACTGCCAACATCTCATCCGATCCGGTAACGGTAATAATTTCAAATAGTTACCACACGGCACCTAAAACGGCACGGTTCTTGTAAAGCCTACGGCCAAGAGCGTTCGGCCCGGGTAGCCCAAGGCGCCCGGCGCCGGGCGAAGCAACGACAACGGGGAATGACGTCATGAAATTCATCACCGCAGTCATCAAGCCCTTCAAGCTGGACGAGGTCCGCGAGGCCCTGACGGGCATCGGCGTCCAAGGGCTGACGGTCGGCGAGGTCAAGGGCTACGGCCGACAACAGGGCCATACCGAAATCTATCGGGGCGCCGAATACGAAGTCAATTTCCTGCCCAAGCTGCGGCTCGAAGTCGCGGTGGCGGACGAGCTCGCCGAATCCACGGTCGAGGCGATCGCCGCCGCCGCCCGAACCGAGCAGATCGGCGACGGCAAGATATTCGTCCACGAGCTGCAGGACGCGATGCGGATCCGCACCGGCGAGCGCGGCGGAGACGCTCTTTAGGTCGGCCGAAACCAAGACGGAAATATCGAGATACGAAGGAGAAACGCCATGAAAACCCTGTTACCGCGCTTTGGACTGCCGGCCCTGCTGGGGCTCGCCTGGGCGCTGCTGCCCGACGTCGCGCGCGCCGACGAGCTGAGCGCCGGCGATACCGCCTGGATGCTGACCTCGACGGCGCTGGTCCTGATGATGACGATCCCGGGCGTCGCCCTCTTCTATGGCGGCATGGTTCGCAAGAAGAACGTGCTGGCCACCGTGATGCAGAGTTTCGCCGTCTGCTGCCTAGCCACCATCGTCTGGATGGTGCTCGGCTACTCGATCGCCTTCGGCGGCGAGGGCGCCTTCTTCGGCGGCTTCTCGAAGGTCATGCTGAGAGGCCTGACGCCCGACGCAATGACCGGCACGATTCCCGAAAGCGTCTTCATGACCTTCCAGATGACCTTTGCCATCATCACCCCGGCGCTGATCACCGGCGCCATCGCCGAGCGGATGAAGTTCTCGGCCCTGATGTGGTTTATCGGCCTCTGGTTGGTGCTGGTCTACGCACCGATCTGCCATTGGGTCTGGGGCGACGGCGGCTTCCTGCTCGAGGCGGGCGTGCTCGATTTCGCCGGCGGCACCGTGGTTCACATCAACTCCGGCGTCGCGGCACTGGTCGTCTGCCTGATGCTCGGCAAGCGGGTCGGCTATGGCCGCGAGAACCTGGCCGGGCACAACCTGGTGCTGACCCTGATCGGCGCCTCGCTGCTCTGGGTCGGCTGGTTCGGCTTCAACGCCGGCTCGGCCCTGGCCGCGAACGGTGGCGCCGGCATGGCGATGGCGGTGACGCAGATCGCGACCGCCGCCGCGGCACTGGCCTGGATGGCGGCGGAATGGACCGCCACCGGCAAGCCCACCGTGCTGGGTATCGCCTCCGGCGCGGTGACCGGCCTGGTTGCGATCACGCCTGCTTCGGGCTTCGTCGATCCGACCGGGGCCCTGGTCATCGGTGTCGTCGGCGGCCTCGGCTGTTACCTCGCGGTGACCTGGCTGAAGCACAAGCTCGGCTACGACGACTCGCTCGACGTCTTCGGCGTGCACGGCATCGGCGGTATCATCGGTGCCATCCTCACCGGGGTTTTCGCGGTCGAGGCGATCGGCGGCACCTCTGGCCTGCTGGAAGGCAACGCCGGCCAAATCGGCCTCCAGTTCTACGGCGTCGGCGCGACCATCGTCTACACCGCCGTCGTCACCGCGATCCTGATCAAGCTCGTCGATCTGGTCTTCGGAATCCGCGTCGACGAGGAAGCGGAGCGCGAGGGCCTCGACATCAAGCTACACGGGGAGAGTATCGCCTGACCCGATCAAATGAGAACAAAGCTGGAAGAGGGGCCGCTCGGGCCCCTCTTCTCTTTGTGTGCGAATCGAGCAAGCAGCCGCAAACCCTTGTGATCAAAGGCAGATGAAGCTACATTATGTGGGTGTCGTTTTAGTTCTGTTCTCAAATCGGCGAATCGGTTGGCGAATCACCAATGCTCAATCCCCGTCTGGCCCTCCTGCCCGAGTATCCCTTCCCCCGTCTCAGGGCGCTGCTCGACCCGCTGCCGGGGCCGAAGGGCGTCGCCCCGATCGTGATGAGCATCGGCGAGCCGCAGCACGCCTACCCCGACCTGGTCGGCGAGACGCTGGCCGCCAACGGCCACCTCTTCAATAAGTATCCGCCGAACAACGGTACGCCCGAGTTTCGCCAGGCCGTCGCCGACTGGCTGACCCGACGCTACGCCCTGCCCCGGGGCCTGATCACGGCGGAACGCCATGTGCTGCCCGTCTCCGGTACCCGGGAGGCGCTGTTTCAGGCGGCGTTGATCTACGTGCCCAGGGTCAAGGCCGGGCGCCAGCCGGCGGTGCTGATGCCGAACCCGTTCTACCAGTGCTACGCCGGCGCGGCGGTGGCGGCGGGGGCCGAGCCGGTCTATCTGCCGACCGCGCGCGAGCACAACTTCCTGCCCGACCTGGCGGCCCTGCCGGAAGCGCTGCTGGCCCGGACGGCGATGTTCTATCTCTGCTCGCCGGCGAATCCGCAAGGCACCGTCGCCGACCACGACTATTTGCAACGGCTGATCGGCCTGGCCCGGGAGTGGGACTTCGTGCTGGCGATGGACGAGTGCTACGCCGAGATCTACACCGAGACGCCGCCGACCGGCGCCCTCGAGGTCTGTGCCGCCGGCGGCGGCGTGCTCGACAACGTGTTGGTCTTCCACTCGCTTTCCAAGCGCTCCAACCTGGCCGGCCTCCGCTCCGGCTTCCTCGCCGGCGACCCCGCCCTGGTGGCGAGTTTTCTGTCGATCCGCGACTACGGCGGCAGCCCGATGCCGCTGCCGGTGCAGGCGACGGCGGCGGCGCTCTGGCGCGAGGAAAGCCACGTCGAGGCCAACCGCGCCCTCTATCGCGAGAAGTTCGACCTCGCCGAACGCGTTCTCGGCAACCGCTTCGGCTTTTATAGACCGGCCGGCGGCTTCTTCCTTTGGCTCGACGTCGGCGACGGCGTCGAGGCGACGCGCCGGCTCTGGACCGAGGCCGCGGTTCGGGTCTTGCCCGGCAGCTACCTGACCGCACCCGAGGCGGAGGGCCCCGATCCCGGCCTCGAATATATCCGCCTGGCCCTGGTGCCGGACCTGGAGACCACGGGCGAAGCCCTGAGACGCATCGCGGAGACCCTGTGAGGAGGCGGCCATGGCGACCGGAAGCACCACTCGCAAACTGACCCTGCTACCCGACGGTACCGGCGCTTTCCTGCGCCGGAGAGCCGGCGAACTGGCGGGCGCCGCCGGCCTGGCGATTGCCTTCCTCTGGGCGCTGATGCTGCTCAGCTACCACGGCGACGATCCGAGCTGGAGCGTGGCGACGGCGGAGCCGACACGGAATTGGCTCGGCGAGACGGGCGCGCATCTGGCCGATCTGCTGCTGCAGACGTTGGGGCTGGCGGCGGCGCTGCCGGTGCTGGTATTGGCGGCTTGGGGCTGGCGGTTGCTGTCGCATCGCGGAATCGGCCGGCTCTGGTTCAGACTTGCGAGCTTGCCCATCGCCTTGGCGGCGGCGACCGGGCTCGCCGCCAGCGTCGCGACGCCGCTGGCCTGGCCCTTCGCCACCGGGCTCGGCGGGCTCGTCGGCGATTTCGCGCATGCCGCCGCAACCGAGGCAGTCGGCTTCACCGGTCTGACGCTTTGGCCCTCGGCGCTCACCATCGCCTTTGCCGGGGTCGGCGCCGCCGCGTTGTTCTTCGCGCTCGCCATCGGTCTCGGCGAATGGCGCGGCATCGGCCGGGGATTGAGTTGGAGCGGCCACGGCCTGGCCCGCCTCGGCGAGGCTGGCTGGCAGGGCCTGCGGCGACTGGCCGAGAAAGCCCGAAACTGCGACAAACGACGACCGGAAGAACATGAGACGGCACCGCCGGCCCGGCGCGAAGCGACCCCCGAGTCGGCCCCCTCGAAACGCCGCGTCGGCAAACGCGCCACCAAGGACAAGCGCAGCAAGCGGGCCGAGGCCGAGGATCAGAGTTCGCTCGATCTTGGCCCGACCGGCGCCTACCTGCTGCCCGAACTCGGCCTTTTGGGCCTACCGTCGGAGGCGGCGAGCGGGCGGTCGATCAGCGACGAGGCGCTGGAGCAAAACGCCCGCATCCTGGAGACGGTGCTCGACGACTATGGCGTCCGCGGCCGCATCGTCGAGGTCCGGCCGGGACCGGTGGTGACGCTCTACGAGCTGGAACCGGCACCCGGCACCAAGACCAGCCGGGTGATCGGTCTGGCCGACGACATCGCCCGCTCGATGAGCGCGGTCAGCGTCCGCGTCGCCGTGGTGCCGGGGCGAAACGCCATCGGCATCGAGTTGCCGAACCAGAGCCGCGAGACGGTCTACCTGCGGGAGATGTTGGCGACCAGCGCCTTCGAGGAACCCTCTGGCGTGCTCGCGCTCGCTCTCGGCAAGGACATTTCGGGCGCCCCGGTGATCGTCGACCTGGGCAAGATGCCGCACCTGCTGATCGCCGGCACCACCGGTTCCGGCAAGTCGGTGGCGATCAACACCATGATCCTCTCGCTGCTCTATCGGCTGCCGCCGGAGCGTTGCCGCCTGATCATGATCGACCCGAAAATGCTGGAGCTGTCGGTCTACGACGACATCCCGCATCTGCTGACCCCGGTGGTGACCGACCCCGGCAAGGCGGTGGTGGCGCTGAAATGGACGGTGCGGGAGATGGAGGATCGCTACCGGGCGATGGCCCGGCTCGGCGTGCGCAACATCCTCGGCTACAATCAGCGCTTGGCCGAGGCCAAGGCGGCCGGCGAGGAGATCCAGCGGACCGTGCAGACCGGCTTCGACGCCGAGACCGGGTCGCCGGTCTTCGAGGTGCAGACGCTCGACCTCGAGCCGATGCCCTTCATCGTCGTCGTCGTCGACGAAATGGCCGACCTAATGATGGTCGCCGGCAAGGATATCGAGGGTGCGATCCAGCGCCTGGCGCAGATGGCGCGGGCCGCCGGCATTCATCTTATCATGGCGACCCAGCGGCCCTCGGTGGACGTCATCACCGGCACCATCAAGGCCAACTTCCCGACCCGGGTCTCCTTCCAGGTGACCAGCAAAATCGACAGTCGCACCATCCTGGGCGAACAGGGCGCGGAGCAGTTGCTCGGCCATGGCGATATGCTGTACATGGCGGGGGGTGGACGGATCGTCAGGGTGCACGGCCCCTTCGTCTCGGACCAGGAGGTGGAGCGCGTCGTCGGCTGGCTGAAACGTCAGGGGATGCCGGAATATCTGGACGCGGTTACCGAGAGCGACGATGACAGCATGGACGCCAGTCTCTACGGGGCGGAGGGCGGTTCGGGCGACCTGCTCTACGACCGTGCCGTCGATCTGGTGGCGCAACATCAAAAGGCGTCGACCAGCTTCGTCCAGCGCCACCTCCAGATCGGCTACAATCGCGCCGCTCGGCTAGTCGAGCGGATGGAGGAGGAGAGCATCATCGGTCCCGCCAATCATGTCGGCAAGCGCGAGATTCTGGTGCGCCGGCCGGATGAGGATTATTGAGGGCATGGGGTTTCCGAGTGGCGCCGTGGCCTTTCGCCTGTCCGGCCGTCATGCCTTGGCATGCCTGATATGCGCCGCTCTAATCGCGATTTCGGGCTTGATTTCGAGCCCGCGGGCCGGCGAGCTGAGCGAGCGGGACCGGGCCGACGTTCGGCTCGTCACCGACTATTTGAACCAAGTAAAGAGCCTGCGGGCCGAGTTCGTGCAAGCCGGGCCGAGCGGCCAGATCGCCACCGGTCAGCTTTATATACGACGCCCGAACCGGCTCCGCTTCGAGTACGACCCGCCGAGCCCGCTGTTGCTGGTCGCCGACGGGCTTTGGCTGATCATGTACGACCGGGAACTGGATCAGGTCGACCGTTGGCCGATCGCCGATACGCCCTTGGGCGTGCTGGTAGCACCCAAGGTCGACTTGAACCGGCAAGTCGAGGTCGTCGACGTAACGCGAGAGCCGGGTATCCTGGCCCTCACCTTCCGCGACCGGGAGAATCCCGAGGAAGGCTCGGTGACCGTGTTCTTCTCCGAGCCGCCGTTGACCCTCCGGCAGTGGCGGGTGATCGATGCGGGGGGCCAGGCGACCGATCTTTCGCTGCGCAATTCGCGCGTCAACGTCGACGTCGACGCCGCGCTGTTCAGTTTTCAGGACAAGATCGGCAGCGGCGAGGACCAGGGCCGTTGAACCGGGCGCGGCCGGCTGGGGCATGAGGGACGAGGGCATGACGACGACACCGAAGCCGCTGGTCGGCATCAGCTGCAATTTTCGGATCGAGGACAACCACCGGAGCCACACCGGCAACGACAAGTACGTGACTGCGGCGATCGAGGGCGCCGGCGCGGTGCCGGTGCTGCTGCCGGCCTGGGGCGACAAGGTGGTGCCCGAGGCCTTGCTGGCGCATCTCGACGGCATCGTTCTAACCGGCGGCGCCTCCAACGTCGAGCCGCATCACTATGACGGCGCGCCCTTCCGCGAAGACACCCTTCGCGATCCCTGCCGCGACGGCCTGACACTGACTTTGATCCGGGCCGCCATCGACCGCGGCACGCCGGTTTTCGGGATCTGCCGGGGCATCCAGGAGATCAACGTCGCCTTGGGCGGCTCGCTGCACCCCTATCTGCAGGAGGTGCCCGGCCGCGAGGACCACCGCCGCGCCCGCGAGAAGCCGATTGAGGAACAGATGGCGCCCCGACATACCCTGGCGCTGACGCCGGGTGGCTTGCTGGCCCGGATCGCCGGCGCGGAGCAGGCCGGAGTCAATTCGCTGCACGGCCAGGGGATCGACCGCTTGGCCGAGCGCCTGCAAGTCGAGGCGGTGGCGGAGGACGGCACCATCGAGGCGGTCTCGGTGGTGGACGCGGTCGGCTTCGCGCTCGGTGTGCAGTGGCACGCCGAGTGGCGGCTCGACCTATTCCCGCTGCATCAGGCACTGTTCGAGGCCTTCGGCGAGGCCGCCCGGGCGTATGCGGCCGAACGCCACGACCAGGCCGGTGAAATCGCGACTCCTCGCGCGCTCGCGGCCGAGTAGACGCAAATAAGCCTGCTTTTCTCGGAATTGCAGGATGATACACGGATTATAGGTGAATTTCTGTTTTTATTCACGAGCGGCGAAGTTATTCCGATCGGCCTGGAACGTGCTCATGGTTGCCGCGAAGCTCCGGTCCAGGGACCGCCAAGGAGGATCGGTTTGAGCGCAAGCGACGAGATCGGCCGCCAGCGGCAGGTCTTCTACGACCGGATCGACGGCGGCAACTTGGCGCCCTTGTGGGAAGTCTTCCACGAATTGGTCGCCAAGGAGCCAGGCTCGTCGGCCCGGGCGGCGCTCTGGCGCTGGGACGAGGTCCGCCCCTTCGTCCTGGAATCGGGCGGCCTGATCACCGCCAAGGAGGCCGAGCGCCGGGTCCTGGTGTTGGAGAATCCCGGCCTCAGGGGGCAGTCGCGGATCACCCCGACGCTTTACGCCGGTCTGCAGTTGATCTTGCCGGACGAGGTGGCGCCGGCGCACCGGCACAGTCAGAGCGCGTTGCGTTTCATCGTCGAGGGCGAGGGCGCCTACACCGCGGTCGAGGGCGAGCGGGTCTACATGGCGCCGGGCGACTTCGTCATCACGCCGTCCTGGACCTGGCACGACCACGGCAACGAGACCGAGGCGCCGGTGATCTGGCTGGACGGCCTTGATATCCCGATCGTCGGTTTTTTCGATGCCAGCTTCGCCGAGAGCCACGACGCCGAAAGCCAACAGGCGACCCGGCCGGCCGGCGATTCCCTGGCCCGCTATGGCTCGGGCCTGTTGCCGGTCGACTATCGGCCCGAAAGCCCGACCTCGCCGGTCTTCAGCTATCCCTATGACAGGACCCGCGGGGCGCTGGAGCTGATGCGCCGGGCCGAGGAATGGGACCCCTGTCACGGCCTCAAATTGAAATACGCCAACCCGGCCACCGGCGACCATGCGATGGCGACGATGGCAACTTTCATGCAGTTGCTGCCGGCCGGTTTCGATGGCCAGCCCTACCGCTCGACCGACGGCGCCGTCTTCTCCGTCGTCGAGGGCCGAGGCCGGACCACGGTCGGCGACACGGTTCTGGAATGGGGGCCGAAGGACAGCTTCGTGGTGCCCGGCTGGCACGAGCATCGACACCAGGCGACGGAGGAGGCGGTGCTCTTCAGCTTCTCCGATCGCGGCGTGCAGGAAAAACTCGGGCTCTGGCGGGAGGCGCGGGGCAACCAATGAGCATGGATGATTTGGACGAGGAGGAAGACCTCGACCTCGAGGATTACCCTGGCCTGCGCGGCGTCACCCGCTTCACCCGGCTGGTCGGCGGCATCGCTTGGTTCTCGCGTCTCGGCGCCGAACTGGAAGACGACGAGATCGAGTGGGCCGAGGCTTATCTCTCGGCGCTGGGTTTTCCGGACGCCGACGTGGTGCCGGTGCTGGACTGGGAGGAGGCGGAGGCCGCCGCCGGCAACCCGGACTGGAACTCGGCCTGGTGGGAGACCGAGGAACAGCTTCGCATGGCGCTGGTCGACGAGGCCTGCCGGCTGCTGCCGGAGGATGCCCTCAACGTCGCCCTGACCCATCTCGCCAGCGCCTTCGCCGAGCCGATCCGCGCCGCCGCCGAAGCCGCTGTCGCGATGGCCGGGGTCGACGACGAGGCCTTGGCGCTGGCGGCCCAAGGTGGCGCCACCCAGGCCTGCTATCAAGCCGCCCTGGTGCTGGCCGCCGAGACCGAGGACGAGCACCCCTTCGCCATCAAGTTCCGCCTGTTCGAGGCCGGTCGTTGGCCGATCGCCGTCGCCGGCAACAGCTTTCACCTGTTCTGAGGAGTAGACGACGTGAGCTTCGTGATCCCCGAGCCACCCCGCGCCGCCGTGGCCGTCGCCGGTGGCGGCAGTTTTCCGGTACGCCGGATCTACTGCGTCGGCCGCAACTACGCCGCACATGCGCGAGAGATGGGCTCGGATCCAGACCGCGAGCCGCCGTTCTTCTTCACCAAGCCGGCCGACGCCGTGGTCGCCGACGGCAGCACCCTGCCCTTTCCGCTGGCCACCGCCGATCTGCACCACGAGATCGAGCTGGTGGCGGCGATCGGCCAGGGCGGCGTCGGAATCGCCGAGGAGGAAGCGCTGGACCACGTCTGGGGCTATGGCGTCGGCCTCAATATGACCAGACGCGACCTGCAGCAGCAGGGCAAGGACACGCGCCGGCCCTGGGACGCGGGCAAGGCCTTCGATCGCTCGGCGCCGATCGGCGCGCTCCATCCGGCGGCGGAGATCGGCCATCCCGACAGGGGCCGGATCTGGCTTCGGGTGAACGGCGAGACGCGCCAGGATAGCGACCTCTCGCACTTGATCTGGAATGTGGCGGAGACGATTTACCACCTCTCCCGCCTCTTCGAGCTGGCAGCGGGCGATCTCATCATGACCGGCACGCCCGAAGGCGTGGCGGCGGTCGGGCCGGGCGACCGGCTGGAAGGCGGCGTCGATGGCGTCGGCACGCTCGACATCAGCTACGCCGGCTGAGCGGCGAATGGTGCTCCGTCTCGCCACCTGGAACGTGAACTCGGTCCGGGCCCGTCTCGATTGCGTCGCGCGTTTCGTCGCCGAGGAAAAGCCCGATATCCTCTGTCTGCAGGAGACCAAGGTTCACGACGACGCCTTCCCGCTCAAGGCCTTCGCCAAGCTCGGCTTTCACCACCACGCGATCTACGGCCAGAAGGGCTATCACGGGGTTGCCATTTTCTCGACCGAGTTGGCGCTGGAACAGCCGACACGGCGGGTCTGGTGCGGCATCGAACAGGCTCGCCACCTCTATTGCCGGATCGCCGGCGACGTCGAGCTGCACAACTTCTACGTTCCCGCCGGCGGCGACGTACCCGACCCGGCGGTCAACGACAAGTTCGCCCATAAGCTCGACTTCATGACCGAGGTGGCGGCCTGGTTCAAACGCCGCAAGCGGCGGCGGAATCGTTTCGTGTTGCTCGGCGATCTGAACGTGGCACCGCTGGAGACCGACGTCTGGAGCCACAAGCAGTTGCTGCGCGTGGTCAGTCACACGCCGATCGAGGTCGAGCACATGGAGCGCTGGTACCAGAGCCACGACTGGCTCGACGCGGTCCGCCTGGTGCACCCGCCGGAGGAAAAGCTTTTCAGCTGGTGGAGCTATCGGGCGCGGGACTGGCAGACCGCCGACAAGGGCCGCCGCCTCGACCACGTCTGGGTGACGCCGGCGCTTCGCGAAGCGGTCCAGGACGCCCGCGTCCACAAGCCGGCCCGCGGCTGGCCCAGCCCCTCCGACCACGCGCCGGTGATCGTCGAACTCGATCTCTAGGGGGCTTTCTCGCCCCCGGTCAGGCCGGCACCGCCTTCGAAGGGGCGGACCACGGCGGTGGCGCTGGCGGTGGCGACGGGTTCGCCGTCGGGGGCCAGCAGCCGGGCCTCGGTGAAGACGATGGAACGCCCGCTGCGGACCACCCAGCCTTCACCCAGAATCCGGCCCGCCGGCGCCGGCCGGAGGAAGCTCGCCTTGATCTCGAGCGTCGGGATCAGGAAATCGGGGCCGAGCCGGGCCAGCGCCGCGTCGACCATGACCTCGTCCAGCATCGCCACCAGGAATCCGCCCTGGACGATACCGAAGGGGTTCAGGAACTGCTCACGCGCCTCGAAAGCAACCGGGGCCCGACCGGCGGCGCAATCGATCTCCAAGAGCTCGCGGCCGAGATGACCGCCCGCCGCCGCGCGGTGGCGCAGAATTTCGAACATTTCAGGATCAGTGAGTTTGCTCATGGAAGGCTGGGGCTCGTTTTCTTTAGCTGCTCTGATATCGATAGAGGTGATAGCGGCCGGGCGCGACTGCCTCCGGCAAGTCGAGCGGCGTCAGTCCGGCCGCTTCGAGCGGTTGGTCGGAGGCGACGACGGCACCGTCGGCCAAGAGCCCGGTCAAGGCCGGCGCCAGCCAAACAGCGAGCGCCGCCGTCGCCGCGGCATCGCCGCTGCCGAAGTCGCAATGCGCCAGCACCGCCGGCGCACCGAGCCGCGCCAGCGCCGCCGGCAAGGTGTCGCGAAAATCGCCCAGCAACAGATGCGCCTGGTCCGGCACGCAGTCGGGGTGGGCGGCGACTTGGCGCTCGAAGACGAAGATATCGCGGCCCGGCAACCGCTCTCTCAGATGATCGTAGGTACGACCGTTGCCGAGGCCGACCTCGAGCACGGGACCGGGCCGGTCGCCGATCGCCAGCGCCGCGGCATCGAGGCAGGCGCGCTGCGCGGTCAGGCGGTGGATGAAGGAATCGAGGCGGCTCATGCCGGCCGGCGCCCGGCGTGCCACCGCCTCATTCGTCTTGCTGGGCGGCCTTGGCGAGCTGCCGGTTGGCCTCCGAGAGCTGTAGGTTGGTCTGCTCCAGCCGCCGGGCCAGCTCGCGCATGATTTCTATCGCCATGTCGGGGAACTCGGCGATCAAGCGGAAGAACAGGTCCCTCGAAATCTTCAGGGTCTCGAGCTCGGTGATGGCGCTGATCGTCGCGGTACGCGGGACGTCGATCAGAATCGCGATCTCGCCGACGAAAGCGTTCTTGGAAACCCGGGCGACGGTCAACGGGCCGCTCGGCGTGTTGATGACGACGTCGGCGTCGCCGCTGACGATAACGTAGGCGGCGTCTCCGATATCGCCCTGGCGAAACAAGTCCTGCCCCGGCGGAAAAGTCAGCCGCTCGCTGGTGAAGGCCAGAAGCTTGAGCTTCGAGGGCTCGATCTTGGCGAAGAGCGGAACGCTCCGCAGCAGCTCGACTTCTTCATTCAGGCTCATCTTCGGCCTCCTTGCCTGCCGTCAGTTGTCATCCAGCAGGGTTCGAAAATAACTCCCCTCGGAGTTCAGCTCGGCGAAGCTGCCCTCCTCGATCACGCGGCCTTGGCGCATCACCAGCATCGTATCGAATCGTTCCGCCATCTCCGGCCTGTGTACCGCCCAGATCACGCTGCGGCCTTGGAATTCCTCCAACAGACCGTCCATTATCCTGGCTTGGCTGTTGCTGTCCAGGCTGGCGGTGGACTCGAACATGATGAGGATGTCGGGCCGTTTCAAGATGGCGCGGGACAAGGCCAGTTTTTGGCGCTGCGAGGACGAGAGCCGGGCCCCGGCGATGCCGACATCATAGGCCAGCCCGACCTCGGCGACGGTGTCGCGCAGAGCCAATTCCTCGATCACCTCGCCGACCAACTCGCCCACTCGATCCTGCGCGTGGGCCTGGCCGTAGGCCACCTTGCCGAAGAGGATGTTGTCCTGCAGGTTGGCGGACCGGTTGTATTTCTCGAAGTCAAAGAATTCGACCGCGGCGGCCAGCTCGGCGGGCAGCTCGGCGGCGAAAATCTCCCGCGCCTTCAAGATCTGATCCTGTACCGCATCGTCGATCAGGCCGAGGCGGTGGCGCGCCGGCACCAGCATGAAAGGCAACGAGATCAAGCGGCCGCGATCGACCGCGCCGAGCGCGCCCAGGTTCTCGCGATCGGCTCGCTGCAAAAGCGCCGCGATTTCCGGCAGCTCGTCGGAAGAGACGAAGCTGAACTGCTGGAATAGCTCATGATCGGGCGGCAGGTCGGAGAAAAGCTCCACCATGGTCGCCGCCAGCTGATAGCCGAGCTGGAGAAAGACGTCGATCAACTCGGCCCGCTCCAGCACCTCGATGACATAGGGATGATCGGCGAGGCGGTCGGCGTCGAAGACGTCGCCGACCGTATTGCCAAAAAGCAGGTTCTCGCCGACGCTGGCGTTGGTGTTGTAGCGGCCGCGGTCGAAGATCTCGACCAGCGGCGCCACCGCCGGGTCCTCCAGACGCTCGCGCAAGCGAAAGCGGGCATTCAGCACCAGCTCCGCAAGATCGCCGCGACTTTTGGAATCGATGGTACCGCGCAGGCCGAGTTGATAGATGTCGTCTCCCATGCCGACCAAGCTCAGCGCCCGCAACGCCTGGGGAGCCAGATCGTCCGGTGCCGTGGCATTGGCGGCGGCGTAGTCGATCCAGTCGGCCGCGGGATCGAGGCTGATATTGCCGGAGCGCTCGGCCTCGTCGATATAGCGGGACCTGACCGCGGCCTCGTCACCTTGATAGTCGGCCTCGCGCATCGGCCGGTGCTTCAGGCCGTAGAAGAGATTGTCGGCGATGGTGCCGGCGAAGATGAAGCTCGACTGGCCGAGATAGGCGATGCGCCGCCCGGTGATCGCCTCCGGCGCGTCGGCGAGCTCGACGGTGCCGGCGGTGGCGCTGCCGCGATCGGGGTCGAGCAACCGTGCCAGCATCGCCGTCAGCTCCTCGCGGCCGCTGCCCGGCGGCCCGACCACGGCCAGATGCGAATCGAGCGGCAAGCGGAACGAAAGCCCGTCGACCACGGCGACGTCCTGGTCGTCGCGCAGCGTCAGGTTGGCCGCCGTCAGCTCGCCGGTGAGGTGGGGCACCTCCGCCGGTTCCTCCAGCTGATAGGCGCCGTCGCGCATACCGTGCGGCTCGAACTGGTTGATCACTTGTTCGTACTTGATGTTGGCATCGGCGAATTGTTGGTAATAGGCCAACAACTCCTTCCAAGGCGCCGCCAGGTCCTTATGGGCGGCGAGCGCCGCGACCAGGGTGCCGATCTCCAGCTCGCCGGAGATCACGAAATAGCCACCGATCGAATAGAAGAAAAACGGCCCGAGCTGCTGGATGAAGTTGTTGAGGAACTTGATGACGAACTTTTGCTTATAGATTCGATAGCGAACGTGAAAGATGTCGTTCAACTGCCCGGCGAAGATGGCCAGCGTATAACGGGCGGTATCGTGGGCATGCACCTCCTGCACGCCCTGCACGGTCTCGCCGATGCGGTCGGAGAGCCGCCGCACGCGGCGGACCCGCTCCTTGCCGAGAACATTGACCCGGCGCTGCAGTTTGGGGATCAGCCAGACCTGCAGGGGATAGAGAATCACCGCGGCCGCCGCCATCCGCCAATCCTGATAGAACAGAAAGCCGAGGATCGTCAGCAAGGTGCCGCCCTGAAACGACGGCTGCGAAAAGGCGTCGCCGATGAAGCCGCCCAACGGCTCCACCTCCTGGGTGATCATGGGAATGATCTCGCCCTGGCTCATCTTCCGGAAAGTGGGCAAGGGGAAGCGCAGGATTCGCGCATAGAGATCGAAACGCAGCCGTCGCAGCATCCGCTCGCCGGCCAAGCCCTTATAGACGTTGATGACGTATTTGAAGCTCTGATTGATGATCACCAGAATCAGAAAAGCGCCGCAGAGCAGAAACAGAAAACTGACCTGATCGAGTTCGACGCCGTCCACGAGCTCGAAGGGGAAGGAAATCGACCGGCCGCCGATGGCCTCGTTGATGATCAGCTTCGGCAGCTCATAGAAGAGATATAGAAAAGGGAACGAAGCCGCGGCCATAACGGTCAGGGTGATCTGCTGCTTGGCGCTGTGGCGCAGCACGTACCTGATGACCGATTTTTCCGTAATGCCGTTCTGCCGCCGTCCCCGAGACGCGCCCCCCCGACTCGCCCGGAACTTTAGCCCCACGGCGACAGCCCTGCCAAGTCGGGAACGCGAGGTATCGACAAACCAGAGCCGGCTCTACCCCACCTATGCTCGCCCGCCACCGCCGGGCCGATCGCCGCTGAAGCCAGTACTTCCGCGCGGGCCCAATATGCTATACCGGGCTCGAAATATGGTTTTCGCCGGTTCCCGCCCTGTGCCATAGTTCGGCACCAATCGAGAGGGTGCGTCATGGGCTCGGGCAGATCCGGATCGAAAGTCCTCATCTACAGTCACGATTCCTTCGGTCTCGGACACCTGAGCCGTTGCCGTACCATCGCGCACGCGTTGGTCGAGCGTTATCGCCACCTCTCGGTTCTGATTCTCTCCGGCTCGCCCATCATCGGCAGCTTCGATTTCCGCAGCCGGGTAGATTTCATCCGCATCCCGGGGGTGATCAAGCTCAGGAACGGGGAATATACCTCGCTCAGCCTGCACATCGATACCGAGGAAACGCTGACGATTCGCTCGGAGATCGTCCGCCACACGGCCGAGATCTTCGCGCCCGACATCTTCATCGTCGACAAGGAGCCCTTGGGCCTACGCGGCGAGGTCGGCGAAACCCTGGAGCTGTTGAAACAGCGGGGAACGCACCTGGTGCTGGGGCTGCGCGACGTCATGGACGAGCCCAGCAGCCTGGAGCCGGAGTGGCAACGCAAGAACGTCATGCCGGCCCTGAAGGATCTCTACGACGAAATCTGGGTCTATGGCTTGCCACAGATCTGCGACCCGCTGGAAGGCATCAAGCTGCCGAAACGGGTGCGCCAGAAGATGATCTACACCGGCTACCTGGAGCGCTCGGTGTCGGCCGCGAAGGTCAACCATCGACTGCCGGAACTGGTCGAAGAGCCCTATATCCTGGTCACCACGGGCGGCGGTGGCGACGGCGAGGGGCTGATCGAATGGGTGCTCCGAACCTATGAGAGCGGCCCGCGCCAGCTCTACCCGGCGTTGCTGGTGCTCGGCCCCTTCATGCAGCCGGAGCGCCAGGCCGAGTTCATGGAGCGGGCGAGCCGTCTCGACAATGTCGAGGCGATCACCTTCGAGGCGCAGATGGAATCACTCGAGGCCAATGCCGTCGGTGTCGTCGCCATGGGCGGCTACAACACCTTCTGCGAGATCCTCAGTCTCGACAAGCGGACCATCATCGTGCCGCGGGTGGTGCCGAGGGTGGAGCAGAAGATCCGGGCCGAGCGCGCCCAGGAATTGGGCCTGGTCCGTATGCTGGAAGACGACGGCCGCCACGATCCCAAGGTGATGGCCAAGGCATTGATGGAGCTACCCTATCAAAACCTCCCCTCCGAGGTCGTGGTGCCCGGCCTCTTGGAGGGCCTCGACAACGTCTCCCGCCTGGTTGCACCTTGGCTACCAGACTCGACGCCGGTGGAAGTGGAGACCGATGCGCCACGGGCCCGCGCGCCACTGCCGAAAATGGTGTGAGCCCAGCCTTGCCCGAGCCCACGACCGCGGATCCCAGCGCCTCGGCCGGCGCGACTCCAGCACCCGTCGTCTTCGTACTGAAGGGCTATCCCCGGCTCTCGGAGAGTTTCATCGCCCAGGAGATCGCTGCCCTGGAACGCCGCGGGCTGGACATCCGCATCGTCTCGCTGCGCCATCCGACCGACCGACAGCACCACCCCGTCCACGACGAGATCGAAGCCCCGGTCAGTTACCTGCCGGAATACCTCTATCGGGAACCGCGCCGGGTCATGGCCGCCTGGCGCGCGGCTCAGCGCTGGCCCAGCTATTGGCGGACGTTCTATTGCTGGCTCTCCGACCTGGCCCGCGACCCGAGTCCGAACCGGGTTCGCCGTTTCGGCCAGGCCCTGGTCCTGGCGCACGAGATGGCCCCCGAGGTCCGTGGCCTGCACGCCCATTTTCTGCACACGCCCGCCTCGGTAACGCGCTATGCGGCGATGCTGACCGGGCTGCCCTGGTCGGTCTCGGCCCATGCCAAGGACATCTGGACGACGCCCGATTGGGAGGTCGCCGAAAAGCTGGCCGAGTGTTCCTGGCTCGCCTGCTGCAGCCGGGCCGCCCAGCAACGGCTGCTCGAGTTGGCACCGGACGAGGCGGCCGGCGAGCGGATCCATCTCTTCTATCACGGCCTCGACCTGGACCGCTTTCCGCCCGGGCCCGGGCCCGGGCCCGGCTCGGAGGCGGACGGCCTGGACCCGGCGGCACCGGTCCGCCTGCTGTCGGTCGGGCGGGCGGTGGAAAAAAAGGGCTATGGCGACCTGTTGCAGGCGCTGGCGGCACTGCCGGAGGCGTTGGCCTGGCGGTTCGAGCATATCAGCGGCGGGCCGCTCCTGGAGAAACTACGGGCCGAGGCCGGACGTCTCGGTATCGAGGCCCGGATCACCTGGCGTGGTGCCTTGGCGCAGGGCGAGGTGCTGGAAGCCTACCGACGAGCCGATCTTTTCCTGCTGGCGAGCCGGGTCGGCGGCGACGGCGACCGCGACGGCTTGCCCAACGTCTTGATGGAAGCGCAGAGCCAAGGCCTCGCCTGTATCGCCACCGATGTTGCCGGCATCCCCGAACTGATCGTCGATGGCGAGACCGGCCTGCTGGTGGCGGAGCGAGAGCCGGAGGCGCTGGCCAGGGCGATCGCCGATCTCGCCGGCCAGCCGGCGCGCCGCCGCGCCATGGGCCTCGCCGGACGACGCCGGATCGCCGAGCAATTCGCCCACGACCCCTGGATCGACCGGCTGGCGGAGCGGTTCGCCATCGATCCGGAGCGTGAGCGCCAAGAGCGCCAGGCCTGAGCCGGCCGGCCATGCGGATCGCTTTCTACGCGCCGATGAAGCCACCCGATCATCCGATCCCGTCCGGCGACCGGCGGATGGCGCGTCTGTTGATGGCGGCGCTGGCGACGGCCGGGCACGAGGTCTTTCTGGCCGACGATTTTCGTGGCTACGACGGCACCGGCCAGCCGGCGCACCAGCGGGCGTTGGCCCAAGAAGGGGGCCGGACCGCCCGCCGGCTCTCGGCGACGCTAGACCGCGCCGCCCACCGGCCCGAACTCTGGTTCACCTACCACCTCTACCACAAGGCGCCCGATTGGCTGGGCCCCGAGGTCGCGGCCCGGCTTCGTATCCCCTACGCCGTCGCCGAGGCCAGCTTCGCGCCCAAACAGGCCGGCGGTCCCTGGGATCTCGGTCATCGGGCCGCCGCCCGGGCGATCGCCGCCGCCGACGCCGTCTTCTGCCTGACCCGGCTCGACATGGCCTGTGTCCGGCCGCTGCTCGCCGCGCCGGACCGCTTGCACTATCTACCCCCCTTCATGGATACCGAGAGTTTCGAGATCCCCGCGACGGCCAGGCGACAGGCGAGACGACGGCTCGCCGAGACCCACGATCTCGATTCCGCGCCGCCTTGGCTGGTCGCCGTCGCCATGATGCGCCCGGGCGACAAGCTCGAATCCTATCGACGATTGGGCGCCGCCCTGGCCCGGGTCGATAGCGGCGACTGGCGGCTTCTGGTGGTCGGCGACGGCGATGCGCGGGAGGCGGTACGGGCCGCGCTGGCACCACTCGGCGAGCGCGTCGCCTATGCGGGCGAGTTGGTGCCGGAGGGCTTGCCCGAGATCTACGCCGCTTGCGACATCTGCGTCTGGCCGGCCGCCAACGAGGCCTATGGCGTCGCCCTTCTGGAAGCCGAGGCGGCGGGCCTGCCCGTCGTTGCCGGCGACGGACAGGGTATTGCCGACGTCGTTCTGGACGGCGAGACCGGCCTCTTGACCCGGGACGGCGACACCGACGCCTTCGCCGGGGCCGTCTCGACACTGTTGGCGGACACCGCTCTTCGCCATCGCCTCGGCGATCAGGCCCGGACCATGGTGCGTCGCGAGCGCGGCCTCGCCGCCACCGCGAGGCGGCTCGACCGGGTGCTGCAAGGGCTGGCGGGATGAGCCGCCTCGCGCTGCTGCGCCACGGGCCGACCGGCTGGAACCGGGCGGGACGGCTGCAGGGTCGAACCGACGTTCCCTTGAGCGCGGAAGGCCGCCGGCAAGCGGCCGAGAAGCGCTTGCCCGATTGCCTGGCGACGGCGATATGGCACACCAGCCCGTTGGCCAGGGCGACCGAGACCGCGCGGCTGCTCGGGCTCGGCGAGAGCCGTGTCGAGCCGCGCCTGATCGAGATGGATTTCGGCCGCTTCGAGGGCCGGCGCCTGGCCGAGCTGCGCGCCGAACTCGGGCCCGAGATGGCGGCGAACGAGGCCCGTGGCCTGGATTTCCAACCACCCGAAGGGGAAAGTCCGCGCCAGGTGCAAGCCCGGCTTCGACCCTGGCTCGGCGAATGCGCGGCCGCCGGCGGCGACCACGTCGCGGTCTGCCACAAGGCGGTGATCCGCGCCGTCCTGGCACTGGCCTTCGATTGGGACATGACCGGAAAGCCACCGGTTCGGCTCGACTGGTCGGCCCTGCACCTCTTTCGCCTCGACGCCGACGGCCGGCCCCGGGCGCTTCGGCTGAACCTGCCCCTGGAGCGGCGATGAGCGGCACCGACGTCTTCTTCTATGTCCAGCATCTACTGGGCATCGGCCATTTGCGCCGGGCCCAGACCCTGGTGCGAGCGCTTCGCCGGGGCGGTCTCGAGGTGGTGCTGGTCTCCGGCGGCATGGCGATCCCGGCCGCTGGCTTGGACGGCGTCCGACTGGTGCAACTGCCGGCGGTACGCGCCACCGATATGAGCTTCAAGGAGCTGGTCGACGATGCGGGCCGGCCGATCGACGAGGCCTGGCGCGAGCGGCGGCGCGATGCCTTGCTGGCGGCCTGGATCGAGGCGGCGCCGGCACTGTTGTTGTTCGAGCTGTTTCCCTTCGGCCGTTGGGGCATGCGCTTCGAATTGCTGCCGCTGTTGGAGGCGGCCGGCCGGGCTCGGCCGAAGCCGCTGGTCGTCGCCTCGGTGCGCGACATTCTGGTCGCCAAGACCAAACCCGAACGCTACGACCAGATGGTCGACCTGGCGGCCCGGCACTTCGACCAGATCCTGGTGCACGGCGACCCGGACCTGATCTCCTTTTACGAGACCCTGCCGCAGGCACGACGCATAGCCGAGCGGATCCACTACACGGGCTATGTCGTCGACGAGAGCGGGCGGCCGGGCGAGCCGGGCGCGGTCGGCGACGGCGAGGTCCTGGTCTCCGCCGGCGGTGGCCGGGTCGGCCACCATCTCCTGGAAAGCGCCATTCGAGGCCGGGCATTGAGCTGCCTCGGGGACCGGACCTGGCGGGTTCTGGTCGGCTATCACGTCGACGAGGCCGACTTGGCGGCGCTTCGGCGACTGGCCCCCGACGGCGTCGTCGTCGAGCGCGCCCGTCCGGATTTCCCGGACCTGCTGATGCGTTGCACCCTCTCCATCAGCCAGGCCGGCTACAACACCATCATGGAGGCCTTGCGCGCCGGCTGCCGGATCGTCGCCTCGCCCTATGCTGGCCAGGAAGAAACCGAGCAGACGCGCCGGGCCGAACTGCTGGCGGCCCGGGGCGTGATCGAGATCGTGCCCGAAGAGAAGTTGACGCCGGAAAGCCTGGCCCGGGCCGTCGACCGGGCGATGGCGGCGCCACCGCCGGCCAAGACCGCGATCCGCACCGACGGCGCGGCAAGGACGCTCGAACTCGTCACCGGTTGGTTGGCCGAGGCCGGCCGGGTCGGCGGATGAGCGACTGGAAGAGCCTCGATGCCGAGCTTCGCGCCTGGCGGGAGGCAGGCCAGCGGGCCGATTTCTGGTGGCGCGACGACGATGCCGAGCGGCCGACCGCGGCACTCGACCGACTGCTCGCACTGGCCGAGACGAGCGGGGTCCCGCCGGCGCTGGCGGTGGTCCCGGCCGGGGCCGGCGAGGCGTTGGCGGCAAGGCTTCGCGAGCACCGGCAAGTCGCCGTCCTGAGCCATGGCCTCGGCCATCTGAATCATGCCGCCGCGGGCGGGCGCAAGGCGGAGTTCGGTCCCGACCGGCCGGTCTTCGAAATGCTGGGCGATGTCGCCACCGGATGGCAGCGGCTGAAGCTGCTGTTCCCGGAACAGGCGCTCGCGATCTTCGTGCCGCCTTGGAACCGGGTCGATCCCGAGCTGGTGGGCCGCTTGCCGCTGGCCGGCCTCGCCGCCGTCTCGGCTTTCGGTGCTCGTCGATCCGCCAACCCGGCACCGGGCCTAACCGAGGTGAACTGTCATCTCGATCTGATCGATTGGCGCGGCGGGCGCGGCTTCGTCGGCGAGACGCGGGCGCTGGCGAGCCTGATCGAGCATCTGTCGGCCAGGCGCCGGGGCCTGGCCGACGGCGGCGAGGCCACCGGCGTGATGAGCCACCACCTGGTCCTGGACGACGCGGCCTGGAACTTCCTCGAGCGCTTGCTGAAACATCTCGGGGAGTGTGACGGGGCGCACTGGTTATCGCCGAAGGAAGCCTTTAGTTTGGCGCCATGAGCCATCACCGCTATCCGAAAAAGTCGATAATGGCCGACTATGCGCGTGCCGCCGTCGGCGTCGGCGTAACCGGGGTCCCGCTGATTCTGGCCGAGCTTTCGGGCTTCTTCGGCCTGCTGGTGATCGGCCTTTGGGGGCTGTTCGCGGCCTATGGCGTTCGCACCGCGATCCGTCATCTGACCACGATCGACGTTTCCGAGATCGGCATCCGAACGCTCGGGCCGATCGCTCGCGCCGTGCCGTGGGAAGAGCTTCGCGACGTGCAGCTTCGCTACTATTCGACCCGCCGCGATCGGACCGAGGGTTGGATGCAGCTGAAGGTTCGGGGCGCCGGGGCCCGCATCGGCATCGATTCCGCGCTGGTCGGTTTCGACGACGTCCTGGAGTGGGTCGCCGAGGCGGCCGGCCGGCAGGGGATCGAGCTCAACGAAGCGACCCAGGAGAACCTGCAGCAAGTGGCAAACGGCGGGACGAAGCCGTGAGCGCGATCCTGACGATCGAGGATCTGGCGGTCGAGTTCCACCTTGCCGAAGGCGTGATCCGGGCCGTCGACGGGGTTTCCTTCAAGGTCCCGAAGGGCAAGACGGTGGCATTGGTCGGCGAATCGGGTTCCGGCAAGACCGTGGTCAGCCAGAGCATCATGCGAATCCTGCCCCGGGTGGCCCGGATCGCCCATGGCGGGATCAGCTTCGCCGATCCCACTAGCCCGAACGGTGCCGTCGATCTGGCCGCGCTGGCGATGGACGGCGAGCCGATGCGGAAGATCCGGGGCGGTCGCATCTCGATCATCTTCCAGGAGCCGATGACCTCGCTGTCGCCGCTGCACACGATCGGCAACCAGATCGGCGAGGCCTTGCACCTGCATCGGGAGATCAACGCCAAGACCGAACGCGAGATGGTCGTGGAGATGTTGCGCAAGGTGCGCTTTCCCGAGCCGGAAGGAGCGATCCACAAATATCCCTTCGAGCTGTCGGGCGGCCTTAGGCAACGGGCGATGATCGCGATGGCGCTGATCTGCCGGCCGGCGCTGCTGATCGCGGACGAACCGACG
>PVBE010729051.1_pt1 | contig 28743 bp, 16 predicted proteins | sample 1631181 | NCBI WGS metagenome assembly PVBE01 (sample SAMN08397723, study PRJNA350692) | Marine metagenome, whole genome shotgun sequencing project. | isolation source: water | place: Pacific Ocean | collected 2012-04
CAGGCTCAACGGCTCCTGTTGGCTTTCACCCATGCGGTGCCTCCGGCGATCATTGCTGCGATGCCCGCTGCGATGCTCTGAGGCCAGTTTCTTGGCACCTCTACCGAAAACCTCCCTGCTCATATGGGCAATGCGGGGTAGATCTTCCGCATCAGGTCGATGATGTCATCCGCGATGATCTCCCGCGTATGCGCGTTGATCACCCGGCTATGTGCCGGCGGATTCTCCTCATCAAACTTGGCCTCCACCTGCTCGTCAACGAAGGTGATCGGCGATTCGAGCTTGAGCGGCGCGACTTCACCCACTGCCTCCAACGCGTGCGCTGCCGCCTCACGTATCGCCTCACACGCCCGAGCGGGCGGCATCGTGCGAGCTGAGTACCGGCTCATGCCGACCTTCACAGCGCACGTCACGACGCCGGGAATCAGCTCCTCCATCTCCTTGCACGCGTGAAGATCGCCCGTGGCCAGTACGAACGGCACGCCGTAGTGGCCCGCGATTGCGGCCTGCAAGCCCATCTCCCCCATGGAAATCCCGTTGAAGCTCCAGTTGCGGATTCCCAAGCTCATCGTGTGACACAGCGTCCCCGACGGCGTCTCCGCCTTGGCGTGGCCACCCACAACGCCGGTCGCGTCGCACGTCGCGTCCAGGTATGGCAACCAGAACGGACGCTCCATTCCGGTGATGACGTCGATCCGAGGGTCTACATGGTCGAGGTCCATCGTGTAGCCCGCGCCGTGCCCGTCGTTGACGATCACCTCGGTCGCGCCGCCCGCATACAGCCCGTCCGCCGCCGCCGAGACTTCCTTCGCCAGCCATCGCCTCTGCCGCATGCGCTGTTCGTGATTCTGAGGGCTCTCATCCGCCCGGTGTTCCCAGGTGTAAACTCCCGCAACGCCCTCGAGGTCAGTCATCATGTAGAACTTCATGCAGGAACGCCTCCCAAACGCGTGTGTTGCCGCCGCATTCGCATGACGGCGCCATCTCACCTCTTCACGCTTCGTGGAGGAGTCTGCCCCCCCTTCCGACGAAAGTCGCGCGCGGCAATCCTACATCCAACAGGAACGTGTGCATCCATGAGTCGGGAATTTCGGACAGACGATTGGGACAGCTACAAGATGGACTATGCCAATCCGTTCGAGCCGCTGGAGCCGCTTGAGCAGGAGATCGCCATCGTCGACGATGCCCTGGGCGCGGTCATCGACATCGGTGGATTGCCTCACGCCAACTACGACCACGAGAAGATGCTCGCGCATCGCGCGGCGGTCGCGGAGAACTTCGAGATCCCTTGGACAGCGATCAGCCCTCGGATGCAGCGCCTGCTCTACGCGATCAATGGGATCACCCAGCCCCGGAACATGATTGCCGCCGGCGTCTTCTGCGGCAACACGTTCATGTCAAACGCCGGCGCCGGCGCGGGTCCGGGCGCGTGCTATGAGGCGGAGAAGCTCATTGGGGTTGAGATCAAGCCCGACGAAGCCGAGCGTGCGGAGCGCAACGTGCGCAAGATCGACCCCACGGGCAAGGCGCGCGTCCTCGCGGCCGACGCGGTGGATGTCTGCACCGACTTCGATGATGAGATCCGCGTCCTGTACTTGGATGCCGATGGCGACGGCGGTCGGGGCAAGGGGATCTACCTTGAGATCCTCGAGGTATCGCTCGACAAGATGCCGGCGGGTGGCCTCGTGCTGGCGCATAACAGCGTCAACGGCGGCGCCCGCATCCAAAAGTACCTCGACTGGGTCCGCGATCCCGCGAACATGTCGGCCAGCATCAACATCGTCTTCGATCCCGAGGGCCTCGAGGTCTCCGTCAAGTAGCCGCGCATAGCGACGCGGAAACTCACTGAGTTTCCATCTCAGCCCGTCTGCCGTCGTAGGTCGGATCTCCAGATCCGACGGAAGTCCGGCCCGCGCGCCTCACGCATCGCTACCGCCGCACGAGAATCGCGAAGTGATCGCTGGGCATCCTCACCTCCGTCAGCGTCCGGCCCTTCCCGATCACGCGCTCGACTTCCGCACCCTCCACAAGGCGACCATCGCCGTCGAACACGTACACGTCAACCTGGCTGGCATCGCCCCATCCATACCGACCCGAGCGATTGGTGACGATCCGCTCCTCACCCAGCACCATCCCCTCGCGAAGCTCGATGGGGGTCGTCGGGAACATGAGTTGGCCGAAGTGCGTGCCCTCGGGCTCATCCTCCCACGTGTAGATCACCAAGAGCCCCGCGTGGTCCAGCATCCGTCGGGCCATCTCGGCGCGGCCCTTGTCGCCTCCGACGTTGTCGTGGTTGCCCAGGCCCATCGGCGTCGCCAGATGGGTCGCGACCAGGAACGAATACGAGGCCGTCTCCACGAATCGGGGCACCCCTAGATCCAACATCGCGCGCGTCATCGGCTGCGAGTTACCCACGATCATCATGTCGCGATCCCGCAAGTATTTCACGAGCCACTGCTTCCACGGTTGCTGGAGCAGCACGACGCTCGAGCACGTGCCTGTTAGCGCGTGCGTGGTCGCGTCCACAATCGCCGTCGCTCCGTCCCAGGCGGTCCCGTATGCGTATTGCGCGCTCGCCCACTCCATCTCGTCCAGGTAGAACCCATCCGCGCCCAGCTCCTCCAGGATCTCCGGCACTGCGGCCTTGAGGGCCTTGCCATACGAATTCTCCAGCGTCGGGACATACAGGTAGACGGGATAGTAATACGGCGACGTCAAGTGTTCCCCCGCGGCGTCTAGCAGATGCGAATCCGCATACAGCTCCTCGGCCCCCGGCTCGGTGCATATCTGCGCGTGTAAGTAGATCAGCGGACGGACGCCGGTGCCGCCGGCCTCCAGCTTGCGGGTCCAGTTCGCAGCCCCCTCGCACCATTCCCGGGCCAGCAACAGCCCCGTCCCCTCGGCGACTTTGCGGGGCTCAAAGGCCGTCTGCCCCGAGAGCACCACGCCAAGCCCTCGACGGTCTACCCAATCGCGGTACTCCTCCACCGACGCCTTGCCGTCCGGCGTCTGCTCGAAGGTCATCGGCCCGGGCAGCGTGATGTTGCTTCCCCAGTTGCGTCGGACCGCGTTGATGAAATCCCAGTAGTCGCCGTCCGGCACGGGATACACGCTCCACTCCAGCGTGTGAGAGGCCCCCGCGGCGATGCCCAGCTGCGGATCGGATACGCCGATCGTGTCGCCCCGCCGAAACGCGAGACTGTGCGCCCGGTACACGTCGTCCTCGGCCACCATGCCTAGCGCGAGGTCGTCCCACACCGCGAGGGCTGTCGGGTGGGTTGCGGACCACGCCTCCTGGCTCTCGCTGTACGCCTCATGCCCGCCGAGCCGCATCTCCTTCGGAGGCTCCGCCAGAGCAAGGGAATTCTCGTAGATCAGGCCGACGGTCTGGCCGGTCGTGTTCGTGATCGTATCGGCCACCCGCACGTGGTCAGAGCGCGTCCGGACGGTGCGAGTCACGCGGTAGCCCGTGCCCTCCCACTCGACGCGCGTCGGTGCCTTGCGCTTCACCTCTCGCCACCGTTCAGACGATGTCTCGAGCCACGCGCCGTCTGGCTCGCTGATCCGGCACGCAAACTCCTGCGTGCGGCCGGCGGCGCTGACACGCAAGCTGCCCCCAGCACTGAGTTCGGCGCGCATGGGCACGCGACGCGGGCGCTCAGGGACATGCGTCGGCAGGGGTCCGTCGGGGGCCGGCGCTATGCCCGCCGTCGCTGCCGGCTCAGCCGGATCGCCGACTTCGATCGTCACATCCCGGAGCACGAGCACCGTGCCCTCAGCCAGCAGCGTGGGATGGGTGAACGCGAGTTCGTTCTGGCCCGGACTCACGTGCGGAGTGATGTCCCACACGAACCGGTACGGGTCCACATCAGGAATGCCAAACGGGATCGGCGCCGTCCGGAGCGTCTCGGAGAAGTCGGGGGAGTACACGATCCGCCACGACGGGCCGTAGGCCCAGGTCGTGTCCATCCCGCACCGCATGGTGAACTCAAAGGGCTTGTTGAGGAGGTCGTCCCTGAGGGCGTTGCGGCCATTGGTCGCGACAATCAGCCAGGGGTTAGAACCCGCGAGACCGGGCCAGTCAACGCGAGCGTCGAGGCTGAGGCGGACCTGCAGACCGGCCGCTATCTTCGGCAGATCAAATGCGAGCGTCTCGGTGTCGCCTGACGACACCCGCAGCTCCGGCGCGACGGTATGCGAGGTCTGAGCCACTCCGGCCGCGAGGCTGCAGGCAACGGTCAACGCTGTGATCACCATGGGCTGTGTTCCTGGGAATTGCCGTTATGTCGTCTGACGACAGTCACGGTTCACCGCCCTATCCGAAGAACCCTGGACACCTGGCCCCAATGCCCGGAAGCGACCCCGCCTCGTGGCGCAGGCATTCTTGCCTGCGGCCGTCGCCGCTGTCGTCGTAGGACAGGCGCAGGCCTCTCTGCCGCCGCCCCTCCTCCCACGCGAAAAACCGGGACAGTTAGCCATTTTCGCCGACGTTGCGAAACATGGTAACTGTCCCTGAATTTTCGCCCTCTCCACCCTCTCCCGATCCCCAGCTACCGTGGCATCCCCTGCCGCCCATCGCCCGCGTCCTCGAACACCGCAATTGAGCGTTTCTGAGCAACTTCTGGCCCATTCCGCTCAGCTTGACACCCTGAATCGAATGCGTGTAAAATCGCCGCCTAACGATACCCTAAGGAGTGCCTTAGTGAGTGCCACAGATCTTAGAGCGATGATCCTTGTTGGTGACGGGCTCGGCGACCGTCCCGTCCCGGCCCTGGGCGACAAGACGCCCCTTGAGGCCCAGCCGACCCCAAACCTCGACGCGCTCGCCGCCCGCGGCCAATGCGGGCTGATGGATGCCATCGCCCCCGGCGTCCCCGCCGGCAGCGACACGTCGCACTTCGCCATGCTCGGGTATGACCCATACCAATACTACACCGGTCGCGGTCCGCTTGAGGCCCTAGGCGTCGGTCTGGAAGTGATGCTCGGAGACCTGGGATTCCGGTGCAACTTCGCCACCGTCAAGCGCGAGGCCGCGGACCTAATCGTCGTCGACCGCCGCGCTGACCGCATCGCATCCGGGACCGACGAGTTGACCGCTGCTCTCAACTCCCTCCCTCCAATCGACGACATCCAGTTCATCGTAAAAGACTCCATTGAGCACCGAGCGGCCCTGGTAATGCGCGGACCGGCCCTCGTGGAGGGGCTCAAGAACGTCGCCGCGAGTCCCAAGCCGATCATCACCGACGCGGACCCCCACGAGGAGGGCGAGCCGATCTGGCGAGCCGCCGCCACGGTCCCCGAAGTCCAGGTCGCGGCCGCCGCTCTCAACCTCTGGATCCGCCAAGCCCATGACGTGCTCAAAGAGCACCCCGTGAACCAGGCGCGCGAAGCCAACAACCTCCCGCCGGCAAACGCCATCCTGCCCCGAGGCTGTGGTATGGCGCCTGATCTCGACCCCTTCGAGGAGAGGCACGGCACGAAGGGCGGCCTCGTCGTGGAGGCCGGGCTGATCAAGGGCCTGGGACGCTACATCGGGATGGACGTCCTCGACGCTCCCGGCGCAACCGGCGGGTACGATACCGACCACATCTCGCTGGCCAAGACCGCCGTCGCGGCCCTCGACAGCTCCCCATTCGTGCTCTGCAACCTGAAGGCGCCCGACCTCGCCGGGCACGATGGTGACCCAGAGAAGAAGATGGAGATGATCGCCAAGCTCGATGAGATGGCCGGCGTCCTCCTGAACGAGGCCGATCTGGACAAGACCGCGATCGCCGTCACGGGCGATCACTCGACGCCCTGCGCTCTCGAGGACCACTCAGGCGACCCCTTGCCTCTCATCATCACCGGGTACGGTGTCCGCGCTGACGCAATCTCCGAATACGGCGAGCGGCCCTGCGGCATGGGCAGCATCGGCCGCGTTCGCGGGCATGATATACTGCCCATGCTAACGACGCTGATCGGCACGGCACACAAGTTCGGGGCCTAGAAACCACTCGACGCGGAGGCCTGCGTGCGGCTTGAGTCGGCTCTCAAGATCGTTGGCGCGCTAAAACACCGCTTCGGTGAAGCGCTGAGCGTGAGCGACATATGCCGCGCCGTCCCGCTGTCATATCAGCCGGTCTACGACTATGTTCAGCGACTGACGGTCGCCGGCGTCGTGCGCACCGTCAAGAGCGGCCGCCGCGTGCTATGCGAGCCGGCCGCCACGCCAGCCGCCGCGGTGTGGCTGGCCCACTGGTCGCTCGACGAGGCCAAACAGCAAGAATCCCCCGCCATTACGGAACTTATGGCGGATCTTGAGAGTCGGATAACCGCGGACGTTGCCGCGGGAGCCGGGATCATAGCAATTGACCCGGACGGCGGCGACGGGGCGGTGGTCCACACCACGGAGCGAGGCCTGGACGGGGCAGTTTGGGACGCGCGAATCCACCTCATGAGTCGGGCGCAGCTAGGCGATGTCCTTAGCGCGCCGGACGGCACGTTTGGGGTCGCGCGCCGGATACTGCCGATCCTCGGTCACCAACTCCTGTGGTCTGTTGCGCTCTCCGCCCGCGATAAGTCAAGCGACGAGCCGAAGGCGCGCCCGCGTCCGAGGTCGGCCCGCCGCCCAGCTTTCATCGACTGAATGCCCGCCGGCAGGCGGGAGACTGAGGAGGCCACGCATTGTCGCTCCGCCATCGTGCCCATCGGGTTGCCCTCCTACCTCTGGATGACCGACCGGTAAACACCAAACTGATCCGCATGCTGGGGCGGATGGTCGATTACGAGATCACCGCGCCGCCGGCCGAGATGATCGGTAACTTCGACTCGCCCGGGAACCCTGAAGCCATCATGCAGTGGTTGCTCAACACCACGCCTGAGGTCGACAGCATCCTGGTCTCGATCGACATGCTGGCATACGGGGGCCACGTCGCGTCGCGCCAACCGAACGTCCGCGCCGACACGGCGCTGCATCGGCTCGAATTCCTGAAGACCTTGCGCGAAAAGGTCGAAGACCGCTCGATCTACGCGTTCGGCACGATCCCTCCGCCCGAAGGCATGCCGCTGGTCGGGCAGGAGGTCGATGATTCACGCGCCGCCGCCCGCCACGCCGAGTTGGAGGCCCGGGTAGCCGACGCGAACGGCGAGCCGGACGCATCCGTCGCCGACGAGCTGACCGACCTGCGCAGCGACGTCTCGCCCGATTTCTTCAGCCGCTACCACGAGATGCGCCGCCGGAACCTCCGCGTCAACCTCCGCGCCACCGAACTCGCCGCTGATGGCGTCATCGACTTCTTGATGATCGGCCAGGAGAGCACTGCGTCCGTCGGTCCTCACGTCGCCGAGAGCGACGAGATCATGAGCCTCGTAGCGTCTCGCAGCGCGTCCGACTCGGTCGTGCTCGTCGATGGCTATAGCGAAGGCCTGGCGGTATTACTCGTGCGCTTCGTCCATTCGCACATGGGCACGAGCCCCGCGATCGCGAGCGTCTGCTCGTCTGTAGAGGCGTGCGACACCTCGCTCAACCAAGCGCAGGGCGTCACGATTCGCGAGGCCGTTCGCGCCCAGATCATCGGCATCGGCGCATCAGAGGTCGACGATCCGGCGAATGCCGACATCTGCCTCTACGTGCATCCACCGTGCGGCCTCACCGACGACCAGGCAACGCCGGGCGGCCCTGGCTTCCAGGAGCGCAAGCACCAACTGCACCAGTTCGCGATCGACATCAGCGGCTGGGTGGCGTCTGACCGTCTCGCCGCGCTGGCCGACGCGGCGGCTCCGGGCGGCGCTGATGAGGCCCTCATGCACGCGTTGCACGAGGTCAAGGTCGACCTAACCCGCCTCGGCGGCTTTGCCGCTCGCGAGACGCTTGGCGCGTCGGTGGGCACGGCCCTGTCGCACGTCTGCATGCGCCGAATCGCCCTCCAAGACAAGGGCGCGTTCGACCTGGCGCAAGCCGTCGGCGACCTCCGCCCAATGCGCTACCTCGAACTCCTCGATTCGCTCATCGAGAGCGAGCGAGCACACATCCGGACGCTCCTGGGCCGTTTCGTCGAAGACTACCTATACGGGGCTCGCATCAAGCGCCGGGCGACAGCTTACCTCGCGGATCTCATCGCGAACTCGCCGATCAGCCTCACGCAAATCGCCAACAGCGCGGAGGAGTACGTCCGCAAGAGCCTCAATCGCGCCGCCGGCGAATTCTACATCGAGCACTTCCTCGGCCGCCAAGCGGTAGCGATCGGTCGCGATCAACAGCAGAGCGGGCTGATGCTGTGCGAGTTGGAAGAGGCTCGCGTCCGTCTCCCTTGGCGGCGACTGGCGGAGGTGGATGTGGATCTGGACTTCGACATTCAGCTAGTCGCCACGCCAAACGAGTGAGAAGGAATATGCCATCGGTCGCGCGCGCCGCATCGTTCAGGGCAAACGTTCCACAACCCTCGCCCCGCGCGCACCGTGGGAGCAACCGCGGCCATGCGCCACGGGCCGCCGGCCCGTGGAAGACCATCCTCGCCCTTCTCCTCATCTCCTCGCCGGCCATCTGCCAAACCGACCCCGGCCTGGCTCCAAACGGTGGCTTCGAGGAGTTGACCAACGACGGATGGGTCGTCGGTTGGGAGCGAATAACCGATACCGCCGACTCCGAGGTTGAGACATCCACCCGCGCGGGTAACACCGCCATCCGCCTGACCGGCAAGACGAAGGCGTCGCGAGCCGGGCTCAAGGCCACGCTGCTGCCTTCGGACGCGGCGCCAACGCTCCGAATTCAGCTCGCCTATCGCGGGAACAAGGGCGCGCGCGCGATCATCGTCCGCCAAGCCGGAGCCGCCGAGGACGACCCGACAGCCGAGCAGCGCATCGACCTCGACCCGACCCCCCAATGGCGCCCGGGCGCCGGGACGGTCGACGTGGCGGCGCTGGCCACCGGCGCGACCGGCCCTCTCGAGATCATCCTCATCCATGAAGGCCCTGGCGAGACATGGTTTGACGGGATCAACGTGCGTCCGGATCGTCCCCTGGCCCCACCCGCTCAGCCCCCCGCGCCGACCCAAGCCAAGGTTGGGCCATACGCCACGCATTGGCACCCAGCCGACGGTGGCCACTCTAACACTAACCCGCCGCGCTTGCGTTGGCCGGCTCGCCCTCGCGTGACATACACGCTCGAGCTGTCGCCCACGCCCGACTTCCCGCCCCAGACCACCGAGCGCGCCGAAGACCTGAAGCTGAACTACTTCATCCCATGGGAGCCGCTGGCGGCGGGCACGTGGTACTGGCGCGTCACCTCAACCACCACGCGCGCGCCAGGCGTACCCGAGACCGGCAACGTCCCGCTGGACGAGGCGGAGGGTGAGCCAGAGGTCGAGGATCAGCCCGAGCCTCCGGACGCGCCCGTCGACCAGCCCGAGGATCCCGTCGAGGAGACCCCCGAAACCGTACCCGAGCCCGATGCCCAAGAGCTGGTCTCCCAGGCCACTCCCGAGGGCGGCGGGGAAGCACCCGGCGGCGACGAAGATGAGGTCGCGCCCGCCATTCCCGTTGGCGTGGATGGCACGCCGATAACCCCGCCCAGTATGGATGAGTTCTTCGGTCGCGACGCGCTCGCGACTGGCGGCGAGGGATTGCACGCCCCGATCCAGGAGCAAACCATCTCGCCCACGCGAACATTCCGCATCGACGGGTCCGCGCCCGTAGTGACCGCCATGCCGACGGAATCCCTCGTTGCCGTGCTGCCCGAGCATCCACGCGTGTGGCTGTCGCTGGACGCGCTGCTGAGCATCCGAACCATCATCGCGGGACAAATGAAGCCCGAATGGGACCGATTCATAGCGCGCCTCGACAACCTCAAGGGCGGCGATCTCGCCGCCGAGCCGGAGGGACGAGGCAAGTGGCGCAAGGCAAGCTCCAAACAGCTCGCCGCCAACGAGACAATCCTCGCCACAGCCGCCACCGAGTCGGCGCTCGTCCGGGACTTCGCCTTCGCCGCGAGGGTGATGAGCGACCAGTCTTACGCCGACGAGGCGCGCCGACGCGCACTGCACCTCGCCGAGTGGGACCCCGAGGGCTCCACCGGTTACGTCAGCCACGACCAAGCATTCCGCGAGATCCTGATGGCGATGGCGCTCGCGGTCGATTGGGTGGGGGATGATCTGACCGAAGAGGATCGCCCAAAGCTCCTGCAAGCAATTACGACGCGCGGCGACGCGCTCCTCGCGGCCCTCAGCGAGAGCCGACGTCCCCTCCACGCGTTCCCCTATAGCTCCCACGGACAGACGGCTGTCGGCGTGCTGACGGTCGTTGGGATTGCCGTGGCCAGCGACATCCCGGAAGCGACCAAGTGGCTCGAGTACTCGTACCCAACCGCCGTGACGCTCTTCTCGCCCTGGGCGGGAGACGATGGCGGGTGGATGCAGGGCGAGACATACTGGAAGCGCTCGGCCCCGTTCACGTTCCAACTCTTCGACGCGCTCAAGACCGCGTTCGGCACCGATCTCTACAAGCTGCCTTGGGCGGGCAATACCGCCAAGTACAAGACCTACATGCACCCACCGTACCGGTCACGCGGCGGGTTCGGCGATGGCCCCGAAATGCCGCCCGATGTCAATGATCGTCTGGCGATGGTCCGGCTCGCCTCGGCGACACAGGACTCGCTAGCGGCGTGGTACGCGGAGGCCATAACCGGCGAGGACGAACCCAACGCATTCCATTTCCTGTGGCGCGATCCGGGCGTCAAACCGACCTCGCCGGGCGACCTGCCGCCCTCCGCCCAGTTCCCAGACAGCGGGCTCTTTGCCATGCACTCGTCGCTGACCGACCCCAACGGAGTCCACCTCTACGGTCGCGCGAGCGCATTCGGGTCATTCAACCACGCGCACGCAGATCAGGGGCACTTCTCGCTCGACGCCTTCGGCCAGCCCTTGCTCATCGATGCGGGCTATTACGATTGGTACCGCAGCCCCCACGGCACCTCATTCAGCCGCACGTCCCTGGCGCACAACGTCGCGCTGATCAACGATAGAATCGGTCAACGCGCGGGCGACATCACCGCGGCCGGTGAGATCGAGGCGTTCGTCACTTCCGAGCACGCCGACTACGCGCGCGTGTCGATCGCCGATGCCTATCCCAAGGGCATCCTGAAGAGCTACCGCCGGCATTTCGTCTACCTGCGGCCGGACTGGCTGGTCGTGTGGGACCGCATCGTCGGGCACGAGAACATCAGCGCGACGTGGCTGCTGCACTCGCTCGACGAGCCGGAGATCGATGACGCGACCTCGACCATGCTCGTGCGGCGCGGGGAGGCGGCCGCGGCCATCGGTGCTTTCGGCCCGGAGAAGCTGCAGTGGAAGAGCACGTCGAAGTTCGCCAAGAACCCGAGTTTCCCGGAAGACGACATCGACGCGCCCTCGCAATGGCACGTGCTAGTGAAGAGCCAGGCCTCGGTGCAGTCAGAAGATCTCCTGATGCTCATCGCGCCGTACCAGGGAGCTGATCCGCCCACAATGTCGGGACTCGAGGCGGAGGGCGGTACGGCGGCGGAGGCGACTCGTGGCGATTCCCGCCTCCTCGCCCTCGTCCGCGGCGCCGCGCCGGCCCCCGTGGTCGATGAGGCCCCGCCACGTCCACGCGCCGGCGGACGCGACAAACCCAAGGGCCGCAAACGACCGGCCGACGCGCCGACCGACGACACTCCGGAAGCGACGCCCGAGGACGCGCCGGCCGGCGCCGATCCTACCGCGACTCCCGACGCGTTGATCGACGCCGCGACGGAACCGTCACCGGCTCCCTCGCCTGAAGCACCAACGCCTGCCGCGCCGCACGTTGTTTCGGGGGGCGGATTCACATCAGAATCGGATCTGGTGGTATTGGGACTGTCGAGCGACGGGGGTGTCGCCCAGCTCTTCGCGACGGGGCTGAACTCGCTCGCGCAAGGCGACGCAGCAGTGCTGACATCAACATCGCCCGCCGAAATCTCGGCCCGGTTCGGGGACACGCCCTCGATTATCGTAACCCTCGCGGAGCGCGCTCAGATCACCGTCGGGTTCCCCGCCCAGCCCGCCGTCATCGAAATCGACGGCGAGGAAACAGGCGCGGTGTGGGCCGACGGCATCCTCACCATCGACCTCCAACCCGGCCGCCACGAGATCAAGCTAACGCCGTAGCCCACCTCGCCTCCGCGTGGCAACGGGGCGCCCGCCCCATTGCGCCTTCGTCCCTGTCCCAACCCCTTGTAGGAGCGGCTTCAGCCGCGATGCCGTCGCCCGTCAAGCGCCGAACAAGTCGCCCGGCTTCTGCTGCGGATTCGGATGTTCCTCGACCACGCCGCCAAGCTCGCGGAACCGATCCACTACCTTCCGCCCCTCACCATTCACCCAGAACTCCGCCGTCTTGCAGTGTCCCGGATACCTTGACACATCCAGCACCAGCGCATCCGCCCGCCGGTTGCCCGCGCTGTCGTAGAGCGCCGCCGCGAGATATGCCGTCGGGAACGCGATCCTCGTATCAATCGCCGCCGGAGCCGGCCGCAACTTGTATTGGTCGTACGTCTCCCCACTCCACGTCACCACCACCGTCTTCGCCGTGCCGGCAAAGGTCGGCTCTCCATAGTCGAAGGCCTTAGCGGGCGGCTCCAACTCGGGACCAAACCGCGTCGCGTTGGAGGTCTGCCACAGTTTCGTCCGCTCAAGCGCCACCACCACCGCCTCGGCATTAATGCCACCCTCCCACGGTCGGATGCGGTTCTTCCCCCAGTACTCATCCGACGGCGTGTCGTCGGGCTTGATCATCTCCGAGTACCCGCCCGATGGCGACGCCGCGTTCAGCAGTCCCTCGATCGCCCGGCCCAGCGACACGTGGTCGGCGCGTGCGAGCGAGGACACAACCATTCCCGGCGTCATCCCCACGTAGTAGCCACAGCCGGGCGTCGTGTTGACCGTGCCGGACTCCTTCCACAGGAGCTGAAGCGCGGCCACCTCAGCCCAAGGCGCGGGGGTGGGCCCGAGCGGTCCCAGCCAACTCGGCCGCAGGTTGATGTTCGCAAACGGGTACCGGTACTTCTCTCCGGAGAAATCGCTCATCGCGGGCGCGTAGTAGCCGCGATCCGCCATCCAGAAGTGCGTGTCGAGAGCCCCGCGCACCTTACGCGCGAGCGCCCCGTACTCCGCCGCCTCATCGCCCCTGCCCAATTCCTCTGCCCAAGTCTGCATCGCGGTCGCCGCCGCCACATACTCCCACATCGAGTCGGCGCTCAGCAGATCCATCGACACCCAGTCCGTCGGGAACTCCTGGGTCTGACCAAAGATCTGGTACCCCGGGAACCGGAAGGTCTCATCGTCGTGAAACGGGAGACGCCCCTCCTCGTCAACTTGCTGGCCGAGTAGATTCCGGCGCAGGTACTCCCAGTGCTCCTCGATCGGCGTCATGTCGTCGGAGTGCTTCCAATACCAGTAGTGCTGCAGGATGATGAAGCTCGAGACCTCCGCCTTCTCGACTTCGGCCCGCGACCAATCGACATTCGGCGGCGTGGCGTCGAGGTCCACGTTGAGCGGCCAGTTCATCGGCACCTTACCCGCCCTGGCCGAGCACCCGTAGAAATAGTCGAGCGCCTTCTTCACCTCTTCGAACTTGCCGGACTGGCTCATGTACCGGATCGGCCCATTCGAATCGCGAACCCAGCACGTGGTGTACATGTACATCGGCGAGTACCCGCCGGATTCGGCCTGCTGCACGCGCACGATGTGTTGCTGGATGGGGATGAACTCTTCGATCCGCTTGTCATCTGTGTCGACGGTCAGGATGTCCGAGTACCAGTCACTCCACCAGTCGTGGTTCGCGGCGAGCTTGTCAAAGCCGGCTTCCTCCAGCGCAGCGACCTCGCCATCGGCCTTCTGCGAATCGGGCGCGACCACCGTGTACGCCAGTTTCACCACGCTCTCGCCCGGGCCGATCGTGCCGAGCGGGCAGACCACGCCGGCGCCCCAGCCGACGCCCTGGTTGCCGCTTCGGGCGCTCTCCGGGAGCGGATACTCAATGGCCTCGTCGCGCGCCTCCGTCTGCGCCCCCACGAACCCGACACGCACCCAACGGGTCGGGCCGTCCGAGACGAGGCTCCCGCCGACGGCGTCGAGTTGCGAGCCGTGTTGAGATATCGCCAGCGCCGCCTGTTTGATGGGCGCCTCTGAGCCGTTCGTCAACACGAGCGCGCGCAGAATCGTCCAGCCATCGGGCGGCACGCAGTCGTAGATATCGAGCGTGACGCCATCGGCGTTTCCCAGCCGCGAATGCGCCATCCCCGCGCGCATGACCCAGTCGGTCCGTTGGATGGGCAGCTCCAGCACGACGTCTCCCGAAAGAAGCAGCGCGGCTTGCTCGCCCAGAGAGCCGCCGACCTTCTGATAGGTCGGACCGAAGGTGTTGTGGATCGTGCCGAACGGATAGCGCAGACCGGTCGTCGTGAAGACGCGACCGTTCCCCACGGGGAAGCACCCGCGATGCGAGTAGTCCGGCACGTCCCCGCCCGCGAGGTCGGCATCCTGGCCCCACTCGGTGCTCGTCTCGAGCAGCCAAGGGAATCGCTCCGTCAGTTCACCGGCGGTCATGGCGAGGGTCTGGCGGTTGCGCTTGCCCGCGCCGCCGCATCCGATAAGCGTGACCAGTGATAGGGCGACAGCGAAGCACGACACGTACCGTAGGTTTCCAGAATGCATGGCTGGCCTTGGATTTGGAGGCGGCCCCAATGCCCGCGTAGCGACGGGCTTCCAGCCCGTCGAATCCGTCTCGTCCGGGCCTTGGTGCCGGCTCCCGTGGAGTGAGTTTCTGGGGTCAGTCTTCGTCGGCGCGGCGCAGCACGAGCGCGGTCACGTCGTCCTTGTGCCCGCCTTCGGAGTCTCTCACCGCGCCCTCGACCAACGCCGCGGCGATGTCGCTGGCGCTCTGCCCGCGGCGCTCGTCGACCACCTGCGCGATCCAGTCGTAGCGCTCCTGGAAGTCCTGCGTGCGGATCGCGTCTATCACGCCGTCCGTCGCGCAGACCATCAAGTCGCCAGGCTGGAGGTCAACCGATGCCTCTTCGAACGCGGGCTCATCGAAGATCCCCAACGCGGGGCCGGTTGGATCCAGCAGTGTCTGGCCGCCTTTGACAGGATTAAGCGCGGCCGGACAGTGCCCCGCATTGATATAGCGAAGACTGAGCGTCCGAGGTTCCACGACGCCGTAGAACAGAGTCACGAACCACCCGATCGGAGTCTCCGCCATGAGTATCTCATTCAGCGTGGCCATCGTCTCAGCGAGGCTGCGACTCTCGCGCGCGAGGACGCGCAAGGCCGTCCGGACCATGACCATGAAATACGCAGCCGCCAGACCGCGGCCTGAGACATCACCGACCACGAATCCAAGCGAGCGCCCGTCATCCCACGGGATGTAGTCGTAGAAGTCGCCCGAGGCAATCACGCTCGGCGCGAGGTGAGCGCCCACCGCAATGGGCCCCATCGTGGCCTCGCCGGGCGGCAGCATGCGTTGCTGGAAGTCACCCAGCAACCCGACGGCCTCGCCGACTTGAGCCATGTCCTCGACCTCAATGCGGTCGTGCAGCGCGCGCATGAGCGGGGCGGCGTAGTGCAGCGGCTCCGTCCGCTCGACCGCGCGGTCGATGATCGCCAGCAATTCCTGCGGTTGGAAGTCCTTGGGGAGGAAGTGATCCGCGCCCGAGGTATAGCTCTCGGTCCGGTGCTCCACATCCGACATCGCGGTCAACATGACGATCGGCGTGTGCGCTAGGTTGTCGTCGGCGCGGAGTTGGCGGACCATCTCCGGCCCGAGCATCCGCGGCATCATCCAATCGGCGATCACCAGGTCTGGTTGAATCTCGCGCGCCTTCTCCAGCCCCGCCTTGCCGTCGGAGGCCTCCTCGACCGTCCAACCCACGAGATACTGCTTCAGCAGCGCCCGCATCGTCGGGTCGTCATCCACGACGAGAATCACTCCGCGTGGCTCTGCTCCACCGTCAGTCACTGGTGCGCGCCCCCTAATCAACCGGCTGGCCGGGAAACTCCATGGTGCAGCGGAGGATTCAATGACCGCGCGCCGGCCACCTCCACCAATCGCGGCCGTCCCATCTCATACCGTATGACGATCGTCGATGCCAACCGTACGACGATCGTCTCGATCGTCGGTGCCGAAGGCATGTAGGAGCGTCCTCAATATCCATCTCAGGAACCGCGCGATGGTCTCTACCGTCACTACGGGGAAGCCGTCGAGGGGTCCGCCTTGAACGCAAGCAGCGCGTTCGACACCCGCCGCTCGCACCCGTCACACGGGCGGTTCACGAGGCCGCCGCCGACGACGAGTGTCGTCGAACCGCCGCCGTCGAGGTTCATCGCGTCGCGCGCGCCTTGTTTGACGAGGAACAGGGCCAGTTCGCCGAGCGTCAGCCCGGCGCTGTAGTTGCTCTGCCGACCATCCGCGACGACGAACAGAACGTCACCGTTCGGCATGACGGCGAGGGCGCTCCGAGGCGCGGCGCTGGCCGAAACATCCGAGCGGAAGCTCTCGGCCGTCGCCGTGACATATGGGCGCCCGTTCGCAACGAGTCTCGGGCCGCCCCCGATGGCGTGGCGCAAGCCCGGCCACGACGGATTCGTGCCGAGCTGGAGTTGCGCGATGCCGCCGACCGTTGCCTTTCCGAGTTGCGCTCGCCGAGGCCCCACCGCGCTGAGCACCCACCCGCCCTCGGGGATCACCATCCCGCGTCCCTCGGTGTTGACGCGCAGGACTTGACCGTTCGCCGCCAGCATCACGCGCGTCGCGACGCGATCGGTCTTCTCGGGCGTGGCGTTGCCCCACCGACGCGAGTACATGATCATCTCATCGGGCTGAGAGTGCCCTGTATTGAGCTTACCGATGCTGAACGTCCCCGCGCCGGGGAGCGTGATCTTGCTGGCGAAGCGCACGTTGCCCATCTGGATCGATCCGTCTTGCATGATGCCCATGACCGTTCGGCCGAGGATCGGCTCCTTGATCCACTCGCCGTCGATCACCAGCATCCCGAGCGGCGAGCCGTCCGACGCGAAGAACCCGCCGTTGACGGCTCCGTACGCCCCGAATCTTCGGGCGATCTGGCCGACGGTGGCTTTGCCTTTGACCGAACCGGTGGCCAGCGCGGGCTTGAGCTTGATCTTCCCCTCGGCGGCCCGCAGCAGAAGGCTGAAGACCACGGTCGTCCCGCGCGACGTCCCGATCTTGTGCGTCTTCCAGTCCGTGCGGCGCGCGTAGGCGAGCTGGTCGGGCGCCTTGGCTGGGCCAGGTTCCTCGGGCTTCAGGCGCGGGAAGTCGACGACGATGCGATGAGGGTCCATCAGCGTGAACACGAGCGCCTGGGTCGGGCAGCGATGCCCGATCACAACCTTCGTGCCGCCATCGATCATCGGCTCTTGGGCGACCTCGGGCACGAGTTCTTCCGGGAACGTCAACGCGCGAAACGTCTTCGCCGCCGTCCCTACCGGCGCGGGTACGGTGATGACCACGGTGCTCGCATCCTGCTCCCAGCTGAAGAGCGCCGGCGCGCTCACGTCGATGACCACCCGAGCCCAATCGGCGTGCGAGCCTTGCCGGATGTCAGTTACCTCAGCGGGCGCGCCGGTGATCGCGAGTTGCGTGTCCTCCGGGCGGCTGATGACGAGGTCGAAGCTCGCGGAGAGCGTCGATGAGGGGATATGCATTTCCCCGCCCTGCATGCGCGGGGGGTGCGTGGCGAGCTTCTCGCCTTCGTCGTTCACATAGCGCGTCGTGTTGGCCCGGACAAAGATCTTCTTCCCGTACGTGCCGACGACCCAGATGCCCTTCGGCTCGGTCGGCATGACCGCGATGCCCAGTCGGTGGGAGAGAACGCTCGCGGGCAGCAGCACGTCGCCGGCCTCAACCAGCGGCGCGGGGTTCATCGGCGAAGGCTCGCCGTTGACGATCAGCGTAAACGGTGCCGCCCCCGCGGCGGCCGAGACTATCAGCCCCACCACCAGGCAGGCAGACGCGCCGTAAACCCATCGTATCGTTGTGGTGCAATGCAAGCTTCGATTCATTAGTGCCTTCGTCGCCGTCCGCCGCGTAGCGACGGGCTTCCAGCCCGTCGGCCGTCTCCGCCGTCGCCGTTCCCCCGGCTCCTGACTCCGGGCTCCTGTCTCCCGCCGTTCAAACCACGATGTTAACCAGCTTGTTCGGCACGTAGATGATCTTACGCGCTTCCTTCCCATCCATCGCCCGGACCACGGCATCCTCAGACAGCGCCATCGCCTCCAGCGCCTCCTGCTCCGAGTCCTTCGGCACGGTCAGCCGCGCGCGGAGTTTGCCCATGACCTGCACGACAATCAGCACCTCGTCTTGCTCCAGCTTCGAGGCATCGAACTCCGGCCACGGTTGTTGATGTACCGAGAACTCTTGGCCGAGCTGCTCCCACAGCTCCTCGGCGATGATCGGGCAAATGGGCGCCAGCATCCTTACAAACGTCGCCCACGCCTCGAGAGATCGCTCGCCCTCTTCGCGCGCCCGGTTCAGGTAGGTCATCAGCGCCGAGATCGCCGTGTTGTAGCGGAACGCCTCCATGTCCTCGGTGACCTGCTTGATGGCCACATGCAGATCGCGCGCGCACGACTTCTTCGGCGGCTCATCCGTCACGCCGCCAGCAATGTAGGTGTGGACGCGGTCGAGGAACCGCCGCTGCCCCGAGATCGCCTCATCACTGAAGTCGCCGCCCTGGTCGTAGGGTCCCAGGAACATCAGGTATGCGCGGAAAGTATCGGCGCCGAACTTCTCGATGTAGTCGTCCGGGTTCACCACATTCCCCTTGGACTTGCTCATCTTGGAGCCGTCCTTGGTGATGATCCCATGCGCCACGAACTTCTCGAACGGCTCCTCACACGGCAGCAGGCCCATGTCGTGCAGCGCCATGGTGATGAAGCGCGTGTAGAGCAGATGCAAGCACGCGTGCTCTTTGCCGCCGATATACATCTTCACGGGCAGCCACTTCGCCGTCAGTTCCGGGTCCCACGCCACGTCGTCGCGACCGCTCGACGGATACCGCATGAAATACCACGCGCTGTCCAGGAAGTTGTCCATCACATCGACTTCGCGCTTCGCGGGGCCCCCGCATTTCGGGCACGTGGTGTTGACGAATTCCTCGTCTCGCGCCAGCGGCGGCAGGCCCGAGTCGTCGGGCTGATAATCTTCCATGTCTGGCAGCAGCACCGGCAGATCCTCAACCGTAACCGGCACGTGCCCGCAGGCATCGCACTTGATGATCGGAACCGGCGGGCCCCAGTACCTCTGCCGCGACAGGCACCAGTCCCGCAGCCGAAACTGCACCTCCGCCTCGCCCTTGCCTTGCGCGGCCAGCCACTCGGTAATCCTGTCCTTCGCCTCCATCGAGGCCAGGCCGTCGAACTCGCCGCAGTTCATCGCCTCGCCGTCACCTGTCCAGGCCCCCTCGTCGATCGAGTGGTCCTCAGGGCAGGTGATGACCTGCGTGATCTCCAGGTCAAACGTCGTCGCGAACTCGTGGTCTCGCGTATCGTGCGCCGGCACCGCCATGATCGCGCCCGAGCCATATCCGATCAGCACGTAATCGGCGATCCAGACGGGGATGCGAGCGCCCGTCGCGGGGTTTATGCAGTGGGCCCCGGTGAACGCGCCCGTCTTCTCGCCCGCGCTCTCGATCCGATCCTGCTCCGTCCGCGCGGTCGCCCAGGCGACGTATTTCTCCACCTCATCGCGGCGCTCGTCGCCGGTGATCTCCCCCACCAGCGGGTGCTCCGGCGCCATCACCATATACGTCGCGCCAAAGACGGTATCGGGCCGCGTGGTGAAGACGCTCAACGTCTCGTCCCGACCTTCCAGCTCAAACGTGAGGTTCGCGCCATCAGATCGACCGATCCAGTTGCGCTGCGCGGTCTTGATGACATCCGACCAATCGATCCAGTCCAGGTTATCCAGCAGCTTCTGCGCGTAGGCGGTGATCTTCAGGAACCACTGCTCCAGGTACTTCCCCTCAACCGGCACGCCGTGCCGCTCGCAGACGCCGCCCTCGGCCTGCTCGTCACTCAGCACCGTCTTGCACTCCGGGCACCAGTTGACTCTGGCAGCTTTCCGGTACGCCAGGCCCGCCTCGTAGAGCTTGGTGAAGATCCACTGGGTCCACTTGTAGTAGCCGGGGTCGGTCTTGTTGACCTCATGCCCCCAGTCGAACATCGACCCGAGGCTCTTGAGCTGGTTGTCGCGGAAGTTGGCGACATTGCGCCCGATCAGCGTAGCCGGATGCTCGCCGATCTTCATCGCGAAGTTCTCGCTGTGGATGCCGAACGCATCGAAGCCCATCGGCTCGAACACGTCATTGCCCCGCATCCGCCAGTAGCGCCCTTGGATGTCGGCGCCGGTGAACGCGAAGACGTTCCCCACGTGCAGGCCTTCGGCTGACGGGTACGGGAACATCATCAGGTTGAAGAACGGGTTCTCCGCCCCCTCGAGGTCCGTCTTGTAGACCCCGTCTTGCTCCCAACGCTGCTGCCATTTCTCCGCGATGGCTGCATGGTCAAATCGATCCGCCCGTGGTTCATTGCTGCTCATGTTCACTCCAAAGTCCGTATCCGTTGCCTTTGTAGGGGCGCGATTCATCGCGCCCTGCCGTCGCCGTCCCGTAGGACAGGCGCAGGGAAACTCCGCGAGTTTCCACGCCTGTCGCCTTCGCCGTCCGTGCCCGCGGCTCCCAGGGAAACTCGGTGTCTGAGTTTCCAGAGCCGCTAGCTCAACCCTCTCACGATCCTCCCACACCTCTCCTTGCACCCAATGCAGCCTACCGGGACCAGGGAAACTCGGTGTCTGAGTTTCCACGGCTTCCAGCCGGCAGCCGTTGCCGTCTCCCCTACCTCCTCGTCGCCGCCAGCACCATCACCACCGCCTCCGTCCCCTCTCCCCTCACCGTCAACGAGTCTACGCTCGCGTCCGGCCGAGGGTTCACCCATTGTATCACGTATGCGTTCGACTGTGGAGATGCGCCCGTCGTCGAGATACTCCCGATCGCGCCGTACAGATACGGCGCCGCCAGGTCCCGGTCCCAAGGCAGCACGTTGTGCCCATACCTCAATTCCAGCGCCTCCGTCGTGCCGTCGCTGAGCGCGAACTCAACCGTCCCGATCAGCACTCCCAGATTGCCGTCCTTCTCGCGGAAGCGCTTCGTGAACTCCTCCCACTCCCCGCGCGCCAGATCACAACTCACAAGCAGATCGATCTCCGCCGCCTCCGCCCCCACCGGCACGGTCACCGGATCATCCGCGACGGTCACCGCCTCATCCGTCACCTCAAAACCCACTCCCGCAATCTCCGTCTCGCCATCGTCCAGCGCCGAGAGGCCCTTCGCATCACCATTGAACGCCTCGGTCAGGTCGATTGCCGTCTGCTCGGCGCCCACATTCGGCGATGGTTGCAGCGCGATCCGGCGCATGACCGAATCCGCCCGCTCGGCCAGCATGTCTCGGTCGATCCCCCGCGATGTCAGCTTCGGGTCCACGTTCCAGGAGAACTCCGCCGCCTGCGGCAGCGCCAGATACGAATACGTTGCCGACGTCTTGTGGTACGTGTCCGTGAGCCACGGAATCTTGCTCCAGAGCCCCATCATGTTCCCGATCACATACGGCGCCTCGGCACGCGGGATGCCGTGGGAGTTGCTGCGGATCACCGTGAGTCCCGCGTCCGCAAATCGCTTCGATGAATTCGGCGCGAGACCCGCCGACCAGTTCGTGATGACCATGTCCGTCGGGATGCCGCCCAGCGCCCGAGCCGTGTGATACGGCGCGCCCCCGTTGTGCTCGGGCAGCAGCATGTCGTCCCACATCATCGTGCGGATGCCCTTCTCAGCCAGCAAGTCATGGAAGAACGTCGCCTGCTGCGCAACGATCTGCGGCCAATCCTCCCCACACCGCGGGCAGCGCTCCTCCTCGGGCTTGTCCAGCGTCTTCCACCAGCACTCATCCATGCCGAGATGTACCATCTCAGGCTCGAAGACCTCAACCACCTCGGCCATCACATCCGCGATCAGCGCGTTCGTCTCCGGCAGCCGCACGCACGCGATGTTGTGGTCATTCGCCGGCTCCACCAGCTCCTTATGCGTCACCGTGAACCAGCTCGCATGGCCGAGCACCGTCACCAGCGGGATGACCTCGATGTAGTGCTCCCGCGCGAAGTCCACGAACTGGCGCAGCTCATCCTTGCTCCACGCGTTCGGCGCCGACAGCTCCGGGTGAGAATCGAACTGCATCCCCTCGGGAACGATGAAGACCACCTTGTTCATCTTCAGCCGCGCCACGGTCCGGTAGATGAAGTCGTTGAAGTCGCCCACCTCGTAGCTCGGATCGTTCGGGTAGCCCCACCGGTTCGTCGGATTCGCGCAACTGATCCCCCTGAACGGGAACGTCGGCCAGTCGCCGATCTGACAGCAAGGCGCAGCCGCCTCGCTCGGCACGGTCGTCTCATCATCGATCGCTGCCAGCAGAGCCTGAATGCCGTAGTACACGCCCTTTGCCTCGTGCGTCCTCAACCTGATCCCGTCCGGCCTCACCTGCAGGATGTATCCCTCATCGCCCATATTGTTCAGCCACTCCGCCTGCTGCGGCGACACGGTGCCGACCACCCTCCCCACAACCACGGAGATCTCCGGCTTGCCCTCCTCCACCAGCTCCACCGTCTTCCCGTAATACTCCGCCATCTCCCTCGCGAACAGCCCTACCGTCCGCCGCGTGTCTTCCTCGCTCATCCATTCCACCCGCACCCGCGTCACATCGCCGAAGCGGAACACGCCTTCCCGCCGCTCGATCTCCTTCGGCACGGGATAGATCGCAATCGGCGGCTCGACTAGCTCCGGCTCCGGGCCATACATCGGGAACGTGTGGCCCCACGATGCCACCCGCGTCCCCTCGGGCGCCTCGACCTCAACCGTCGTCTCGGCTATCGCATCCTCATCAAGCTCCAGTGGGAAGACGTGCGCCATCTCCTGAGTGACAATCGCGCCGCCGGCCAGCGCAACCTCGCCTTGCATTCGGTGCCCGCCCACCTGCGCGTTCACGCGCACCTTCACGTTGCCTCGGTCGCGCAGCGGCTCAACATCCATCCGCAACTCGAGCCGCCCATCACCCAGCGCCGTCCACGCCGGTTCGCTCAGCTCCTCATTCATCGGCCCCGGCTGAACGTCCGGGTCCGCGTCCAACCAACACGTCCGCCCCGGCGACTCCAGCGCAACCTGATCGATCTGAAACTCGCGCGTCCCGCCCGCGCCGATGAACACGCGACGGATCTTCGACGAGTCGATCCTCAGCTTCTCGCGGCTCCAGAACCGGCTGAACGCGAACTGCACGCGATGCCAGGAAGCGTCCTCCAGCGGCGTGTCGACCGTGAACGTCGCGCCGCCTGGTTGCTCGGGACTTCGGTCTTGGGTGGTCTCGATCTGGATGCGGATTTTGGCCGGGCTGCCGTCGCCCTTCAGCCACAAGCTCAGGCCGCCCCACTCCCGGTCCCGCCATGGAGCGTTCTCGGGAAGATCGGGGCCCACCGCGTTGGCGCCCTTCTGGATGTCTACATACGCGCACGTCAGCGCGCCGACGCCATACTTGGCGTCATCCGAGGCCAGCGCTTCGCACTCTCCCCCGCCCCAGGGATTTCCGAACCACCCCTGAACGCCGTCCTCGAAGTCAAACAGTACCGCCCGAGCATCATCCGCCACCGCGACGCTAACGCTCGCTATGAGACACGCAACCAACGCGATCCGCATGGTCTGATTCTCCTCGAGGGGATTTCCACATCGTTAGACACGGACGCTTCTCAGCCAGTTCCCCCTCAGCCGTCTCTCGCCTCGCACGGAGAAACTCGGGGACCCTCCCAACCACAGCCTCCGCACCGAGCAGGTTCCTCGAGCCCAGCCTGCGAAGCATCACTTCGCCGACACCACTGAGCGAGAAGGAAAGAGAACGCGCAATGGTAGCCACCCCGCCACGCCTCGCATGGGCGATAGCCATAGCCTTGTTCGCAGCGGGTCACTCGGCCTCCGCTCAGAGAGTCTCGCGAGAGGAGGCCGCCATGGTACGAGCCCGCAAGAAGGTCGCTCGGAGCCAGCGCCGCATCATGTATAACGACGACGGATGCCACACTCGGCCGTACACCACGCCCGATGAACTCGTCTCGCTGCGCCTCCAGCAGATCCTCAACACCCAGGTCGATACCATCTGCTATTGCACGGGCGGCGGCGGACTGTTCTGGGGGCACCTTCCCGAAGTGGGTGAGCTGATCGGCGAGTTCGTCACCGATGGCGACGCCCAGTACGTCAAAGACATCTGCAGCAGTCTCGCCGCCCTCCGAGACCTCGACACGGATCCCCTCGCGGTGGCTGTCGACTTCGGTCATGCCAACGACATCGAAGTCTTCTGGTCATACCGCATGAACAATATCGAGGACTCATTCGCCGCGTGGAGCCACACGCAGTGGAAGCGCGACCACCCCGAGTACTTGCTCGGCGAGCCTGAGGACTGGGAGAAGTACCCATACACCGACCCTCGGAAGTGGTGGGCGGGCTTGGACTTCGAGCACCACGAGGTCCGCGATTACATCGCGCGTATCTTCGAGGACGTCTGCCTGCGCTACGACATCGATGGCGTCGACATGGACTTCTTCCGCAGCCCGAGGTACTTCAGCCCCACGACCGATGGCCTGCCTGTGAGTGCCGAGCACGTCGCCGCGATGAATGACCTTATGCGGGAGATCCGCGCCACCACCGAGCGCATCGCGATCCAGCGCGGCCGCCCGCTGTTGATCAGTTGCCGCGTCCCCCTCAGTGTCGAGCGCGGCCTCGCGATAGGCCTCGACATCGAGACCTGGCTGCGGGAGGACTTGGTGGACATCTTCACATTCGGCGGCGACCTTGGCCCCATGGCCATGGCCCCGCAACTCCGGACGATGGTCGATCTGGCCCACCGCCACGGCGCTCGGGCCCACGCGAATCTTGGCGGCTCCGGGATGCAGAAGACGCAGGGCTACGTCGCCCTCGAAGCCTGGTGGGCCGCGGCGATGAACATCCACCACTCCGGCGCCGACGGCATCTACACCTTCAATCTCTTCCCCGCCGAGCCCGACATTCGCTACTCGCACATGGGCTCGCCTGAGACCTTAAAGGGCCTCGACAAGCTCTACGCCGTCGATCCGGTCGAGCCAAAGAACCTGTGGGGGTTCAACCGCTCGGGACTGGTCATCCCTGACCGGCTTCCCATGGTCTTCGCGCCCAGCGGGAGGATCGTCGCGCTGCTGCCTGTCGGGGAGAATCTCGTGGACAATGCGCCTGAAGGCAAGACGACCCACGCGCTCTTGCGCTTGCGCTTTGCCGGTCTCGTCGATGGCGACCATGTCGTCGTGCGTCTCAACGGCCGGGCACCCCTCATCGCCAAGCCAACTGTCCCTCTGACGGACAGCCCCGTCGCGTCGTGGTTTGAGATAGCCTTGGACCCGACACTCGTAAAGGCGGGCGACAACCGGATCTCCATTGACCTGGCCACGAGGCGCCCGATGGATATGTCGACGCTTCTCGACCGGCTCGAGCTGGCCGTGACGTACGAGTAGGCCGCGGCAGATCGCTACGTGCCGGTTCTGGTCCCGGCACTACATTCTTCAGATGTCCGATACGACGCAGTCTGGGTCTCCTATATGCCTTAGTGAGCAGCGGACGTGACCGCCTCGCCGCCAATAGCACTGACATCGGAGGCGTTCCGAAGCTCTTGCTAGCGTCGGGCCTCAATCGCCACGCCGAGCGAGAGACCCATGACAATGCCCACGGGGATGTTGCCTAGCGCCGCTCCCAGGCAGATGCCCAACACAAGACCCAGGCCAAGTCCTCGGCGATTCCTCTTGCCAGTTTCGGGAGGGAGTCTTATCATTGGTCAGTATCCCTTATATAGAGAGGCGGGTAACTGCTCTTGGTGGGAGCGTTGCAAGGAAGCTGCCAGGGCACGGTCCGCAATCGACAAGGGAGTCGTTGAGATCAGACGAGAGCGCTAAGCAAGATCATTCGGGAGGATGACGCACGATGGCACGCGGTAAAGAGAAGAACCTGATGACGCCGGCCAAGCGCAAGAAGAAGAGATACGCCGCCGATCAGCTACGCAAGAAACGCCGCGCAGCCCACCGGCCCAGGGCGCCGCGCGTGGAGAGACCCGCCGAGGATAAGGATGAGAAGAAGAAGGAGCGATGACCAGGGCGTTCTGAAACCTTGCCCTGTAGCAGGCTTGTGAGGACGCGCGCCGCTCCGATCGAGTTGGCATGGCAATAAGAGCGGCTCCAACCGCGAGGCTGTCCCCGTCCAGCGCTCGATCCCGGACGCCATGGGAACTCGTAGGGAAACTCGTCGTCTGAGTTTCCGAGTTCCTACGCCCGCCGCCGTCCCTCATCCTCCCTCCCACCCTCACGTGCCACGGGCAGCTTGCCCGTGGAAGAATCAGACCTGGTGCCCTGGTCGTCGTAGGACAGGCGCAGGGAGACTCCCAGGGAAACTCGGCGTCTGAGTTTCCAAGTTTCCACGCCTGTCGCCGTCTCCCGCCTTGCTCCCAACCGTCGCGTGGCGACGGGCAGCTTGCCCGTGGAAGAATCAGACCTGGTGCCCTGGTCGTCGTAGGACAGGCGCAGGGAGACTCCCAGGGAAACTCGGCGTCTGAGTTTCCAAGTTTCCACGCCTGTCGCCGTCTCCCGCCTTGCTCCCAACCGCCGCGTAGCGACGGGCTTCCAGCCCGTCGAACCCCACTCCCATCCGGCCCGCGCCGTTGCCTCAGCCTTCCGTGCCTGCGGCTCTCCAGAGCCGCGCGCCGTACGTCCAGCTTCTGGGCTGCCCCACAGCTGGCCACTTCCGATTCCTATGTGTCCATCACTTTGCCTCCTGCGGAGAAACTCCGCTATCGCTTCGCCGTTCTTCGCGCTCTTCGTGTCTTCGTGGTTTCCTGCCGTCCAGCAGCTAAGATGCACCTCAATGTCCAAATAGCAGGAGACTGACCGCGCGCCGACGAAAGGCTGGCTCGTCGTCAGGACGTGTCGAGAGTGTGGCCGACACCAAAGACTGCGACCAAGGGAACCTTCACTGCATGAAGCACGAAGCCGCAGGTTACCAAGTGAGCCGGGCGATCGTAAGCACTCTAATCATCATCACAGTGCTCGCGCTCTGCTCCGGACAGGCGTTTGCCGGTCTCGAACAGGGACTGACCCTACAGCTCGGCCAAGCGCGCGCGGTCCGTCCCGCGACCGCTCCCAACTCGATTACAGTCCAGTTCAAGGACACGACCAGCCGTGACCGCGCCGCAGACGTCGTGGCCGCCATGGCTTGCTCCGTCGACTTCGCCAGTTTCGAGGTCCCCGGTCTGATGGAACTCAAGATCCCAAACGGCACGACGGTCGCGGGGATGATCGCCGAGTTCTCGAAGCGTAGCGACGTTCTGTATGCCGAGCCGACGTACCTGGACTATCCCGCCGACATGCCGACGCTCATTCCTAACGATACGAACTACAACTGGCAGTGGAACTTTCAGATTATCGGTTGCGAGCCGGCGTGGGATCGCGTCGGCGGAGGCAGTTCTTCGGTCATCGTGGCTGTGATCGACACGGGCATGGCCTTCGAGGATTACGCCGATGGATCCAACACCTTCCGCCAGGCGGATGATCACGAAGACACGATCTTCGTCTACCCTCGTGACGTCATCGCCGGTGACGCGCATCCGAACGACGAGGACCTGGTGGGCCACGGGACGCACGTCACCGGAACGATCGCTGAGCAGACGAATAACGGCCGTTGGATGGCGGGCATCGCATGAAAGTCGTCCATCATGCCCGTCCGAACGTTTCCCGGGAACGGGGCGGGAGCCTCTACCGTGAAGTTCCGCGACGGCGTGGAATGGGCGGTCGACCATGGCGCGCACATCATCAACTACAGCGCCGCTGGCCCAGACAGCCTAACGAAACGCAACGCGGTCAAGTATGCCGTCACGCGCGGAGTCCTGTTCATCGCGGCGATGGGAAACGACGGGTCACCCATCGCCCCAGACAGCTATCCCGGCGCTTACGACGACGTGGTCGGCGTAAGCGCGGTCGGTCCCACCAAGGCAATCGCGTCCTACTCGAACACCGGCGCCGGCACCAGCCTCTGCGCTCCGGGCGGCATTCTAAAGGTGGGTGATCGGTCGGGGGGCATCCTGCAAGTGACCTACCGGTATTCCGCTACATTGCCTTACGCGGGGTTCGTCAGTCACTTCCTCGCGGGGACATCAATGGCAACGCCGCACGTGACCGGCGTTGCGGCGCTGCTGTGGTCGCACGGGAGCTACATCAACGCAGCGGACGTCCGGAACCGCCTCCAGGAGACGGCTGAGGACCTCGGCGCGGCGGACTACGACATGATTTTCGGTCACGGACTCGTCCGAGCCGACCGCGCGATTCCCACCACGGCCGCCGCGCCGCCCGTGCTCGCATGGGTAGGCAATGGAGGTTATGTCACCGACGGCGTCGAGCCAACCGCGGGCAATGGCGATGGGAAGCCCTCGGCCAGCGCGACCGGCGTCGACCCAACCTCGGGTGATGGGACAACCGCCGCAACGACGTTCACGTTCGCGGTCAAGTACACGGACGCGAACGGCAATTTCCCGTCTAAGCGTTACTGCCGCCTTAGCTACCTCAACTGCGACAACAAGTGGAAGGTCTACAAGGTCATCAAGCTGC
>PVBE012676055.1_pt1 | contig 28740 bp, 13 predicted proteins | sample 1631181 | NCBI WGS metagenome assembly PVBE01 (sample SAMN08397723, study PRJNA350692) | Marine metagenome, whole genome shotgun sequencing project. | isolation source: water | place: Pacific Ocean | collected 2012-04
AGGCAAGGATTCTAATGTCAGAATATTTTTCAAATTTTCCAAAGATCCTTTATGATATAGAAGGAAAAAACCCAATAAGACCGTCCTATACTACTGCTATAAATTTGATGATTAGACAAAAATTCAGAGATGCAATTAAGGATGATATTACTCTTTTTTATCCATATTATATTAAAGAATCTGAAAGAGCAGATAATCTTTCTTATGATACGTATGGATCAACACGATTTGTTTGGATGATTCTTATGGTTAATAATGTTTTAGACCCATACTGGCAATGGCCTTTAGATGCTAAAAACTTTTCAAAATATATTACAAATAAATTTGGTGCTGCAAGCACAGCTCAAACAACTATTCATCATTATGAGAAAATTTTAAGGCCAAGAGTTGAAGTTACAGGAACTTCAGACCCAATAGAAGAGGTTACTGTTGAAGTTGATTATGACACGTTTGTTGCAGCTGGAGAAGGTAACAGAAAAATTATCTATGAATTTGATTATGAATTAAAACTAAATGATGATAAAAGAAAAATTAACCTTATTCATCCAGTATATGTGTCTTCAATACTGGATGAAGTTAGACAGATATTTAGATAATGGCAAATCCACATACTAGCGGAGGAGGCAGTCTCTCTCAACGCGAAACAAAAACATCATTTAATCCTAAAGAGCCGGGCAGATTTCCTGGCGATTATAAGGTGACAAAATGTTGGCTTATATCTCCAACGAGAGGTGCTGATGCTCCTATAGACCTACAAGATAATGATAAACCAGATTGGACTGAGCTAAATTTTTATGAAGACATATACAGTCCATCCATTTCTGGTGATATCACAATAAATGATGCTGTTGGTTTAATGGAAAATGTTCCAATTGTCGGAGAAGAATTTTTGGAAATATCTATGTCTACGGCTGGTGCTACTCCACCTGCTATTTCTTCACCAGCGGATACTACAATAAATGTCAAAGACCTTCCCAAACTTATTCATAATAGGTTTAGAGTTTATAAGATAGATGCACCTCAAAAAATTAGTGAGAATTTTAGGTCTATTAAATTATATTTTGTTTCTGATATTCAATATTCTAATATGATGACTAGAGTTCAAAAGAATTATCCAACAGCTGAATTGACAGACCTAGCACAACCAGAAAATCCATTGAATGATAAAACATATACTATTGCGGATATGGTTAGAGATATATTTTATGATTGTTTTATTGGAAAGAAAAAACCAGCAAATCATAGACCTACACATAAAAATCTTTTGGTGGAGCCCACAAAGGGCCCCTATAATGCATCAATTCCAAACTGGACTCCATTCAAATCTATCAATTTTTTAGCAAAAAGAGCGATATCTGTTAATCAGATTTCTCAGGGGGCGAACTTTGTATTCTATGAAACTCTCAAGGGGTTTCGGTTTGTATCTATAGAAACTTTGATGGTTGGAGGATTTCGGGGGTATGAGAAAGCTGAGGCTCCAACAAAGTTTCCACATTATGATAAATTTTATACCGAGGCTGATGCTGGAGCTGCGAATACTTCTTTCATTCCTGTCTTTTCTTCTGGTGATGGTGAAAATCCAGCTTTTACTCCCCAACTGAATGACCCTGGCAGTAAGGGTTTTGTTGCTGTATATTCATATAAACCAGGCAATCTTAGTGATATGTCTCCTCTTGAAAAGAAGTATGCGGTAGAAGATTATCATTTGGTTCATTCTTTTGACACTCTTAAAAATCTTGGTATGGGATTATATGCAAATAGAGTGATTACTCATGACCTTGTTAGGATGAAATGGTCAAAGAATGATTTTCATTATATTAAACCTAAAGATATCGTTAGTTTTATAGATGCTACAACTAATGCTGAAGTAGAGATGGAAAATCCTGACAAGCCAGCTCCAGACCAAAAAACTAAAGTAGATTTAGCTATGAAAACAGATCCAGGCAAGGTATGTTCTCCTTCTGCAGATATGTTGGGAAGGCCAGAATCTCATGTTACATTATATCCAACAAATGAAGGAATGGCTATCAAGTTCGCAGAGGGTATGAGAAGCACAACATATCTTAATTCCAATGGAGATGTTCAGATGGGTGGTGACTTTGATGCTTTCACTGTTCATGGTAATTCTCCAACCAAGACTCCAAAAGTTACTGATAGAAAAGTTGAAGAATGGTTAGCTCAGAGAACATCACAGAAAAGACAATTAGAAACTTTGAAAGTTCAATTTAGTGTACCCGGCGATTCTGCGAGAGAGGTGGGAGATTTAATATGGTTTCAATATCCGTCAGAAGATCCTACTGGAGCGCAAACAGGAGGCCCATTAGACCCTCATAAGTATTATAGTGGAAAATTTTTAATAACTGCTCTTCGTCATAAAATAACAGCAAACAAAGAGTATACTATGAGTATTGAGGCGATTAAAGATGCTTATCGTTCAGAAATTTCAAAAGGTTTTAAGTTGAAACCACCAACTATACAATCCCCAGATGGAACAGGAGGAGTGAATGGCTAATTACATGGGGAAAGATGGGTTTATTTGGTGGCAGGGTGTGGTTGAAGACCGTCATGACCCTCTTTTTTTAGGTCGGTGTAGGGTCAGAATTCTTGGTTGGCATACAGATAATAAAGCTGAAATGCCAACGGAATCTCTTCCTTGGTCTTATCCAATACAACCAATTACATCTGCAGCACAAACGGGGGTGGGTACTAGTCCTACAGGCCCAGTAGAGGGGACTTGGGTTGTGGGATTTTTTAGAGATGGAGAAGACGCACAAGAACCTGTTTTCTTCGGAACACTTGGTGGTATTCCAGAAGCACAAGCCCCACATCCAGCTAAGGGTGAGGGATTTGCTGACCCAAGGACAGAAGAACCACCAGAAGACCGACATCCTCTTCAGGGGGCAAATAGAAAACTTTTAAAATATGACACAGACGAGGAAGCCCGAGTTCCAAGAGCACCATTAAAAATTATACACAAAGCTTTAAGAAGTGAACTTACAAATGACGATCCTGCTACAAAAAGAGATATTTCAAAAACTGGTTCAACTTCAGTTGAGTCAGACTCTCCTATTTTTCAGGTCATTTTAGAAGAACAAGCTACACGGTCAAGATACCCAGATATTAATTTTTTAGGTGAACCCACAACGCCAAGAATGGCACGTGGACTCTATGGCAACTTTCCAACAACGAGTCCTTTAAGTCAATTTGGGATTGTTGCTCAAAAGAAATTTTGGAGACAAGAGCTGGGTACTGGTTTTAGTGTTGCTGAAAACTCCAAAGATAAATGGATGGAGCCAGACCCTACTGGTATCTACGGCGCTAAGTATCCATATAATCATGTTCATCAGACTGAGAGTGGCCATCTAATTGAGATGGATGATACGCCAGGATTTGAAAGGCTTCATCGTTATCATCGTACAGGAACTTTTGAAGAAATAGGTTCTCTTGGTCAAAGAATTACTAAGGTGGTAAATGAAGATTATCACATTATTTTAAATAACGATTACTGGAGGGTGGTAGGTAACCGATATGAGAGTATTGAGGGGAAGCTTGATATATTCTCAACCAGAGGGTATTTTCATAAAACAGAAGGTTCAATAGAATTTGATGCAAAAGGTTCTGTTGCAGTAAATACCCCCACTGACGTATTTGCTGTTAATGCTAAAGATATTATACTTGATGCGGGTGGTGGTGCGTTAACAATGAAAGCAAAAGCATTTAATAGAGAAATACAGACTTCAAAACATACAGATAAAGTTTCAGGCGATTCAACTTTGAAAGTTGGTGGAGAATATGCATGTAGAGCTGGGTCTATGCAGTTGAGTGGTAGAGGTCAAGTTGGACTTTCTTCTGGGATGGGATTGAATATGGTAGCTACAACTTTATCTTCCATAACTGGTGGTCTTGGTGTAGAAATAGCCGGCATTTTACCAAGTCTTAATAGTGGAAAATTTGTTAATATACTTGGAGGCACAAATTTAATATATTTGGGAGCACTTGAGATAGGTGCAACAGGCACTATTCTTAGAGGGCCTGGGGTGCCTGGAGAATCCCTTTCAACAGTTACTCTTGGGCCCGATAGTGTAAAATTATCTTATGGTGTATCTGCAGCAGAAAATTCAATAACAATTGGGCCGAGTGGTATTGACATTAAATGTTTAGTTGGGAATATTAATATAGAAACTCTGGCTGGAACAGCGAAATTGTCAGGGGGTTTGGGTGCATCAGTAGAGAGTCTAATGAATGCAGAATTAAAAGGAACCTTAAACGCAAAAGTTGAGGGTAGTGTAATGACCACGGTTAAAGGTGGTATTTTAATGTTAAATTGAGGTGAAAAGTGGGCATACCAACATTAATTTGGAGTACTGGTGTAACAGATAAAGTTCTTTATAATAACGCTGTTGCAACAGATTCGGGGGTAGATAATTATAATAAGGCGAGAACTTATGGCACTCACACTTACACCGAGAATGAAGAGAGTGTAACAGAGACAGCTACGATATATGTTAATAATCCATCTGGAAATGGTATGGTTGTTATTGTGGGTGGTGTTTATGAGAAGTGTGAATTCATAACGAGTAGCATAGGAGGTTCTGCTAAACCAGCTGGTGGAAATCCAGCATATCAAAATAATGTCGTTTTTATAGATTCTGGGAGCGGGGGTGCTTCAGGAAATATAGCTGGTTCTGGGTCTTGGAATAGTGGTACATTATCCTACGGCCCAATCCTTGCATATTCTGATGGAAATTCTTTAGGTTCTAATATTGAAGCTAATGTGGGTTGGGTGGCATCAACAATCAACTCTACTGCTGGGTTTCATACGAATCATGGAGTTACTACTGGTGGAGATTCAGGCACGGCGGGTAGGTCTACGAGTGGCCATTATGGAGTACCTTATGCAGCAGGGGGCGTATCTTGGTCGGGTACTGGTGATGATATAAGTGGAACAGCACCAGTTACATTCCCCGGCAAAACAAATATTGGAGGCTCAAATATAGTTGCCAATTGGTACATATTGGTGTATCATCATAGGGACGAAGAGAGTGAGCAAGATATTTATAAATGGTGCACTTTTAGTGGAACAAGCAGCAGTAAAAGAGTGGAGATGTGGGCTCCCGGCTTAACTCCAACTGGAACCGCACAACCATTAAAAGGTAGAGTACAATTTGAAATAGCAAAAGACAAGATGTTCGCTATTGAACCTTTAGACCCCCTAACTGTTACTGGTACAGCATCAATAGCACCAGACGGCTCCACTCACGCGACAGCAACAGTTACCACTTCTGGGAATCACAATTTAGCTGACGCAAACAATAGAATATATGTGTCGGGGTGTTCGCAAGTTCAGCTAAATGGGTGGCATATGGTTTCATCAGTAACAAATGCAACTGTTTTTACCTACAGAGTTCCCCTGAGTCTTTCATCGAATGATGGATCTGTATCTGTTTCTGGAACCTTTACAATAGAGACTTATGATGGTATTGATAAGCCTGGAGGCGTTCTTAAAGACCAAGTATCCATAGATTATATTGATGATGTTAAGGAATACTCTTATGACTATCGGTGGCACGCAAATGGTAATATGTATGTAGTGTACTCGAATAATTTTTATTATAGATATCATCTTACGGCACTACATGGATTTACAGGTGGTGATGCTTTTACTGTTGGTGGAACATCATCATGGTCTGGAGATAAAACTGTTGATAGATACACCTCGCGATTGATAGATTATAATTATCAATCTGGAACGAGTTCTGGCACAAGTTCTACCTCAAGGTTGTATACAGGTTCTGCATCTATGAGTGGGTCGATAAATGCTACAATACGAGCTGGAGGTAATGCTGGAAATGATAAAGTAATTGTTTCTTATGACTCATCAATAGTAACATCTGCAAAAGATCAATATCAATTTTATCCAAATTCTTCGTATGGAAATGTTGTGTATAATGTAACTTGCAAAGGCTCGCTAGATACTCAGACTGACCATTCATTGTTCACACTTGCTGGATTAAAGATAAATGCCGATACAGGAGTTTTATCATCAAATGGTGCTTATGATGGTGTAAATAACAAGGGAGTGCGGTCTTTAGATTCTTTTTATCCAAAGTTTTTAGACGCAAGAACGAAAGCTTTAAATAAGACGGTAACAACAGGAACAATAACTCAATCAAATACATCTGTTGTTCTAAATAATATAGAGAGATTACCTACTGGATATTTTAAAACCTTACACTATGCGAATAATCTCAAAGCCAATATTATTAAAACTCTTTCATTTACATTTGAATATGCTAATGGAGAAAGCTATTCTAGAGCTGGAGTACAGGTTGATAATGATATTGGTGATACCACAATATCTGAAGGTGGATATACTTTGACTTATGTTGATAACAAGTTTCCAGTTGCAAATTCTTCTGCATTTTTTTCTATTCAGAAACAGAATAACACCCCTATGATTTCTGGAACTGATATTATAGCTTTTGTCGGGCCGGATGAGGGATTTCATATTCCAATATGGGGTACAATTAAAGCGTATAAAAATACTTCGGACTTTGGAAGTAGTCATGCTTATGATTCTAGTGATTATGCATACCAAGATTTTTGTGTAAAGATTTATAAAAATTTGAATGCTGATAGGGATGATATGTTATCGGTTTATAGTGACCCAAAAAACAATGAACAACCAGTAAATGAAGATACAGCCTTTTCTTATGTTTCTGAATCAGTGGTTACTGGATATCATGGAGAAGATATTTTAGACGATGATGGTGGTGTTGTAGTAGCTGCAGGAACAGAAATTACTGATGATACAGAAGTACCAATTACAAATTCTCAACAATTAGCAAATAGTTATGCTAATGGACATTTTACATCTTTTTAGGAGTTATTATGGGAATGCCATGTTCAATAACAGGTGATATGTCAATGGGTCATACTGGATTTTCACCAAGTCCTATTATTCCAACTACGGTGACGGTTCTTGTAATGAATGTGCCTCCTCATGTTACAGGAGATCAAATAGTAATTCATATTCTTGGCAATTCTGCACATCCTGGCGCTATTGGCCCGGCTTCTACTTCAGTTATGGCACAGAGTAAACCAGTAGCAAGAATGATGGATAAGGGTGCTTGTGGTGCTATGGTTATGGGTTCGGCAGCAACAGTTATTGTGGGAGGATAAATGGAATTTCAAAAACCAGACCCAAAAATTGTGAAAGAATCTCTTAAAGGTGTTTATGATTTGAAAAAACAGGCTGAGGAGACTTTAAAAAAATTGAAAGAACAAAGAGAAATACTTGTAAAGGAAAGAGATGGCCTCTTGGGAACAAAAGACCCTAGCTGAAAGTGGTATAGTAGACAATATAGCTGGTACTGCAAAATCTGCGGCAGAGTCTGTAGTAGCACTAGCTGAAGTTGTACAGACGATTGCTGACGCTGCTAAACTCCTTCTTGGTGGATTTGCAGATCCAATCGGTCTTGCTATTAAAGCAGCTGCTGAGCCTCTTCTTAATACTCTTAATGATTATAGAAACCTTGGTTATTATTCCTTGATTGTAAATCCACAGGAATTGAATGCTAAATCTCAGAATACTTATGGTCTTGAGATGAAGACAGACAAGGATGGAAAAATTCTATTTAAAACCAGTAGAGTTTATAATCCAGATTCACCATTTCTTAATGAATCATATAATCCCAATGAAGTAGAGACTGCGTATACTCAATCTTTAAAATTAGTAGACCTATCTGGAGACTACAGGGATAGAATGGGTAGAAATAAGAGCGACTCCAAGTTTACACCACCCATTCCACAATTGGTGACTCCTCTAAGGCTTGTTCTTGGGGGATATGACCCCGCAACTTGGACAGGAGAAGCAGAGGAAGTAGACCCTCTTCCTTCACTTTCTGCCCCAGATTGTTTACAAATCATGTCAGATGCATTTGATGATGAGGGCGATGTTCCAAAATTTAGAGTGATTAATCAAACAAAGATTTATGCTGAAGGCCCATATTCGGTGGAGGGGTCGGCTGTTGGTGGTTATGATGCAACTGCGGATCAGTCTTTTCATTTGTATGAGAATTCAGATACAGAACTATCAACTTCAGAAAGAGTACAAATAACAAAACAAATAAGGGCGGGAAAACCCAATTATGCTGGAAGTTCAGTTAATGTTTCTGCTCTTGCGATTTTGGTAGCAGCAACTGATATAAATGATTTTCTTAATGGTTTAAAGAGCATGTCTAATTTCTTTGGAGCGGGGTTTCCAGACTTTTCCCATGTGATAGATGCTTATAATGATATGATTACTCCAGACAATGTGAAAATTAAACTTGATGTTAATACAAAATATGGAGTTTTTGGTAAAGATGATTTTATAATGGGTAGAACTTCTGGAGCTGTTGGTCAGGTGGTTAGTGTGACTGAGGTTGGTGATTCTGTAAAAACCAGAAAATCTTTAAAAATCACAACGGACGAATATGGCGATGTTGTTGGAATAACGGATGAGGTCATTGATTTAAACTCTGCTAAGATTTGGAAAACTTATGAAATAGAATATACTCCAAAATTTGATTTAACTAATAGATTTGTGCCGAATGAACAAGTTTTTGAAGCGCAGTCATATCAAAGACAGAATACCACAAGTGCCACTCCAACAACATATTATAGAATCAAAGGTAGTGAATTAGCGGGAGCTGAGGGAGAAGATAATTATAGTGAATCAGAACTTCCTATGTATGGAGTTTGCTTGGGTATTAATGCAATAGCTCCTAATTCAATAGCTCCAGATTTTAATTCAATAACGGCTGCAGAATTGATTCCAGGCTGGTCAGATTTTTTTGATGGTCTTATAGAATTAGCCAATGGTCTTATAGGTCTTGCAGCAACCTCCACAGCATTTATAGATTCTCTTATATTAGCTATAGACGATTTAACAGATTACCTTAAAGGAATTTTAGCAAGAATTAAATTTTTTCTTGATCTATTAACTGTAGGCCTTCCGAATGCTGGAATTTACTTATTACCAATTAAGACAAATGGTGGTAATGATGCGATAAAATCAGCCTTAACAGGTTCGGGTGGTGCACCAGATGCTACCTACAAATTTAGTATGGGACTTTTACTTGTATCTACAGAAATTAATGGAATAGACCCCCTTGAGAAATTGGGTGGACTTCTTGGTTTGAGTTTTCAGTCTGTTTAATTCAACTAAATAAATATAAAGGAAATATGCCTACATACTCAAAGGGATACCGAGACTTAGATTTTGATTTTATTTCAAATCCTGTTACTGGTGATGTTGCTACTGTTGGTGACATAAATTCAGTAAAAAGAGGAATATCTAATGTCTTGCTTACCGAAAATAGAGAAAGACTCTTTAATCCAGAATTAGGTTCGGGTGTAAAAAATTTACTCTTTGAGCCAATGACTGATTTGACAATTGAAAGACTTGAGAATGAGATAACAGCAGCGATTACAGCATGGGAAGACAGGGCACAGTTATTAGAAATTGGTATAAAGTCAGAACCAGAATACAACCGCTACAGAGTTGCTGTAATTTTTAGATTAGTGAACCAAATTGAAGACCAAACTCTGGAACTATTTTTAACTAGAGAGAGATAACCATGTCAGATGTTGCTTCAAAACTAGAGGTATCTGAATTAGATTTTGATACTATCAAAACTAACCTCAAGAATTTTTTAAGTGATCAGAATGAATTTTCGGATTATAATTTTGATGCTTCAGCATTGTCAGTCCTTTTGGATCTTCTGGCCTACAATACCCACTATAATGCTTTTTATTTGAATATGGTCGCGAATGAAATGTTTCTGGACACAGCAACAATTCGTAGTTCAGTTGTTTCAAGAGCTAAGCACATGGGATACACGCCAGTATCTCAGAAAGGTGCTAAAGCCTTTGTTGATATCACCATTACTCCAGCTGATTCTCCAGCCACCATAATCATTGAAAAAAATACTCAATTTACATCATCAGTAAATGGTATTAGTTATGTGTTTTGTACTGCAAATTCTGCCACTGTTAATATCAATGCAAATGGTATTTACACCACAGCGAATGTGGAATTGACACAAGGAACACCATTAACTCATAAGTATACGGCAAATACTATAGACCCAGACCAGAAATATCTTTTACCAAACGCCAATACAGATACGAGTACTCTTACAGTTAAAATTCAAACTTCAGCTGCAAATGCAAATTTGTATACATATACTTCTGCAAACGATACAACTGCTGTCAATTCCACAGCAAATGTTTATTTTTTAGAAGAAGATGAAACTGGTAGATATGATGTAACTTTTGGAGATGGTGTAGTAGGAAGAAAACCAGTTACAGGAAATATTATAATATTATCTTCATTAGTCGCAGATGGAGCTGAACCAAATGGCGCTAAGACTTTTGTTCCTGTGAGTGGGATAGGGGGGTATTCAAATGCAACTGTAACTACTTTAACTAATGGAGTTGGTGGAGCAGAGCGAGATAGTATTAATACAATAAAATTTAATGCCCCTAAGAATTATCAAGCACAGAATAGAGCGGTGACAATCAATGATTATAAGAGACTCCTTGAACGAGATTATCCAGCAGCAGAATCTATTGTCGCGTGGGGTGGTGAGGAGAATGACCCACCAGTATATGGAAAAGTATATCTAGCTGTAAAACCACAAACAGGATTATCTCTTTCTACATCTACCAAAGCATATATTGCGGATACTGTATTGGGAAATAGAAATGTGGTGTCAATTACTCCAGAGGTTGTTGACCCAGATTATATGTATATTACTATTACATCCTCTATTAAATATGATTCAACAAAGACAACAATTTCTGCAGAATCTATAAAAAATTCTATAACAAATACAATATATCAGTATGGTGTTTCAAACTTAGGCTTGTTTGCTAATCAATTTAGATATTCTCCTTTAATTAAGCAAATAGACCAAACAGAAACTGCTATAGAAAGTAGTTTAACATCTGTCAAATTAAGGAGATCATTTACTCCAAATTTGGGGGTATCGTCTTCCTATTCTTTGAAATTCTCAAATGAAATTAAAAATGAATCAAATACCGATATTTCAATTTCAAGTACAGAATTCAGTCATGAAGATGATTCTGGTATTGGGAGGACTTCTTGTGCATTACAAGACAAAGATGGAATTTTACAAGTTTATAGAACTTCTGGCGTTGATAGGGTAGTTGTAGCTAATAATGTAGGGACAGTAAGTTACACTGATGGCATTGTTGCTCTTACTTCATTTGCTCCAACTTCAATTGCCGATGGTACAGCAAATGTTTCAGTAACAGTTGAACCTTCTTCAAATGATGTTAATCCTTTTAGGGAACAAATTTTATTGATATCTAATAATGATATTTCAATAACCATGATTGATACGGTTGGAACTGGAAGAGCTACTATAGTACAGACAACATCAACCTCTAGCTCGGGATACTAATGCGTTTAGACGGAGGGGCCATATATACTCAGGTTGAGGAGTTATTACCTCAATTTGTCCAACAAAATCATCCCCAATTTACAAAATTTGTTGAGAAATATTATGAGTTCATGGAGCTCAATCTTCTCACTATTACTAATGTAAATTTAAATGAAGATAAGCCCATACAGGAAGTTGATGATGTAACATACACTGTTACGGTCACTACTGGTAATAATGCATATAGTAATGCGGCAAATAAATTTTATGTTGATGGTGCAGTTTCTCCTACTCTCAGTGTTAATACTGGAACCACTTATATTTTTGACCAAAGTGATGCTACAAATGTAGGCCACAAACTCAGAATTTCTACAATTCCCGATGGTAGACACACGCCGGGCGGAGAGGAATATTCCAATGGTGTCTTTGTTGTTGCTTGGGGAACGCCAGGAACAGCTACTGCTCAAACTTCAGTCTACATTGAACCAGACCTAGCCAATACCAATCTCTATTATTATTGTAATAATCATTCGGGGATGGGTGGTAATGTTACCATTGCAAATACTACTCCATACATCACTATTGAAACTTCTAATTCAACAGTCACGGAATATGTAGACTTTGAAAATCCAAATAGACAAGGGACTCAATTTTTAAGTGGTGAAACAATAGAGGGTAAGAGCTCTGGGGCTAAGGGTATTGTTAGAGGGAAACATGGTGATACAAAAACCTTTGTTGAAGAAACAAATAATGGCAATTTTCAAATTGGTGAATCAATAGAGGGGCAGTCTTCCAGAGTAACCGCTACAGTTAACACGTATACACGACAGCCTCTCAATGCTGCTAGAAATTTAAAATCCTTTCAAGATATAGATAAAGCCCCCGCCGGATTTGTAGAACTTTTCCGAAAAGAATTTTTAGATGGTATGCCTCAAGGGATGTTGGCAGATAAAAATAAAATTCTAAAAAATATCAAAGACTATTATAGAGCAAAAGGTAATGAGGATTCATTCAAGTATATTTTTAGATTATTGTATGGCAAAGAAGATGTCTCTTTTTATTATCCAAGTACAGATATTCTTAGATTATCGGATGGAAGATGGACTCTTGATACAACATTAAAAATAGATAATGATTTAGCTAATAATTTTCTTGTATTTGAGGGAAGAATAGTTAAAGGTTCTACATCAAATGTTACAGCTATAGTTGAAAGAACTCAGACATATCAAGTTGGTGCTACAATCATTTCGGAACTTTATCTATCTCAGGTTGATGCTAACAATGCAACTGAGGGATATAGTACTTTTATTGCTGACGAAACAATCACCACAACTACTGCAGATGCAAATGGTGATTATGGTTCTGCTACCACTACTGGAATACTTTCAGATATTGTAGTAGCAGATGGTGGTTCAAACTATAAAGTTGGTCAGGATCTTGTTGTTTCTGGTGGTGCTGGAACGGAAGCAGCTGCTAAAGTATCAGCGGTATCTGATGCTACAATTAGTGATTTTAATATTATAGATGGTGGTGATGGTTTTGCGGTTGGCGATACTGTAACATTTGTAAATGAAGGTACTGGTGGTAGTGGGGCATCGGCTAGAATTGAGACAATTGTTCCAACAGCCAATGTCATTACAACTTCTACTATTATCAACTTAGTTAAGGATGATAGATTAAACGCTGCATCCTTCACTTCTAATTTTGAAGATAATACTGCTAATGACCATTTATTATCAAATTCCACGACAACATTTAGTGCAGCCTTTACAGGTACAGCTCCAAAGAAGGGAGATTTTCTCTTTATATCCGAGCGGGGTGGATTTTTAACAGAAGACGGAAATCATTTATTTACTGAACATGGAACTAACGAATTAGATAGAGAATCAAATGCTACCATCAACAATCATGATGGAGATACTGCCAAATTTGGTACAGTAGTTTCTGTTGCGGGAGCCGCGGTTACTTATGCCTTAGGTTCTATTTATGTTGATGCTCATGGTGGTATATCGGCTACTAAAAATTTCATTAACACAGATGAAATTCAAGTCTTTGATACTCAAAAAGATAGTGCTGGTTCTGCTATGGCAGCAAATGGATACAATGCTGTAATATCTGATACAGGTGCGAATATTACATTTTCTAATACTCCAGCATCAGTCACATCAAATACGTATTATGGGGCTTTAACAGGAACAACTACTGCTGTTGGTTCTATACGTTCTATTCAAGTTTTATCTTCGGGTCAGGGATATGCTAGTATTCCAGTTGTAACAGTTGCTAATAATACCTCAGTTTCATATAATAATGACCCAGCTAAGTTTGGAGCAAATTCAATATTCTTAACTTTGAATTCTGCTATTGCAAATGATTTCTCTGGAAATACAATTATCAAGAATGAGGGTAATACAGTTTCCGGCGTTGTTTTAGATTTTATTGATGAGCCTACAGCTTCAGTTTCTACAGGGAACACGGTACTCAGAGTTAAGATGTCTGGGGCAAATAACTTTTCTGCAACTGATACCATTACTTCATACACAAACGATGTGTCTGAAACTCCTGTATTGATTGGAGACTTTGTTTCTGCTAATTTGGTAACTTCTGGTTCTCCAGCAACTACAGTCACACTTACACAAAATGCTCATGGTTTTAGTGCAAATCAAAAAATACAAATTTCGGGTTCTGAAAAAGCAACTTCTTCTGCGAACAAATACAATAATATACATACAGTTGCAACTGTTACTAATACTTCTGTATTCACGGTTACATTACCAAGTGCACCATCAGATACAGATGCTGAAACTAGTCTTCTAACTAGAAGAGTAATTACATCAAATTTAGCTTCAACAAATACGTATTGGACTAATACTGGAATCAATGGTAATAATGCTGTTATTTCAATTGCATCTATTGCTATTGGTGCTATTCAAGCTATTTCAATTTATAATTTTGGTGCTGGATATACTTCTGCTCCAACGATAGATGCATCTCAGGTGGGCGATGGAAATGCAATATTAACCGCTCAATTGGGAGCTCTTGCAGAATATGATGGTTATTTTACTGGGACGCGAGGCCTTCTGAGTGCACAGGGGAAACTACAAGACAATTATTATTATCAAGATTTTTCTTATGTCATTAAGACAGATGTTGATGTGGCGACATATAGAAATAAGATTCTTGATTTAGTGCATCCAGCTGGTCTAGCGATGTTTGGTGAAGTTTCTATGTATATCAATGCAACTGCTGGATTAATGAATTCTGCTGCAAGAACTATTGAACATACTCAAGCTAATACAGCACAGGTTGCAAATACAATTAATGTTCCTTCATTCAAGACTTTGGGAATAACATTAGCAAATCAAAATACAGCTTCACAAAATACCCAGATAGGTTCATCTTCTGCACCAAATATTATATTAACTCCACCTACTGCAATAGATAATAAGATGGAGTTTCCAGGCATAGATTTTGATTTACTTTTGGAACAAGATAATGCTGGAATTGGTCTTGAAGGTTTGGGTGATTTTATTGGAACTGAAGAAGTTGTGATTCAACATTATGGAGACTGGCTACATACTGAAAGTGGGGATAATCTAGTACCAGAATCGCCTGGTGTAGATAATATTAAGTTTCAGTCAGATATTGCATTAAGCGCTGTTACTTATTATAATCTTCTTCTTGAGGATGACCAATCCAAAATTATGCATGAAGACTTTTATAATTCTATAATTCAGGAAGATGATTCTAATCTTGAACTTGAGGAACAGGCAGAGGAAGATAATTATGTATTATTTGAGCCAATAGCTGATACTGTTCAAATTAAAACGGAAGACAATTTAGATGATATAACATTAGAGAATAATGATTTAGAATATAACATAATATTTGAAACTGGTTCTGGTGGTGGAAGAATATTATATGAAAGTGCTACGTATGTGCTTGAGACTGACCAAACCGCGAATACTTTTGTATTAGGCTCTGAATACGATGCTGATGATCTTTCAAATTATGTTGCTTATGAAACGGATGAAGTTTTTTATGATAATAGAATAACAGTTACAGATAGAGATGACTCTCGTGGCTTTTTTATTCCTCAGATTGAATTTCCAGATGAAGAATTAGGAGCTGTCCATATTGATATGGGTTTTGGCAGTCAGTTGAGATTGGAAACAGACCTTCCAGCGAATATCCGTCTTGAATATCAACTTCAAATGGATCTTCTCACAGAAGCTGGTGAAAATATTTCAACAGAAGATGGAAATAATATTGTTGCGACAGATCCATTTCATGGTAAAGCTGGTGAAACAGGAAATCTTCTTCTTCAAGATGGTGGTCTTTTATTGACAGAAGAAGTTCAGCCATCAGAGACAGAAGGCTTTGATTTTGATTTATTGATGCTTGAAGACACGAATGGAATGTTCCCTGTCTATATGGCCATGGAAGATACGATGACTGATGAAGTCATTAGTTATAGAGAAGTAGAAATTATTCCCAATTCTAGAGAAGAGCATGCAGATGAATTTAGACTTTTAACAGAACATGATATAACAGGTCTTGGGGGTGTGAAAGATGGGTTTTTCACAGAAGGTGGAGATAGATTATTTGGTGAATCTGGTGAAGAAGTAATACCAATCTCTGCTCAGACCCGAATGGAAGGCCTGAAATATGCATCTTCCAAGGGTGAAGCTGTAGCAAGTTATACAAGAAAACTTGAAGGAACTGCTACATTCATAAGTGGTGATGATTTTGAACTTCTTTCTGAGGATGGTAAAAGATTTGTCTCAGAATCAGATTTTGACCTTGATAATCTTTTATCTGCAAGTGGAGATTCGTTGGTTCTGGAACACGATCCTAATTCATATTTTGCAATAGACAAGACTGACCCTCTTGATGGAGAATCAAGAGCTTTCTTGAGAGCAGAATATACACGCAAATCTCAAGTAGAGGGAACTGGAACATCATTTGCTGATGATTTTAATGCCCCAATAATATTGGAACGTGAAGATTGGATGAATCTAATTGCAGAAAATGGTAGTAATATTATAATTGAAGGCAATGATAGAAAAGTCCTACAACAAGAGCATGTAGTAGATGAAGAAGTTCAGTATATTGAACTTGAAAGTACTACTTCGCAACTTGATTTAATTATCTTTGAAAATTCCGATGATAGAGTTTTTGAACATATTGTCGCAGAAGATTCTCAAGACCTTATTGCATTAGACGATTCTGTACAAAGTAATAACAGAAGATTAATCCATGAAGATTATCTTGATATAATTGTTGATGAATCTAGTATTGCTCTTGAAGAAGATTTTCAAATTCAGATGGAGGATTTTACACCATCTGTTCTGGGAAGGCCCTATCTTACAGAGAGTGGGGATAATCTTCAATTAGAACATATTACAAATAATATTTGTGATGAGGTTCTTAAAGCTGTAGGCAGCATTACTCATGATTTGAAGATATCAGAGTTTGTTCCAAGTCTTGGGCTAGAACTTTATGATGAGGTTGATGGCGTAAAGACATATGTTGGAACTGGTGAAATAATTCTTGAGGATTATACGACATTTGGAAATGAAGGAGTTGGCACACTTATTCCAGAAGGATTATGTGTTGAAATCGCTGAGGATGAATTCATTGGTGCGAATAGATGGATTTTAGAGCAGAGCACAGTTGATGGTCACCCAATACATCTTTTACATGAAGACCATTATGCTATGACAGACAGCACGGGAACAATAACGGTTACAAATGATAATAGACCTGCTGGAACAGCACCATTTACTTTTCAAACAGACAATCCAATATATTCTGATTCTAATCTGGTTGCAGAAAATGGAAATCAGCTCGTGAGTGAAACGGGCATAATAGCAAAGACTACCGTTGAGGTTGAAATACAGGGACTAGATAGATTCCCCCACGGAGTCAGAGATAATGCTCAAATCATATTCTCAGATGGGGAAACAGGCCAGGTAATACAGGCTGGTTCTCAGTATGATTCGGATATTGGAAAAGATTTTCTACTTCAAGTTGATTATGGTTCAATTCTTCTTGAATCTGAAGATGAAGATATAGATGTAGCTGTAATTGGAAATGATACGACAAGCTATCTTTTAGATGAAGTTGATGGAGAGAAGATTAAGAGAGATTATGGCAATTCCACTCCACAAGTTTATACAGTGAGATATGGAAGAGATTCGCGTTCGCTGGATGATGAGGGAGTTTTGAAGATGGAAACTTGTGAAACAGAACATTCTGCTGATGATACATACTTTAATGACTCGGGCAGGATGTATCATTTTATGATTGATGGATTTAAGAGTAGATTTACTCCATTTGAATCCATGCAAATTCGTGAGGCGGATGAAATTTTTGGAAATGATATTGTGCTTGAAGATGGAGAAAGGTTACTTGTAGAAGATGGAGAGTTGACTCAGGATGAGAATCTTATTCTCCTTGAAGATGATACATATCTTGCACAAGAAGAAAATTATACTCTTCTCTTAGAGCCTATAGGATATTATGAAGGTAAAATGTTATATAATGAAGAAGAACTTTATAGAATAGATTATATCGCAAATAATACATTCTTAAAGGTATCTAGCGGTGAAGAATTATATCCAATTTTGGATGCAACAGTCAAGACAAGAACTTTAGAGGTAGTTCCTTCTTGACTAAATATATAAGAACAATAATTTTAATAAGTTTTTGGAGGATACTCAATGCCTGCTTTAGTAACTAATAAATTTCGTATTCATAATGCCAAACAATTTGTGGAGGCATTTGATGAGGTGACTGCTACCTCTGGTGCGGCCGTTTCAGACGCTAGCGGGCTCCTCAATACAAATATGTACCTATTTATAGGTAAAACCACAGCGTGGAGTGATGACTCTGCTCCACCATCACCAACCGATGCTGTAGCTAACACACACTATGAGCATTGGCGTGATATGATTGCCGCAAAGAAGATTTCTTCTTCAGATGTGTCTCATGTCATTCCCAGAAAAAACTGGACTAATAATACTAGTTATTTTGCTTATACAGATACGGAGGCGGATCTTTTTAGTCAAGATTTCTTTGTGATGACAGACGAATTTAATGTCTATAAATGTCTTGCTAATAATGAAACAACTTCAGGCGGTGCTGTTGGTACAACATCCACGGTAAAACCAACTGGAACTGGAACGAGTCTTATCTCAACTGCCGATGGTTATAAATGGAAATTTTTGTATCAAATTTCAGCATCAGATGCTTTAAAGTTTGTTACACCAAATTATATTCCTGTTCGTACAGTAAGAAGAGCGAATGATTATCTCGCTAATACTAATGACAGTTCTCCTGGCCAGAATCAATATGATGTTGAAACAGCAGTTGCAGCAACAAATGGTGGAAATGGTGCAATTGAAGTAGTTAAGATTTCTACAAGAGGGTCTGGCTATCAAGGTGAGGTTGGAACAATTACTGGCACACCAACAACATCTACAATAAAAATATCTGGTGCTACTGCAGGATTTGCTACAAATTCTATTGTAAATTCTGATATTTATTTTACTAGTGGTTCCCAGAGTGGAAAGGGTGGAACAATTACCGCTTACAATCATGGTACTACAACATTAACATTCACTCCCGCATTATCTGTTGCGCCCGCAGCGGGTGATGGATATGCAGTCGGGCCTAAAGTTGTAATTTCTGGTGACGGCCAGGGGGCTAATGTAAGAGCAACTGTTAATACTACAACTGGTGGAATTAATGCTATTTCTGTTATTTCAGTTGGGAATAATTATTCTAATGCTTCTATTTCTATTGTAGCAAATACAACTGGATTAACAATATCTCCAACATCTCTGACTCCAATTGTCGGCCCAGTTGGTGGTCATGGTTCTGATGCTATAAAAGAACTTGGTGGATATTATATTCTTACAAATGCTAGACTTGAATATTCGGAATCAAATAATTTCACAACCAATAATGATTTTCGTAAGGTGGGTATTGTAGCTCAACCCAAATATGCAAATGGTGATGTTTCTACTGCTTCAGTCATAGACCAAGCAACAACTATCGTTCTTAAAACGTGGAATGGTACTCAGTATGCTGCTGACGAATTAGTAACTGGAGCGGATTCTGGATGCACAGGAAGAGTGGTTGACTTTACAAGTAATAACACTCTACGATTAACTGATATTGTTCCAGCTGGAAATTCTACAACTGCTGGATATAACAGCATTTATGGATATTTTACTACATCAGAAATCATTGCTGCTAATACAATAAATAATGAATTAGGTGCTGGGTCTGGAGCCTCGGCAACAGCAAATGATGCGGGTTCAGTTACAGGTGGAGACTTGAAGAGATTTAGTGGTGATGTTCTCTATGTAGAGAATCGTTCCCCTGTTACAAGAGCAAACGATCAGATTGAAGATGTGAAACTTATCATAGAATTCTGATTATCACAATTCATTTTAGGGAAATATAGATGGCACTTACTACAGATTTTGATGTAAATCCGTATTATGATGATTACGATGAAACTAAAGGATTTTATAGAGTTCTTTTTAGGCCTGGATATGCTGTACAGGCTAGAGAGGTTACTCAACTTCAAACTATTCTTCAAAAACAGGTTGAGAGATATGGTAAACATACTTTTAGCGAGGGTAGTATTGTTTTGGGGTGTGATCTTAATTATGACAATCAAATAAAATCTGTTAAGCTTGAAACACAGTTTGCGGGTGCTGATTTAACAATTACTGATTTTGAGAATACAACCATAACAGGTGGGGCATCAAACGCTACAGCTAAAGTTGTGGCTACTGCCGCTTCTTCAACAACAGACCAACCAACTTTGATGGTGCAGTTTCAAAGTTCAACTGAATTTAATGATGGTGAAACTCTTACCGTAACAGGAACTACTACACAGGCAAATACAGTCAGTGCAACTGGAGCGTCTGGTGTTGCTGATTCGGTTGGAGCTGGATCAGTTGTTAGTTGTTCTTCGGGTGTGTTTTATGTCGGTGGTTTTTTTATATTTAAAGATGCAGAGTCATTAATCTTAGAAAAATATAGTAATACTCCTTCATATAGAGTTGGATTTCAGACTACAGAAAGTATTGTAACTTCAGACAGCGATACCACTCTACTTGATCCAGCTCAGGGTGCATACAATTATGCTGCTCAGGGCGCAACAAGATACAAGATTGAATTAGCTCTTAGTTCTAAAACATTCTCCTCTGCAGATGATGTTGAAGCAGCTGCAGATGCTAATTTTTATCAATTATTGAAAGTTGATAATGGTGTCAAAGTTGATCAAGTTAAATATCCAGTATATTCAGAATTAGAAAGAACTCTAGCTAGACGAACTCATGATGAATCTGGAGACTATACCATATCTCCTTTTAATTTGGAACTTGTAGACCATCGCGGAGTTACTGGTAGAGTTTCAAATACTGATGTTACAGAATCTTCGGTAAATCTCAAGGGCATCGGTACTGATTTTTTAAATGAGGTAAAGGTTAATGATGTTATTCGCTTGAGTAGTAATACTGCTCAAACAGCTATAGTTACCACTCTAAGTTCAGCAAACACATTAGTAACCGATACGGCCCTTCAAGTTCAAAATGGAAATACAATTATTTCTTTTGAGAGTAAACTTTCTGCTGGTCTTGAATCTGGAAAAGCTTATGTCAAAGGCTATGAATATGATAGTGTCGGCACTAAGTATATTACAATTGATAAGGGTAGAGACACACAAACAGTAACATCAGTGGGGATTTCTACTTCAATAGGGAATAAACTTAATGTAAAAATTGCTAATGGATTCTTTGATATTAGTACCCACGCCCTTGTTGATCTTCATTGTACAGATGCTGCATCTCAAAATACATCTGGTACGAGTGCAAGTGATAGCACCTATGGTACTCAATATAAAAAATTTCTATCCCAGACAAAAATTGGAACCGCTCGTGTAAGAGACATGGATTTCTTGGCTCTTTCTTCTAATACAGGAAATACTACTCATTCACATTCTGACTACACGATGTATCTTTATGACATTAAAACATCTAATAATAAAACTGGAACAGTTGCGGATATTTCAAGAGCTATCCATTTGTATAAAGATACTGCTGATATAGACATTTCAACATGGAATGACACTGCAAAAACAATTGAACGAAACAAAAATAAGATAACAATCGCTAGTGCATATGGTGAGCATATGGATAGGGGTTATTTGATAGGTGGGGGTTCGGCAAATACTTCTTATGAAGCATTATCAAAGATAGCAGATGTTTATAATGGTGCAACAATAAAAGTTACAATTCCAGACGTAAACTTTTTTCAAGGTGAAGACAACACAGGAACTCCTGTCACACAAGCAGTTGGAGGGGGGGATACGCAGGGTTCTTCTGCAATAACTGGACAAACTGCACCATCTGCAAATGCAATTTATAATATTGCTTTAGAAGACCCTGTAGACGGGCTTCACGAGTCTACTCCAGGCCCACGTAACGAAATGCGGACATCTGGAAGACTTGTTCTTGAGGCTAACGATGGTGCCTCTCCAACAAATTCTAATTTAGAGTCTTCAATAACATCTGATACATACACAAGAAAAATAATTGGTACTACCGTTCAGCGAGATAATATAATTCTTACCCTTGATGAAGATTTAGATAAAAGGTCAACATTTGTTGGGGGGTCAACTGGTCTGGCTGTTGATACACACCTGAATACTACTTATGATATTTCATTTCAGCCAAAAGACATTAAGTCTGTTTCTTCATCTAATACAGAAGCAAGACTTGCTTATGCAGATGTAGATGAACTCTCTAAATTTGGTGGGAATAATAAAGATGTATTTTCAAATACAGTATTGGGAGAATCCGAATTAACTTCCTTGGTGTTTCCTATTCCGAATCAACCTCTCAAATCGGTTTCTCAATATCAATATACTTTTAAAACTGCTGCAACTGTATCAACTACGGGCGTGGGAATTGCAACATTAGCTCCAACAGGCAATGCTATATTTGATGTTACTGGAGCACTTTCATCAACCCAGGCAGAAGAGACTTTTGTAGTAGTTGTTAATGACAGGGGGTCAGATACAACAATATCAGATGGACAATATTTAGGATTTAGTAATACTGATGGAATAAGCAGAGGTGTTACTATTGCGGGGGATGGAAGGTCAGCAACAATTGATGCTAAGACCTCAGCTGTTGTTCAACTAAAAGTTATCTATACTGCAAAACAAACGATTAATCAAACTGGTGTAGCCACTGATGTTAAAACAAAAACAATTGTTGCTGGGAATACTACAGTTGCGAATACTGGTTCTGTTACTAATCAAATTACTGAAGGTCAGCTCATTGTAGCAACTCCAAATAATTCGGTTGGTGCTGTGCAAAATCTTCCTGTTTCTGATGTATTTAATATTGTAAAAATAATTGATTCAGGGCGGCTTGTAGACGCGGTTAGTAACGGTATGATCTCTCAATCTGCTAATAATATTACAAATTCCTATACTTTAGATCCAGGCCAAAAAGATGCTTATTATGCACACTCATCAATAAAATTAAAGCCTGGATTTCCAGTTCCAAAAGGTCAAATTTTGGTGATTTATGATTATTTCGCTCATAGTGGTCAAAAGGGAGCATTTTCAGTAGATTCATATAATACTGCAATAGGTGAAGCTTATGATGGCGGAACAAAAATATTTGGATATGGGGATATTCCAAACTTTGTAAGTCCTATATCTGGAGAATCTCTTAGTCTTGCTAATGCTCTTGATTTTAGGCCAAGGGTAAAAGATAGTACTTCAGGCGTTCCAGATCCAGATGTAACATCCGCTACAGATGTAATTGAAACCTCTCTGACACTTATACCCGATGCAGATACAACTTCAACTTTGTCGTATCAATATTATCTTCCAAGAGTAGATAAATTGGTTCTTACAAGAGATAGAAAATTTGAAGTTATTAAGGGTGTATCTGATAAGAATCCTGTGGCTCCACCAGATGATGATGATTCAATGACTCTGTATACTCTCAGTATTCCTGCATTTACTTATGCATTAACTGATATTGAAACTCGCTATATTGACAACAAGCGTTTCACTATGAGAGATATTGGTAAATTAGAAAAAAGAATTGAAAGATTAGAATATTATACATCTCTCAACTTTTTGGAGAAAGAAACAGCTTCAAAAAGTATTACATCAAATTCGGCTAAGGATTCATTATTTAACACAGCTGGTGAGAGGTTTAAAAATGGTATTCTTGTAGACCAGTTTGCTGGACATTCCGTTGGGGATGTGAGCGTTGATGACTATAGGGCAGCTGTTAATTTTGAAAGTAGACAATTAAGAGCTCCATTTTTCTCAGATAATTTTAGATTTACCGCGAATACAGAGGGAAGTAAAAATGTAACCAAAACAGGAGATTTAATAACTCTCCCATATTCAAATACTAATTTTATATCTCAACCACTTACAGATGGCGCAGCTGCGGTTCCAAATCCATTTAATATTTTAAATTGGATGGGGTCGGTGAAGCTTGACCCACCTTCAGATACTTGGTATGATTCAAACAATCCAGTTGATGTTACAGTAAATCTTGAAGGGCATCATGATAATTGGATATTGGGTTCTTCTAGGTCTGGTTTTGGTGCACAGTGGGATGATTGGTCTGTAAATTGGACAGGTAAACAAATTAACCCAGAACCAAATACTGCAGTATCAAATTCGGGGTCATTAACTGTTGGAACAAGAAGCACGAAAACAATCGGTCAAAAGAAATCAAAGTTTGGAATATATTCTACTGACCCAGTAGAAACGGTTATTAAAACAGTAAACAATAAAAAAGTAGACCAAAGTGTAATTCCAAAAATTAGAGAACAGAGGGTATCCTTTACAGCTCAAGGGTTACAGCCTCTTTCAAATGTTTATGTATTTATTGGTGATACTGATGTGAGTGGACATACAGAACCCGCTAAGAAATTAGTTCTTAATGCAGCAAATGGAGCATTTAAAAATGGTGAGGGTATCAAAGATTCTGCTAATAACAGAGGTATTGTAAGAATATCATCAAATACTGTAAGTAATGTTGCAACAGTTTATATTACGGATATCAATGGCAATACAAGTGCAACTCTTGGTTCGCCTGTTACTTCTCAAAATAATAGAATATCAAATTCTGCAGTCGGATTTGCTGCAGCAAATGTAGTAACAGGGTTAACGAGTGGAGCTAATGGAACTGTTAGTACGATAGTTGCGAATACAAGAGGAATTTTGGCTGCTGGTATTTCTAAAATGCAAACAAATGACCGCGGTGAAGTTTCGGGAGATGTGAACATTCCAGCTGGAACTTTTAGGTCTGGAGATAGACTTTTTAGAATTACAGACCACGCTAATAATGAAATATTATCTACAACTTCTGTATCTGAAACATTCTTTAAAGCGAAGGGCCTATTACAAAACAGAGAAAATCTGATTATCTCTACGAGAGAACCCATTATTCGTAGAGAATCAATAACAAATGAAGAAATTACAAGAGACGCTTCAAAGAGAGAAAGTGGTATCTCAAATTTTATAAATCCTCTGGCTCAAACTTTCTTTGTTGATGCAAATCTTTATCCTTGGGGTGTATTTGTTGTTGATTGTACTTTATATGTTAAGACAAAAGACGATAATTTACCAGTTACAGTACAACTAAGACCAGTTATTAATGGATTCCCAAGTGCTTCACAAATTATTCCATTTTCAGAAGTAACTAAAAATCCAGACGATATAATAGATTTCACCACATCGGATAGTGGAAGACTGGCTGGAGGGATAACCACATTTACTTTTGATTCGGTTGTATATCTTGCTCCAGGCGAATATGCTTTAGCGGTCTTGACTAATAGTTCTAATTATACATTATTCAGTGGTAGTATTGGCAATAATGTGACAGCAACAAATAGAAAAATTGCACACCAACCAAGTGTAGGTTCTTGTTTTCTGGCTTCAAATAGTGGTGAATATAAGCCTGATCCAAGCCGAATGATAAAATTTAAACTTTCTAGGGCTGATTTTACAGGTCAAACTATTTCAGGTTCTAATAATTATGTAAATCTTATTACTCATGCTAATGGTGCTGTTGGAAATACTGCAAATGTATTATATCAAACATTTAAGACTACAGGATCTACTATTAATTTTAGTAATACTGCAATGGAATTTCAATATAAATCTTATAATACATCAAATTCTGCTGTAGAATATACTGATTTTAGTCTAGACCAAAATATTATATTAAATTCTGGTAGACAGATAACCAGTAGCACAAATGGTATGTTTTTAGTTAATGCTACTATGGCTACAACTAATTCACATATTTCTCCTGTTATTGATATAGATAGAATGAGTCTAATAACGATTGATAATGATATTGATAATGCTGGATTGAGCGCGAATGATGTGGTTGTGGTAACGGGTGGAGCCGGTTATGTTAATGTAGCTCCAAGTGCTTATACTGCAACTGTTGCAACATCTGAAACTTCTAATACTGCTACCATGAATGTTCATGTTGAAGTTACCATGACGGTTAATACTTCATGGGGAGGCAGCGAGGGTAATACGGTTACTTTTCTTGCTTCAGCAAATACTGGCTACACGGTTAATGGTGAAAATCCAGGCGCCTTTGCGGTTGGTGAAGCAGTAAGAGTCACCCACCTTGATTTTACAGCAAGGCCTGAAGCAAATAATCCTGTTCAGGTTGATTCTGGAACCGAGAGTGGGTCATTGCCCGCAAATACAGGTTATGGAATTATTACTAGACAGACTTATATTGGGCATTCAGCATCAAATAATGTTGCATCTATAACAATAAAAACAGACGCAAACACTTCTGGAATTTTTAAAGCAGGAACTCTAATTAGAGCTGATAATACTGCTCAACAATTAGCGGTTTCAGGAGTAAGCAGTGGTGCTGCTTCTGAAACATTTATGGCAGTGGGTACTGTAACAGGAGTTGTTTCAAATGTATTTCCAGTAGCCATTGGTTCTGGTTATTATACATCTCCTACTATTACAATAAGTACTCCCGGCGATGAGGCGGGGGCTTTTGATTCGGTTGGAGCAAGAACAGGGGGTACAGAAGCTGTAGTTGCAACTGTTTTCACAAGAGGTGAAGACTCAACTTCTGGTGGAAATATAAATGCTAAATATGTTTCACGTAGAGTTACTCTTGAGGATGGTTTTGATGCGGCTGACTTAAAAGTTTTGGTAACTGCATACAAGCCAATTGGTACTGATGTTAATGTTTATTATAAAGTCAAATCTGGGGATGACCCACAAGATTTTGATAATAAATCTTATGTGCTAATGTCTCAAGAAACAGCGAATTCTGTTATTTCAACAAATGAACAAGATGTTAGAGAATATACTTATAAAACAGCAAATGATTCTGTTCAATATTCTTCTGAAAATATTACCTATGATAATTTTAAGACATTTGCTATAAAGATTGTAATGTCTTCTGATAGTGTTATTACAATTCCGAAACTTAGAGATATGAGAGCTATAGCATTGGATGCATGATGACTACTACTGTACAAACCGATGATACTAGATTTGTAAGAGATTTGAGTTCTAAGGCATTACTCGCTACTGATAAAGTCGCTCTAGAAAATCATCGGCTTCATAGGAAAAGAATAATTGCTCAATCTAATGAATTTAATCAATTAAAAATTAAAGTTGATGAACTAAATACTGTAAGAGAGGAGATGCTTGAAATCAAGGGTCTTCTTCAAGAGTTACTTAATAAAAAGGAGTTATAAAAAATGTCTGCCAACGTAGCATTATCAGAAACCTTCGACCAATGGAGAGTGAAGACTAACGAGCTTCTGGTCATGACACAAACAGACGGCTCTTCAAATTTTGTCAAACTTAATAACATCACCGATTCAGTTAGTAATACCACTGGGTCTTTTATTACTACTGGTGGAGTCGGTATTGGTAAGAGTGTGAGAATTGGTGAAAATCTCAATGTTCATGGAAATATCCATGCTAATGGAACTATCACTGCAAATGGTAATATAACCCTTGGAGATTCCTCCGCGGACACGGTTGTATTTTCAGCTGATATAGATTCTAATTTTATTCCAGATGATGATGTCACATATAATTTAGGAAGCTCCACACAACGGTGGGCTAATTTATATGCTGAATCAACAAGACTTGTACAAGATACAGACGCTGGTCAACCAGCTATATATATTGATGCAAATGATGTTGACCAACAAGTAGTTATTGTTGATGCAGAACAAACAACAGTAAATGTATTTCAGATTGATGCTGATGCATTAACAACTGGTTCAGCAGTGGTAATTTCTGAGAATTCAGCATCAGCATTAGATAGAAAAACCCTATCCATAGTTCAAGCAAATACAGCAGCGGTAAACGCAATTGCTCTTAGTATTTCTTCTAATGGTGGTCATAAGGGTATATTCGTTGATAAAAATTATACAAGTACTGCAACAGCAACAGGGTCTGCGTCTGTTAAGGGTGCAGATATAGACCTTGACCAAGTTTCAGCATCTGGAAATCAAATTGATGTATTTGGTATAGATATTAATTCTACTGCAACGGGTGGGGCTGGAACAGGAACTAATATAGGCATAAGATCCACTGTAGCTGGGTCTGCAACCTCAAAGTATGCTGGTATTTTTACAGGCGGTAATACTGGATTTGGAACTTCAACTCCTATTGGAATGGTTGATATAGTATCAGCTTCAGCTCAATTACGACTTTATGATGGATCGGCTGGTGGAGTGACATTTACTACAGCTGGTACAACCACTACACTCACTGGTAACCTTACGGTTGCTGGAACAATTCGTGGTGCAATAAATTCTGGCTCTGATCCTGTAACTGGTGCTGCTGGAACATTTACAGGAGCTTTAACGACAACTGACAATATAGGTGCAAATACAGCATCTATCACATCTGGTGCAGCACTTGATGTAAAAGGTGCAATTGCTATCTCACAAGAAATGGCTGCTCCTTCAACTGTAGCTGATACTGGATTCCTTTTTGCAAATACAGATGGTTCATTAATCTTTATGTCACAAGCTGGGAATCGAACAAACCTAGTGGCAGCTGCATCTGGCGCCGCAACTGTAGAGGAAAATACCTTCACTGCTCAACAATATTTTGATGACCAAGCTCTGACTTCTGGAACTGCAGTATCATGGAATGCTAATACAGCTCAGGTAGCAACACTAACTCTTGGGCATAATGCAACAATGTCAA